>Ga0116129_1001480_pt1 | contig 12925 bp, 12 predicted proteins | sample June2015DPH_17_2_FD_89732 | JGI IMG/M metagenome (GOLD analysis project Ga0116129, IMG submission 89732) | Peatland microbial communities from SPRUCE experiment site at the Marcell Experimental Forest, Minnesota, USA - June2015DPH_17_10 | ecosystem: Environmental > Terrestrial > Soil > Wetlands...
CCGGGCGGGCGATTCGTCCTCGAGATGGGCGGGAGAGGCAATGTGCAAGCAATTATCGAGGCCCTGCGCGAGGTCGCGGGTCCGCTCGAAACTCCCTGGTATTTTCCGAGCGTCGGCGAATATACGTCTATCCTGGAGTGGCATGGTTTCGAGATCGCGTTCGCCACGTTGTTCGACCGTCCGACGCGGGTGGAAGGTGAGGATGGGCTGGAAGATTGGCTCGTCATGTTCGCATCCTCGATGTTGAAGACCGCGGAGCTTCGACGGGAGGTCGCGAAACGGCTGCGCCCCAAAATGTTTCAGGATGGCGGATGGATGCTCGATTACCGTCGATTGCGCGTAGTCGCCAAGTGCAATCATTGAGATCAGCACTATCATCGAGCTCTGGTCAGCGTCCGATGCGGTCGCCTTGTGCCTTCTGAGTGATACCCTCGAAGTATGGGGCTTTCCCAATCTTTCTTCTCCGAGCGATTCGGCATCACTGAGCGCGACCTTGAATCCTATTTGAGCGAAGCGCTCTCCGCGGGCGGCGAGTATGCCGATCTCTATTTTGAATACCTCGCGACAACTTCCATCGGTATCGACGAGGGCATTGTCAAGAGTGCGACCGGGGGCGTGAGTCTCGGCGTTGGCGTGCGCGTCATTGCGGGTGAGCGCACAGGCTACGCTTATAGCGACGATTTGAGTCCTGAAAAGATCCGCAAGGCGGCTCGAGTCGCCGCGCATATTGCCAAGGGTCCGGCGACGATCGTGAAAACGGGCTTCGAGGAAGCGCGACAGCACAATCTTTATCCCATGCTCAACGCACCCCATGAAACCGGCCTTGCCGAGCGTGTCGACCTGGTGAAGCGCGCCGATCTCGCCGCACGGGCGTATGATTCGCGCGTGTTCCAGGTGCAGGCGACTTATGCCGATAGTCTGCGAAATGTTCTGGTCGCGACCAGTGAAGGACGGTTGAGTTTCGATCGTCAGCCGATGGCGCGCATGAGCGTCAGTGCGCTCGCCCGTCAAGGCGACGGAGCCCCGCAGCATGGGCATTCTGGCGGCGGCGGACGCGTCACGCTCGAGTTCTTCGAGAAGGAAAAGACGCCGGAGCACTTCGCGAAGGAAGCCGCGCGCCAGGCGATTGTGCAACTTGACGCGGTCGATGCACCGGCTGGTGAAACGACGGTGGTGCTGGGTCCGGGCTGGCCGGGAATTCTGCTGCACGAAGCGGTGGGGCATGGATTGGAGGCCGATTTCAATCGCAAGGGGGTGTCCGCGTTCAGCGGACGGATCGGCCAACAGGTAGCGAGTCCACTCTGCACTGTGATCGACGATGGAACCATCGGCAGCCGGCGCGGATCGCTCAACGTGGACGATGAAGGCATGCCGACTCAGAAAAACGTGTTGATCGAAAACGGCGTCCTACGCGGCTATTTACAGGACAAATTGTCCAGCCGCTTAACCAACAATACCTCGACCGGCAGTGGTCGTCGCGAAAGCTATCAACACATTCCGATGCCGCGCATGACGAACACGTATATGTTGGCGGGCGAAAGCGATCCGGAGGAGATTATCAAATCGGTACAAAAAGGCTTGTATTGCGCTACATTCAGCGGCGGGCAAGTCGACATCACCAGTGGCAATTTCGTTTTCGCCGCGACCGAAAGCTATCTGATCGAGAACGGCAAATTGACTAGGCCGGTGCGCGGCGCCTCGCTGATCGGCAACGGGCCGGAAGCATTGAAATACGTGAGCATGGTGGGTCGTGATCTGCTGCTCGATGAAGGAATCGGTGTGTGCGGAAAAGAAGGGCAGAGCGTGCCGGTAGGGGTCGGCATCCCAACCGTGAAGATAGACCGCATGACCGTCGGTGGTACCGCCCAATGAGCGATCTGGAAACGCTGGCCGCGGATGCAGTGAAGCGCGCGATCGATGCCGGAGCCACCGACGCTGAATGCACCATTATGGAAGGCGACGAATTCTCGGCCGCCGTGCGTATGCGCGAGGTCGAAAGCCTGAAGGAAGCGGGTTCGCGCGCCGCCGGAATTCGTGTCCTGGTCGGGAAGAATGGAGGTTCGTCCTATACTTCGGACCTGACATCTGAGGGTATCCGGACCATGGTGCGCGGGGCGATTGATTTGGCGAAGATCACTAGTGAAGATCCGTTTGCGGGATTGCCGGACGAGTCGGATTTAGGCGCGCGTACTGAAGATCTCGGTCTCTATGACACCGCAATCGAGGGCATGGAAACGGACTGGAAAATCGCCCAGGCGAAGCGTGCCGAAGAGGTGGCGTTCGCCACCGATGACCGGATTCAGAACTCCGAAGGCGCGTCGTTCGATTCCTATGTCGGCCGTCGAGTGTTTGTGAATTCGCGAGGCTTTGTGGGGAGCTATCGCACGTCGAGTTGCGGACTCAGCGTTTCTCCCGTGGCCAAACAAAATGGGTCGATGGAGCGCGATTATTGGTACACGTCGGCGCGCGCGGCGTCGAAGCTGGAAAGTCCCGATGAGGTCGGCAGGCGTGCCGCGGAGCGCGCGGTGCGGCGCTTGAATCCTCGAAAAATTGCCACGCAAAGAGCCGTGGTGATATTTGAGCCGCGCACCGCACGATCGCTGCTCAGCGATCTTTTCGACGCGGTGAACGGCGGAGCAATCTACCGGCAGGCGTCGTTCTTAGCGGGCAAATTGGGCGATAAAATCGCGTCGGAATCGTTGACGGTCATCGACGATCCTACGCTGCCGGGCCTGTTTGGAAGCTCACCGTTCGATGACGAAGGCGTGCTCTGCCGCCGCACCGTGGTCATTGAAAAGGGCGTTCTCAAAAGCTATCTGCTGAATTCCTATTCGGCGCGCAAACTGGGCTTGAAGACCACGGGCAACGCGTCGCGCGGAATCACCGGAAATGCGGGCGTGGGTCCAGGCAACTTTTTTATTGAGGCGGGGGAGCGGCCGCCGGAGTCTATCTTAAAAGGAACCACGGGTTTGTACGTCACCGAACTGATCGGCGGCGACACCAACACAGTGACGGGAGATTATTCCTCCGGCGCGGCCGGCATGTGGATCGAGAACGGCGAAATGGCGTATCCTGTTTCGGAGATCACGATCGCGGGAAATATGAAGCAGATGTTGATGGATGTCGAGATCGCGTCGGACCTGGAGTTTCGCGGCTCCATCGCGTCTCCAACCCTGTTGATTCGGGAGATGACGATCAGTGGCCAGTGAGACTTCTTCTGCGCAGCAGGTGAAGCAGCAGCCCCAGATCGGCGCGCCGGTATATATCGCGGGTGCACTCGCGCTGCTCGGGCTGCTGGGGTTTTTATACATCGAATTCGTGGCGAAGCGGACCCCAACGGATGCTCCGCTGACACCCGAAGCCAAGGCTTACGTTAAGAATCTGAAATTGAGCGATGTCGATATCAAGGCCAGCAAAAGCTATCTCAACCAGATGGTGGTGGAGATTAACGGCAAGATCGGCAACGCGGGCGATCGCGCACTCGATACGGTGGAAATTTACTGCGTGTTCTACGATTCCTACGGCCAATTGGTGCTGCGCTCCCGTGTTCCTATCGTGAGTCCGCGCATGGGCGGCCTTAAACAAGGAGAAACGAAAACATTCAGGCTGCCATTCGATGAAATTCCGGAGAGCTGGAATCAGCAGATGCCGCAACTGGTGATTGCCGGCGTGAAATTTCTCTGATGTCCCGCGTGCTGCTGGTGGACGATGATACCGACGCGCTGGAGCTTCGGAAACTTATTTTCGAGCATCACGGGCACGCGGTGATCGCGGTAAACAGTGCCGCCGGCGCCCGCCGGCAATTCCATGCGGCGCCTCCGGAGAGCGTAATTCTCGACCTCAGGCTTCCTGACGCGGCTGACGGCTTGGCGTTGATTCGCGAATTCCGGGCGTCTTCGCCCCAAGTGAAAATCGTCGTGCTCTCAGGCTGGCGCGCCGATTTGGACGGCCGAACCGAGGGCGACTTGGTAGATGTAATCCTCGCAAAACCAGTGCGGTCGGAGATCCTGCTCCGTGCCATTACTTAGCTCGCCGCCCTTCGAGGATCTTTGCGAACGAAGCTGACCCCAATTCTTCGAGCGTAAGGCCGGTTAGCCTCGGCACTTCTTCTTCCGGAATCGCGCCGCAATTAATCGCGCGCAGGAAGTAGTTCAGCAGCCCTTGTCCGGTGGCCTCGTCGTCGAACACGTCGCCGACTATCGTCGCCTGCGCCGCCTTCGAAATGAAATTACGCAGCCGCTCCGACGCTGCATTCAGCCCTTCGAGAAAAAATGAATAGATCGTAGCGTAACGCGTCGGCAGTTGCGCCGGATGCAAATCCCACCCTTGATAAAACCCATTGTCGAGCGAATGCCGGACGTGGTCGCGATGCAGTTTCCACGCCCGATGCACCACCATCCGGTTCTCCAATATTTCCTGATGCGACAGCGTCTTTCCTCTGTGGATAGCCACCGGCATGACATTCGTCGCGCCATCGGAAAGCCACAAACCGGTGCCGGCCAGCGACGCCTGCATCATCGCCCGCGCGAAATCGCAGGCCGGATGCAGCATGTGCTGATGCGCCGCCGTGATGCCCAGGCTCGCCGTGTAATCGTAAGTTCCAAAGTGCGCGGCCACGCATCGTCCCCGCGTAGCCTTCACCAGTTCCGGCAGCATGAAGATCGCTTGCGGCGTCTCGACCATCATCTCCATTTTGATGCCGCTGCCAAGCTGGTCCAACACATCCATCAGCGCGGAAACCTGCTCAGGCACGGTGATCTTCGGCAGCGTCACCACGAAATGTTCAGGCACATTCCGGCCCAGCACCGTGAGAAACCGCGCCAGCGTTCGAACGCTGCGCGCCTTCACTTCTTCGCTCAGGCTCTTGATGCGAATGCCCAGAAACGGCGGCAAAGTGCCTGCCGCCAGACCTTTCAGAACCTCTTCCGCCGCCCTGTCGGCACTGGCGTCCTCCTCCGCGTCCGGACGATTGCCGTAGCCGTCTTCGAAATCGATGCGGAAATCTTCCACTGGCTCACGGCGCAGCTTTTCGATGACGCGCTCATACACGGTGTCGGCCAAATGATTCGGAATGCCGATCGCCAGCGCCAGCGTCGCCGCGTCGGGAGCGAATTCGGCAACCGTTTGTTCCGCGATAGCGCCCATTTTCCGGCACAAATCGGCCTTGAACAAGTGTGCTCCGCCATAGACGGTGTGCACCGGCTGGCGTTTGCCCGAATCGCCCGGATAGCGCCGCGAAAACTCAAGATTCTTAGCCGTGAGTGAATCTGGCAAGGTCGGGTTCATAATCAATACTCCACTCGATCCCGCTTTTCTTTCCACACTCGAAAGCATTCGAGCGATTCCTCGCGCATCATTTCGATAAACGGAATTTCGCGGTCCGCCGGCGTCAGAGCAATCTGTTGGTAAATGAATGCGTCGTCAAATCCAGCAGCCGCGGCGTCCGCAGCGATGCCCGCGAAATACACGCGCGCCAGACGAGCCCAATAAATCGCGCCGAGGCACATCGGGCAAGGCTCACAAGTGGTGTAAAGATCGCACCCATCGAGTCGAAAAGCGCCGAGCGCCGCGCAGGCTGCGCGTATCGCAACCACCTCGCCGTGCGCGGTGGGATCGTTCGACGACGTGACGCAATTCGTTCCTTCCGCCAAAACGTGGCCGTCCTTCACGATCACGGACGCAAAAGGTCCGCCGCGCCCCGAACCCACATTTCCGATAGCGAGCTCAATCGCCCGCGCCATAAACGGATTTTCCACCCGCTAACCAGTCTAATAGGTCGTCCCGCCGCGCGCCGGCTTAAAACAAAAACTTCAGCGCCAACTGCACCCGCCGCGGATCCTGCGCCGAAGTGACCTGTCCGAACGTCGTATCACCCAAAAAGTTGTCCGGCAGATTGAAATTGGTATGGTTCACCACGTTGAAAAACTCCGCCCGGAACTGCACGTTCAGCCGCTCCGTCGCGCGAGTATTCTTCACCAGGGACACGTCCACCGTCGCGAGCCCGGGCCCGCTCAGAATATTGCGCCCCGCGTTCCCGAAGGTCCCATACGGCGCGACCGCGAATGCAGCGGTATTGAACCATTCCTGCGCGCTGGGATTCGCCACATGCGGATTCCCCACCACATCCGGCCGGTTGTTCGCGCCGTATCCAAGCTGGCTGAATCCTGTGTTCGAGTTGTCGTCGTCCTCGACCAGCATCACCGTGAAAGGCTGTCCTGTCTGGAACGTCAGCACGCCGAAAGTCTGCCAGCCTCCCAGCCAGCGGTGCCCTGTGGCGATCGGCAGATCATAAGCGTAGCTCAGCGTGAAGCGCTGGCGGATGTCGAAGTCGGACCGACCACGCTCGGCGCTCAAATCGTAGCTGTTTTGCGGAAAATTCGGATCGCCCGTGGTGCTGAAGAATCCCGACGCATCGTCAATCGATTTGGAATAAGTGTACGACGCTAGCGCGGATAGCCCCTTCGTCAGCCGCTGTTCGAACTTGGCCTGCAAGCTGTGATAAATGGAGTTGGCATTCGATTCGATAATATCCACGTCGGCGAAATTCGGATTCGGCGGCAGAGCCTCCGGATTGGTCGAAGGCATTGCCTGATTAATGTTGCGCGAGTCGATCAGCCGCGTGCCTTTCGATCCCACGTAATCGATCTCCGCCACACGGGCTTTACCCAACTGCCTCTGAATCCCGAAGTTCCATTGCTGTATATACGGCGTCCGCAGATTGCGCTCGAATGCCGTAGCCGACGCCGGGTAGGGAAGGGGGAAATCGCTGGGAAATGGATTCGATAGCGACAAGTTGTATACGCCTTGAATCGGATAGTAAACATTGAAATTGTAGTAAGGCGCGCTGAAATACAACCCCTCGCTGATCGCCAGCGACGATTGATCGTAGTGAATCCCGTACGCCGCGCGAATCACCGTTTTCCTGCTCGCGCCGGGCGACCATGCCAGGCCGATCTGAGGCGCGAAATTTGTATAGTCGGGATTGTAGCCGGAGCGCGGAAATCCGTCTACACCTACCGGCACCAGCGCGCCTTGCGCCGGATCGTAAACATTCGCGCGATTCTGCGCGTCCACCCCGGGCGAATTATATTCATAGCGCAATCCGAGCGTCACCGTCAGATCGGGCCGCACCCGCCACGTATCGTTGACGAAAAAATTGTAGCTGTGCGTCCGCAGGTGCTCTGGATTATTCAACGTCGCGCCGCCCGATTCCGTCGGCGCGCCCAGCAGCAGTTCCTCAAGCGAGTTGCCGATCAGCTCCCCCGTGAAGTCGATAAATCCGCGCGACTCCACATCGCGATATGCGTTCTGTTGCAGAATGCGCGAGTCGAATCCGAACTTCACCAGGTGCCGTCCGCGGATCCAGGTCGCGTTGTCGCCGATCTGATACGTGTTCGTCGTCCCGTGTTCCGGACTGGTATACTCGTCCCCCAGCGGCGAATACCCGTTCACCGAAATCAGGCTCAAACCCCAATCGCGCGGATTGGTCGAGAGCTCCGGCAGCCCCAGCTCATGATTGATGCTGACTCCCTGGTTCTGCTGATAATCTCCGTTTGAAACCCGGTTGAAGCCGATCCTCACTTCGTTGATCAGCGACGGCGAGAACGTGTGCGTTTCGCCGAGCGTCGTATTCTGCCAGCGGCTGGGAATGCTCAGGCCATAATTCGGAACCGCCGAATAGCCCGCCCCGCCGAACGGATCGAAAAATTTGTCGTCCTCAAAACTGTACCGGTAGAACAGATTGTCGGCATGTGAAATCGCATGATCCGCCCGCACGTCGAAGCGATTCAGATTGTCCAGCTGCGATGGCGAAGACACGTAGTTCGCCCCCGGCACATTGCGATCCGGCAGTGGATACAGCGCTGCGATCGCCACCCCGATCGGATTTAAATAGTAGCTCGGCACGATGCCGCCCGGAATCGGCGCGCCGGTCAGTGGATCGTAGGCCGGCGTTGCCGATTGTGAAAAATTACCCACCCGCTCCAGCGCGGTCGGAACGTTGGTCACTAGCGGTTCCCCCTGATTCAGCCGCGTGCCCTCGTAGTCGGCGAAAAAGAACGTGCGATTCTTCTTGATCGGACCGCCCAGCGTCGCGCCGAACTGATTCCTTTGAAATGCCGGCGCCGGTTGCCCCGCGGCCGCGAAAAAATTGCTCCCGTCCATCGCCCCGTTGCTGAAAAATTCGTAAGCGGTGCCGTGGACCTGATTCCCTCCGCTACGCGTCACGACGTTGATCTGCCCTCCCGCGTTGCGCCCGAAACTGGTGTCGTAGGTCGACGTCGCCACCTGGAATTCCCAAATCGCATCCACCGGCGATGTCACTCCGACCCCGTTCAACTTCGGATCGGCATTGTACGCGCCATCGAGAAGAAACATGTTGCTATCCTCCCGCGCCCCGTTGACGTTCACCGTGAATGCTCCCCGTACCGATCCCGCCGATCCCTGCGCCGGAGGCACCACACCCGGCAGCAGCAGGCTCAAGTCGTAAAAATTGCGCCCGTCCAGCGGCAGGCCGACGATCAGCCGATTCTCGATCACCCCTCCCAGCGCCGAATCCTCACGAACCAACTCCGGTGCAGCCGTGACCTCCACTGAATCTCCACCCACCCGCAGCGATATATCTAGTCGAAGCTCCTGATCGACGTCGAGAGTAACAATGTTGCCATATTTCGTGAATCCCTTCGCCTCCGCCTCGATGCGATACCTGCCCGGCAGCAGCGCCGCCACCGTGAACTCGCCGCGCGAATTCGTCACTGCCGAGCGTCTTTCGCCCGTCTCTTCATTTACTACCGTGACCGGAACCGCCGTCAACGCATGTTGCGTAGCGTCCGTCACTGTTCCTTCAATCGAGCCGCGCACAGTCTGCGCATGCCCGATAGACATTAGGGCGAATAGGGCTAGGACGAGCTTAAATTTCACACGAAACCTCGGGATTGGGATAACCTCTAATATAGCGTGACTGACGTCCTACTACCCGCCCCGTTAGCAATACTTTACCAACAGGAGGATGAGTTTTCTGCACCTATATTTATAGAATGCTGGTATCGGCGAATGTCGTCGATCAGCTTGGGAGCGGTCTCTTGGGCGTTTTAGCGTTACAATATTAGGAGAGCGATTCTACTCATCATGGAAAGATTCTGGTTACACCGTTACGCAGTACTGCTCGCGGTGTGTACATTATTCCTGGTAGTTGCCGGCGCTTCGGTGACCAGCAAGGAAGCCGGCCTTTCCGTGCCCGATTGGCCTTTGTCCTATGGCCAAGTGATGCCTCAAATGACCGGCGGCGTATTTTTCGAGCACGGCCATCGTATGGTTGCGACCGCAGTCGGTTTCATGACCATCATTCTCGCAATCTGGCTGGCGCTCGTTGAAACCCGCAGTTGGATGAAAAAGTTAGGATTCGCGGCTCTCGCGGCAGTGATTGTCCAAGGGCTCCTCGGTGGCTTGACCGTCAAACTGATGCTCCCGCCCGCCGTCAGCATCTCCCACGCGTGTCTCGCCCAGCTTTTCTTTTCCACAACCGTCGCGATCGCCCTCTTCACCTCGAAAAACTGGCTGCAAGGACCGGAGATTGTCGAGGATCATGGCTGGCCTTCGCTGCGCAGCCTGGCCATCGTCACCCCTGCAATGGTGCTCATCCAAATCGCCCTCGGCGCCGCCTTCCGCCATCGCGCTATTGGAGTTCTGCCGCACGTTCTGTTCTCGATGGTCGTCACCCTCGTCGTCCTCTTCACCGCGACCTTCGTCATGCATCAATTCCCTGAGCATCGCTCACTCAGTGCCGCCGCCAAAGCCCTCCTCGGCGTGACGTTCTTACAAGTAATGTTAGGCGTAGCCGCTTATTACACCCGTTTGCAAGCTGCCCAGCAGCCGCTTGCGATGGTTCTCACCACCGTCGCCCATGTCGCCACCGGAGGCCTCACCTTGGCTGCCAGCGTGATTCTGGCCATTCAGATTCTGCGCAATGTCCGTGCCCACGGCACTCTGCCCGCGCATCAGGTGGTGACTTCTTAATGGGCCGTTATCTCGAACTGACCAAGCCCCGGATCACCTGCTTCATCCTGATGAGCACGGCGATCGGCTTCGTGTGCGGCATGAACGCCGGATTGCAATCTTGGACTTGGCTCACTCTGTTGCATACCCTGGTCGGCACCGCGCTGATCGCCAGCGGCACCGCCGCGCTCAATCAATGGTATGAACGCGAGGCCGACGCCAAAATGGACCGTACCAGCGCCCGCCCTATTCCTTCCGGACGCGTCACCGGTCCTCATGCCTTGCTGTTCGGAATCGTTCTTTCCATCGCCGGATTTGTCGACCTGTGGCTCGGCGCGAACCTGCTCACCGCCTTGCTCGGATTATTCACCCTGGCCAGCTATTTGTTTCTTTATACGCCGATGAAGCAGCGCTCGCCGCACTCGACAACGCTCGGCGCGATACCCGGCGCCATGCCTCCGCTCATTGGCTTCGCCGCCGCTAGCGGTATCCTCAACTGGAACGCCTGGATTCTTTACGCCATCCTGTTCCTCTGGCAGTTCCCGCACTTTTACGCCATCGCCTGGATGTACCGCGCCGATTACGCCCGCGCCGGCATCCGCATGCTTCCCGTCGTCGAACCGGACGGCGAATCCACCTCACGGCAGATGCTCTACTTCTCCCTCGCTCTGCTCCCGATCAGCCTGCTTCCGAAATTTTTCGCCATGGCGGGAAATGTTTATCTCGTCGGAGCCCTGGTGCTGGGCCTCATTTACGTCTATGCCAGCCTGCGCTCCGTGCTCGATCATTCCCTTGTTCGCGCGCGCCAGGTATTATTCGCCAGCGTCATCTATCTCCCGTTTTTATATGGCCTCCTGCTCCTGGATCGCACTCGGTCTTAGTGTTCTCGCGCTTGCCGGCTGCACCGCCAGCGCCGGGCTGCCCTCTTATGGCGTGGTCCCGGATTTTGCCCTCACCGATCAATCCGGCCAACCGTTTCTCAGCGCCAACGCATTGCGCGGAAAGGTCTGGATCGCCGATTTTATCTTTACCAACTGCCCCGGACCCTGCCCCCGGATGAGCGCGCAAATGCGCCAGGTCGATAACGCTCTCCACGATGTCAAGTTCGTTTCCTTCACCGTGGACCCCGCCCGCGACACTCCCGAAGTGCTCCAGAAGTACGCCCAACGCTATCAAGCCGAGCCCGGCACCTGGTATTTCCTCACCGGTTCGCAAGCGGATCTTCACAATCTCGCCAGGAACGTCTTCATGCTCGGCGATGTCAACGGCGATTTGCAGCATTCCACCCGCTTCGTGCTGATCGACAAACAATCGCGCGTGCGCGGATACTATCTCACCTCCGATGAGGACGCCATTCCACGCGTCATCGCCGACGCCAAACAAGTTTCGAAGGAGCGCTTCTGACCGTTCACGATCTGCCCACTTTAAACGCCGTCCTCAACGGCACCGCCGCAATTCTGCTCGCCATCGGCTACGCGCTCATTCGTAACGGCAAGCGGAATGCGCATCATTGGGTGATGATCGCCGCCTTCTGCACCTCGATCGTCTTCCTGATTTCGTATTTGACCTATCACGCGCAAATAGGATCGAAGCACTACACCGGCCCGATCCCCGCCGTCTATTTCACCATCCTCATTTCCCATACCCTGCTGGCCGTAACCGTGCCTGTGCTCGCCATCATGACCCTGCGCCGCGCCTTAAAAGGCGAATTCGCCCGTCATCGCAAGCTCGCTAAATGGACCTGGCCAATCTGGATGTACGTCAGCGTCACCGGTGTAATCGTCTACCTGATGCTCTATCAGTTCTGACTGCAACCACACCCCTCTAAAAAACGTCTACAATTTAGTAGGTGACTTCCATGCGATTCATCCTCATGTCTGCGCTCTTGACCGCGTCTCTTTTCGCCCAGCACCGGGGCGGCAGCGTAGCTCCGGCGCCTCGGCCACGCCCTGCGCCTCCCATCTCCTACCGGCCCTACTATCCCACCCGCGTGGTCGCCCCCTATCCGATTTTTGTCGGCGGCTATTATTCCGGCTACGCCCCCGCCGCTGGTTATGACAACGGCTACACGGATCAAGCGCCGGTAGCAGTCGTCAACCAGGATTTTCGCCCCGATGGCGGGAATCAGCAGATCGTCGATTATTCCGCCCTCCCTGTGCCGGAAGCCACCGACGATAGTACGCTCAAAGACGACCAGCCGACCATCTTTCTGATCGCCCTGACCGATCATACGGTCGTAGCCGCGATCGCCTACTGGGTGGACGGCGATACCCTCCACTGGGTCAGCCGCGAAGCCCAGCAAAACCACATGTCGCTTTCTCTGGTAGACCGCGACTTCTCAAAGCAGCTCAACGACGAACGTCACGTAGAATTCAAACTCCCAGCCCCAAAATAAAATCTCTCTCCGCCGAGTAAGCCTGCGGACAGCAGCATATCTTTTTTTTATACCTTTACAGCCGCCCACTCAACTTGGCCTTTCGTCCTCCACCGAACCGCCATGCGTAAGCATGCGGATAAATCTCAAAAATGGACCAATAACTCCCTTTTTGTCTTACCTTTACAATTTTCACTCAACGCATCCTCCTCGCTCCTCGTATATCCTCAGTGCAGAAGGACTTCGATCATCGGGCTCTTTTGACAGTTTTTTTGCTAGTCCTGAGCTTTCGGAAATACCAGATGCGCGAGTCCGACCAACACGCGATCATAACCCGGATCCCCATGCGAGAGATTTCCGATCCACTAGCGGCCACGAAAGCCGAAGTGTGTCTATATGACCCTTCAGACCAAACTGCCCCTCTTGGGTTCGTTTCGTATTTTCGAGTATGTATCTGCCTGGCGCTTCAGACCAAACTGCCCTCGTGGGTTCGTTCCGTATTTTCGAGTATGTATCTACCTGGCCCTTCAGACCAAACTGCCCTCGTGGGTTCGTTCC
>Ga0116129_1001481_pt1 | contig 12924 bp, 9 predicted proteins | sample June2015DPH_17_2_FD_89732 | JGI IMG/M metagenome (GOLD analysis project Ga0116129, IMG submission 89732) | Peatland microbial communities from SPRUCE experiment site at the Marcell Experimental Forest, Minnesota, USA - June2015DPH_17_10 | ecosystem: Environmental > Terrestrial > Soil > Wetlands >...
GGCTTTCTTGTCGGCGATGACGGTCGATACCGCCGGCTGGCGTTTCAGCCACTCGGCGATGTCTTCTTCATCCGGCAGCGTTTCGCCTTGCGCCCAGCTCGCGCCCTTGCGCAACGCCGCGAGTGCCGCTTCGGCCCCTGGCTCGGTCTCGCAGACGACGCCGGTGAAATTGCCATCGCGCACGATCGCAACCAGTCCCTCGACTTGGCGCGCGCGCTCTTCGTTCAATGCGACGAGCTTTGCTTGCGAAAGCTCCGGCCGCAATATCCGGCCATGCAACAGGCCGGGCAGGGGAGAATCGTGGATGAAACGCGGACGGCCGAAAACCTTGTCGGGAATATCGAGCCGCTGCAGCGATTGGCCCGCGAGTGTCCGTTGCGCCGATGATTTCGGAGGTGTGGCTGCCGTCGCGTCGCGATCGAGGGAGATTTCGTTCGCGAGTTCCCAATAGCTGGTCGAGATATTGCCGGGACCGGAGATGACGCCGTCGTTGACGGCGAGCACAGCCGGATCGACGCCTAGCCGTTCAGCAGCCGCATCCAGAAAAATCTGCCGGATTTCCGCGCAGGCGAAGCGGATCGCGCGGCCGGAATGCTGCACGGAAAGGCTGCCTGACGTCACGCCCTCGTTGGGGCTGGCAGACGTGGAGGCGCGCACCATCTGCACGCGGGCAATATCGACATCGAGTTCGTCGGCGGCAATTTGCGCCAGCGCGGTGACGATGCCCTGGCCGATTTCGACCTTGCCGGGAGAGACCACCACTTTTCCCCCGGAGGCGAAGTTGATCCATGACGACAGCTTTGGATTTGCCGCGAGAGACGGCGGCAATGGCGGTGAGGCGGGCTTCGTCGTCATGACGCGCGCATCTCGGCCGCGGCGCGCAAGATGGCGCGTACCATGCGGTTATGCGAACCGCAGCGGCAAAGGTTGCGGTCGAGGGCGGCCTTGATCTCCGTGCTGGTCGGATTGGAATTTCGCTTCAACAGCGCCGCGGCACTCATCATGATGCCGGAGAGGCAATAGCCGCATTGCAGCGCCTGCTCGGCGATGAAGGCGCGCTGAAGTGCATGCGGCCGCTCGACGCTGCCGAGGCCTTCGATGGTGGTGATGTCCTTGTCCGCGATCGACCACAGCGGTGTATCGCAAGAGGTCACCGCATGATCGCCGATCAGGACATTGCAGGCGCCGCATTCTCCCGCGCCGCAGCCGAAATGCGGTCCGGTCAAGCCGAGATGGCCACGCAGGACGGTGAGCAGCGGCGTATCGGGATCGGCCTCGATGTCAGTGTCGACGCCGTTGAGGCGGAAGCGAATGGTCACGGCTGGTCCGGCAATCGTTTGACAACCTCCGCCCATTTGACGATATCGCCGCGCAGGAATTTGTCGAATGCTTCCGGCGTCATCGCCATCGGAACCGCGCCCTGATCGGCCCACAGCTTGATGATCTCCGGCCGCTTGATGGCCTCGTTCACGGCGGCGTTGAGCTTGTCGATGATGGCTTGCGGCGTTCCCTTCGGCGCCATCAGGCCGAGCCAGATCGTGGCTTCATAACCGGGCAGGCCAGCTTCATCCGAGGTCGGCACGTCTGGCAATACGGCGGATCGCATCTTGCCCGTGGTCGCGAGTGCGCGCACCTGTCCTTGCGTGACATTGGGCGCCATCGTGGTGACGGAATCGATCATCATCTGAACCTGTCCGCCGATGACGCCGTTTCGCGCTTCGCCACTGTTGCGATAGGGCACGTGGACGATATCGATGCCGGCCATGGTTTTGAACAGCTCGCCGGCCATGTGATAGGGCGTGCCCTGCCCGGAGGAGGCGTAATTCAGTTTTCCCGGCTGCGATCGCGCGAGCGCGATGAATTCCTTCAATGTGGTAGCCGGCACGGAAGGATGCACGACGATCACGAGGTCGGCGACATTGAGCGGCGCAACCGGCACGAGATCGCGCATCAGGTCGTATTTGCGCCGCGGCACCAGCGATTCATTGGCGGTCTGGGCGTTCGACATCAACAGCAGCGTGTAGCCGTCCGCCGCCGATTTGGCGGCCTCCTGCGTGCCGATCACGGAGCCGGCGCCGGGACGGTTCTCGATCACAAAAGGTTGTTTGAGGTCTTCCTGAAGCGCGTTGGCGACGACGCGCGCTGCCACGTCAGCCGGTCCGCCCGCGCCGAAGGGGACGATGATCCGCACGGCATGGGCGGGGTAATCCTGCGCGTGGCTGGACGTGACAAGAAAAGCCTGCGCGGCAAGCAAAGTTGCCGCCAACGCCAGGACGCGCGGAGCCTTCTTCACGGCCGTGCTCATGCCGGCGAACCCAAAACGCATGCTCTCGTTCTCTCCGTTCAAGCCCGTTTCGCCCTGTCTTTTGGCGCGAATGAAGGTCCAAGTCCAGCAACGGGGATCATAGACTTACAACATGGACTTGGACTTCGCGGGTGGAATAAAATAAGCATCGTTAAGGCGGCTCAAGCAGCCCGATAAGCCGGCTCGAGCTGGCCAACAAGCCGGCTCATGCCGGCCAATAAAGTGAATCAGAGAAGCAATGAAAAACACAAGAATTTCCCGAAGGGCAGCGCTGAAGGTCGCTGGCGGGTTGCTTGGGGGAGTGGCGTTCTCCACCCGCGTTCTGGCCGACGCGCCGCCCGCGGAAGCCGTCACGCCCGCTCTGATCGAGGCCGCCAAAAAGGAAGGCCAGGTTGTCTATTACACGTCGGTCGATTTGCCGGTCGCCGAGAAACTGGCGAAAGCCTTCGAAGCGAAATATCCGGGAATTTCCGTCCGCACCGAGCGCACCGGCGCCGAGCGTGTGTTTCAGCGCATCGGCCAGGAATATTCCTCTAACATCCACGCCGTCGATGTCGTGAATTCTTCCGATGCCGCGCATTTCATTGTCTGGAAGCGCGACGGCATTCTCGAGTCTTACGTGCCCGAAGATGTCGCAAAATTCTATGCGCCGGAGCATCGCGATGCCGATGGGCAGTTTGCGAGCTGGCGCGTCTGGCTTTCCATCATCGCCTACAACACCAGCATGGTGAAGGCCGAGGACGCGCCGAAGAGTTTTGCCGATCTGCTCGATCCCAAATGGAAGAGCAAGATCGTCAAGGGCCATCCCGGTTATAGCGGCACCATCATGACTGCAACCTACCAGTTGCAGCGCGACCTCGGCTGGACCTTCTTCGAACAGCTCGCCAAGCAGAATGTCATGCAGGTGCAGTCGTCGGCCGATCCGCCGAAGAAGCTCGAGCTCGGCGAGCGCGCGGTGATGGCCGACGGCAACGAGTACAATATCTTGCAGCTCAGGGACGGCGGACGCCCCGTGGAGCCGGTTTACGCCAGCGAAGGCTCGCCGATGATTGTCGGTCCCAACGGCATCTTCAAGGGCGCGCCCAATCCGAACGCGGCGCGGTTGTTCCAGTCGTTCTGTTTCAGCCGAGAAGCGCAGCAGTTGGCCATCGACGTCGGCGGCTTGCGCTCGCTGCATCCGCAGGCCAAGGAAAAGCCAAACTGGATTCCGCTAAAGGACATCAAGACCTTGAAGGACGATCCCGCCGCCGTGGAACAGCAGGGTGCCAGCATCAGACAGCGCTACACGCGCATCTTCCGCGTTTGATCTTGCGAGAAGCCCCGTCATGACCTCCGAACTGCCTGATATTTCCGTCGCCGAAACGCTGGCGAATAAGATCACCGCCCTGAAGCCGGGCGTGTTGCCGGCCGAGACGCTGCGCAAATGCGAGGACTTGCTGATCGACATCATCGGTCTTTGTGTCACTGCGCGCAACGAGGACTACGTCAAGGCGGCGCTTGATGGTTCTGACGATGATGGCCCGTGTACCGTGATCGGGCATAGGCGCACGTTGACCGCGTCAGGCGCGGCCTTCGTCAACGGCACGGCCGCGCATGGCGAGGATTTCGACGACACCTTTGAAGGCGGCCCCGTTCATGCCGGTGCGGTGATCGTGCCGGCGGTGCTGGCTGCCAGCGAGCGCCATCATGCCGACGGCGCTCACGCCCTGACCGGGATTGCGGTCGGCACCGAAGTTCTCTGCCGCCTCAGCCTCGTGGCGCCGAAGGCCGTGCACAAGGCCGGCTTTCACCCGACCGCGATCTTCGGCGCGATAGGAGCGGCCGCCGGCGTCAGCGCGGCGCTGGGGTTGAATGCGAAACAGATCGTGGACGCGCTCGGCATTGCCGGCAGCATGTCGAGCGGCATCATCGAATATCTCGCCGAAGGCGCCTGGACCAAACGGATGCATGCCGGCTGGGCGGCGCAATCAGGCATTCGCGCGGCGCTATTGGCGAAGCAGGGTTTCATCGGTCCGCGCACGGTGTTCGAAGGAGTCCATGGATTATTTCATGGTTTCGCCCACACCACCAAAGGAGACTACGATGCGCTGACAGGTGATTTCGGCGCGCTCTGGGTCACCGATACCTTAGCCTTCAAGCCGTATCCCTGCGGGACGATGGCGCAACCCTATATCGATTGTGCCAAGCGGCTCGCCGCGCGCGGCATCAAGTCGGAAGATATCGAGAGCATTCTCTGCGAGGTCGCGGAAGGCACAGTTCATCGGCTGTGGGAGCCGCTCGCAGACAAGCAGCGCCCGCGCAATGGTTACTCCGCGAAATTCGCCGTGCCGTATTTGCTGGCCGCCGGCTTCGTGCATGGCGGTGTCGGGCTCGGCGCATTCACCGAACAAGCGATCCGCGACGAGCGCGTGCTCGCGCTCGCGGCCAAAGTGAAGTTCGTGATCGACCCGGACAATCCCTACCCGAACAATTACACCGGCCACATCAAGGCGACGCTGAAGAACGGCAGCGTGGTCGAGGACCGGCAGCCTTATTTGCGTGGCGGGGCGCAGGAGCCGCTGACACGGCAGGACGTTACGGATAAATTCGCGCTCAACGTCCAGCATGGCGGCTGGAGCAAGGCGCAGGGCGACGCCGCGTTGAAGCTGCTTGCGGGGCTTTACGGTGGGAAGATCGATCTGAGCGCGTTGCGCGCATAACCATTCGCTGTCATGCCCCGCATATGCGGGGCATCCAGTAATCCAGGAACTATCGGGTCCAGGAACTACCAGGTCCAGGAACTATCAGGTCAATGGCGGGCGTCGGTGTTTACTGGATCGTCCGCCTTCGCGGACGATGACGGAGCAAGAAATGACGGGAGAACTCACCGGCAAGGTCGCGATCGTGACCGGCTCGGGCCGCAATATTGGCCGCGCGATTGCGCTGGCGCTGGCGGATGACGGCGCCTCTGTCGTCGTCAATGCGCGCGGCAATCTCGACGAAGCCAAGGCGGTCGTCCGCGAGATCGAGACCGTTGGTCAAAAGGCGATTGTGCATATCGGCGACATTGCCGATCCCGCGGCCGTGCAGGCGATGGTCGATCTGGCGATGGCCGAGTTCGGCCGGATCGACATCCTCGTCAACAACGCGGCGTTGCGGCGCGAGAAGCCATTCGCGGAGATGACCCATGCCGAGTGGCGTGAGGTCATGAACGTCATCCTCGACGGCACCTTCCACTGCGTGAAGGCGTGCCTGCCGCATCTCAAAGCGAGCGGGGCAGGGACCATCGTCAATATCGGCGGCTTGAGCGCGCATACCGGCGCCAGCGACCGCGCCCATGTGGTGACGGCGAAGGCCGGCATCATCGGCTTTACCCGCGCGCTCGCCCATGATCTCGCTCCGGACGGAATTACCGTCAATTGCGTCGTGCCCGGCATCATCGGTACGCCGCGGCCGAGGAATACCCCGGAACCGGCGCACCACCTGATCCACCGGACCATTACCGGCGAGCGTGGCAAGCCGGAAGACGTCGCGGCCGCCGTCCGGTTCCTGTGCGGGCCCGCCGCGCGCTACATCAACGGCCAGGCGATCCACGCCAATGGCGGGGCCTATTTCGGCGGCTGACGCCTGCCGATCTGCATGGCTTGCTCGCGGTTTGCGCACCCCTTTGCCGGATAAAGGCGCTGGCGACTCCCGCTTTTGATGTTAATCATACTGTCATGAACCAGCACGCCAAAATCGAGGCTCCGGCCGCGCGCGCCAAGGTCGATATCCGGCACTCGACCTGCCCGCACGATTGCCCGTCGGCTTGCGCGCTCGATATCGAGGTGATCGACAATGCCTCGATCGGTCGTGTCAGAGGTTCCAAGCTCCAGAGCTACACAGCAGGCGTGGTCTGCGCCAAGGTGGCGCGTTACGCCGAGCGCGTCCATCATCCCGACAGGCTGACTTATCCGATGTTCCGCGTCGGCCCGAAAGGATCGGGCAAGTTCGCGCGGATATCCTGGGACGATGCGCTGGACGAAATCGCAGGGCGCTTCAACGCCGCCGAGCGCGAGTTCGGGGCTGAATCGGTCTGGCCTTACTACTACGCCGGCACCATGGGGCTCGTGATGCGCGATGGCATCAACCGCCTGGCCCATGTGAAGAAATATTCGCGCTTCTATTCGACGATCTGCTCGACCATCGCACGCGTCGGCTTTGCCGCCGGCACCGGCAAGATCGCCGGGGTCGATCCGCGCGAGATGGGCGTCTCCGATTTCGTGGTAATCTGGGGCACCAATCCCGTGCACACCCAGGTCAACGTGATGACGCATGCGATGCGCGCGCGCAAAGAACGCGGCGCCAAGATCGCGGCTGTCGACGTCTACAACAACGAGACGATGAAGCAGGCCGACATCAAGATCCTGCTCAAGCCCGGCACCGATGGCTCATTCGCCTGCGGCGTCATGCACGTGCTGTTCCGCGAGGGTTTTGCGGATCGCGCCTACATGGACAAGTACACCGATTGCCCCGGCGAACTGGAAGCGCACCTGAAGACCCGCACGCCGGAATGGGCCTCGGCGATTTGCGGCGTGCCGGTCGAGGAAATCGAAGCTTTCGCGCGTCTGGTCGGCCAGACCAAACGCAGCTACTTCCGCCTCGGCTATGGTTTCACCCGCAGCCGCAACGGGGCGGCGCAGATGCACGCGGCGTTGTGCATTCCGGCCGTGACCGGCGCCTGGCAGCACGAGGGCGGTGGCGCGTTCTTCAACAATCTCGCGCTCTGGAAATTCGACGAATCCATCATCGAGGGTCACGACGCGATCGATTCCACGACGCGGCGGCTCGATCAGTCCAAGATCGGGCGCATTCTCACCGGCGATCCGGCCGCGCTCCACAATGGCCCGCCGGTCAAGGCGATGCTGATCCAGAACACCAATCCGATGACGGTGGCGCCGGAGCAGGCGCTGGTGCGCCGCGGCTTTGCGCGCAAGGACCTGTTCGTCGCGGTGCACGAGCAGTTCATGACCGAGACCGCGCAGATGGCCGACATCGTGCTGCCGGCGACGATGTTCATCGAGCATGACGATCTCTACTATGGCGGCGGCCACCAGCACATTTCGGTCGGCGCCAAGCTGATCGAACCGCCCGGCGAATGCCGCTCCAACCACGAGGTGCTGCGCGGATTGGGCCGCCGTCTCAAGGTTGATCATCCGGGCTTTGAAATGTCCCCGCGCGAACTGATTGACGCGACGTTGCGCAAGAGCGGCCATGGCGGCATCGCCGAGCTCGAGGCGGATCTGTGGCGCGATCTCCAGCCGGACTTCCGCACTTCGCATTATCTCGACGGTTTTGCGCACAAGGACGGTAAATTCCACTTCAAGGCGGACTGGACCAGCGTTCCCCTCGGCAATGCCGGCATGATGGGGGCGTGGGATCAGATGCCGTCGCTGCCCGATCATTGGGCCGCGATCGAGGAGGCGGACGAGGCGCATCCGTTTCGTCTGGCGACAAGTCCCTCGCGCAGCTTCCTCAATACGTCCTTCAACGAGACGCCGTCGTCGCAGGCGCGCGAGGGCGCGCCCAGCGTGATGATCCATCCCGACGATGCCGGCCGGCTCGGAATCGCGGACGGCGACGCGGTCACGCTTGGCAATCTCCGTGGCGAAACGACGCTGACGGCGAAAGTTTTCGAAGGTGTGCGCCGCGGCGTGCTGATCGCCGAATCCGTGCACCCGAACAAGTCCCATATCGGCGGCCGTGGCATCAATATGCTCACCGGTGCTGAAGCCGTGGCGCCCGTCGGCGGCGCTGCGTTCCACGACAACAAGGTATGGGTGAAGAAGGCGGACGCGGACGCGATTCCGACGCCTTGAGGTCTTCTCTGCGGTCGGACGCAAAATCGGCTCCCACCTTTGCGGATCGTGCTTTAAACTCCTCTTTGCGAGGAGCGGCGCGACGAAGCAATCCAGTCTTATCCTGGGCTTGCTGGATTGCTTCGCTGCGCTCGCAATGACGGAAGAAACGAGCGGGCCATGACCGACACCACCACCGTTCTCATCGAGAAGCGCGGATCGAGCCTCTGGATCACCATCAACCGGCCGGAGAAGCGCAACGCGATCAATGCCGATGTCATCGCCGGCATCACGCGCGGCTATCGCGCGGCCCACGACGACCCCGAAGTCCGCGTTATCGTGCTGACCGGCGCCGGCGAGAAGGCGTTCTGTGCCGGTGCGGACTTGGCGAACACCGGCGGCGCGTTCGCTCACGATTTTTCCAGACCGAACGTCGACTTCGCCGATCTGTTGCGGCTGTCGCAGAATGCGACCAAGCCCGCGATCGCGCGCGTCAATGGTGTCTGCATGGCGGGCGGCATGGGACTGCTGTGCATGACGGATATGGCGATCGCCCCCGATCATGTGATCTTCGGCCTGCCGGAAGTGAAAGTGGGCGTGTTTCCGATGCAGGTGTTGAGCCTGATGCAATCGATCGCGCCGCGGCGGCTGATCAACGAGTGGGCGATCACGGGAGAACCCTTCGATGCGAAAGCAGCCCAAGCGGCGGGATTGCTGAACTACGTCGTGCCGCAGGCCGAGCTCGACGCCAAACTGGATTGGCTGATCGGCCGCATCACCGACAAGTCGCCGACCGCGATCCGGCGCGGCAAGTATGCGATGCGCGCGATCGCTTCGATGTCGTTCGACGAGAGCATCGCTTATACCGAGACCCAGATCGCATTGCTTGCGATGACCGAAGACGCCAAGGAGGGGCTGAAAGCCTTTGCCGAAAAGCGAAAGCCGTCTTGGCCGGGGAGATGAGTTTATCGTGACGACAGTGGTGCACCTTCGCAGGATGGGTTGAGCATTTGCGAAACCCATCATAGACAGCAATCGATGGGTATCGCTTCGCTCCACCCATCCTGCGATTTAGAACAACCCGCGCGCTACTCATACCCCTGGGCGCGATAGACCTCGCGTCCGCCGACCCAGGTCGAGAGCGCTTTCATGTCCCGGATCGTCTCCACCTTTGCGGTCAGGAAATCGTCCGTCAGCACCGCGAAGTCGGCGAGTTTCCCAGGCTCGATCGAGCCGCGCGTCTTTTCCTCGCCGATGAGCTTGGCGTAGTTGATGGTGACGAGCCGGAGCAACAACGGCCGTGAGACGATCTTCTGGTCTTCGCCGTAGACGCCGTCCGAGATCGTGTCGCGGCTCGCCATGTGGTAGAGATTCCAGAACGGATTGAACGGAATGACCGGGCTATCGGTGCCGCCGGCGACCAGCAGGCCCGCATCGAGATAGGTCTTGACGGGAGTCACCTCGCTCGCGGTGTCCCAGCCCCAATATTTCTTGAGCACGGGCGCTGCGAGATAAAGATGGTCTTGCGCGGAGACGGCGATATCGAGCGCCTTCAGGCGCGCGACCTGTTCGGGGCGCGAGACGAAGGCGTGCTCGACCGACCAGCGCTTGCCCTTGATCGAGGCGTCCTTGTCGGCCGCGGCATACGCGTCGAGCACCTCATCGAGCGCGGCATCGCCGACCGCATGGGTGATCACATGCCAGCCTTTGCTGTTGAGCTCGCGCACCACTTCTGTATAGGCCACAGGCGGCGACACGGTGAGGCCGGTGAACGTGCCGCCTTTGCCGTAGGGCTCGAGATAGGGCTTTGACAGATGGCCGCCTTCAAAGCCGCCGTCGACCATCAGCTTGACGCCGTCGACCTTGACCCAATCATCGCCTTCGCCTTGATGCGTGCCCCAGGCTTCCATCGCCTTGCGCGCCGCGTCTGCCGAACGCAGCGAGAAGCCCGGCATATAGACGGTCCAGCGCAGCGTCAGTTTTCCTTCCGCCTCCGCCTGCTTCATCAGATGATAGGCGTCGATCATATTCCCCTTGTACGAGCCGGGGATGCGAAGCGCGGTCATGCCGTAGGGCGCGACCGCTTTCTGGGTCGCCAGAATATCATCCATGCTGACCGGCTTGGGGCGCGGCAACGTCACCAGAGCCTTGGCCTCATCAAACAGCTCACCGGTCAGTTCGCCGGCGTCGTTGCGGCTGATCTGTCCGCCCGCCGGCACCGGCGTATCCTTGGTGACGTTCCACTTCTTCAACGCCGTGATGTTGAGGATGTATTCATGGCCGCCGCGCACCAGCACCACAGGCTTGTTGGGCGCGGCCTGCTCGATCTCCCCGGCTGTCGGCAGGCGCTGCTCTTTCAGCTGCGCCTCGTGCCAGTCGGAATTGGAAACGATCACCGTGTCCGCAGGCACCGCTGCCGCCGCATTGGCGACCGTGGTCAGCAACTCGCCAAGGGAGCGGACGTGACTGAGATCGACACCTGTTCCTCCGCCTTCGTTGTGGAAATGGTCGTCGGTGATGCCCGGCGAGACGAAGCGGCCCTTAAGGTCGATCACTTTGGTTTGCGGCCCCGCATAACGACGCACCAGATCGTTGGTTCCCGCGACCACGAAGCGGTCGCCGGTGACCGCGAAACCTTCAACCACGCGGTCCTGCGCGTCGGCGGTGAAGACCTTGCCGTTGACGAAAATGACGTCGGCGGGCGCTTTGCCGCTGGCCAAATCGGCCTCAGCGGGAGCAGGTGACTGTCCCCGCGCGGCGCTCGTTGCGGTGGCCAGCACCGCGACGATCGCGAACCCGGTTCGCAGTTTCATGCGCATTCCTTTTATTGACCGGGCCAGCCCCAGCCCTGCTGAACCGGCTGCGCCGGGCGAGCGTACTGGCTATCAGGATAGCGCTGGACGCGCTGACGCGCGCCGGGCGGGAGATTGCCGGGTTGTGGATTTGCTTGAGGATTGCCTTGTGGATTTCCCTGGGGGTCCCAACTGCGCTGGAAAAACGAGCCGAAGAAGTTGCCGCCGTCTCCGTTCGCAACCTCGACAGGAGGCGTCGGCTTGCGCGTGATGAAGCCGCCCTGCGGCTGGTTGCTGAGCACGGCGACGAACTCGGTGCGATAGTTGGTCTCCTTGCTCAGCGGCTCGTCCGAGATCACGATCGAGGATCGCACGGCTGCGGTCGGCGCAATGCGATCGAGCACATCCTGCGGGATGGTGATGCGGTCGAGCGCGTCCTTGGCGCTGTCTCCCTCGTCGATCGAGACCACGCTCCAGCGCAGGCCAGTGTCGCTCTTCGCCATCGCCGTAAAGATATGCGTGCCGATCGGCCGGTCGGGATCGCGGATCGTAACGGGCACCTCAATGGAGTAGTCGAACACTTCGCCGCCGTCCGACCACGCCTTGTGGGTGTTCCGCCGCACGTAAAGCTTTTGCGTCGCGCGGCTGATGTAGACTGAGACCGGCTCCAGCGCGAGCCTCGCCTCGGTCGCCGCTTTGCCGGTGTCGGTCTTTTTGGCCGCAGCGGCCTTGGCGGCGTCCTTTGCGGTCGCGGCGGCTTCAAGCTTTGCCTTCGCCTCGGTCTTCGCGGTGTCGAACTGCGTCTGCGCGTCGGTGGCCTTGAGTTCGGCCTTCTGTTTCAGATCTTCGGCCTTTGCCTTGGCGTCGTCGGTCTTCGCGGCGGCGAGCACCTTGCCGGCATAGGCCAGCTCGGCCTGGGCGCGGGTATTGAGCATTTCGAGCTTGCGCAGCGAAGCGGTTATCGCGGCGCTCTCGCGTGCCGCCGGCGCGACAGCCTTCTTCGCTTCGTCGGCCGCGGTCGCGGCCGCCTCGGCCTCGCGGGTGGCCGCATCGGCGCGCGCGGGCGCCGCCGCGATGGCTTGCGCATTCGGCACGAACAGCGCCGGGTGGGAAAAATCGACCGGCTCTGCGTCGTTCGGCGAGATGATCACCCGCATCCCGATCCGGGTCTTGTCGAACATCTTCTCCGCAAATTCATAGGGCATGCGCACGCAGCCGTGGGAGGCGGCATAGCCGGGCAGCGGGCCGCCGTGCAACGCGATGCCGTTCCAGGTGATGCGCTGCATGTTCGGCATCCAGGCGTCGTCATAGAGGCTGGAGTGATGGTCCGGGTCCTTCTCGAGGAGGGCGAACACGCCGGCCGGCGTTTCGCGGCCGGTGGTTCCGGTCGATACCGGCGCGCGGTAGATCCAGCCGTCGGCGTCGTAGAACGTGACCTTCTGGGACCTGATCGACACGATCGCCATGATCGGCTCGCCCGCCTCGCGCGGCGCCGTCGCCTCGGTGGGCGCCGCGGGGCGCGCCTGTTTCGCCAGGACCCCGGTGGTCAGCGCCACAGCTGCGGCCATCGCCGCCAGCGTCACAACGGCGGGAGCCCCCCAACGCCGCATTGCTGCGGTGGATTGCGCCGTCGTCAATCGATTGATCATGCCATTCCCCGGTTAAAGTGCCTGTCTGCGCTTACATCAATCAAGCGTTAGATCGTGACTTTTGGATTAACTCACCGCCACCCTCCACGCCGTCAATTCGCGAGACTATCGGCACGTTCCGCTGGCAAATCACTCATATACGACGGGGCGCGCAGGCGGAAGGGCGGCTCGCGGATGACATCGTCATAAAGTCGGCATGACGCAGCAAATACCGCCCTCGCGGCGCGAAATACGCCCGAGCCTTGACCGGATCATGTCCCTCATTGGGTGAGGGCGCAGGGAAAGCCGGGCGTCCAATGCGCCCGCAGCCTCGTATGCAAGAATAGAAAACATACGAGTTAGTCACCACAGGTTCACCGGAC
>Ga0116129_1001482_pt1 | contig 12918 bp, 14 predicted proteins | sample June2015DPH_17_2_FD_89732 | JGI IMG/M metagenome (GOLD analysis project Ga0116129, IMG submission 89732) | Peatland microbial communities from SPRUCE experiment site at the Marcell Experimental Forest, Minnesota, USA - June2015DPH_17_10 | ecosystem: Environmental > Terrestrial > Soil > Wetlands...
GCTGCGTACCGTGGTGCTACGTACCGTGGTGCTACGTACCGCTAAATAGCCGGTTCAATTCCCTGCCGGAGGCTGCGTCCGCGAATCCGTCGAATCTACCCTCGTCCTTGATGAGCTTGGCGGCGCGAATCAAGCCGCCCCAGGCGGCGCGCGCCAATGCGCCGCCGACGCTGATGCGCCTGACACCCAGATCTGCAAATTGCGGCAGGGTCAGGTCGGCGCTGAAACCGGCCAAGAGGTTGACGGGTTTGGGAGCGACCGCTGCGACGACGGCCGCTATTTGCGCCGGCGTGCCGATGCCGGGAGCATACAGGCAATCGGCGCCCGCGTTTGCGTACGCCTCGAGGCGCGCGATGGTGAAATCAAGGTCGGGCCGTCCCACCAAAAAGCATTCGGCGCGGGCGACCAGCAACGTATCCGCGCCTGCCTTGTCGATGGCTTTGCGCGCCGCTCGCACGCGCTCGACGGCCGCGTCGAGTTCGTACAGGGGGTTCGCCGCGTCGCCGGTGGAATCCTCGATCGAGAGGCCTGCTACTCCCGTCTCCACGGCCAGGCGCACGCTTTCGGCGACGCCCGCCGCATCGGCAGCGAAGCCGTTTTCGAAATCGGCGTTGATGGGTACATCGGTGCCCTCGACCATATTGGTCAGATGTTCGAGCACTCGATCGCGCGACATGCCGCCGTCGGGATGGCCATGCGACCAGGCGAAGCCGGAACTGGTGGTGGCGAGCGCCTTGAAGCCAATGCCCTGCAGATAGCGGGCGCTGCCCACGTCCCAGGGATTGGGGATCACGAAGCACCCCTGCTCGTGCAGCCGGTGAAAGGTGCGGCGTTTATCGGCGATGCTGGGCCGTGTGTGCGTCATCAGCTAGATTATAGCGCGATGACCGATATCCAAGCGGTACTGCACCAGGTTCCAGTGGATGGCATGCACCAGGTCATACGCGTGCCGCTGCGCATCGGCGACTGAGTCGCCCAGTCCCACGGCGCACAGCACACGTCCGCCCGCGGTCACGATTTCTGCGTGTTCGACTCGCGTGCCGGCGTGAAACACCTTGCCTGGCAAGGCGGCGGCGCGCTCGAGCCCGCGGATGGTGTCGCCCTTGCGGTAGTTGTCGGGGTAACCGCCCGACGCCATGACCACACCGAGCGCCGCACGCGCGTCCCAGTGCAGCTCGGTTCGATCGAGACGAGCGTCGAGCGCAGCCTCGCATAGATCGATGAGATCGCTCTGCAGGCGCATCAGTATGGGCTGAGTTTCCGGGTCGCCGCAGCGGCAGTTGAACTCGAGCACATTAGGCGTGCCGTCCGCGGCGATCATCAGACCGGCGTACAGGAACCCCAAGTAGGGCGTGCCATCGCGCGTCAGTCCGGCGAGCGCGGGCTCGATGACCTCGCGCATGATGCGCCTGTGCAGATTCCGTGTGACGATGGGCGCCGGCGAGTAGGCTCCCATGCCGCCGGTGTTCGGTCCGACGTCGCCGTCATCGCGGCGCTTGTGATCTTGAGAAGTTGCCAGCGGCACCACCTGTTCGCCGCTTGCCACCACGATGAAGCTCACTTCCTCGCCGCGAAGAAACTCTTCGATCACGATGGTATTGCCGGCCGCACCAAAGTCGCCCTGCAGCATGCCCGTCGCCGCCGCGATGGCCGAGTCGTGCGTCGCGCAGATCACCACGCCTTTGCCGGCAGCCAGGCCGTCGGCCTTTACCACCAGCGGCAAGCGCTGTGCCTTCACGTAGCTGGGATCGAAGTCGGCGGCCGTGAAAGTCGCGTAGCTCGCGGTCGGGATCTTGTGCCGGTGCAGGAAATCCTTGGTGTAGGATTTCGAGCCCTCCAGCTGAGCCGCGGCCCGCGACGGGCCGAAGCAGCGCAGGCCGGCCGCCTTGAAGCGATCGACGAGGCCCGCGACCAGGGGCCCCTCGGGGCCGACGATGGTCAGATCGATGCTTTCACGCGCCGCGAAAGCCACCAGCGCCTCGGTCTGGTCGGCGGCAATGTCGACATTGCTGACCTTGGGCTCGAGCGCCGTGCCGGCATTGCCGGGTGCCACGTAGACATGCCCGACGCGCGGCGACTGCGCGCTTTTCCACGCCAGCGCATGCTCGCGGCCGCCGGCGCCGACAATCAGAATCTTCATCGCGGCAGGCTCAGTGGCGGAAATGGCGCATCCCGGTGAACACCATGGCTAGTCCGTGTTCGTCCGCAGCTCCGATGACTTCCGCATCGCGCTTCGAACCGCCGGGTTGAATGATCGACTTGATGCCAAATGCGGCCAGCACGTCCAGGCCGTCGCGAAACGGGAAGAAGGCGTCCGAAGCGATCGCCGCGGACTGGAGGTCGAGTCCCTCGTCCTTGGCTTTCATTGCCGCGATCTTGCTGCTCACGACCCGGCTCATCTGGCCGGCGCCTATCCCTAGCGTCATCTTGTCCTTGACCGCCACGATGGCATTCGATTTGACATATTTCGCAACCCGCCAAGCGAAGATCAGATCATCGAGTTCGGCGAGCGTGGGCGGACGCTTGGTGACGACGCGCAGTTCCTGCGCGCGCACCGTGCCCTCGTCGCGCGTCTGCACCAGCAAGCCGCCGGCTACGCTTTTGTATTCGAGCAGCTGAGTCAAGGGTTTGGCGAGGTCGCCGGCGATGAGCACGCGCACGTTGTCCCTGGAGGACAGGACCGTTTTGGCGCCCTCGGCGATGCTCGGCGCCAGGATCACTTCGACGAATTGCTTTGCCACGATCGCGGCGGCCGTTTCCGCGTCCAGTTCGCGATTGAAGGCGATGATGCCGCCGTACGCGGAAGTCGGGTCGGTCTTGTAGGCGCGCTCGTAAGCATGTGCGATGCTGTCGGCGCGCGCGACTCCGCATGGATTGGCGTGCTTGACGATCACACAGGCGGGCGAGTCGAATTGGCGCACGCATTCCAACGCGGTATCGCTGTCGGCGATGTTATTGAACGACAGCTCCTTGCCCTGGATTTGCTCGGCTTGCGTCACCGAGGCGCCGATGGCGCGCGGATCTGTGTAGAACGCGGCCTGTTGATGAGGATTTTCGCCATAGCGCAACCTCGAGCGCATGCGGAACGACAAGTTCAGGTCGTCGGGAAACGTCGGCGTCGAGCCGCCGATCGCTCCGGTGAAATATGCCGACACCATGGCATCGTACTGCGCGGTGTGCGCGAACGCCTTGGCCGCCAGTTTCTGCCGCATCGCGATACTGGTGGTGCCCTGCGTGGCCGCCAGGTCGTCGAGCAGCGCGCGATAGTCGCCTGGATCGACCACGACGGTGACATGCGCATGATTCTTGGCCGCCGCGCGCACCATGGCGGGACCGCCGATGTCGATGTTCTCGACGGCATCATCGTAGCTGCAGTCGGCCCGCGCCACCGTCGCGGCGAACGGATATAAATTGACGGCCAGTAGATCGATGGGCTCGATGGCGTGCGTGCGCATCACCGCATCGTCGATTCCGCGCCTGCCGAGGAGTCCGCCGTGTATTTTCGGATGCAGCGTCTTGACCCGGCCGCCCATTATCTCGGGAAAGCCGGTGTGCTCGGCGACCCCTTTCACCGCGATGCCGTGACTCTCGAGCAATTTTGCGGTACCGCCGGTGGAGAGCAGCTCGATGCCGCGTTCCTTCAGCTCGCGCGCAAACTCGACGATGCCGGTCTTGTCGGAAACGCTGAGCAACGCGCGGCGAACGGGCGTGAGCACGGGGACTACTCGCTGATACCGAACTCTTTGAGCTTCTTACGCAGTGTGCCGCGGTTGATACCGAGGATGGTCGCGGCGCGGCTCTGATTGCCCTCGACATGGTCCATGACGACCTTGAAGAGCGGCTCTTCCACCTCACGCATCACCAGGTCATACAGGTGCGCGGGTTTGTGGCCATTGAGCGTTTCGAAATAGCATTGCAGCGCCTCTTCGGCCTGCGAACGCAGCGGCACACCTTTGCCATTGACCTTGAGATCGCGGCCGTTGAAGGCGGGCGCGATTTCCCTGCGTGATCTAGATTTCTTTTTTGCGACCATGACCCGTCCCGATTCGCCGCTGCAAGTCTTTGTTATCCAATGCCATGCTCCAACAGCGCGGACAATTGCTCCCGAGGCGTCGCAACTTGCACGAGGCGATTTCGCAACGTGTCTTGTCCCGGATGCTGTCGGAGATACCAACTCAAATGCTTACGCGCAACTCGAACACCAGTCTCGTCGCCGTAAAAAGCGTACAGGTCTTCGAGATGGGCGCGCATGATATCACGGACTTTTTCCGGCGCCAGCACCTCGCGAAATTCTCCGCTGCTTAGAAAAAAATTGACTTCGTCAAAGATCCATGGCCGACCTTGTGCTGCGCGTCCGATCAACACGCCGTCGCATTTCGTTTGCTGCAAAATTTCTCGAGCACGCCGCGGAGAGTCGATGTCGCCGTTCGCGAATACGGGAATCCTTACATTTGCTTTGATGGTGGCCACGGTTTCATGTTCGGCATCGCCATGATACATGTCAGCACGCGTACGGCCGTGAATGGCGATCGCCTGCACGCCGCAGTCCTCGGCAATTCTCGCGATGCGCAAGCCATTTTTGTTCGCGGGGTTCCAGCCGGTGCGCGTTTTAAGCGTTACCGGCACGTCAACGGCTTGAACCACACTGTGCAGAAGCCGCGCAACCAGCGCCTCATCCTGAAGCAATGCGGATCCCGCCAGCCGGTTGCAGACTTTTTTGGCAGGGCATCCCATGTTGATGTCGATGATTTGCGCGCCTTGCTCGACACTGCGGCGCGCCGCCTCCGCCATCATCGCCGGATCGAATCCCGCGATCTGCACCACGCGCGGCGCGGGCTCGCCTTCATGATCCATGCGGCGCCGCGATTTCGGGGTGTGCCACAGGCGCACATCGGCGCTCAGCATCTCCGAGGCGGCGAGGCCGGCCCCGAAACGCCGGCACAGCATGCGAAAGGGCCGGTCGGTGACTCCCGCCATCGGCGCCAGCAAGATATTGGACTGCAGCGTGTAAGGCCCGATCTTGACGTTCATGGCCCGGCTTGGGAGGGCGCCGCATCGCTGGCACATACGATTTTTTTGTCGCCGCCGCGCAGGCAGACATCGATTTCGAACCCCTCCGCGTCCTTGCCGGGGTCAAGGATATTCAATATGGCGTCGACCTTCTCGCTCGGCGACAGTAGACGAGCGCTGGGCTTGCCCAGGTACTCGTTAGGCTCGAAATCGCGAGTGCCGATGCGCGCGCCGTAGCGATTGGCGAGGGTCAGGCGCAGCAAAGGAAACGGCTGCGGCTGCCCGGTCGTGTTCAAGATGCTGGCGCGCACGCGCAGCGTTGCGCCGGCAGTCGCATCTCCGGTAACACCCCATTGCCTGAGTTGGAATGCCGCCAAATTCGGAGCGCTGTGCAAGGGAGCGCCTAGCGCTTCGTACAGCGAGCGCAGCAGCGGCGCCAACGGGCCATGCGCCGCGAGCGCTTCGCGGTTGTGGTGTACCACCTGTGCGGCCAACAGCAGCGCGGATACGACGGCAGCGCCCAACCACAGCGCAAACGCACCTGCGGGTGTTACCGGTTGTCGCCCCAGATCGTACACAAATGAGCGGTTGTCGCTGATGACTTCGATGTCAGGCAGCGGTCCCTCTGGTTCGGGAGGCTCGGCGCGTGGCGCGGGAGGCTCCACGAGTGGTTCGGGAGGCTTGGCGACTGGTTCCGGAGGCTTGGCGAGTGGTTCAGGAGGTTCGAGCGATTCGAGCGGAGGCAGGACGACGCCCTTCGTTTCGACGAAGATGCGGTCGAGTTCGCCGGGAGGCAGCGTGAACTCCATCGATCCGTCCACGAGTGGGTCCGGGCCGGGCGTATCTGCGCCGGGTGCATGCTGGCCGGTCTCGTCGATCAAATTCTCTTCGGTGAAATCCAGGACCTGGAGCTGTGCGATCTCGATGTTGCCGTAATCCTCCTCGTCCGAGGCATCGGGTGCGGCCTGCATCGCCTGTTGGGCGACCACCGTTTCCAGGATGCTGTCGGCTCGCTCCTCCATCTCGAAGGCGGATTCACCGTTGTCGAAGGAGCCCGCGTCTTCGGCGAGACGCGCCAAGGCGTTGAAGATTTCGCCGCAACGACCGCAGCGCACCTGGCCGCCGGCGGCGCGCAAAACTTCCGCCGATAGCTGAAAGACGGTATGGCAATTCGAGCATTGCGTGAACACGTCTTAATTGCCTCGCCGCGCGTGGATGCAGCACCAGTCATCCTGGGTAAGGACTTGCAGCATGTCAAAACCCAGGGAGTATGCAGCCTTCACCGCAGCGGCTTGCTTGCACAGCAGCCCCGACAGGATCAGCATGCCGCCGCTCTCGCAGGCTGCGGCAAGCCGCGGCGCAAGCTCGATGAGAGGGCCGGCGAGAATATTGGCGAGCACGCAGTAGCAGCGTGGCAACTCTGCATCGGCATCCTGCACCAGCATGTGCGAGGCGACGCCGTTGCGTGCGGCATTGTCGCGCGTGGCGGTCAGCGCCTGCGGATCGATGTCGGCCGCGATCACGCGCGCGGCGCCGAGCTTGAGCGCCGCCACACCCAAGATTCCCGAACCGCAACCGTAATCGATCACGGTGCGCCCGGCCAGCGCCAGGGAATCCAGAACTTGCAGACACAGCGCCGTGGTGGGATGTGATCCCGTACCGAACGCGAGGCCCGGATCGAGCCGCACCACCACGGCCTCGGATTCGTCCGGCGCCGCCGCCGTCGTTGGGATTACCCACAGCCGCCTGCCGAAGCGCATCGGCTTCCAATCCTCGAGCCATACCCGCTCCCAGGTCCGATCGGCGATGGCACGCACGCGCGCGGTGCCGGCGACCTGGGAACCCAAGGCTTCCTCGAGTTTCTTCAAGCTGAGCAAAGGCTCGGAGGACTGGTCGAATAGAGCGCGCACGAGGGTGTCGCGCCACAGCCTCACCTCTCCGGGCTTGGGCTCCAGCACCGGTTCATCGTCGGCGCGGTCCACATAGGTGATGGACAGCGCACCGATTGCTCCGAGTGCGTCGTCGAGAGCATCCTGGCTCAACGACGCCAGCGGGAATTCGATTTCGTAGAATGGCATGGCCGCGGCATTCCACTGCGCTACTTCAATCCCAGGCGCCGCTCGAGGTAGTGAATATCGGTGCCGCCCTGGCGAAATGCCGAGTGGTTGAATATCTCTTGGTGCAACGGGATGTTGGTCTTGATGCCCTCGACCACCATTTCGGCGAGCGCATTGCGCATGCGCGCGATCGCCGTTTCGCGGGTGTCGCCGTAGGCGATGACTTTGCCGATCATGGAGTCGTAATACGGCGGTACGTTGTAGCCGGTGTACACGTGGCTGTCGACGCGTATGCCGGGACCGCCGGGCGAGTGCCATAGCCGGATCGGACCGGGCGAGGGCGTGAAATTCTTGGGGTCCTCGGCATTGATGCGGCACTCGATCGCGTGGCCGCGGATCTGAATGTCGTTCTGTTCGTAGGGCAGCGGCTCGCCGGCCGCGATCAACAGTTGCGCCTTGACGATGTCGATGCCGGTGACCAGTTCGGTGACCGGGTGTTCGACCTGCACCCGAGTGTTCATTTCGATGAAGTAGAACTCGTTGTCCTGGTACAGAAATTCCAGCGTCCCGGCGTTGCGATAGCCGAATTCATGGCAGGCGTTGGCGCAGCGCTCGCCCATGGTCTTGCGCTGCTTGGGGCTGAGGCTGGGCGCCGGCGCCTCTTCGATCACCTTTTGATGGCGGCGTTGCATGGAACAGTCGCGCTCGCCCAAGTGCACGACGTTGCCGTAGTTGTCGGCGAGAATCTGAAACTCGATGTGCCGAGGCTTCTCGAGAAACTTCTCCATGTAAACCTGCGGGTTGCCGAAGGCGGCCTGCGCTTCGGTCTGGGTGACGCTGATAGCGTTGAGCAGCGATGCGTCGGTGTGCACCACGCGCATGCCGCGGCCGCCGCCGCCGCCCGAAGACTTGATGATAACCGGATAGCCGATGTCCTTGGCGATGCGGAAATTCTCGTCGCTGTCCGTTCCCAAGGGCCCGTCGGAGCCGGGCACGCAGGGGATGCCGGCGGCCTTCATGTGCTTGATGGCCGAAACCTTGTCGCCCATCATGCGTATGGTCTCGGCCCGCGGGCCGACGAAAATGAAGCCGCTCTTCTCGACGCGCTCGGCGAAATCTGCATTCTCGGACAGGAATCCGTAGCCGGGGTGGATTGCGACCGAGTCGGTGACTTCGGCCGCGCTGATGATGGCGGGCATGTTCAGATAGGACAGCGCGGACTGCGGCGGCCCGATGCACACGGTCTCGTCGGCGAGCAAAACGTGCTTGGTGTTGAAATCAGCCGTGGAGTGCACGGCGACGGTCTTGATGCCCAGTTCGCGGCAGGCGCGCAGGATGCGAAGGGCGATCTCGCCGCGATTAGCGATGACGACTTTTTCGATCATCGCGTCATTCGATGATGAATAGCGGTTGACCGAACTCTACGGGCTCACCGTTCTTGGCGATGATCGAGGTAACCCGGCCGACCTTGTCGGACTCGATTTGGTTCATCATCTTCATGGCCTCGATGATGCAAAGTACCTGACCGATCTTGACCTCGCTGCCGATCTCGACGAACGGTTTGGCTCCCGGCGAGGCCGACGCATAGTAGGTGCCGACCATTGGTGAGGTGACCGTATGATCATCCTTGCGCGGTGCGTGATGTTCGCCTGCCGAGGTGGCAGGAGCGGCCGCAGGCAACGGCGCCGCATGCACCGGGGGCGGTGCCATGGTCATGGGTGCTTGCATGCTCGAGCGCGGATGGCGGCTGATGCGCACCGATTCCTCACCCTCCGAAATCTCCAATTCCGAGATGCCCGATTCCTCGAGCAGTTCGATCAGCTTCTTAACCTTGCGAATGTCCACCGCAAATCCCCCAAAATAATTTACCGTTCTTACGATGTCGTCAGGCGAGCGCTTGCGGCTTGCAACGCTAGTTCATAGCCAATCGGTCCCAATCCGACGATGCACCCGGCGGCGACGTCGGATAGGTAGGAGCGATGTCGAAATGACTCCCTGGCGAAAATGTTGCTCAAATGCACTTCGATGAAAGGCACCGCCACCGCGGTGAAGGCATCGCGCAGCGCGATGCTGGTGTGAGTGAAAGCGCCGGGATTGATGATGATGAAGGAGATGCCCTCGGGCTTCGATGCATGAATTTTATCGATCAGTTCATGCTCCGCGTTGGATTGCATTGCGACCAGCTCATGCCCCAAGGCGGTGGCTCGTTGCTGGAGCTGCGCCTCGATTTGGCCCAAGGTGGCGGAGCCGTAGACGCTCGGCTCTCGAGTGCCAAGAAGATTCAAGTTCGGACCATTTAGCAGCAAAATTCGCGCCATCTCGAGCCAAGTCCAGCTTTATCGCTTTCTGAAGGTTCGCGATAATAACCAGAAATGGAGGTGCAATGGTTAGGATTTCGTCGCCAGGGCGTCCAATCCCGTCGCGATTTGCTGCCGTGCCTCGGCGAGCTGCAGGGATCCTTTATCGAGGTTTTGCACTGTCGACATGATCAAATCGGCCTGCGGACGGTGCAATTCCCCCACGAACAGCGCCACCACCTCTCCGCGCCGATCCGTAAACACCGTAAAGGGAAACGCGGGCGATGCCACGCCGAACTTGGCTGCCGCATCCAGAGCATCCTGTTCGCCAATCAGGACCGGATAGCTGATTTTGAACTGATTTGCGAATTGCAGCACCTGGTTGCGATGATCGACGGCGATGCCTACGACGGTGACGTCTTGCGAAGCCCATTCGCCGGCAAGGATGTTCAGCAGGGGAATTTCGCGGCGGCAGGGCGCGCACCAGGTGGCCCAAAAATTGATGACCAGCGATCGCCCTGCCCAGGTGTTGATGGGGGTGGACTTGCCTTGCAGGTCGTCGAGCGAAAAGGCCGGCAACGCGTCGGGAATTCGCGGCGGGGGCAGGGCGGTTTCGGCGGCGGCATCGCTCGCGGTCGGCGCGCTGGCGACTCCGGCGGGTACCCGTATTTCAGCGAGCGGCTGGGCATGCCAATTGGCGTAGAGGCGCGCGCCTGCCCAGGCGCACAGCATCGCCAGAACACCGGCGCCTATGACCCGCAAGCCCCCGTAAGTCATTGTGCAGGAAGGTCTAGTCGGCGGTCGCGGCGCAGTGCGAAGCCCGCGATCAAGAATGCGAGCAGGCCGCCGACCGTGGCAATCAGCTCCCATCGGTGCGGTGTGTTGGTGCCTGTTTCAGGCAGCGCCGCCGTGGGAAACAACACCTTTGTGATAGGCGGGTAGCACAGGCCTGCTTCGGCGCAGCCCTGATAAGTGACTTTGACCTGGATCGGATGCGCGCCGAAATCGGCGCGCGAGTAGGGTACGCGGGCCTCCACTTGCTGGGTGTAGATCTCCTGCCTGCCCAGGTAGGCATCGGTCTTCGACACGCCCCGCGGCAATTGCGGTACGCCGACGATCAAGTCGGGACTTTCGGCCTTAACCTCGATTTTTTGCTTGTATAAGTAGTAGCCGTCGGCAATCACCCAACGGATGCGCACGGCTTGATTATCCAGCCCGGACCCCACCCGAAAGGCGACATCCGGCGGTAGGAAGTCCGTTTCATTGGAATCGGTGCCACGCATCCACCACGGCTTGGCCTCGGCCGGGGTGGCAAACGGTCCCACGGCTGCGGCGGTTGCCAGAATAAGTAAAATGAACCGGGCGGAAGGCATGGTGGTCATGGCGGCTTCTTATAGTAGCCGCGGGATAGGAAAGCTAGCACTCAATTTTGCCGCGGCCCCTTGATTAGTAATAATCTGCCGCTATTATTAGCAGCCACGTGGGAGGAGTGCTAACAATCCCCACAGTCCTCAAACCCAACAAAATAGCTTTAGGAGTCTTGTCTTATGAAGATTCGTCCCCTTCATGACCGCGTGATCGTGAAACGAGAAGAAGAAGAGCGTAAGTCCCCCGGTGGCATTGTGATCCCGGATACCGCGACTGAGAAGCCGATCTTCGGGAAAGTCATTGCTGTCGGCAAGGGCAAGATTCTGGAAAACGGCGAAGTGCGCCCGCTCGACCTCAAGGTCGGCGACAAAATCCTGTTCGGCAAATACAGCGGCACGGAAGTAAAGATGGATGGCGACGAGCTCGTAGTGATGCGTGAGGAAGATGTCATGGCCGTGGTCGAGAGCAAGTAAACCCATCTTTTTTAAAATCAATTTAGAGGAATCAGTATATGGCAGCTAAAGACGTACGCTTCAGCGACGACGCTCGGGCACGCATGTTCAAGGGTGTGAATATTCTGGCGAATGCCGTCAAGGTCACGCTGGGTCCCAAAGGCCGCAACGCCGTGCTCGACAAGAGCTTCGGCGCCCCCACCGTTACCAAGGACGGTGTCTCCGTCGCCAAAGAGATCGAGCTGAAGGACAAGTTCGAGAACATGGGCGCGCAGATGGTGAAGGAAGTTGCTTCCAACACCTCCGACGAAGCCGGCGACGGCACCACCACCGCGACCGTGCTGGCGCAAGCCATCATCCGCGAAGGCCTCAAAGCCGTGGCCGCGGGCATCAACCCGATGGACCTGAAGCGCGGCATCGACCAGGCGGTCCTGGCGGCCACCGAAGAGCTGAAGAAGCTTTCCAAGCCCTGCAAGGATCCGAAGGCGATTGCGCAGGTCGGCACGATCTCCGCGAACTCCGACGAGTCCATCGGCAAGACGATTGCCGATGCGATGGCAAAGGTAGGCAAGGAAGGCGTGATCACGGTCGAGGAAGGTTCGGGCCTCGACAACGAGCTGGAAGTGGTCGAAGGTATGCAGTTCGACCGTGGCTATCTGTCGCCGTACTTCATCAACAATCAGCAGGGTCAGAGCGCCGAGCTCGACAAGCCGCTGGTTCTGCTGGTCGACAAGAAGATCTCCAACATTCGTGAGCTGCTGCCCCTGCTGGAAGCGATTGCGAAGGGCGGTCGTCAGCTGTTGATCGTTGCCGAGGATGTCGAGGGCGAAGCGCTCGCGACGTTGGTCGTCAACACCATCCGCGGCATCGTCAAGGTCGCCGCCGTCAAGGCGCCGGGCTTCGGCGATCGTCGTAAAGCCATGTTGCAGGACATTGCCATTCTCACGGGCGGCACGGTGATTTCCGATGAAGTTGGCTTGTCGCTGGAGAAGGCGACGCTGAACGACTTGGGCGAAGCGAAGAAGATTCTGGTGGAGAAAGAGAACACCACCATTATCGACGGACACGGCAAGGCTGCGGACATCAAGGGCCGCGTCGACAGCATTCGTGCCCAGATCGAGGAAGCGACCTCCGATTACGACAAGGAAAAACTCCAGGAGCGCGTTGCCAAGCTCTCCGGCGGTGTTGCCGTGATCAAAGTCGGTGCCGCGACCGAAATCGAAATGAAGGAAAAGAAGGCGCGCGTCGAAGACGCACTGCACGCGACCCGTGCGGCCGTCGAAGAAGGCGTGGTCCCCGGCGGCGGTGTCGCGCTGGTGCGTGCGTTGAAGGCCATCGAGAAGTTGGCCGGCAAGAACGAAGATCAAACGACCGGGATCAAGATCCTGTGCCGTTCGATCGAAGAGCCCCTGCGTCAGATCGTCAGCAATGCCGGCGAAGATGCCGCGGTGGTCCTGAACCGAGTCCGCGAGGGCAAGGGTACGTTCGGCTACAACGCTGCCACGGGCGAGTACGGCGACATGATCGACATGGGCATTTTGGATCCGACCAAGGTGACGCGTCTGGCTCTGCAGAACGCGGCTTCAGTCTCGGGCCTGTTGCTCACGACGGAAGTCATGATTGCGGAAGCCCCGAAAGAGGAAGAGCATGCACATGGCGCCCCGGGCGGCGGCATGGGTGGCATGGGCGGAATGGATATGTAATTACCGGTCAAACGGTATTTGCGATCAAGAA
>Ga0116129_1001483_pt1 | contig 12916 bp, 11 predicted proteins | sample June2015DPH_17_2_FD_89732 | JGI IMG/M metagenome (GOLD analysis project Ga0116129, IMG submission 89732) | Peatland microbial communities from SPRUCE experiment site at the Marcell Experimental Forest, Minnesota, USA - June2015DPH_17_10 | ecosystem: Environmental > Terrestrial > Soil > Wetlands...
AATTAAGGTCAATTAAGGCTCGCTACAGCGTCGTTTTTGGTCAGTTATGGCGATTTAACCTATCGATTTCCATCCATTCTTCCGATATAAAAGAGTCATGATCGTACTAAGCGATGAGATCGAGTTCCAGATCAGCCTGCTGAACATTGCATCCCTAGGCGCCGCCGAGCGCCAGGCGCAGGAGCTCGAAAAAATGCTCGCCGAGCAAAAATCACCAGCGTTATAGTAGGGGAGTGTCAAAACTCGTCGTCTCTTTCGGAGAGATCATGCTGCGCCTAGCGCCCCCGCGCCTGGAGCGTTTTTTCCAATCCCCTGAACTAGTTGCCACTTTCGGCGGCGGCGAAGCGAATGTCGCGGTCGCGGTAGCCGGATTCGGGATTCCCGCCTGCTATGTGACCGTGCTTCCCGAGAAACATCCAGCGGCCGAAGCGGCCATCCGCGAACTGCGCGGCCTGGGCGTCGACACCTCGCACATCGTGCGCGGCGAAGGTCGCATGGGCGTTTATTATGTTGAAGCTGGCGCAAATCAAAGACCCTCAGCCGTAACCTACGATCGCGACCGGTCGGCCATTGCGCTGGCCAAGCCCGGCTCGATCGATTGGACCGAGGCTTTTGAAGGCGCCAACTGGTTCCATATCACAGGGATAACGCCCGCGATCAGCGAATCGTCGGCCGAACTGGCGATCGAAAGCGTAACGGCAGCCCGCAAACAAGGGCTCACCGTAAGCTGCGACCTTAATTACCGGAAGAACCTCTGGAAATGGGGCAAAAAAGCCCACGAGGTGATGCCGGATCTCTTTCAATATGTTGACGTTGGCATCGCCAATGAAGAAGACGTGCAACTGGCGCTGGGGATTCGAGCCGAAGCCGATGTCGAGAGCGGACACCTCGATCGCAGCGCCTATGAGAAGCTGGCGGAAACGGTACTGGCTAAGTTCCCTGCCTTGAAGATGATCGCGATCACGCTGCGCGAATCGAAAAGCGCGTCGCACAATAACTGGTCCGCCTGCCTGCACGATCGCCAAAAATTCCATGTGAGCCGGCACTATGAAATCACCAACATAGTAGACCGGGTAGGCTCCGGCGATTCCTTCGGCGGAGGCCTAATCTTCGGACTCCAAACCCTAAGCTCTCATCAGGAAGCTCTCGAATTCGCAGTAGCCGCATCCTGCTTGAAACACTCCATTCCAGGCGATTATTGCCGCTTAACGCGCAGCGAAGTGGAAGATCTCATCAAAGGCGGCGGCTCAGGCCGGGTGAAGCGGTAGGTGAGTGTGAAACGGTAACGGGACGGGGCGCGTCTGTGCTCTTAATATACGATGCGTGTCATTCGATCGTTTCGAAATCTGCGCAAGCACTGGAAGCTGAGTGTGATTGCCGTCTTTTCGCTTTCGGTCGCGATGGCGCTGGGAATTGTCAGCTTGAGCGTCTCGAACACGTTCGTGCTGCTGCCTCCGCCGGCGCCGGATCCGGATCGGCTGGTCATGATTTACTCGCGCTCCGCGAGCGAGGCGATCGGGCAGATCTCTTATCCCGACTATCAATATTTTCGCGAGAACAATCACGTTTTTTCGGATATCGCGGCCGCTCCTAATTCGATCTCGGTAAATGAGGATAAGAATTTCGAGAAGCGGGAAGTCAAGGTGGTTTCGCGGCCCGTTTCGGGAAACTATCTTACGGTGATGGGAATCCCGCCGTTTATGGGACGCCTGTTGTCGCCGGAGGATGAGCGCAATAAGACGCCGGTCGCGGTGATGACCTATTCCTGCTGGACCCGTTTAGGTTCCGACCCGAACATCATCGGCAAGGTGTTGGCGTCGAACACGATTATCGGCGTCCTGCCGAAGGAGTTTGCGGGAGCGATTTACGGAGTCAATGGCGACCTCCTGGTCCCTCTGTCGGAATCGAATTATTCGGCGGCGTCGAGAGGACAGAGAGATTCGCGGCGGCTGGTGCTGACTGCGCGGCTGAAACCCGGAATCGGCAAACCGCAGGCTCAAGCGGAAATTTCGGCGCTGGCAGGACAACTGGCGACCGCGTATCCGGCCGACGATAAAGATCGTACGGCGGTGGTGACTCGCGCCACACTGTTGCCGCCGGAGAGTATCCCGACGGCGGAGCTGGTCACGGGCATCCTGATGGCGGTGGTGCTGCTGGTGCTGTTGATCGCCTGCGCCAATGTCGCGAATCTCCTGCTGGCGGTAGCAGTCGGGCGGAGGCAGGAGGCGGCGATCAAACTCGCGCTAGGCGCGTCGCGGCGACGGCTAATCGGCGAGTTTCTGAAGGAGAGTGCGATCCTCTGCGCGGCCAGCGCGGCACTGGGATACGTCATAGCGGCGGTGGCGATTGCCCGTTTTTCGAGCTTCAATATGATGCTGCCCGAGGTGGGATCTTTTTCATTTGGGCTTCATCTGCGGCTCGATGCGACGGTGGCCATTTTTACGATCGCGCTGATGGGGATCGCGATTCTGGCGACTGGGCTCGCGCCGGCGCTCTATGCATCGTCGCCGGCTCTGGCGCAGGTGTTGAGTGGAGAGCTCGCGGTTGGCGGCACGCGCAAAAATGTCCGCCGCAATATCCTGGTGATCTTGCAGGTCGCGATCTGCACGCTGGTTCTGATCGGCATGGGGCTGTGTCAGCGGAGCCTGTACAACCTGCGCCATAGCGACCCCGGATTCGCGGCGCGCAATCTGGTCGCGGCACAAATCTATCTGGCCGGGGAAACCTATTCTGAAGCGCGCGGGAAGGAATTTTATGGCGTTTTGCGGCGGCAGGTTTCCGCTTTGCCGGGCGTGGAATCGGTGGCGCTGTCGTCTGACCTGCCATTGCTCGGCAGCAGCGTGGAGCGGGTGCAATTCCCGGACGGAGGGAAGCAGACCGGCGTCGGCCACTCGGTGGTAGACAGCGATTATTTCGGGACCATGGGCATCGGGGTGCTAGCCGGCAGGGTGTTCGATTCAAGAGACCGCGAGGGTGGTCCGGAAGCGGTGGTGATTAATCGCAAGATGGCGGATACGTTCTGGCCGGGCCGGGACGCGGTGGGCCAGGCGATTACCGTAGAGGAGCCGACGCGGAAGGCTATCGTAGTGGGGATTGTGAAGGACGGCAAGTATGACGATGTGGATGAGGCTCCGCAGCCGTTTATGTATTACGCGCTCAGCCAGCATTATATAGGCGGATTTAACATCATTGTGCGGACCGCGGGCGATCCACATTTATGGGTCGCGCCGCTGACACAGACGCTGCGGGCGCTCGATTTACCGGTGCTGGAGCCAGTGACTTTCGACGGCTGGATGAATTTCTCCCTGGTGACGCAGCGCATCACGGCCGGCTGTGTCGCGGGTTTGAGCGCACTGGGATTGCTGCTGGCGGTGATCGGACTTTTTGGAGCGATTTCTTATTCCGTGAGCGAGCGCAGGAAAGAACTGGGCATTCGCGTGGCGCTGGGAGCGCGGCCGGGGCAACTGATGAAGATGGTGCTGCGGCAGACGCTGATGGTCGCCGGAACTGGAATTGTCATCGGGGTGCTACTCGGAGTGGGCGCGACGATGGTGCTGCGATCCCAATTTTATGAAATCGGCGCAGTGGAATGGACCGTCCTCGCGCCGGTCAGCGCGGCGATGCTGGCGGTGGCACTTCTGGTCGCGTATTTATCGGCCAAGCCGTGGATCACGATCAATCCTATGGAAGCGGTGCGGCACGCGTAGTGGGGGTCGCGGTGAGTTTGCGGCCGGAGGCGTCGCCGCTCTCGAAAACATCCACAAAGACTCCTCTCCCTGCGGTCACGGCTCGGCAGAGATCTATTGTTGGCAGCGCATGGCGCCGCCCCACAAACACCGCCAGCCGTCGAATCGCAGGCGGAACCGCCTGCGCCACCAACGCAAATCAACACCTTGCAGTCCGGGTGGGGCAGGCGGTTTCGCCTGCCAGCGAGTTTTTCAGCGATCTCTGGCAACTTGTTCGCTGATAGGTCCACGCCTGATCGTGGGAGGGGCTATAATTGCGAATAGGTTCCAAACATGCGGGTCTTGCTCGGTCTTCTCATCACGGCGTTTTGTCTCGAATCGCAGCAGCCGAAGCAAGCTGCCAGCCAGCCGGAAGCTACGCTGCCGCAGCAGGCTCCCGATTTTAGAGCCAAGACGACGGAAGTCATTGTGCCGGTGACGGTGACGGACAATAAGGGCAAGTTTGTTTCGGATCTGGTGCAAGGCGATTTCCAGATTCTGGATGAGGGAAAAGTCCAGAACATTCAGTACTTCAGCCGGGAACGCGCGCAGCCGGTGGTGGTGGGAATTCTGGTGGATCTGAGCAACAACAGCCGCACGCACTGGAAGAATTTTCAGGACGCGGCGATGGAGCTGGCCAACACGCTGCTTCCGGGCGATAAGAGATACGCAGGCTACCTGATCGGCTATGGCAGCGACGCTGAGCTGATGGTCAACACCACCATCGATGGCGAAAAGATCATGGACCGCATCCGCAAGCTGAAGCCGGGCGGCGGTTCGTCGCTCTATGACGCGATTTATCTGGCTTGCACCAAGCGCTCCCTGGTGCAGGGCGAGCCGGTCGATCCACGCCGGGTGGTGGTGGTGATCGGCGACGGGAACGACAATTCGAGCGCCAAGACGCTCGACCAGATTATCGAGTTGGCGCAGCGCAACCTGGTGACAGTATATGGCATCAGCACGTCATCCTACGGCTTCGAGGCTTCGGGCGATCCGGCGCTGGTACGGTTGGCCAAAGAAACCGGCGGGCGGGTGGAATATCCGTTGGTGAATCCTTACACCGACGTTTCGGGCTATCTTTCGCAGCCTTCGGACGATGGCAATTATGCTTACACGGTGGGCAGCGGAGGTTATGCGTCGGCGATTGCATCGTCGATCTTCCGGTCGGTTGCCAACATCGCGGGCGAGGTCACGACGCAGTATATTCTGCGCTACATACCCGACGTGCCGGCCGAATCGGTGCGGCAATATCGCAACATCGAAGTAAAAGTTAATCTTGCGAATGTGACGGTACGGGCTCGCAAAGGGTACTATCCGTATACGCCTTAAACGTCTATAATTTCACAAAGCCGCGCTTATGCCGATAAGCGGTTTTAGTGAAATGTCGGTCCTGACAACTCAGAACGCGCGCTACATGATTCTCACTCTAGAAGTGCCGGGTGCGGGCCGGAGTAACGCCGGCGTGCTGCTCGAAGATCCGTCGACGGATCGATTGTGGGTTCGCCTACGCCGGGACTGGGAGGATCTGGCTCCGGAAGAGGCGGAGGTTCTGGCCGCAATCGAGTACGACCTGGCATCGAAGGCGGGGGAAATGGGCGCGGCGCAGTTGCTGCGGTATCTGGAAGACACGCTTTCGAACACGCTGCGGGTGACGGGCCGGCACGAGATTCTGATCGACGATTTTGAGCGGGCGCTGGCGCGGCTATACCGCGAACACGTGCAAGCGACAGTGCGGCCGTTTGTAACGCATCTCCCGCGCTATTCGCTGGCGGTGGCGGCGGGGAAATTTCTGGAAAATCAGGAAGTCTCAGAAGAAGGCTGGGAGGAAGCACCTCCGGATTTGCGGCTGACAGAGGAAATGTTCGCGGCGCGCGTCGTGGGACGGTCCATGGAGCCGAGAATCCCGGACGGCAGCTTATGTGTCTTCCGGCATGGCGTGACGGGATCGCGGCAAGGGCGCCTGGTGCTGGTGGAGCGACTGGGCGGGGGCGCGAACGATCGCTACACGGTGAAGCGCTACGCGAGCGAAAAGGCGGAGCGCGAGGACGGGACATGGTCGCACGAAAAGATCACTTTGCAGCCGTTGAACCCCGAGTTCGAGGCCTGGACGCTCGATCCGGAAGAAGAACGGTTCCGGATCCTGGCGGAGTTTGTGCGGGTGCTGGACTGAAACCGCTATGGTAAGGTGAAAGCGACAAATGCGTCTCACGATCAAAGAATTCGCCAGACACAGCATCACCCGTTTAGGGCTGAGCCAGTGGTACGTGCGGTTCCGCCAGGCCCGCGGCGTTAAGGTCGAACATTTGCTGGAGCCTTCCTTGGCCGGCCGCTTCGACAAGATTTACGAAAAGGGTATTTGGAAAAGCGACCCCGTCACAGGCTCCCGCTCGGGATCCGGCTCCGATCCGGCAAATACGGTGACGGTTCAACAAAAGCTGCCCGGCCTGTTGCAGGAGCTGGGGACATCGAAACTGCTCGATATCGGATGCGGGGATTTTGGTTGGATGAAGGACGTCCCACTACCTTGCGATTATATCGGCGGGGACATTGTGCGGTCGTTGATCGAAGAGAACCAGGTGTTCGCGACGCCCACGCGCAGTTTTTGTTTTCTCGACGCGACTACAGATCCGCTGCCTGACGCGGATACGCTGTTGTGCCGCGAAGTGATGTTTCATTTGTCGTTCCATGACAATTGGCGGCTGATTGAAAATTGCCGCCGGTCCGGCGCAAAGTACCTGATTGCGACCACGGACGGATGCATCGGATTCAATGCCGACATTCTTTCGGGCGATTACAGGCTGCTCAATTTACATGGAAGTCCGTTCAAATTTCCCGATCCTGTGGCTTTCATCCCGGATGATCTCTCGAGCGTGCAGCGGCAGCTTGCGGTGTGGAAAATTTCGGACCTGCCCGCATCCCCCGTCCGGTTATGATGAAAGGCAGTGCCCGAATCCTTTGACGTGATCATTATCGGCGCAGGCCACAACGGCCTGGTCACCGCCGCTTACCTTGCCCAAGCCGGACGGCGCGTCCTGGTTCTCGAATCGCGGGAACTGGTCGGCGGCTGCGCCGTTACCGAGGAAATCTGGCCCGGCTACAAAGTCTCCACCGCCTCCTATTTATCGAGCCTGATGCAGGAGAAAGTCGTGCGCGAGCTGGAGCTGGAAAAATTCGGCTACCGGGTGGACGCGAAAGATCCGGCGTTCTTTTCCCCGTTTCCCGATGGACGCCATCTGTTCATGTGGCAGGATCGCGCCAAAACATTGGCTGAAATCGAAAAATTTTCAGCGCGCGACGCCGAGGCTTATCCGAAGTATGAAGCGCATCTCGAGCGGCTTGCGATTGTCGCCGAATCGCTGCTGCTGACCACGCCTCCCGATTTTCCTCCGCGCGGGCCTGGCGATTTCATTGAATTTCTGAAGCTCGGCGGCAAATTGCGGGGCTTGTCGCGCGATGAAATTATCGGGCTCGTCAAGATTTTCACCCAGAGCGCCGCCGATTTTCTCGATCAATGGTTTGAATCGGAGCAGCTCAAAGTCACGCTCGCCACCGATGGAGTGATCGGAGCCAACGGCGGCCCTAAATCGCCTGGAACGGCCTATATTCTGCTGCATCACTGCATGGGCGGCGTAAACGGACACCGTGGATTGTGGGGATTTGTCAGAGGCGGAATGGGCGCGGTCTCGAACGCCATCGCCGATTCGGCCCGCGCCAAGGGCGTCACGATTCGCACCAGCGCGCCGGTTGAAAAAATTCTGGTTCGCGAAGGACGCGCGCGCGGAGTCGCGCTTCAATCAGGAGAAGAGATTGAGGCAAAGATCGTCGCCAGCAATCTCGACCCGCGGCGGACGTTTCTCAAATTGACCGATGCCGCCGATCTGCCGCCCGCCTTTCTCGAAAGCATCCGCAATTTCCGCTCCGAAGGTACGTCGCTCAAGATGAACCTCGCGCTGAGCGGGCTGCCGGAGTTCACCGCTTACCCCGATACACCCGGCCCGCAGCATCGCGCCACCATGCACATTTGCCCGTCAGTCGAATATATTGAGCGTGCCTGGGACGACGCGAAGTACGGAAAACCTTCGCAAAATCCGCTCATCGAGATGACCATTCCGACCATGTACGACCCTTCGCTTGCGCCGGCCGACCGCCACATCATGGGAATTTTTCTGCAATACGCGCCCTACACTTTGCGCGGCACCAACTGGGATGAGCAGCGCGAGCCTTACGCCGAGCGAATCCTCGACGTGATCGAAGAGTATTGCCCCAATATCCGATCTATTGTAGTCGAGCGCCAGACGTTGACCCCGCTCGATCTCGAACGCCGCTTCGGCATCACCGGCGGAAACATTTTTCATGGCGAAATGAGCCTCGATCAGATGTTCGTCCTAAGGCCGGTCGCGGGTTGGGCTAAGTACCGCACGCCGGTCAAAAATTTGTATTTATGTGGTTCCGGCGCTCACCCCGGCGGGGGCGTAATGGGCGCCCCTGGCCACAATGCGGCCCAGGCAATTCTGAAAAACTGACGGGTAAGGCTGCCTGCTCCGCCCGCCTTAAATTTCCCCTGAGATTGAATCCTGATCCGGCTTAAGGTTCCTAGGTGTGTCCCATAGGGTGTGTCCCTGAAGGGCATAAAAACCATTACCGTGTACATTTGATTCATGTTCCACTGGATCTGCCCCGAATGCGGCCGCGAGATTCCCCCGTCGGTGCGGGAATGCCAAGCCTGCGATCCCAAGGCCGCTGCGTCCGTTACGGATCCATCCGCCGTGGAACCCGCACAAAACGCATCGGTTACCCCAACATTAGCCGCCGCGCGGCCACCTGTTCCGGAGCCGGTCGCAGCAGCTCCTACTCCGCAGCCGGAGCCTGTCGTAGTACCAGAAGTCGCGGAAGTAGCACCTGAGCTAGCCGAATCGGTCGCCCCAACTTTGTCGGTCGAGGAAGCTCCTGCTCCCCAGCCAGAGCCCGTCGTAGTACCGGAAGCCGCCGAAGCAGCGCTTGAGCCGGTCAAACACGCCGTCGAAGCCGTGGCGCCGGTGGAATCCGTTGCCGTGGCAGAAATCGAATCGGCCTTAGTGCAGGCCTCGCCGGTACCTGCTCCCGTGCCTGTCGTTGAGCCGACACCGGACGCCGAGCCCACGCCGGTGGGACAGGCCGTTGAAACAGCGGCAGCGCCGGTAGTCGAAGCGATTGCCGCGCCCCCGGCTGTCGAATCGTTGATGGTGCAGTCTGAGCCGGTAGCTGAAACTCCGGTCGCAGCCCCCGAGCCTGCGCCCCTTATCGAGCTGGTTGCCCAAACGGCCCTTCCAGTGGAAACCGTTCCCGTGGCCGTCGAGCCGGAACCGCCTGCGATTACGCCCGTCGTCGCGCAAGCACCCCTCGCCGAAGAGGTTGCTGAGCTTGCTCCGGTCGTCGACCTTAAGCCCGAGGCGGTTTTACCCCCGCCTGCCGCTGTAGAGCCGGAACCGCCAGTTGTCGCGAAAGCGCCGATTATCGAACAGCCCGCCGAGCTCGCTCCGGTCGCCGATCTCAAGCCGGCCGAAGTCTTACCCCCGCCTGCCGCCGTCGAGCCGGAACCGCCTGCGATTACGCCCGTCGTCGCGCAAGCGCCGATTATCGATCAGCCTGCCGAGCTTGCTCCTGTCATCGATCTCAAGCCGGCCGAGGTTTTACCCCCGCCTGCCGCCGTCGACCCGGAACTGCCTCCCATTACGCCTGTCGTCGCGCAAGAGCCGATTGTCGAACAGCCTGTCGAGCTTGCTCCTGTCATCGATCTCAAGCCGGCCGAAGTTTTACCTCCGCCTATCGCCGTCGAGCCGGAGCCGACTACGATTACACCTGTCTTCGCGCAAGCTCCGATTGTCGAACAGACTCCCGAGCCGGCTCCGGTCGCCTCCATCAAATTGCATGAAGTGCCGGACCCGCTACTTGCGCTGGCCGAAGAAATCCGTGCGGTGCAGGCTGCCCGCGCCGCTGCTCTAGCCGCACCCGCCGAAGGCGCCGGGCTTCTTGAACTGGCCGAAGCGGTCGGTATATCGGAGCCCGAAACGGATCGCCCGGCCGCACCCGCTGTACGGTCCTCTGCTCCCCCCGCCGAGCCCGAAAAAAGCCCCTCAGTCAAAGCGGCCTCTACGGAGCACGCCGCGACACCCGTCGAAACCCCGGCACCCGTTGCGCTGCTCGAGCCGCCGCAGCGTGAAACAGCTTTGCTGACCGCTCCACAGCCGGAGAGTCCCGTTGTATCGCAGCCAGTAGCTCTCGCGCCGGAGCCGGAGCCCGAGGGCCCGACGCTGCCGTTCGCGCCGATGCAGAACTACACGCCCGCCACCAGCCGCTCCATTCAGCCGGTGCCTCCGCGCGCTCAGATCCTTTCCGCCGATTCCGGACCACGCATCACTCTGCCCGGCCCCACACTGCCGCCTGAGCTTACCCGCTTGCAGGACGCCAATGTCGTCACCCTCATCGGCGAGCCCACCGCCCAGCGCGCCAAGGTCGCGATCGAGCCGAAGAAATCCGGCAACGCCCCCGGTTGGCTGGTCAGCCTAGTCGTCATGTTATTGCTGTTGGCAGTCGGATTGGGCGTGGTTTTCTATCTATTGCCGCGCACCGTTGCCGACGCCAAACCCGGCCCCACGCCAGCCCAAGCCGCTTCCACCACCATCCCCGTCTCCGGATCGTCGAGCCCGCTCGCGAAGTTTATTGAGGTCACCGGCTTCCGGATCGTGGTCGACGAAAGCAAGAAGTCCGAGGTGCAATACCTGGTCGTCAACCACTCCGCCGCCGATATCTCCGACGCCAATATTTTCATCACCCTTCGCAGCGTCAAACCCGGCCAGCCGCCTCTCTGCCGCTTTTCTTTCAAGGTTCCTTCGCTCGCGCCTTTCGAATCGAAAGAAATGTCCAGCCCGATTGAAAAAACAACCCGCGCCATTTCGCTTCCCGACTGGCAGGATATCCGCGCCGACGTGCAGATCAGCCAATAACAGCGCCATAAAGTCGACTTGCTTGGCTTGGGAATGATGGCGGTGCTGGAAGATTCGATCGCGCTGATCGAGGAGTATCATCACCGCAAAATTGACTTGGGAAAACTTCCTCCGTACGATCCGCAAGTTTACGCCGCATTGCAGCGTGCCGATACCGTCGGACTTTTACAAGTAGAGAGCCGGGCGCAGCAGGCTTCGCTGCCTCGCATGAAACCCGAAAAGTTTACGATCTGGTGGTGCAGGTGGCGATTGTGCGCCAGGCCCGATTGAGGGCAAGATGGCGCCCATCCTTATTTAGCGCGCTGCCAGGGAAAAGAAAAAGCTGATCCTCTGCATCCTCTGCTGGAGTCCATATTGTCGCGCACGCTGGGCGTCCCTTTATTCCAGGAGCAACTCCTCAGAATGGCGATGGCTGCCGCCGATTTCACAGGCGGAGAAGCCGAGGATCTGCGCCGTGCGTTTGGCTTCAAACGCTGCGAAAAGCGCATGAAAGAGATCGACGTAAAGCTGCGCGCCGGGATGGCGAAAAAGGGCATCCTGGGTGAAACACAAGATCGAAATTTACAAATCGATGGAGTGCTTCAAAACCAGCAAGGCGTGGTTACTGTGCGCGCCCGCCGGGTGCAGGCATTCAACACCTCATTGGGCAAGGGTCGAGTCGCATGACTTCCACTGAGGCTATATTATCGGCGCCGGTGCTTTCTCAATTGCGCATACGAATCCGCCGCGAATTGATTCGCCGCGCTCCTCACTAACACCCCGGCGAGCTTCTGTTTTAATTCACGATCATCCCGAAACTGGATTGCCTTCCGCGGATCTTTGGCATACGTCTGAAACACCGATTCGACGCCGTCGTCGTTTCCAGCAAGCTCGATCCCGAAAAAGGCCGCAATCTCACGCATCTTCTCCGGACTGAGATCCAGATAATCCACCACCATGCACTTGGTGTTGCTCACTTCGCCCGCCGCCGTCAGCGCCGCCGTGCAGAAACTGCCCAACACGCGCGCGCAGAATTCTTCCGGAATCATCGCGTCCACCGGCCGAGGCAAATCTGTCCATCCGAACAGCTCCATAGCGTGTTCGGGATGTTCCTTGGCGGACATCCAACCGCCCCCTTGAAGGGTGGTGACCATCACCTCCACCGGATCCCGAATCACGACCACGCACGGCACCTCCGGCCAACACGCGCGCATCCACCGCATGCCTAGAATATCGAGGCTGGCGAACTTGATCACCAACGGCTCCGCTTCCCCCGTTCGATAATGGGCGAACAAGGAAAATAGCGACTGTAACAGCTTCCCCCGAGTGGATTCCCAGCGCTCCGCCAAATACGGGCTCACTCTTTCCGTGCGCGTTCGCAGCACCGCATGAACGGGACGCGACTCCGAAACCACCACCGCCTGTGCCGACGTTTTCAAGGCATTCGCGATCAGAGTCGAGCCGCAATGCGAGATGTGAAATATAAAGCCGGCCGGACGAATCGGCTCCACGCGGCTGCTCACCCGCAACATAGTTTCGAGATCGGTATCCATCTCGCGCGCCGGCGGAGTGGCCTCGCGCAACTTATCCACTGTGTGATTGAAGAAAGGCTCCGTTAACGACCGCGAGCCGAACTCCATCCAACGCACCAATGCTTCCGAAACCACAGCCGGGTTGGGATCGAAGCCGATTTCGACCGGCAGCCATCCGGTCATGGATTTAGATGCCATCGGATCAGATCGATTGCGGCTCGCGTAGCCCGATGATCCCAGCCGTGCTCAGTACGGAGAGCAAGTCTGAAAGCTCCTCGCGTTCAAACTCACTGCCGAACCTGTTATAAAACTCGGCGACCGGAACGGGTGCCCGATCGGACAAGAAGTGCAGCAGCGGAGCAGCATCCTCTGGAAAGCCTAGCCGCTTTCCCATCGCCACCAGCAGAATGGTCTCCTGGTCTCCCCGCTTGATCCGCAGCCGGCGCGGCGTCAGCAAGGCAATCAAACGATCGTCCGGCGCGCTCTCGCTCCATGGTGTTCCAGTAGCCGGTTGAGGCTGGGCGTTCAAGTTCGCCGTGCGCCGAAATCCTTCGAGCAAACCAGGCGCGCGAAGAACCTGTGCCAGTGCTTTTCGCAAACCCGCGGCGTAATCCGCTTTGGCCGCCGGATCGGCGAAACGGGGAACGTCCGCCTGGAAGCGCGGGTGCTGTTTGACGTGCTCGACGATCCAATCGAG
>Ga0116129_1001484_pt1 | contig 12914 bp, 14 predicted proteins | sample June2015DPH_17_2_FD_89732 | JGI IMG/M metagenome (GOLD analysis project Ga0116129, IMG submission 89732) | Peatland microbial communities from SPRUCE experiment site at the Marcell Experimental Forest, Minnesota, USA - June2015DPH_17_10 | ecosystem: Environmental > Terrestrial > Soil > Wetlands...
ACCAACGCTCTGCGCCCGACAAATGTCACTAACGTCTGTAACACCGACACTACCAGCCCTGAAGATACTGCCGATCAGACCGGCTTGACCGGCCTTCAACACTTCACTCAATTCATTCGCGGTACCAAGGTACCACCGCGCGACCTGACGCTGGTGGGCAAGCCCGACGTGATCGCTGGAGAAACACTATTTGACAACGCGGGTTGCAGCACCTGCCACGTGAAGACGATGCGGACGGTGCCACCTGGGACGGTTCTGAATGGCGGAACCTTTACTGTACCCGACGCCTTGGGTGACAAGATCATCCACCCCTTCGGCGATTTCCTGCTGCACGACGTGGGAACGGGAGATGGCATCGTGCAGGTCGGTCCGCAGGACACAGCGCCGAAGCTGCGCACTCCGCCGCTTTGGGGCTTGCGGGCTAAGTCACGTCTCATGCACGATCTGAAGTCGCTCTCCCCCGAGAGTGCGATTCTCCGTCACGGCGGGGAGGCGAGCACAGCCCAGCAAGCCTTTAAAGCAATGACTCCAGCAGAAAAAAATCAGCTATTTACGTTTTTGAAGTCGCTGTGACTCCAGAATGGCCGAGATCGGCCGGGATGGGGAATCGACAGACGCAGACGCGGCACTCCGAATGTACTCGGCGTGCCGCGTTCGGTCGAGGGATGCTTACTTTCCACGCCACTCGCCCTGGAACTCGGACACCGGGAGTCGTCCAGCTATCGCGAGATTGGAACCGGATCCGAACGGCCCACAGAACTTCGACATCCAAGGCGATTGTTCGAAGATGAGTTCAGATGCCTCCTAAGCGTCATTTGAAAGGCTAATGCGGAGTATGGAATAAAAGCGACTGGCACCAGTTATCAACTCGTGAAGGGGAAAATCCGACACATTCTTAACTCAGCACTATTGAGGTGGATAGTGAAACTTAAGTTTAGCGCGGTGATGTTTTTCGGGTTGAGTGTTGCCTTGATTCAAGACTTGCCGGCACAGGGACAAACGCAGGCAAGCTCCACTTTTGAGGTGGTCCTAACCCCGAACGAGAACCTCAACAGCGAACTTTTTGCGGCGTCAGCGTCTTCGCCTAACGATATTTGGGCGGTGGGGCAGTCGGCGATCCACTTTGATGGCACAACGTGGACGGCGTTTCCCGCTCCGATGATCAAAGGCGACAACAACAGCTTCCTGCAGGGGGTGGTCGATATTTCCCCGACCTTGGCCTGGGCGGCGGGAAATGTGACGGACGGAGCGCATCCGGGGCAGGTGATCGAGCAGTGGAACGGAACCAAGTGGAGCCTGTTTCCGGGCCCCAAGTTCGGTAAGAAAGACCAAGCCGATGTCTTCGCCATGACCGCTAGCTCTGCGAATGACGTTTGGGCGATCGGCAGCCTGATTAACCGTGGCACGGGGCTGGTCTCGCCGCTTTTCGAGCACTGGAACGGCACGGCATGGACAGCGACAACTGTGGAATCGAGCAATCAGTTTTTGTTTGGCGCGTCCGCCGACGCTGCGAATGATGCATGGGCAGTAGGATTCACAGGTTCAGACAACATCGAAACCTCAGCCATGCACTGGGATGGCGCGAACTGGAAGAGTGTGGCAACTCCCAACGTAGGCGAGGGCACAAACAAGTTGAACGCCGTGTTGGCGCTGGCGCCGAATGATGTGTGGGCGGTGGGCTTTTCCGCGCCAGTCGCGCCTCCCCAACAGGCTGCCACGCTGACGTTGATCGAGCACTTTGACGGCACGAGTTGGATGGTGGTACCGAGTCCGAATATTGGACCGAGTAGCGCGAATCAGTCGAACCGTTTGCTTGGATTGACCGCGAATTCGGCAAATGACATCTTGGCGTTCGGCTCCTATTTCCCACCCGACGGATCGGGGCACCAGATGACACTGCTCTTGCACTGGGACGGGAACAGTTGGACGGTCGTATCCAGTCCCAACCCAGCGAAAGATGGATTTCCTTGTGATCTGCTGTGGGCTGGAGTTGCCCCATCACCGGGCGATGTGTGGATTCTGGGGTCCGTGCATGACGGGACGTTGGCTATGCATATGACGACGAGCGCGGATTCTAGTTTAGTTTCTAAGTTCTAGGTCTGGGGGATCTATGAACGATGGCATTGTTCGCAACGCACTCACCACGACACTCACTTTGGAACTCGGATATCGGGAGCCGTCTATGATTCGCGAATTGGAACCGAATCCGAGCGGCCCAGAAGACTTCAATCCCCAGGGCGATTGTTTGAAGATTGAGTTCGCATACCTCCTGAACGTGATCTGAAAGGTTAGAGAATTTCTTGACGAAAGAGGAAATTCGATTAGCCGAATCCCGTACGCGCAAACAGCACTGGAAACGCTGGGGGCCCTACCTCAGCGAACGCGCATGGAGTACCGTGCGCGAAGATTACAGCTCACACGGAAACGCCTGGGAATACTTTCCTCACGACCATGCGCGTTCACGCGCCTATCGCTGGAACGAAGACGGCTTGGCCGGAATCAGTGACCGCCGACAGCTGATTTGCTTTGCCCTCGCACTGTGGAACGAACGTGATCCGATTCTGAAAGAACGGATTTTCGGTCTAACTGGAAACGAAGGCAATCACGGCGAGGACGTGAAGGAATACTACTTCTATCTTCACAGCACGCCGTCGCACTCCTACATGAAGTATCTCTACAAATACCCGCAAGCGGAGTTTCCTTACGCGAAGCTCGTGGAGGAAAACCGACGGCGCGACAAGCGCCAACCGGAGTTTGAGTTACTCGATACGGGTGTATTCGACGACGATCGCTACTTCGATGTGTTCGTGGAATATGCCAAGGCAGATGTCGAGGACATCCTGATCAAAATCACGATCACAAACCGTGGCCCGGAAGCCGCGAATCTTCGGGTTCTGCCCACAGTTTGGTTCCGCAATACGTGGTCCTGGGGAAACCATGCCCGACGGCCGAAGTTGCGCAAAGCTTACCCCGCTCCCAATCCCGTCATCGAACTGAATCTTTCTCCGCTGAACCAAACTCAGTCGGATACCCGCTGGCTCCATTGCGAAGGCTCTCCAGAACTTCTCTTTACCGAGAACGAGACGAACGCTCGAAGGCTATTTGGAACCGAGAATTACTCTCCTTTCGTCAAAGACGGCATCAACGACAATGTCGTGCACGATGCCAAGGAAGCGGTCAATCCCGAACAGGTTGGCTCGAAAGCAGCCGCCCACTACAAAATGTCACTCGGTTCGGGAGAAGCGGTTGTAATAAGGATGCGACTTGCCGACTCGGACTTCAAAGGAACGAGCGCGTTTGGCACCTTCGACGATGCGTTCGCGCTCCGTGAGCGTGAGGCCGATGAATTTTACGCAACGGTGATTCCTCAGGATCTCTCCGCAGACGCTCAGAACGTCATGCGCCAGGGCTTTGCGGGGATGCTCTGGTCCAAGCAGTTCTATCACTACGTCGTCAAGGATTGGCTAAGAGGCGACCCGGACAATCCACGCCCGCCCGAGGAGCGAAGGAAGGGACGCAATCATCAATGGACCCACCTGTACAACGCTGACGTGATTTCCATGCCCGACAAGTGGGAGTACCCGTGGTATGCGGCTTGGGACCTAGCGTTCCACTGCATTCCGCTCGCCCTGGTCGACCCTGACTTCGCAAAAGAGCAGCTCACGCTGATGCTCCGCGAGTGGTATATGCACCCTAACGGGCAGATACCTGCTTATGAATGGGCTTTGGGGGACGTTAATCCGCCCGTGCATGCATGGGCCGCGTGGCGCGTGTACAAGATCGACAAGAAGCGCACAGGCCGAGGCGACCGCGAATTTCTGAAGCGTATCTTCCACAAGTTGATGCTGAACTTCACCTGGTGGGTAAATCGCAAGGATGCCGAGGGCATGAATATCTTCCAGGGCGGATTTCTCGGGCTGGACAACATCGGCGTGTTCGATCGCAGCGCTCCCCTGCCTACTGGCGGATATCTGGAACAGTCCGACGGAACCAGTTGGATGGCCATGTACACCCTCAATTTGCTGGCTATCGCACTGGAACTGGCCAAAGAAGAGCCCTGCTATGAAGACATGGCCAGCAAATTTTGGGAGCATTTCATCTACATTGCGCATGCCATGAGCCATCGCGGCCGCAACTGCATCGGACTTTGGAACGAAGAAGACGGTTTTTTCTATGACGTGCTGAAGCTCCCTGACGGCTCACAATTTCCAATGAAGATCCGCTCCATGGTGGGATTGATCCCGCTGTTTGCAGTGGAAACTCTAGAGCCGGAAGTGCTCGATCGGCTGCCCGACTTCAAGCGACGTCTGGAATGGTTTATAGATAACCGTCCCGATCTCACGGAAAGCTTCGCCGGCATGCGCAGCACGAGGATAGGCGAACGCCGGTTGTTGTCCATCGCAAATCAAGATCAGCTTCGCCGAATTCTCAAGTACATGCTGGACGAGCGTGAGTTTCTATCGCCGTACGGGATCCGCGCTCTGTCTCAGTTCCATCGGGAGAACCCTTACTCACTCCAGGTTAACGGAACCGAACACCGAGTGGATTATGAACCAGGCGAATCGACGACTGCAGTATTCGGAGGGAATTCAAACTGGCGTGGCCCCATCTGGTTCCCCGTGAATTTTCTCCTGGTCGAGTCCTTGCAAAAGTTCCACCACTATCTTGGGAATGATTTCAGAGTCGAGTTCCCGACCGGATCGGGAAACATGAAGACGTTGTGGGACGTGGCAGGTGAGCTGTCGCGCCGGATGACAAACATCTTTCTTCGTGACGAAAAGGGCCACCGACCGGTATTCGGCAACTTGGAAAGGTTTCAGACGGATCGTCATTGGCGCGACTTGCTTCTTTTTCACGAGTACTTTCACGGAGACTCCGGTTCCGGCGTCGGCGCCAGTCATCAAACCGGATGGACGGGCGTGGTCACCAAGTTAATGCAACAGAGCGGCGAATTCCGCGAACTCAAGAAAACTGAGCCCGCAGGTGCCACGGTCGGCGCAGACTGAATTCGTAAGGAGCAGGGATGATTCAGTTCAAACGGGAAACATGTCGTGACTTAGGTCGTATCTCAGAGATCTTCGAAGGGGACGCGCCCCATCGCCCCTGCGGAAGCATTGCTCAGGCATGGAGCGTAGCAGAGATTCTCCGTGTCTACGTCGAAGAGGTGAGGGGTCTACGTCCGATTCGCGACCAAGTGGCCGCCCGGTTCAAAACAAGAACCCGCCAGTCGCCCTGGGTCTCCCATGACTCACGATGTCGTCTGGCGGGAACGTTGGCAAGTGGACGAGAAACTATCGTGCATCACGTTATTGGCAATTGCAAAACTGAGACGTCGCAGAAAACCAGTCCCCCTCCATAGGGGAGAAGGTCCGGGCGGAGTTCGTCACCGGAGTTCCGGCGTCCCGGGTGCTTTGCGTGCATAAATAAGCCAAGTTCACAGCGTCTGCACGAATGCAGCGCACTTCACGATGTCGCTGGGGGATTCTAACAGGATGTTTTCTTATCTGTGGGCTGTCGGCACGTCTAATGGGAGCACGAAACTCCAACATCATTGCGCTATGTGTCTTCGGAAGCTGCTAATCGGGCTGTTTTGCTTGCCTCCTTTCGCTCGGGTCGGGCCAACCTTGACTCCCGCTGAGACCGAAGCGAGAGACCATAGCTCTGACAAACTTCGGGCCCTCATTGAGGCGTCTCCGAAACTGCCGCTCCAACAGAGGGACCTGTTGATAAAGCTATCCAAGGAACAGGATCAGGGCATGGTTTCGTGGCTGGCGCGCGACCCGAAGACCGGTGTTACGTGGCTCATTCAGCGCGGCGACAAAGCCGATCGGGTCATAGCGGTTGACAAGGAAGGCCGCGTCCTGGGCTCGTTTGGTAAGGGACTGTACAAGATTCCGCACGCGATCCGGCTCGACCCCGAAGGCAACGTCTGGACGGTCGACGCGGGCAGTTCGACAGTAATCAAGTTTAGTGCGAAGGGTAAAAAGCTGCTGGAGATCGACGTGGGCGGGCAGCCGGAACCGGCAATCAGCCCTTTCCGCGGAACGACCGATATTGTTTCGCGAGTGGGGCAGTGCAGGCGCGGGTCCGGGCCAGGTCGTGCATCGACGTCTTCCTTGATCAGCAGCGCGTCCACGAGAACCGCGTCGTTGGCTCCGAAGATCAGCGTGGATGTCGTCGGCGAAAACGTTCGATTGGGGTCGCCTGCGATGGCTTTCGGCCGCAAGGGCGCGGTCGGCATCGAGGAGTGATTCGGCCGCCTTCGAGGTTCGAGCTACCGGTGCGGGGGCGGCGGCCTGAGGCTGCTGCGCCGCAGCCGCAACACAGCAACAACCCACAAGCATGGAAGACCCCAGGATCATCGCATCCGAAGCCATATCATCCTGGGCTCAGCCAGCAAGCCCAACGCGGCGGCGGCCCAGGGTTTTCTTTGGGACGCCGAATGCCCTGACTTTCTCAGTTCCTTGATTTTGGGAATGAGAACGCGAGGAGTTATACGTGAATCATTCTGCACAGTGGTGCTGAGTGGTGACGTATCTCACTCGGGCAAGCCAATGCGGCGCATAAACTCTTCAAAGCGCGGGTCCGAGCGGAGAGGATCGAATCCAGAGCGCAGTAGAATGCTCGGATTAAATCGTTCTTCGTACGCTCTTTCGAGCCAATGCATGGCTTGGTCGTTATCCCCCATGGATGCATAGATCATGGCGATGTGTGGAGCATTTGTAAAACTAGCGTTTGAGCTTTTCTTAAGATCGCTCAGCAGCTTCGCCGCTTCGTTCATTTTGCCGGACGCCACGTAGGCACGGGCCAGATCGGCGATGCATATCGGGCTGCCCCCGGACAGCCGGACCGCCTCTTGCAGTTCCGCAACCGCTTCCTTGTCCATCTGTTTTAGCAGGTAGGCATCGCCAAGCTGTTTATGTCCGATGGCAAAAGTAGAATCCATTTCGATGATCTTGCGGCCCTGTTCTACGGATTCGTCGTAAGAATGCGAAAGGAGAAGAAACTCTGCCAAATCTGCGTTGATGATCAGGGATAGCGGATCCAGACTTTCCGCTTTTCTCATTTCCACAAGAGCCTCTTTGGGCCGACCCAACAGCCCCAAATTCATAGCATTCCAATGGTGAGCGGTGGCGTAGCCTGGGTTCAGCTCAATGGCCCGCTGGAATTCCTTCCCGGCAGAGTCAAAATCCCAGTCGAAGGCGCGCAAGCTGTATCCAAGTGAGGTGTGAGCTTCGCTCAGCGAACTGTCCAGTTCCAGAGCTTTGATCGCTGCGGCCTTCGCTTTGGGGAGCGCCTCCTTGAATCTCATCACCCCATACTGCCAATCTCCCGACAATGCATAGGTGTCGGCTAAGCCAGAATAGGCTTGGGCGTATTGTGGGTCCTCTTCGATTGCCTGGTTGAAATAGGCCAGGGCGGCTTTCAAGCCATCTGCCGTTCGTTTATTCCAGAAGTAGCGCCCCTTGAGATAGGACTCGTAGGCTTCCGGATTAACAGCCTTTGCGCTTTTTAGCTCAGCTTGCTCCCGCGGAGTTAAGTTGATCCGAATTTGATCTGCAATGGCGCTAGCCACTCGGTTCTGCAGCGCCAAGGTATCCCGCAACTCACCCTCATAGCTCTGGGACCACAAGTGTTTGTCCGTAGAGGCCTCGATCAACTGCGCCGTGATGCGGACGTGGTCGCCGGAGTGGTGCACGGTGCCTTCTACCACGGCGTCCACGTTCAACTCGCGAGCGATCTGCGGCAGAGGCTTGCGTGCTCCTTTGTATACCATTACGGAGGTGCGAGAGATGACCCGTAAAGCGCTGATCTGGGCCAAGTCAGTGATCAACTCATCCGTCATACCGTCAGCGAAGTAATTCTGTGAAGCGTCACCAGAAAGGTTTTCCAGCGGGAGCACCGCGAGCGATCGGATGCCCGCCGAGGCACCGCCGCGCGAACGAAATAGCCAAACGGAGAGAATCGATAAACTCACGACGATCGCCAGGGCGCCGATGACCCCATGTGTCAGCCAGAGTCGGCGTTTGGGTGCAACCGCCAACCCGGCGCCTTGAAGCTTGTGCCCAGGCTCTGTCTTCTTTTCTTGTGACCCAGGCAGATCTCCAGCCGAAGATTCTGGTCTTTTTAGGCGGGCGCCTGCATCGAGAACTGACACGTACGCAATGAAACGATAGCCACGTTTTGGAATAGTCTCGATGAATCGCGGATTCTCAGCCGAGTCCTCCAAGGCACTCCGCAGCTTCCCGATGGCGATGTTGAGTGCCTGATCGAAATCACCGAAACTTTCGTTGAGCCAAACTCGGCTGCGCAATTCCTCACGGGTGACAACTTCCCCCGGATGCTCTAGCAGGATCTCCAGCAGTTTCATCGGCTGCTGTTGCACTCTGATTCTTAAACCCGCCTTTCGCACTTCCCCCGACTGGAAGGAGATCTCATAAGTTCCAAATCGCACGACCGACATGTGCGGCAGAGGTTCCATATTGCATTTGGGGCTTCGCACGGAATTCTAGCACCACTTTTAGAGGCGCAAGGCTAAAGATATCTGCAGAGCTAACCTATTAGCCGTCAACTGCTTGAGACGCAACGAGCGGTTTAGGCAGAGAAGAGCTTCGGTGAATTGACGCCTAACGACTGGCGCGTCAGAGTGGGCGGAGATCACAAGATCAAGGAGATCGTCATGGCAAAAGTGATTGAGTTTTACGTACCGAAGAATTTTTCGAGATCGTCCAAGTGGGGTCGTCAGCTGCGATGCGGAAAGGTCATCGAGTTTTGCTCGCAGACAAAGAAATCGGCCTAGCTGGGACAGGGTTTCGAACTGATTCAGGAGAAGGCAAATGAGACGTATTGGATTTGGACTAATAGGGATGGTCGGATTCGGGAATTCATCCTCACGCGGCGATCAACCGTTGGCAGGGTTCGAAGAGTTGGCCATGCCCCTGCTCGATTCCCTTTACAACTTCGCCCGCTGGCTGGTTCACAATTCCAGCGACGCCGAGGATCTCGTACAAGAGACCTACCTCAAGGCTTTACGCAGTTTCGCATCATTTCAGCCTGGCACCAATTTTCGGGCGTGGATGTTTCGAATCCTGAAGAACACGTTTCTGAGTTCGTTCTCAACTCTGGAGCGGCACATGACCGTTGCGATGGACTCGGAGGAGAACGGGCCTGAACTAGCCGTCGATACGGAAACTCCCGAAACGATTCTAATGAATCGCTTCAATTTCCAACTGGTGCAGCGCGCCATCGACGATCTGCCGGCACATTACCGGGAGGCGCTCCTTCTTTGTGAGGTGGAAGAAATGTCGTATCAGCAAATCGCGGATATATTGTCGGTCCCGATAGGAACCGTTATGTCGCGCCTGGCCAGAGCGCGGAAGGCAGTTCGCGAGTCGCTCCTTAGCGCTTCCCCGGTTATGCGGCTTGGACTCTCGCCAACAGCCATTCCTTCGGCACTGACTGAAAAATCAGTTCATCTTCAGGGACGGTGAAGTCGGTTCCGCAGACCGTACACGCGAACTCACACCAAGATCTGGCATTGTCGCGTCCCGCGCGGTCCGATGGCCTGTAAGAAATCACTAATGCACCGCAGTCGTGTGCTGGGCAAATCGACCCTGCCGCTACTACCTCATCGCGCTCATACCAGTCGTCTGACATGGGGGCCGCCTCCGCGTTACGTATTTCCACTGTTACTAAGAACGCGGGACCGAAGAAAATATTCCCAATCTTCCCTGCTATGGCCGCAATTCTTTCAAAATTGAGCTCTATCGGAGCGGCTATTCGCAAGTTCTGATCAGCCTCGATAGCCTGAGAATTCCCAAACAAAAGCGCACCTCATGACACCGCCCTCCCGGACGGTCTGGAATAAAAGATCAACACTTTGGTTATCTCTAGTGAACGGCGACGCGATTTTCAAGCAAAGGAATTCAACGTGAACAGGCTGAAGATGATGCTAATAGGGCTCGCGATCTTATCCGCAGCATCGGCAAGGACAGTTGCGCAAGTGGCGAAAGATCCGGGGACGGAGGTGCAAGCGGTACATGAAATCCAGGTGACGCTCAGGAAGTACGAATTTGACCCTGGCTCGCTGCGCGTCAGAAGAGGCGAGCGGGTCAAGATAGTCATGACCGCCGCGGACCACGATCACGGATTCAAGCTAGACGACTTTGACATCAATCAGAAGATCCCCAAGGGAACGACAGTTGTCGTCGAATTCACCGCTGACAAGGCCGGCACTTTCCAATTTCGCTGCTCGAATGTCTGTGGCATAGGCCATAGAGGTATGAAAGGAACACTGGTCGTAGAGGAGTGAGACACCTCAGGGTTCTGGCAACAAAATCAAATACAAGGAGATAGACAAATGACGAAGAAAAATGTGCGGATTGCAGGTGCGTTAATGCCGGTATTGATTGCGATGCTGCTGCTGTTCGCGGGATCATCGAGCGTCCAGGCGAATGACCAGCCCTCCGCTGCAAACGTGGCGGTGAAAATCGATAATTTCGTTTTTGGGCCGCAGGCGATCACGGTACCTGTCGGAACAACCGTTACTTGGACGAACAGTGACGACATTCCTCATACAGCTGTGAGCACAGACGGCGTGTTCAAGTCGAAGGTGATGGATACGGACGAAAAGTTCTCTTTCACGTTTACCAAGGCGGGAACGTATTCCTACTACTGCTCGGTCCATCCGAAGATGACCGGCCAAGTCGTGGTGAAGTGAGTAAGGACTCCCCGCATTTTGCAGCACAACCGCTATCGGAGGCTTTTTAATCGCCGCCATTCCTGACTCCACGCGCGTAGCGCAGAACGGAACGGCAAAAGAAACACTTTGGCGTGCGACGACGCTTCTTTCTGGACCTATTTTGATAAGACTACTTCGCTGGGGCTTTGTGGCGGCGGCTGCACTTTTATTTGTTGCGCGGATTGGTGCACAGTCGTCTACCGTGGAAACACCGGAGGCGAATCCCGGTCGTCCCACGGTTTCAACTCCCGCAACATTGACCCCGGTAGGCTACGTGCAATTTGAGAACGGCGGACTCTATTCCGAAACCTCAACTGAGTTCACAACGCTATTTGGCATTAACCAGGTTACCAAGCTCACTGTTGCATCCCGCCTTCAGTTGCTGGCCCTATCGGCTCCACTTGCTCAAGCAAGTGGAGCTACCAGCGGTGCTCTCTCAGGCAGTCGCCCCGGCGAGGTCTTCGCCGGATTTCAGGCAGTCGTATTGCCCGGGGAAGGACACAAACCTACCGTAAGCCTCAGCTACATTCGCCGTCTCTACGCAAGTCCCGCGCCGGAACTTGACATCGGCACGTTCAAGAATAGCGCGTTGATCCTGGTGAGTGACGACCTCGCAGGTTTCCACTTCGACATCAACGGCATTGTTTCCGAACAGACTAAAAGCGTCATACGCCGAGGAGAATTCGGCCAGACCATCTCCATTTCACACCCACTGGGCCGGCTGACAGTCGCAGGCGAGCTCTGGCATTTCACGCAGCCATTTACCAGCAGAAATGCCGTGGGGAATTTGTGGGCCGTCTCGTATCCGGTCAGGAAAAATCTGGTACTGGATTCCGGATTTGATCATGGCCTCACTTCTTCCTCGACGCAGTGGGAAGCATTTGTGGGCTTCACGTACCTTTTGCCTAACCGACTGTGGGGATTCCACGATCCAAAATAAATGTTACACACCACCAACTGTCCCTTCCACACATGCATTGATCCAGAGACACCTAGGGAATAAAACCGCGCGAGCACAGTTATCAACATTGAAATTAAAAACATTAATAAGGATAAATCATGAAAACATCGTATTTCACTACAGTACTTACTCTGACTTGCTTGCTTGGGTTGGGCATAAGTGCCCGCGCTCAGGACACCGACGGAGTTCGTGTTAACGTTCCGTTCGAGTTCGTCGCTGGAGGCGCGACTCTGCCTGCGGGCACATACACCGTTGGCCGTGTCTCTCTTGAGATGTATTCAAGCATAGCGATCAGCGGCCACGGCCATAGCGCGTTTGTTCTTCCCATCGCTATCGATGGGCCTCGTACTGAGCAGCCAAAGCTTAGCTTCGAGTATGTAGGGGACAGGCACTTTCTGAGGGAGGTTGACACACCGGGAGGCATCTATACCTTCGCGTTGCCGCGGGCGATGGTCGCACTAGCGCAGGCGACGGATCAAGGTACCGTGTCCTCCTCCGGCACTAATTAGGTCGGCTGGGCCTCATCGTGAGGGCGCCAGGGAGCTGCGTTCGGGAGACTGGTCTCTCAGAACGCAGGCTCCAAGGCAATCGGTGCGCCTATTTTTGAATACACGCACTTCGGGCACACGCCACTAGAGACGGAGGGACTCCAAATGTTGGAAGGCACTGTTGAATTGCTGGGTGTTCTATTGTTGAGCGCTCCGATGTTACTGGTAGGTGCTTGTATTCTTGGCTCGATTTTTGCGGCTCTGCGAGCGGTCAGGCGTGAAAGCGATGGCGAGCGCGATGAGGTGAAGGAGATCTTCGCTTTCGGGGCTGAAGTGAGATGATCGGATGATCAAGACGGGCGGCATCGTGATGACAGTCCTGAAAATCACTATGGTTTATAAGTTGCTGGGAGAACTCGGCGTGGTTGCCGGGTCTCTGAGAAGAAAACTCAGAAAGACCTTAAAGACCTAAAGGCCGTTCTAATCACTGGGCAGCCTATTTATTTCGCTGGCCTGAACGAAAGCCCTAGCATTGGCGCACCGAGTGGATTATGAACCGGACGAATCGACGACTGTAGTATTCGGAGGGAATTCAAACTGGCGTGGCCCCATCTGGTTTCCCGTGAATTTTCTCCTGGTCGAGTCCTTGCAAAAGTTCCACCACTATCTTGGGAATGATTTCAGAGTCGAGTTCCCGACCGGATCGGGAAACATGAAGACGTTG
>Ga0116129_1001485_pt1 | contig 12908 bp, 11 predicted proteins | sample June2015DPH_17_2_FD_89732 | JGI IMG/M metagenome (GOLD analysis project Ga0116129, IMG submission 89732) | Peatland microbial communities from SPRUCE experiment site at the Marcell Experimental Forest, Minnesota, USA - June2015DPH_17_10 | ecosystem: Environmental > Terrestrial > Soil > Wetlands...
GAGCTCTACCGCATGGACGTGAAGAGCGGCCATCGCGAGGTGAAAGTTTCCGGAGGCTCCCGGCACAGCGGCGCCAAGGCCCTGCGTCTCTCGGTGACGAAGCTCGACCGCGGGCTTTATAAGCTGGAAGCTGCCGAAACTCTCGATCCAGGCGAATATGCCCTCTCACCAAGTAGCGGGAACCACGTCTTTTGTTTTGAGGTGTACTGACAAGTACACTTAAGGGGATACACTTGAAAAATATGTTCCTTGGATTAGAGCACACTGCTATTGCCTCGCCCAGTCCCGCGAAGCTGGCGCAATGGTACGTGGATCATCTCGGTTTTCGCATCAATTTCGAGTACGACGGCAATTATTTTGTGCGTGCTCAAAACGGTTCGATGCTCGAAATTATTCCTTCTGAAGGCGTGCGCGCCGAGCAAAAAATGCGCGACGAAGGGATCCGTCATCTGGCGATCGACGTGACCGATTTTGACGCGGCGTATGCGGCGCTACAGGCGCAGGGTGTGAATTTCGCGGGCAAGCCATACGTGAATCAAGGCAACCGCCTGGTATTTTTCACCGACTGCGACGGGAATTTCGTGCACCTGATTCAGCGGGAAAAGCCGCTACCGTAGAGATCAGGCGACCCTTGCTTCAGCGCGTTTTCAAAGCCTTTCAATATCGCGACTTCCGCTTAATGTGGATCGGCGCCTGCACCTCCACCATCGGCACCTGGATGCAGATGGTGGCGCAGCAATGGCTAGTCTACACTCTATCGAAGGACGACCCCTTCTACCTCGGCCTGGATGGATTTCTGGGCCAGATCCCGATTGTGCTCTTTTCGCTTTTGGGCGGCGTGATGGCCGATCGCATGGATCGCCGCAAGATGTTGCTCGGTTCTCAGTACGTACAGATGAGCACGGCGCTCACGCTTGCGGCGCTCACCTTTCTGAATGTGGAAAGGGTCTGGCACATTCTTGTTCTATCGTTCATCGTCGGCGCTGCCCAAAGCTTCGGTGGACCCGCGTACTCCGCGCTGATTCCTTCTCTCGTCCCCAAGGAAAATCTGCCAAATGCCATCGCGCTGAACTCCATCCAGTTCAATCTGGGGCGCGTCATCGGCCCCGCTCTGGGAGGCATCACGCTCACAGCGTTCGGCGCGGCATGGTGTTTCGGCCTGAACGGAATTTCCTTTGTTGCGGTCATCATTTCGCTTTACATTATTAACGCCGGCTTCACCCCCGCCAAATCCAGCGAATCCGTGCTCACCAGCATGAAGCAAGGCATCGCCTTCATTCGCACACAGGAAGGCATGAAGCCTCTGATCCTACTGTCCTTCCTGATGACCATGATGGCGATCCCACTCATCACCTTCCTCCCGGTGTTTGCCAAAGAAGTCCTGCATGGGACCCCGAAGACCTTCACCGCCTTGCTGTGCTTCTCCGGGATCGGAGCCATTTGCGGCGCCCTGATGGTGGCCGGGATGGCGAAAACGAAAAACCAAGGCCGCACCGCGCTGTTGATGCTCATCGCGCTGGGCGTAGCGACATTCGTGTTCGCCCGCTCCACGTCCGTAGCCCTTTCCTGCGTCATGATATTTTTCGCCGGCGCAGCCATGATCACCGTATTCGCCTCCATCACCTCTTTGGTGCAGGCGATCACCGAGGACAACATGCGCGGCCGCGTGATGAGCGTCTATAACGTCGCTTTCCGCGGAGGAATGCCATTCGGCATGCTGATCGTCGGCAAGTTGATCCCGATCTATACGGCTCCGCTCACCATGTCCGTGGTGGGAGTGCTCACGATGTTGCTGGGCTTATATTTTCTGTTGGTGCAAAGGCGGATCGCGCAGCTGTAAGATCGAAGCATGCGCTGGGGCATTATATGCCTGATATGCCTGCTCGCCGCGATGGCCGGAAACGCATCCACGCTGGCATCCAAGTGGATTCGCATCATCTCGCCCCAGGTCGACATTTTCACCGATAGCGGCGAACCTACGGCTCGCGCGATTCTCAACCGCTATGAGTCGCTGCGCAGGGTCTTTCCGGAATCTTACCTCGCAAATTCTCCCTCGCCCTTGCGTGTCTTCGTCTTCTCATCCGCATCGGAGTTCGAGAAGTATCGGACCATTCCAGGGACGGATGGGTTTTATCAGCCCGATGAAGAAGAGGATTTCATCGTTCTTAATGAGGGAACCGCGTTGAAGCGCGTCGCGACGCACGAATATTTGCACATGGTGATGCGCCATGCCTCTCCGCTGCTGCCGCCCTGGCTCAGCGAGGGAGTGTCGGAATTTTATTCCACGATTTCAGTGGGCGCAGCCAAACTCCGCATTGGCGATCCCATTGAGCCTCATCTGCACCTGCTCGCGACCAAGCTGTGGTTGCCCGCGGAGGATCTCCAGTTGGGCAGCGCCGCGGATGGCGAAATATTTTATGCGGAAAGCTGGGCGCTGGTGCACATGCTCAGCCTGTCGCCGAAATTTAAGCAGGGATTGCCGGAGTTCGTAAAACTTATCATCGAAGGTCGCGAGCAGGACGAAGCCTTCGAAACTGCATTCGAGATGCCGATGCAAGATGCACTGGCAGCCCTGCGCGAGTACATCAAGAATCCGGCGGCGGTGACCGTCGCGGCGCCTCCCCTGCATGAGGAGAAAGAATATGCGGCTGTGCCCATGACATCAATCGATAGCGCGCTCGCTCTCGCCGACCTGGCGCTGCACACGTCGCATCCGAGTCTGGCGCGTTCCCTATTCCTGCGAGCCGCCAAAGAAAATCCGCAGTCTCCCGCGGCAGTCGCTGGCTTGGGTTCGATCGCCCTCGCCGAAAATCGTAAACAGGACGCGCAGCGCGAATTTGAACGAGCCATCGCCATGGGCTATCGGGACGCGGACACGTACTTCCAACTGGCGATGTTGAAGCACGACGACTCGCTGCTCCAGAAGGCGCTAACCTTCGATCCGAATTTCGCCGAGGCTCACTTCCTGCTCGGCGTGCGCGCCACCGATAGCGGCAATTTCCAAGTTGCGATCGAGCATTTGCGCCACGCAGTGGCGATACAGCCGAGACGGTTTACTTATTACCAGGCGCTGGGATACGCGCAGGCAAAATCGGGTGACCGTCAAGGCGCGGCCCAATCGGCGCGGCGTGCAGCCATTCTCGCCTCCACCGCGCCGGAGAAGGAGATGGCGGCGGTGCTCACGCTGTTGGCGGGTGAAACGCCCGCGGTTCACGAGAAAAAACCGGATATCCTCACCCCGCCATCCTGGCAGAATCCGAAAGGCGACACCCGCCTCGAAGGAACTCTCACCCGAGTGGATTGCGATTCCGTGCCGCTGCGCCTCATCCTGAAACCGCCCGGCCAAACTGTCGAGTTGAACGTGCCGCACCCATCCAAAGTTGAAATCGTCGACCCCGAGTCGGCAGCAGTCTCGGCCACTCTCGCCTGTGGAGAACAGTCGCGGCCGGTCGCCGTGGAGTACCTTGCCGCAACCGGCGAAATTACTCGAATCGAGTTTAAACACGTTGTTATAATGAAACGCTAACTATGCCTGAGTCTGCGTTCGATCGTTTCTGGAATCTGGTGAAACCGCCCGCCGCCGGCAATCGTCCTCCGGAATCGTCGAAGGTCGTGGAACTGCGACGGCGCCAGCGCAGGCTGATCATGATCACACTCAGCGTAGTTCTGATCGGGGCTGTGGGCGTCTGGGCGTATCTCTACATCTCGAACGCGCCGCAACGGGCCGACAAGGAGTTTCAGGAAGGAATGAAGCTAATGAGTCCGGGCAGGTATCCGGACGCCGTGGTCCACTTCACCCGCGCCCTCTCGATTTATGGACAGCTTCCCGATGCTTATCTGGAGCGCGGCAATGCGCATCGCATCCTCGGCGAACCCGATGAGGCTCTCGCCGATTATCAGGCAGCCACCGATCTGAATCCTTCCCTGGCCGCCGCGCACAACGGAATCGCCATGATTTTGATCGAGCGTCACGACCTGCCGCACGCGCTCGAAAGACTCACCAAGTCGATTGCGCTGCAACCGACGGTGGAATCCTACTATGAGCGCGGGCAGATTCTGGAGAGCCAGGGCGATCATAAAAAAGCCATTGAGGATTACGACAAAGCGATCGCCGAGCAGCGTGACTCACCTTACATGTACCGCGCGCGCGCCCTGGCAAAGGCTAATCTCGGCGACCAGGAAGGCGCCCACGCCGACAGAATGATCGCAGCCGAAATCGAGCGTCATTAGTACCCATGCGAACCGCCATGCGCGGCAACTTGTTACAATCGAATGTTTGCGTAACCTTGCGACACCCTTGAACCATGTTTGTTCCACTAACCCCTCTGCGTTGTTTACATCGCGCCATTGACGTCTTCGGCTCGAAGACAGGAATCGTCTCGGGCGAACGCTCCTTCACGTATGCACAGTTCGGCGCGCGTTGTGAAAAGCTCGCCACCGGCCTTCCGAAATTCGGAATCGTCCCAGGTGACCGCGTCGCGTACCTCAGCTTCAATACCCATCAGTTGATTGAAGGCTATTTTGGCGTGGTGCAGGCGCGCGGAATCGTGATGCCTCTGAACGTCCGCCTGTCGGAGCTGGAACTGACCTCCATCCTCTGCCACTCCGGCGCGCGAATGCTGATGTTCGAAAACGATTTCGCGCCGATGATCGAAAAGTTGAAAAAGAGCTGCCCGGCGGTCGAGAAATGGGTTGGCCTTGACGGACCAGGGCCGCACGCGGATCTGTCTTACGAAGAGGTCCTCGACGCCGGCCACCCCGAACGCGCCGATATTTTCACCTACGACGAAATGGCCGTTGCCGAGCTATTCTATACCAGCGGCAGCACCGGCACGCCGAAGGGCGTCACGCTCGCCCACCGGACTCTCTACCTGCACGCGCTCGACGTCTGTTCCATCATGAAGGACATCGAGAGCATGGTCGATCTGCACACCATCCCGATGTTTCACGCCACCGGCTGGGGCCGTCCACAAGGGTCCACCTATATGGGCATCCCACAGGTGATGGTGCGCCGTTTCGAGCCGGTTTTTGTCCTGGACCTGATCCAGAAATATAAAGCCACTGACATGTGCCTGGTGCCGACCATGGCCAATGCCATGATCAACTCCCCCGATCGCGAAAAATGGGACACCTCCAGCCTGCGGCGCATCATGATCGGCGGCGCGGCTGCATCGCCCGAACTGGTCGAGCGCATCGAGAACGCGTTCCCGTCGGCTGAGTGCATCGCCGGATACGGTTTGACGGAGACCGCGCCGGTCCTCACTTCCTCCCGCCACAAGGTTCCTTCTTACCCGACCAATCAGGAGCGCCTGCGCCGCCAGTCGATGGCCGGATGGCCGGTTCCCGGCGTTAGCGTCCGCGTCGTCGATACGGAAATGAAAGACGTGCCGCGCGATATGCAATCGATCGGCGAAGTGGTCGCCATGGGCGATCATATTATGGAAGGCTATTACAAGGAGCCCGAAGCTACCGCCGCCGTGATGAGCGGCCCCTGGTTCCACACCGGCGACATGGCCGTGTGGGATGAGGACAGTTATCTCCACATCGTCGATCGCAAGAAGGAGATCATCATTTCCGGCGGCGAAAATATTTCGTCGATCGAAGTGGAGCGGGCCATCTTCTCGCACCCCGCCGTCTTCGAGTGCGCCGTCGTCGCCGCTCCCAGCGAGAAATGGGGCGAAGTACCCGCGGCGATGGTCGTTTTAAAACCCGGCCAATCCGTCACCGCCGACGAATTGATGACGTACCTCGAACAGCGCCTGGGAAAATTCAAGTTGCCGCGCATCATTGAATTCTCCGATGAGCCCCTGCCCAAAACCGGCACTGGAAAAATTCGCAAGCTCATTCTCAAAGAGAAATTCTGGGCAGGTAAAGACAAACGCGTCCAGGGTTGATGTTCATCGTCAACTCTTCGCTCGATCAGCTCGCCGACCTATATGAAGCGGGCACCCTCGGCGTCATAGAACACGATGGCTGGGTCGAAGCCTTCTTCGATCATCGTGAAACCGCCGCAAAATTCGGCGAACCACGTGAAGCTCCAGACGTCGATTGGGTCCAGCAAACCCAGGACGCCTGGCCTCCTTTATTAGTCGGCGAAAAGTTTTTCTTGGTCGCGCCCTGGCGCACTGAACCGACCCCGGAGGGAAGATTCCGCCTGGAAATCAATCCCGGCCTGCAATGCGGCACAGGCCAGCATCCTTGCACACAAAAATGTCTGGAGGCGATGGAGCGCATCGTGAAACCAGGCGATTCCGTGCTCGATGTCGGAAGCGGCTCGGGCATTCTTTCCATCGCCGCCAAACTCTTAGGCGCAACCCGCGTCGTCGCCTGCGACATCGATCCCGATGCATGCGTTAACTTCGTAGGCAGCGTCGACGCCGTCCGCGATCACTCATTCGACGTGGTCGTCGCGAATATCAATGAAGAAGTAATCGGTTGCATGCGTAAAGACTTCGAGCGAGTCGCAGCGCAAAGAATTCTCTCCGGTTTCCAAGATGAAGAAGGCGAATGGACCTGTCTAGTCTGCTAGGTCCTAGACAGTCACAGCCCGCATAGTTTCTGCGTCTCTTTTCCTTTGTGACCCTTGGGTTCGTCCCGTCATTCCCACGCGCGGGCCCCCATGTAATCTCTCAAGCGCAGTTTATATATATGACGCTTCAGACCAAACCGCCCCCTTGGGTTCGTTCCGCATTTTTCAGGTAGCCGACGTCGGGGGGCTGATCTACCCAATGCGGGCTATGGGAACCTGCGCGCTTATAAGTCAACCTGTAACTGGAGGTTCGAGACATGAGAAGAGAGTTAGGCAGGACAGCGACAATCGCTGCGGTGGCTGCACTTGCAGTCGCTGGTTTCTATGGGTTACGGGCGGCGGAGAATCAGGCGCCGGTCATTAAAACGGCCCTCCGGTCCGAAGCCGCTGCCGGGCGCGGGTATTCCGCGGTCGTTAAGCGGGTGGTGCCGGCGGTGGTCAACATTTCGACATCAAAGGTAGTGAAGAGAGCCGCTATGGAGGCTCCGGAGGGCGTCGATCCATTTTTCCGGCAGTTCTTCGGCGACAAATTCAACGCGCCGCGGGAGCGAAACGAAAAGGCTCTTGGATCCGGCGTAATCGTCAGCCCGCAAGGCTATATTCTGACCAATAATCACGTTGTCGACGGCGCGACGGAAGTTACCGTGACGCTGCATGACAAGCGGGAATTTAAGGCCAAGATCGTGGGCACCGATCCGCGTACCGATATCGCGGTGCTGAAGATCGACGGGTCGAATTTCCCGGTTCTGACGCTTGCCGATTCCAGTAAAGTCGAAATCGGCGATATCGTGCTGGCTATCGGCAATCCGTTCGGCGTAGGCCAGACGGTGACGGCCGGCATCGTGAGCGCGACCGGCCGCAGCGGTCTCGGAATCGAGCAGGTGGAAGATTTCATCCAGACCGATGCGCCGATCAACCCTGGCAATTCGGGTGGTGCACTGGTCGATGACGAAGGCCATCTGATCGGCATCAACACCGCCATTCTGGCCGGCAACTCCGGCGGCAATCAGGGAATCGGATTCGCTGTTCCCATCAACATGGCGCACCATGACATGGACGCCATCGTGGCCCATGGCAAAGTGGAGCATGGCTATCTCGGCATCCTTCCGCAGGATGTGACGCCGGCGCTGGCCAAGGCCTTCCATAGCAACGAAACGAACGGAGCTTTAGTGGGACAGATCACCGCCGACAGCCCCGCCGCGCATAGCAGCCTGAAACAGGGCGACATCATCGTCGCCGTGAACGGCCAGCCCATCGCGGACGCCAGCCAGTTACGCACCAAGATCGGCATGATGGAGCCTAATGCGACCGTCACCCTCAAGGTGCTGCGCAACGGAACGACGCAGGATGTCGCAGTCACGCTGGGCGACTTCCCCTCGAAACAGGAACGCGCCAGCGTAGATAAGAGCGCGGAAAAGGACAGCAGCCTGCAGGGAGTGACTGTCCAGGCGCTTACGCCGGATACGGCTGAGGAATTGAAGCTCCCGGCCGCGACCAAGGGTGTTGTGGTGGCGCAGGTGGACCCTGCCAGCCATGCCGCCGACGCCGGATTGCAACCGGGGGATGTGATTCAGCAGGTGAACCATCAACCGGTCAGCAATGTGAAGGAGTACACGCAGGCTGTCAGCTCCGCCAAGAAGGACGACTCCGTCCTGTTACTGGTGGACCGTAACGGCAGCACGATCTTCCTGGCGGTGTAAGCCATTTCTGCCGCCAGGATTGAGGCCGGCTTGGGCTCTTCCTCCGAGGGCTCAAGCCGGCCATTTTTGTTTTAAGTCTGTCCGCATGCTGACGCATGGCGGTTCGGTGTCTGCATGGCGGTTCGCCACCTCGTCGCCGGATCTGTCGAAGATTCGTCACCTGGGGCGATAAAACGCTGATTCAGGCCGTGCGATTTATGGAATCGCGCGTGCATGTCATTCGGTGGATGAAAACTTTAGAGACGCTTGCAACTTTCGAAGACAGCGCGCTGATCAAACTGGTCCTGGCAGGGCAAAGCGAATGCTTCACGGTTTTGACGAATCGCCACCTGCCAGCCGTGAGAAGGCGCGTCGGCTCCATCGTTTCGAATCGAGCGGACGTGGAGGATGTCCTCCAGGAAGTTTTATTGAAGGTCTGGCGGTGTCTATCGACGTTCCGGGCACAATCCAGTTTTCGCACATGGATGACTCGTGTGGCTATTAACGAAGCGCTGCAATGCCACCGCCGAGAGGGGCGCAGGCCAATCTGTCAGGCGCTGGGCGATTACGATAGCTTCGCTGCTCCCGACGAATCCGCGCTCCAGTCTCTCACTCGCCGGGAAACCACCCGGGTCGTTCGCAAGGCAGTCGTGGAACTGCCCGCAAAGTACCGGCAGGTGATGATCCTTCGGGAATTCCAGCAGCTCAGTATGGAGGAAATCGCGCGATCGCTTCACTCGAGCGTTCCAGCGGTGAAGACGCGGCTGTTCCGGGCGCGACTGATCCTGCAACGATCAAGAATCCGGGAGGCTCGGTCTCCTGAGGTGGAGAGCCGGAGAGCGGCCTAAGTGTCTGCTGGTATGCCGGCAATTGCCGAAAAGTTGGCAGATTTACGAGGTCGCCTCCGGTGGAGGCTCGCTACGATAAAAACGGGTGCGGCAACTGCGGCATCGGAACGGCCAGCGGCCGAATATTGTCAGGACAGCGGCCCAAAATCCACCTCTTTCCGAGCGCAGAATATCCTGGGAGCCGCATTTCGGACACCTTGGCTGGTTCATAGGCCGCGCAGCCGCTGGGCGGGATCATAATAGAACCGCTCTCGAATAATTTTGCCGTCGCGCCACTCCTGATAGGCGATCTCATCCAACTGAATCCTGCGGCCGGCGGGATCCGTGTAGCCAACCACCCAGTTGATGGCCGCGCGATCTCCTGAGACCAGAAATTCGACTCGCTCGACGTGAATGTCCGGCACCCGTGCGAGCACTTTGCGCTCATTTTCGAGCAGAGCCGCCAGGCCCACACGCGGAGGGTCCTGATTCTCCTGCATCGACGCGTCTTCTGCGTAGAACCGCTCAATCGCTTCGAGGAACTTTCCCTCCACGGCAAGCCTGGCGAGTTCTTTCACATGATCGAGTGTTTCCATGATTTATGGTCAATTATAGTCATGTGGTTTCTTCTGATGACAACTTTGCTGGGCGCGGGCGATCTGACGGTGGATCATGTGACGGTGGCGGGAACGGACCTGAAAGAGATGCAAGCGCGCCTGGCGGCCGTCGGCATTCCCAGCGAATACGGCGGCCCGCACAGCAACGGAGCCACGCAAATGGCGCTCACCAGCTTTCCGGATGGATCGTATCTGGAACTGATCGCGATCGTGCCAAATCCCGACAAAAAGGCGCTCGCCGAGCACTATTGGTCGAAGCAAATGCAAGGCAACGCCGGACCCACCGGATGGGCCGTGCGGGCCAGCGACGTGGCGGCGGAAGCAGGACGATTACGGACGGCGGGAATCGCGGTGAGTTCGCCGGCGCGCAGCGGACGCGACCGGCCCGATGGAACACGCCTCGAATGGGAGACGGCGCGGATCGGCGAAGAACCGAACGGAACCTTTTTCCCGTTTCTGATTCGCGACATCACGCGGCGGGAGGCTCGCGCGTTTCCGAAAGGCGAGCCGACAACGAAGGCGTTCGGCGGAGTGCAGCGCGTGATCATCGCGGTCCGGGACTTGAAGGCCTCGATTGCGCACTACCGGCAGGCGTACGGGTTACCAGCGCCAGTCGAACGGAACGACGCCAGCTTCGGCGCGCGGATGGCGACGTTCAAAGGGACGCCGGTGGTGCTGGCGGTTCCATTGCATGAAAAGTCGTGGCTGGCTGAGCGAATCGCGAAATTCGGCGACGGTCCTTGCGCGTTTGTGCTGAAGGGAGACTCGAAGACAGGATGGCTCGATTCGGAGAAGCTAGGCTGGCATCTCGGAGTGGAGCGCTGACGATCACTTCTCCAGTTGCTTGCGAATGGCCTGTAGTTCGACGCGCCGCGCAGAGGTCATTTCGGGATACCTCATTTTGAGGCCTCGCAGTGCGTCGAGGACGATCTGCGAAATGATCAGCCGGGCGTTATATTTGTCGTCCGCCGGCACCACGTGCCAGGGTGCGATCTTGGTACTGGTCGAGCTGAGGCAATCCTCATAGGCGCTCATGTACTGATCCCAGAATTTCCGCTCCGCAACGTCGGCCTGGCTGAATTTCCAGTTCTTGCGCAGCTCCTCAATGCGCGCCAGAAAGCGCTTTCGCTGCTCCTCTTTCGACAGGTGAAGAAAAAATTTGAGGATCCGTGTACCGTTACGGTCGAGGTGTTTCTCCAGGTCCACGATGGACCGGTAGCGGCCGTTCCAGTCCGCTTTGTTGCCGGGCATCCGCTCGGCGCGCAAAATTCCTGGATGCACCCGCACGATCAGCACCTCTTCATAATAGGAGCGGTTGAAGACCCCGATTTTTCCGCGCGCCGGCAGATGGAGGTTGGTGCGCCAGAGAAAATCGTGTTCCAGTTCTTCGGTGCTCGGCTGCTTGAAACTGTGGACGTCGCAGCCCTGCGGGTTGATGCCGCTTAAAACGTGGCTGATGGCGCCGTCCTTACCGGCCGCGTCCATAGCCTGAAAAATAAGGAGCACCGCGTAATCGTTGGACGCATAAAGCAGCTGCTGGAGCGCGCCCAGTTCCTTCACATCCTGGGCCAGCAGCTCTTTATAGTGATCTTCCGAGTGATAGAGCGGCTTTATAGCGGTCGCCCATTTCTTGAGCCGGACTTTTTCCCCGCCCGAAACACGGAAGTCGCCAATGTCGATTTTCATACCGGATCGCTCCTTGTGGGAACGATCAGCAGTTAAGCTTCCAAGCCAAGCGGAGTCTCTTCGACCCGCCGGCCCCTTCGCGCCCGCTCCCACTTCAGCCGCAAATTATCGAGCTGTAGGTATACCACAGGCGTCGTATAGAGCGTCAGGAGCTGGCTGACGATCAATCCGCCAATGATTGTGATTCCGAGCGGGCGCCGCAGCTCCGCGCCCACTCCTACGCCGGAGGCGAGCGGCACCGCGCCCAGCATCGCCGACATGGTAGTCATCAGGATCGGACGGAAGCGCAGCAGGCACGCCTTGTAAATGGCATCCCGCGGGCTCATGCCTTCGCCGCGTTCGGCGGCCAGCGCGAAATCGATCATCATGATCGCGTTTTTCTTCACGATTCCGATCAGCAGAATGATCCCGATCATGGCGATCAGGCTGAGGTCCGTTTTGAAGAGAAACAGCGCCAGCAGCGCGCCCACGCCCGCCGACGGCAGCGTCGACAAAATCGTGATGGGATGGATATAGCTCTCATAAAGCATCCCCAGCACGATGTACACTGTCACCAGCGCCGCCCCGATCAGGAATGGCTCGCTTCCGAGCGAATCCTGATATGCCTGCGCGGTCCCGGCGAAGGTGGTGTGAATGGTGGGCGGAAGGTGGATCCGGGCCGCGGTGTCGGTGATGGCATCGACGGCCTCGCCCAGCGCCACTCCAGGCGCGAGGTTGAAGGAAATCGTCACGGCGGGAAACAGCCCTTGATGGGCAACCGCCAGCGGCGCGGTATCGGGTCCGAAATGGGTGATCGCGTTCAAAGGAACCTGTTGCCCGCCGGGCGCGGTCACGTAAATCTCCTTCAGAAATTCCGGATTCTGCCAGAATCGGGGAGCCGCCTCCATCACCACGTGATACTGATTCAGCGCCGTATACATGGTCGAGACCTGGCGCTGGCCGAACGCATCATAAAGCGTGTCGTCGATCAGCTGCGATCCGATGCTGAACCGCGCCGCTGAATCCCGGTCGTAGTGCACCACCGATTGCAAACCGTTGTTCTGCTGATCGGTATTGGCGTCGGTGATAATCGGAATCTTCCGCAGCGCCTCCAGCATCGGGCGGCCGAAATCGTTCAGGTCCTGGAGATTATCGCCCCGCATGGTGAATTGATAGAGCGCCGCGGCCGAACGCCCGCCGATGCGCACATCCTGCGCCGCCTGTAGATACAGCGTGGCCCCGCGAACCCTGGCCAGTTGCGGACGCAGCCTCTCCATCACGTCGTACACCGAAACTTTTCTCTCGTCCAGAGGCTTCAATTGGACGTTCACCCGCCCCTGATTGATAGTGCCTCCGCCGCCACCGCCGCCGGTGCCGGTCGACGCGGTCATCGTGTCGATGGCCGGATCTGCCTTCACGATCTGCACCATCTGCAACAGAATATCCTGCATCGCCTGGAAGGAGATGTCCTGGTCCGCGAGGATAGTTCCCTGCATGCGGCCGTTATCCTGCTGCGGGAAGAATCCTTTGGGCACTTTTATAAACAGGTAGACGTTCAACCCGATGGTGGCGCCTAATACCAGCAGCGTAA
>Ga0116129_1001486_pt1 | contig 12901 bp, 14 predicted proteins | sample June2015DPH_17_2_FD_89732 | JGI IMG/M metagenome (GOLD analysis project Ga0116129, IMG submission 89732) | Peatland microbial communities from SPRUCE experiment site at the Marcell Experimental Forest, Minnesota, USA - June2015DPH_17_10 | ecosystem: Environmental > Terrestrial > Soil > Wetlands...
ATGACGAAGCCCATGTCCTTGCGTTCGAAACGAACGAGCTTTGCGCCCGTCAGCTTCTCGAGCTCCGCGACGTTGGCCTCGAGCGTCTCCGGCTTGGAAATCCAAGCGACATGATCCACGTGATTCGTAAATTTCTTCATGCTTCGCTCCGTTATCGATGTCCGTTAAAAGCGTTTACTAGGCACTTTCGGCAAGCCGCGGCGCCATGCATTTACCCGTGGGTGATCGACCGCGCTTCATCAAACGCTCGTCCTTGCAATCTCAAACCGCGGCACCGCCGTTCACCCCCAACACCTGCGCGGTCACATAGCCAGCATCTTCCGACGCAAAAAAAGCACACGCGGCCGCGATATCTTCGGGTTGCCCGAGCCGTCAACCCAATGCCAGCATGTCAGGCAATACCGTTTGGGTGACGATGTAGGTACCTTTCAGATTGTTATTGATGACGCGGTCCCAGTTGTCATCCTTGATGTCGGCGAAAGGACAGAAATTCTCTATCGCGGCATTATTGATGAGCACACCGACCGGACCGAACTTCTCGCGTAGTTGATTTAGGGCCGACTCGACTTGGGTGCGGTTGGTGATGTCTGCCTGGAGGGCCACTGCTTTCCCACCCGCTTCGTTGATAGCAGCAGCAACCGCCGCAACCCCCTACGCGCTGACACCGAGCACCCCCACCGACATGCCGCCGTCCGCGAGCCTTTGGCTGACCGCCTTGCCAATTCCGGCGCCGCCGCCCGTGACGAGCGCCGTTCTTCTCATTTTTTGCATATCTCCCCCAGTGGCGGTGGACGCACCGGCCGTTGCCTTACATCATCGTGCTGCCGCCGTCTGCACCAATGGTTTGGCCCGTGACGTAAACGGATGCGTCGCTTGCGAGAAATATCGCGAGGGGAGCAATGTCGTCCGGGGTTCCAAAATATCCCAAAGCGACTTTTGCAAGTTCGAAATCATAAGACTTGCTCTCCTGCAGGTACCACAGCGCCTTCGGAGACATCGCGGACGGGAGAATCGTATTCACCCGAATTTTATGTTTGCCCCACTCACGTGCACCGGTCTTGGTCAGCGCGCGAATAGATTCCTTGCTCGCGGCATATGCAAGAAAGCCTGGTTCGCAACGAATGCCGTAGCTCGAGCCCATATTGATGATCGAGCCGCCGCCCGCATCGCACATGTGAGGAAACGCCATTTGCATCATCTGCAGGGAGCCGATGAACGCCGATTCCATATCGATTCGAATGTTGTTTTCGAGATTGTCATTTTCCAATGCCAGATAATTGGTGAAGGTGTGGGCATTGTTTACCACCACATCGATTCTGCCCCACGTCGAAATCGCATCTGCGACGACCTTTTTAGCATCTTCCCGGTTGCCCGCGAGTGCAACAAAACTGTGTACCTCGCCGCCGAGCGCCTGTATTTTTCCGGAGACGTCCTGCAGTTTGGATTCTGTACGCCCAGTAATAATGACTCTCGCCCCTTCCCGGGCGTAAGCGACAGCGATGGCTTCGCCGATGCCCTGTCCCGCCCCGGTCACGATCGCGACGCGTCCTGCCAGCTGCTTTGTCCTTTCATTCATACGCTGCGCCCCCGTCCGTTTAATTGCTCGTCATATTGTTAGCAATCTTTGGTCTGGTCAAGAGTATCCGGTAGCTGCTTATTGGCCCGCCAACTGCTGCCGATGGGTGCAACGCTCCAGCAATCCGACCGTCTCCTCGCCGTCCCAGACGTACCGCGCGCCACCCTGCTGCAAGACGGCAACGTCGGCCATCTCGAACAGGTGGTGGTCGAATGTCGTCAGCAAGGTCTTCCCTTCGATGAGAATCGTTCCGATCGCTGTCTCGAGTACGAGCGGCAACTTCTCACCTTTCTCCTGGAGTCGCTTCATCCATGGGGCAGTTACAACGCGTGCCGGAAATCTTTTGCGATCTTGGGTATAAATGAATCCCTCGTTGAACGATGCGGATCCGTCTGCCCGTGGCGCGAAGGCTATGGCGCCGATCGCGCGGCCAGAAGGAAAGACAGCGGAGTGCTGACAATGGCCGGTCGAGGTGGCCATATTTCTAACACCCTGGCGCCGCACGCGCATTCCCGTCCCAGTAATTCGATGTTCCACGCCATCGATTGTCGCCCACCCCGTTATTCGGCAAAGTTGTTCATAACGAAGCCCACCCATTTGCGATCCTTCATGCGAAGAGCGGATCAAGCGAGCAGCCTCGACCGTCATGCCCCCCATCAGCCACGGCGGCATTTGCATTCGGGCATCGAAAAAAAACGCGAGGGGCACGGGGGAACTCTGCAGGTTTCCTGCCATCTGCGCCGCGGATGTCGATTGCTCGGCGATCCCCTCGAATTCGAGCGTCCAGTGATGAAACGGCTCGTGGCATTTAAAGCGTAGCGAGCCGGCTTGAAGCACCGAAGCGTCCTGTTCGCCGGAGACGGCGAACCTCGGTAAGGAGTTCCATATACGAATCGCTCTGCCGTCGGCGAGCACCAGATTGAGTTGCACCGCCGGGTTCTCCCATTGAGAACCAATCGCATCGATTGTGATGCGGGGAAAGGCTAAGTGCCCAGTTTGGTCCATGACCCAGAGCGTTGCCGAGTCCCGGAGGTCGGGATTATCTGGGCGTTCGGTAAGGAACAACTCCAGTGCCGGATCCAGGCCGCCGGAAAGATCTTCGGCTTTCCGATCCGTAAAACACCCAGAGTTCTTGGCACGTAAAGACCATATTGAGGATGTCGCTGCCACATTCAGCGAGCGCGGCGGAGCCCTCTTCGATCATGTAAGGATGTGAAATAAACACGTCTGGAACCAGGTCAAAGAGTGCCATTAGGCGCTTTTGGGTTCGATCAAGCCGGTCTTTGGTTAGTGGCGCAAGCGCAAGCGGCGGACTGGGCTCAAAACATAACCAATGCTCGGGAGCGCGGTTATCCGGATCTTGCGCCAATAGGGTATGCAGCAGGGTCGAACCCGACCGCGGAGGGCCCACGATGATGAAAGGACGCTCAATCCGCTGCTCGACGATTTGCGGGTAGCATTGACGGTCATTCACCAGCCGCAGCCGCGTGCCCAGATGATAAACGATGTTATCGATGGCTTCGTGCCGGGATCGGTTGTTCATGCCCTCCCAGGAATCTTGGCGCAATGCGCTGAGATAGACATCAAGCGGCGCCCGTCGAGCGGGGTCTCCAAAATCTGCAAGCCCGGTAATGTCGCTGGCCCTTTGCATCAGCCAGTCGACACTGGGGCAGTGTTGAAGATCAGGTAGATGGATAGCCGTGTCGCCGCCTTTCAGAGGTCGCGTCGATGTTTACGCAGCGGGCCGCCTAGGTGCCTGCCTCTGTCTGTTCGTCCGTTTGTTAGCGACCGAGTTAGTTGTCAAGCCGCCCATCGTTGCATCTACAATCCAGGGTATGAAAACGGTAAGCACGGCGGGCTCGCGAAAGTACGGACCGGGAATGAGAAAAGTGGAGAGAACCTCGACACGACGCATGGGGCCGGTAGGCTCACCAATTTGGCTCGGAATGCTCGGCGGCGCCGAGAAAATCCTCCGAGATGAAGGCTATGCTGCGCTTACCTCCCGCAGGATTGCAGAGGTTTTGGGGGTCAAGCAGCGCTTGGTGTACTACTACTTTCAGACCATGGACGACTTGATCGTCGAGACGTTTCATCGCCTGTCGGTCCGAGAATTGGAAAAATTGCGCACGGCGGCGTCCGCGAAGCGACCCATCCGAGAGCTCTGGAGCATCTGCATTCACACCGGCGATGCGCCTCTCATATCAGAATTCACCGCTTTGGCCAACCGGATACCCGGATTACGCAAGGAAGTGGTCAAGTTCATTGAGGAATCCCGCGCAATCCAGGTCGAGGCTCTGACCGCAGTTTTCAAACGAAAATCAAAGTCGAACAAAATCCCGCCTGCCGGCCTGGCGCTCTTGGCGACCAGCGTTGCTCTTTCATTGTCGCGCGAAGCCGAACTCGGCGTGAGTGCCGGTCACAAGGAAATGAACACGCTGATTGGCGAATTCCTATCCCTCATGGAAGCGTGAGTTCGTCATCGCTCCCCAGAATTACCATCGCTCGGCGGGCGGATCGAGATTTAGCGGACGCTGATAAGAGACATCGCGCTTGTCTTGAGTCGCTTTGGTGTAACCCTGCTCAATAAAGATGGGCGCCTTGAGGATCGAAGCATCCCCGGCGATCAGCATGTCCACCGTCGAGCGCCGAAGCGCGATTTTCCACTTCCCATTGCGCCGCTCCAAGCGATCGATGTAGCGGCCACTGATCAGCCTCGACGTTTTCTCGTCAGGGTTCAACAGGGCCACGATGACGTACGTCTCGCAGTGAGCCTCATCGCCTTGGATATCGCACAGATGGGTGGTGATGTTGTGCGTATGTAGCTTGGCACCGGCAGAATGAATGGCATTGGCCCATTCGGCATAACGCGGCCCCGGATTGATCACAAATCCGTGTTCATCTTGGCCGTCAGCATGATAGGTCTCAGTCAGCAAGTCCACATCGTGTCGATCGCAGCCGCGCGCATGACGGGCGATGCAATCGAGGATTGCTTGTCGATCTTTGAGGTACTGGACGTCTCGGCGCAGCTGCTCAAGCGGATCTACGGTACTCATAGCGGGCTCCTCAGTGAACGTGACTGTTATATGACCTGGCGTTCAGCGGATAATGTTCGGATACTGAACCCGCGGTTCAACCTGGTGAGTTTCGCGGTACGATGCCGGCTGCCGGCCGCCGACATCTTTGATCCCATATCTGATCGCCATTTCCGCGCCGATGACGGTCTGTCCGCTCATCTGCATCAATTGCGGATCGTTCAGCATGTGCCAGATGATGTGCCCGGTAAATTCGGGGGTCTCGGACATGCTTTCCAAATGCGCATACTTGGCGCGGTCGGACGCGATTACCATTTTCAACCGATCGGTCAGAAGCGCCCCCATCCAGATCGATAACACTGCAACGTTATGTTCTTTGAAATCGACCGCCATGTCGGCCGCGAACTTGTCCATTCCGGCCTTATGAGCCCCATATGCCGGGCCATACACATAATGCACGGCCCCGGACGCTGAGGTGAATAGAACCAGGCCCGATCGCTGCCGGACCATGAGCGGAGCGGCGAAGTAGCTCGCGACGTACCCACTACGCAAGCCGACATCCAACATGTCAACGATCTCTAGGGGTTTTTCCCAAAACGCCAAGGGCGCGGTCAGTTGGTCGTGAAGCGCGCACGCGTTGTTCACCAAAATGTCCAAGCGCCCTTGTTCGGCCTCGACCAGTTCAAACAGGGCCTTTACTTGCGCATCTTGACCGTGATCGACACGGACGGCGATCCCTTTGCCCCCAGCCTTCGTTACGGCCTCGGCGGTCTCATAAATCGTGCCTGGTAACGCCGCATCGCCGGCTTTTTCAGAGCGTCCGGTAACATATACGGTACAGCCGTGCGATCCCAATGCGATCGCGATACCACGTCCGGCGCCGCGACTCGCGCCTGTGACAACAGCAATTGGCTTAATGTTCGACATAGGTGGGTCCTCCCGCACGTACAGAGCGCACAACTTTTTCTTAGGTGATATCGAATTGTGCCGGGGCGATCAGCATGCCGGGCGATACCGACCGACCTCGATACATGATCGAGTTGCTGGCGCTCATAGGTATCCCGTCCTTCAGGCTGTCGCCTCCATCTGCGGGGACCGTATTGATGTAAAAGTCGCGCTTATCCGGGCCGGCAAATCGAATCTGCGTGATGGCGCCGCCCGGTGTTTGGATAGGAGTCAACGCGGTTCCGTCCGGTCGCAGTCGGGTCAACGAGGATGAGCGGAATCCGGTGATCCAAAGGTTACCCTCGCTGTCTAGGGCCATGCCGTCCGCATCAGCCTTCTCGATCAACATCTGGCGGTTTGAAAGTCCAAAGTCCGCCGCTACGTCAAAAGCCCAAGTACCCACAAATGTGTCGTTACAATAAAGGCGCTTACGATCGGAGCTGAGCATGATGCCATTCGAGAAGTTGATCCCCTCGGCTAACCGAATCACCTCACCCTTGATTGTGAGCCGGTAGAGGCTGGTGGGTCGTGTGGGTTTGGATTGAATGACATTCTCGATGTCATTGGTGCCGAATAGTATCCCTCCCGTACCGTCCGGTACCATCTCATTGATGCCGTTGATGGGCTTACCGTCAAATTCCCGCAAAAGCCAACCCGAGGCGCCGGAGTCAGGACTGTTCCACATGATTCCGCCCGGACCGGATGATAATACGCATCCGTCGGCATTCATGAGGATGCCGCCGGTCCACTGCCTGTCGGTATTGAAGGACTGCTTGGAGCCATTTGCCATGATGCCGTGGACCCCGCCGGCGATGACGTCGCTGTACCAAACTGCACGACGTGCATGGTCAATTGCCAGGCCCTCGAGATAGATGCCAGAGGCGACCTTCTCGAATTCAATTTTCCTGTCGTCGCCCATCGGAACCTCTGCCTGCTCGCGTTTGTTACCAACAACTTAGCGCCCCAATACGCAGCGGCGCGCGTGCCAATTCAAGAGACTCGGTGTTGCTTGCTCGTCAGTATGTTAGCACGAGGATAGAGGGGAACGACAACTTAGGGGTCAGCGCAAAAGCCAGGGGCTGAGCGGCTGCCTCGCTGTTGATTAGGGAAAGCCCAAGCGAACTCAGGATCAAAATCGTCCCAAACCACCGCGGCGAAATCCAGGCTGGTTGTGGTGGCGGCACGCGCCTGCTAACATAGTGACGAACACGCACATAAACTACCGCGCTTTCGACAAGGAATACAACGAGTGCCAGACCCGGACTTCTATCGCGATGCAAGCGTGATCGAGGATCCACGCAGCTATTTCGACAGCATGCGGGCCCAATCCCCGGTGAGGCGCGAGGCGTATCACGGGACGTTCATGGTCACCGGCTTTGATGAGGCAATGCAGGTTCTCGGGAACAAGGAAGGTACATATTCATCGGCCTGTTCGATTGTCGGGCCAATTCCTCCGCTGCCTTTCGAGCCGGCTCGCGGGGATATTCGTATGCAGCTTGAAGCACATCGTGCAGAACTTCCATGGTCTGATCATCTGGTGTGTTATGACGGCAAGCCGCATGCGGACTACCGATCTCTGCTGGTGAATCTATTCACCCCCAGACGAGTGAGGGAAAACGAAGAGTATCTTACCGGCCTGGCCGATCGCTTGATCGACGCGTTCGTTCATAAAGGTCGCTGCAATGTCGTGCCCGATTACGCGCACGCCACGACCACTTACGCCATTGCGGACATCATGGGCATACCGTTGGCCGACCGCGCGGAGCTTCTTGAAATGATCGGCGCGCCTCCAAGCCAAGTCGAAGGCGATGCTGTCCACAAGATTGGCGCAGATCCGTTGATATTTCTAAAAGCGCGCTTTGACCGCTACTTAACCGATCGACAAGCCAATCCTACCTCTGACCTCATGTCAGAGCTCGTCCATGCCCGTTTAAAGGATGGCTCGCAGCCAAATATGGATCGGCTGTCCGCATTGGCTCGCTTTCTATTCGCAGCTGCGCAAGATACGACTTCCCGGTTAATCGCCATGGCGATCCTGATACTAAGTGAAAGCCCGGAACTCCAACAGCGCCTTCGAAGCGAGCCCAACCGCATCAGCGACTTCCTAGAAGAAACTCTGCGTTATGACGGGCCTGTCAAAGTGGCTTACCGCCTCACGGTCACCGACACTAAAATCGGAGATGTGCCGGTGCCTGCAGGCAGCATCGTCACCGTGTGCCTGAATGGCGCGAGCAACGATGCCCGGCATTTCGAGCTCCCAGACAGGTTCGATATCGATCGGCCTAAGGTTCGCGATCACATGGGCTTCAGTAAGGGCGTGCACGCCTGTCTAGGGGCGCCGCTCGGACGTATGGAGGCACGCATCGCAGTCGAGCGTCTGTTGGCTCGCACTTCAGCCCTAAGCATATCGGAAGAGCATCACGGTGTGCCCGGAGCACGTCGTTACCGCTTTGAGCCCACGTACACTTTTCGCAGTCTGCGCGATCTACATATCGAGCTGTCGCCGGTATGACGATCGCCGACGTATCAGATAAAAGTCTGCCTGATCTTTTCTCATTGACGGGGCGTCGCGCCGTCGTCACGGGCGGGGCGCAAGGGCTCGGAAAAGCCATAACCCGCCGGCTTGCCGAGGCCGGCGCTTCTGTGTTGATCGGTGATCTTAAGCTGGAACTTGCGCAGGCGGCAGCTCAGGACTTGGCGAGGCGCTTTGGTGCGAAAGTGATCGCAACTCATCTTGACGTGGCCGACACGTCCTCGATCCTCTCGGCCGTCGAGCTGGCACGGGCCCAACTGGGGGGCATAGATATCTGGGTCAATAATGCCGGCGTGTACCCTAATATTGAATTGCTGAACATGACCGATGAGGCATGGGAGCGCGTCATCGATATCAACCTAAAGGGCGTATTCGCGAGTTCTCGAGAGGCTGCGCGTCATATGATCAGCGCCAGACACGGAGGCGTCATCATCAATGTAGTGTCAACCGCTGGCTTCAAAGGAGTGGCGCCGGGAATTTCGGCCTACGTCGCCTCCAAACACGGCGTGCGGGGCTTGATCAAGCAGATGGCCATCGAACTTGCACCGCACGATATTCGCGTTCTCGGTGTGGCACCCACTTTCTGCGAAACAGAAGGCAATATGGCGGCACTGGCCGAGCTTTCTGCGCGGGTTGGGAGTGAGATCCCCGCCACTTCCACTTCTCGACTAGGACGCGTCGGGGTGCCCGACGACATCGGGCGCGTCGTGCTTTTTTGCGCGTCCGATATGTCAATTTTTATGACTGGAAGCACCCTCTTAGTCGATGCCGGAGAAGTGAGCTAAAGCGAGGTTTCAGGGCAGCTCGATGGTGGAGTTCATGCACCCAGCTGTAGTACGGCTCTTTGTGCATAAGACAAGGAATAGTGAAATCGACACCCGTGTTGGAAAGTGATCGTTTGCACCGTGCTAACGCGAGATCCTTGCCGCCGGTCCAAATTGGTTGTCACTAAGTGGCACGTCATTCAAGCTCAGCGATTTTGGATAGACGATCCGGTCGTATGGCTGCATTGGCATTCGCCGTACTGGTCGTTGAGAAGTCGAAGACTACGTCGCTGATTCGTCCGGGCAGTGGTGCGCCGGCCCGATAGTTGGCAAGAACCGGCGAACCATCATCGGTGCCAACGCCGAAGACCTCTCCTATACCGAAAAAGCCTGGCAGCGCAAAATTAAGAGTGTCGCTTGCGAGTACATGACCCGCAGCGCTAATAGCTACTCGATACTCGGTTGTCCCATCGGGTGCCAGGAAAAATGCACCTGCTACCGTACGCGGACTTTAAACTGAACTCGCACAAATCTCCGCCATGTTCTTGCATTCGTGACGGATTGCTGCTGCTGGCGTGATCCGGAAAACACTGACTTGTCCATGAATCTCTCCCTCCGACCGGTTCTCCTCGGGAACATGGGACCCTGCAGTCGAGCGCCGGAACGAAAACATCCGACACGACCAAGATCGAACGGCACATCGAGAATGTTGGCCCTAAAGAGCTGTGCCGCCGAGCCGCGGAAAATGATATCTATGCGGAGCCTGGGAATGCAACGTGTCATGGGATCACGATGGCTCCCATGCTAACGCGTGGGCGCGTGCCATAATACCTTTATGCGCTGTGCGGAGCGCTCAAAGACGGGTCTCTCGACGTACCGCCGCGTGTGCTCAACTAGCATACGAACGACTCTGCGCCAGCGACGGCCTTTATCAGGAACACGGAAAGCCGCTGTGGATTTGCGCTAAAGCCGGCGGTGCATTGAGGGCTCCGCATCCCCACATAAGTTCCACTCCCATCCTCTTGGAAAACTGACTGTCCAGCTACCGCGGGAAGTGGTAAACGTCGATGCATTGCGACGGTCCGCCCTGAAAGAAAACTTGCTGGCTAAACCAGCAATGGAGGTGCTTCATTTTGTGTTTTCGCCTCAGAACTGTAGAAATTCGACGAAAAGAATCCCGGATCACTTCCAAGGCCGGTGATACGTCGTCGCTACGCAGCCGCCAGGCCTGTTTGCAGCAGGTTAAGAACAGCGTCGGCGAGTGTGTCGGGTTGCAGCGGTGCGGATCCCTCGGGCAGTATCTGTCCTGAGGCGATCAGCAACGCGAGGCCGTGAACTTGCGACCAAGCTGCCAAAGAGACTAGGCGTTCGTCTGATCCGCGGACGAGTCCTGCCTTTTGTCCGGCACGCACGCTGGACGCAAGGACCTCGAACGCGGCACTGCTCGCCTCCAGCAAACTCGGATATGCCGCGTGACTGGTGATGAGATCGCCAAACATGATCTGCAGATGATGAGGATGCGCCACGCCAAAGGCGACATAAGCCAAGCCGACGCGATGCAGGCTTTGCAGCGGACCACTGGGAGACTGCAGCGCGGCGTCGCGCATTCGTTGTGTCAATTCACGAAAACCTTGTTCGGCTATGGTGGCCAGTACGCTCTCTTTGTTAGGAAAGTGTCGATAGGTCGAGGCGTGGCTCACGCCTGTCGCGCGCGCCACTTCACGTAAGCTCAAAGCCCGAGCACCCTTAGTAGCGATCAACTCTAGCGCTGCGACTACCAAAGCATTCTTAAGGTCGCCATGATGATAGGCGCGCGTCTTCACCGCCGCTGCTTTGCGTGTCATTTTGACTCCATGCCCTATGTTGACAGTGGTCACATCTTTCGTCTAGTATGTTTCCACTGGTCACATTTGAGTAACCTATGGCTAAACAGCACCTCTTAACCTTGGCAGCAACTATCTTGGCAACGGGCATCGCGCTGACCGGCTGTTCCTACGTTGCGGAACACACCGCCCCGAAAAAGCAGGCGGCAACCTCGCGATCGCCGCAGGCCCTGAGCGCCGATGAGCTGTTTTGGAGTACCTTGCATGGCGCCGAGTACGAGCACATCGCGCCGGCGCTCGAGGCCGAGACGGCCGCCTACTTGAGCGCCACCAACGATGCCGTCGCGACCGCGCACGTGGGTTGGCTGCATATCTGGCGTTTGGCCGAAAGACAGCGACTCACCGCAGTGCCAGCCACCCTCACCGACGATGCCATACTGTCACACAAGTATTTCGAGGAAGCCGTGGCGTTGAATCCCGACGACGCGCGCTATCTTGGCTTTCTCGCAAGCGCGACGCTCGCGGAAGGCAATATCCATCATGACGAGGCCGAGACCCGCCATGGCTACTACCTCATGTTGGATGCGATCAAAGCCTACCCGGAATTCAATTTATTTACCGCGGGCTACGCCATGAGCGGCCAGCCAGCCGACTCGGATCGCTACAAACAGGCGCTTGAATGGCAGTGGCAGAATCTGGATGTATGCGTCGGCGAAAAAGTAGATCGAAAGAGCGCCGCATACGCCAAGTATATGCCGCAGGCCACCGACAAAGGCATCAAGCGTGTGTGCTGGAATACATGGATTGCCCCACACAACTTCGAAGGTTTCTTTCTCAACATGGGAGACATGCAGGTGAAGTCAGGCGATTGGCAAACCGGCCGCAAACTGTATGAAAACGCCAAGCTGTCGTCGACGTATGCGCAGTGGAATTTCCGTGAAGTACTCGAGCAGCGCATCCGCGACGCGCAACAAAATGTCGCGGCATTCAATGCGAAACCCGACGCCGCAAACTACAAACCGCTGATGGGGGCGTCTTCGTTCACCTGTGTCGCCTGTCACCAGCAGTAAATTAATTGTTCACGTACCCTCATGAGACGGATGGGCGAGAGGCAGTCTGACGATTCCCTTCTGTAAGTCAATTACGATCAAGGCTGGGTGTTTGTCCAGTTGTGAGAGAGGCATAGGAACTCCCTGGTGAGATGGAAGGGGTTGAGTGAAGATGGCTGAGTGGGACTAACCGAGCGCTTCCCTCGAAAGAGTGCGGTCGAAGAGCGTGAACGCCAGCAGCAACCCGGCTATGCACGCCATCACGATGGCCAGGCCGTGGATGCCACTGTCGCTGGGCTTGTGACCAAAGAGGATTCCTAGCAGGCTTGTAGCTGCGATCGCACCAACGTAGGTGAATGTCCGCTGTAGTCCGGCCGCCGTCCCCATCTCTGCGGCGGGGGCCTGCAGGTAGATCGCGGCTTGGGTCGTGGTCGATGCCATGCCCATCGGTACGCCAAAGAACATCGCAGCGGTTGCCATGAACCAAGCGGGCGTGTCGGCGCGAACGAGCATGAGGCACACACATCCCAGAATACCGCCGATTGCGGCGATGACGAACGGTGGTCGCAGACCCTTTGTCCGTACGGCGAGCAACGAACAGATGCCTGCAACGATTGACATTGGCAGCGTCATGAGGCCGGCCGAGCTGGCGGAGTAATGCGCGCTGCTTTCCAGCCACTGAGCGAAACCATACAGAATGCAGTAGCTGATCGTCAGGAAAAGGGAGACCCGCAGGAAGGTGATTGTCAGTGGTACATTCCTCGCTAGCATGCGCACATCGATGAACGGCTGGCTGCGCTTCAAAGAATGGCCTATGAAGATTGCCCAGAACACGGCGGATATAGGCAACATCCACCACAGCGGGCGGTTCAGATTCAGCAGGAAAATCATCAGCGATGTTAGTGCCGCACCGAATAGCACAATGCCCAGCAGATCAATCTCCTTAACCAACTGTCGGACCGTTGCCGCATGCGGAGTATCCTTGGGTACCCAAAGCACCACCAGGCCGGCGGCCAAGAGCGCGAGCGGCACGTTGACCGTAAAGATTGCGTGCCAGCTGCGCGTTCCGCGCCATGACGGACAGGATTCCGGAATGATGGCGGACAGCATTCCGGAGTGATGCCGGACAGCGTTCCGGTGGGATGGCGGACGATTTCGCGGTAAGAGCGGAATGCTGTC
>Ga0116129_1001487_pt1 | contig 12898 bp, 15 predicted proteins | sample June2015DPH_17_2_FD_89732 | JGI IMG/M metagenome (GOLD analysis project Ga0116129, IMG submission 89732) | Peatland microbial communities from SPRUCE experiment site at the Marcell Experimental Forest, Minnesota, USA - June2015DPH_17_10 | ecosystem: Environmental > Terrestrial > Soil > Wetlands...
TACGCTCTTACCCGTGCCACTGCGCCCCAGGACCGCCAGGGTCTCGCCCCGCTTCACACTCAGGCTGATCCCGTTCAAAACCCTTTGACTTCCGAACGATTTATGCAGGCCCTCAACGGCGATCACCGGCGCACTGCCGTCTTCCTCGGCTTTTTCTCGCTTCATCTCAACTAGATCAAGTGTGTCCATATCGGTTTCGCGCGCGGCTTGTTTTATTGCATGTTCACGGGAAATACGTTCAGGGGAAAAATATGATGATGAGTTTCACCAGCACTACATCGGCCAGGATTACGAACAGCGAGGACAAGACCACCGAACTGGTGGCGGCGCGTCCCACGCCTGCGGCGCCTCCCTGTGTCCGCATCCCTTGAAAGCATGCGATCAGCCCGATGATCAGGCCAAACACGGCGGTCTTAAGCGTGGGCGGCAGGAAATCACTAAAATTGGCGCCCTTAAAACCGCTGGTGATGAATTGGTGTAATGAAAGCGGCTCGACCGCAGCCTGCGCAACCCAGCCCATGATTAAGCCTGAAAAGTCAGCCGCCAGCGTCAACAAAGGCAGCATCAGAATGCAGGCCAGGACGCGGGTCGCTGCCAGCAGCCGGTAAGGGTTAACCGCGGAGGCTTCGATGGCATCGATCTGCTCGGTCACTTTCATCGACGCCAACTCTGCGCCAATGCCTGCGCCAGCTCGGCCACTTACCACCAGGCCGGTAATAATCGGTCCGGTCTCGTGAATAATGGAGAACACGATAGCAGCGGGCAGAAGAGATTTAGCCCCAAATCGCGTGAGGCTGAAACGAGCTTCCATGGAGAGAACAATACCGGTAGCCGCGCCCGCCAGCGCGACCAATGGCAGAGACTTTGATCCGATCTCGTCGAGTTGACGAAATAATTCGTGGAATTCAAACGGCGGCGTCACCGCAGCCCGCACCACGTGCCAGAAAAATATTCCGAGGTCGCCGAACCATTCCAGAAACTCGTTGATCGAACCCTTAGTCGAAACCATGGAAGGCGAAGGCGAGGTCGACGGCCCCGGAAGAGGAGCAGCCATATCCGATGCCGCAGTGAGTGTGCCGTTCACGGATTTGAACCTACACTTGGTGCGCCTGGCCCGTTTCCGAGGTGCATGCGCGAAAGCAAGGAATGAGGTCCGCCGTATAGGAATTCAAACGCGATGTTCCCGCCCACGGATCCCAGCAGGGTGTAGTTGTCCATGCGGAGCGCATCCTTACCGTTGTAGCGGCCGGGATACCAGGCGTAGACGGCCGTCATCGTGCCAGGATACGGAGCGATGAGCGATGAAAAAGAAAGAACCTGATGGCCGTCTTCGCCGCGGCGCGATGTCAAAGTGGAAATCACTGCATGGTGCAATCGTGGAAACAATCCCTTGCATTCGCAACGGTAGTACAACGTGTCTTCTTGGAAGCCTTGTGCCAGCCCATAGCGCGTTGTAGTGCTGACTGCCGCGATGCCGAAGTTGGAGCCAAAGCGTCTGCTGTAGCCTTCAAAACTTTGTTTCCACTCTGGCGGGGTGTTGTACGCCTGGTTGACGCCGGCAGCGAGTGCGGCACCGGCGATGGGATAAGGGCCGACCGAATCGAAAAGGTAGTTGCGGAGCTTGGTCTTCTGTGTGGGACGTATGTAAGTTAACGCTGGTTGCGCCCTGGTGGTGACGGCGACATCGCCGGAAGAGTCTCTCGCATCGGCCAGGGATTGGGCTTTTGCAAACACCAGCGCTACGGCGATAAGCGCGAATCCTAGGAGTATGCGGCGACGCATCTTCATATTCGAGATTTTCCGTGATCAATTGCTTTGCTCGAACGGTTGATATGTTTCACACGGTCAGCGCGCAAGGTCCGTGGTCACATTGGCACGCAATCTCCACATCCTTGGATCCCGCTTCCTTGCAAGCTTGACCGCAATACTTGTTTCCCGTTTGTACGACGCACCGGCAGGGAAGATGCGCACACTTGATCTGCTCATTCGTAGTCATCGTCGTTCTCCTTGTAAAGCTTTCTTGTTTAACGTTCGTATGAAATACCTGTGGCGGAAGCCATTTTCTTACCTGCGCCGCAAATGTCTGTCCGGGGTCTGTGATTCAAATGCGCCCGAGAATCAACAAAATGACGACGATGAAAATCACCAGTCCCAACCCGCCGGTAGGGGCATATCCCCATTCGCGGCTATGCGGCCACCGAGGCAGCGCACCAACCAGGGCTAAAAGCAGAATCACGATCAAGATTGTTCCCAGCATATTTGCTCCTCATTTCCTGCGAGTGCATCAGCGCGAACCAACCCAGATGAGTGGGTTCGCGTCGGCAATGTTTTTAGCCGTCTGCAGGCAGTGCTACAGTGTGACGTTAAGCGCGACGTTGACCCCCGGATACGTCGGGTTGCACAGGTAATACACGCCGTCGATCTCGACTACAAAAACGTCCTGCGTGTAGAGCCAGTTGCTGGGCCACGCGCCGGCGAATCCGAACCAATAACCGCCATACTGGAAGCGGCGATTCCCGTAGTCTCCTTGGCTGACGCGAAATGTGTGTTGCCGTCCAAAGTTGGCCTTGTAACGGTCGGCAGGAATGCGGCCACCGGCGGCATGCTGCGCCTGTTTTTCTGGCTTGGCTTCTTGCGGATGTTGCTGCGCATTCTTCTCTTCCGGCTTTGCATTCTCTTTTTGCTGCCCGGTTTTCTCCTCTTGCTTTGCCGGCTGCGCTTTTTTCTCCTCCGGGTGGGCAGGCTTGTCCTTCTGCTCCTCCTGCTGGTCGTGTTGTTCTTGCTGTGGGTACGCCAGAGCAGTGGCGCCCAGGATCAATGACAAAGCCGCCGTACCAATCATTGCGATTAATTTCACAATTGTTGCCTCCATTAGGGTTGTGTGGGCGCGGGCAAATTGCCCGCGCCGCGGATGGTTACTGCAGGTTTCCTGTTGTGGGGTTGGCCTGGCTGCCAATGGCGTCGCCGGAGACGAGTAGTTCCACTCTCCGGTTTTGCTGCCGGCCGGCGGAGTTGCCGTTGGAGGCCACCGGCAGCGTATTGCCGAAGCCTTTGGCGCTGACTGAATTGGTCGATACGCCTTCTTGCACGAGGTAGTCGCGAACCGAACTGGCGCGATTCTCGGACAGAGTTTGATTCATGGCATCACCGCCGACGTTATCCGTATAACCGCCGACTTGAATGTTGAGTCCAGGGTAGGCCAGCAGGATGCCAGCAACTTTTGCCAGCTTCTCCCGCGCACCCGGCTTCAACGAGAACCTCCCGGTGTCAAACAAAACATCGGACATGCTGACGATGAGCCCGCGCGCGCTGTCGCGAGTCTGAAGGATGGAATTCAACTGCTCGGACAGTTTCGCACGCATGGCTGCTTTGTCTGTGTCTGCCTGCTGCGCGTTCAACTGGGATTGCTGTGCCGCCAGACGCGATTGTTCCGCGTCCGCCTGCGCTGCGGAGAGTGCAGTTGCGGATGCCGCCTGGCTACTGGCCAAATTCGATTGAGCTTGTGCGGTTGCAGATTGGGCATTCGCCGCATCCGCTTCCGCTTGACGCTTTGCTTCGCGTGCTGTCGCCGTGTCAGATTCTGCCTGAGCCGTCGCCGCTTGCGCCCTGGCCGTGTCGAACTCGGCTCGCTCTTTGCGGCGATTTGCGTCGTCCGCATCGCCTTCTGCCTTCGCCTTTGCGTCGGCTGAATCCTGGCGCTCGTCCGCCAAGCGCATTTCGTCCATCTTCTTGATTGCGATGGCGCGCGCATCTTCCGCTGTTTGTACCGCTTCGCGGGAGACCGCGATCAGCGGCTTTCGGTCCATGTGTTTGTCGACGGCATAGCCATCCGCGTTATTCATTAACTGAACGGCGCGCCGATAACTATCGGGGGCGTACTGCTCGGCTCCCTCAGATTGCGCGATGCGCAGGGCATTGCGCGCCTCGAAGAATTCGAGCGGCAACTTGGCATTCAAAACCACGGGATCGAACTTGTACCCGGTCGGAATGTACCCGCCGCGTTCCATCAATTCATACTTTGCATTCACCGCCTCGCTCGTCCCCTTGGTGTCTTCGCGAATCACATTCTCGAGCACCACTACGTTGCTGGGTTGCCGCACCGCGTAGTAAGGCTCCGCGGTGACGATCAGGGCGAAGGCCTGGAGGTCCGTGGTCACGTGAAGTTTGCTGCGATCGTTGCCGCCTACTAATACTTCACCCAGGTTTACTGCCCGGCCCTCGGGCGAGATCGCCCACAGGACGTAGGTCAGATACTCGTTGCCGAAAGTCGTGGGCCTTTGCAGGTTGCCAAATTCCGCTTCGATCTCAATCGATCCTCGCTTGCTGTTCACTCTGGCTTCGCCGTTCGCCGAAGGCATCAAGGCGGTCCCCGCAAAATCCAGCTTCGAACTCCCGCTGCGGTGCTCATAGTTGATGGCCTGCACGCTGCGGCTGATGACGGTTACGCGAAACGTGGGCGTCGAACTCATACGCTCGACTTCGACCGTGGATTGAGAATTGGTCTGAGCGACTACTGGCAAACTCATCGCTACGGCAGCGGCTAACAATAGTTTTGTCTTCACACTCTCTCCTTATGGCAGCTATCTACTGTGTTGCGTTGTATCGATTCTGATCGATGTAAAAGTTTGATCCGGGTTGCTTTATGACCCAACGCGGATGTGGGACAGCGAATGAAACATCCCAAAAACATTCAGTAACCACAAAACTACGGCGATGACTACGACGCCGTTCAGGATCGACTTGATGGATGACTGCATGGGGATGAAGCGGTTCACCAGCCATAGAAGAACACCCACCACGATGAGAACTTCCAGGAGTTGAATTAAAGGCATGATCTTTTGACCTTTCTTCTTGTTACGGGCCTCTCATCTGCCCGAGGGTTGCCCCTCAATTCAGTGTTAGAAAGCCTTTAGGGTCGAACCGTGCTCGCCGCAGGTTCTCGGCGTGCACGCCGACGAAAAATGCCGATTGGCTGGATGTGATCGCTTCGCCGGAATTGGTCCCGGCCCGAAGCGACCTTAGGGTTGAGAGCGACGAATCAGCGTCCGCAGCTCCGTCTACACATTCAGGAGAATAAAGAATGACAGGTGCAGATTCTGCTGTCTGAGCAAGATAGCTCACATGCGGATTTGCCGCATCTGAGGCAAACTGAAAGCCGGGGATTTGTCTTACCGATCCTGCGCTCCCTGCCTGCGCTCATTGCTCCCATTGGCATCCAGCCAACCCAGAAGAGAGCGTACGCTCGCACGAGCCAGAGCAATCGCGCAGTCCGCAGCTCCGTAATAGATGTTCACTGTGTCACCGTCGGCGCCCATCGTGTACCCGCAGGGGAAAACCACGTCGTCAACATCGCCGTGTCGCTCGTATTCCGCTTCCGGCCCAAAGACCCACGGATCTCCCCGCAGCAGGCACTTTTCTGGACTTTCCAAGTCGAAAAGCGCCAGGCCCAATCGATACAGACAGCCTGACGGCGTGTGCCGCACTCCGTGATAGAGCACCAGCCATCCCCGGGAAGTCTCGATGGGCGGTGGCGACAGCCCAATTTTGTTGGCATCCCACCACGCGCCGCGACGTGCTTCCAGCATGAGCCTGTGTCTGCCCCAATGGTGCAGATCAGGCGAATACGAAATCCACATGTGCGCTCCGAGGTTGGTCGCGGGTCGATGAATCAGCGCCCAGTATCCATTGATTCTTCGCGGTAGAATCGCCGAGTCCTTGTCGTCCGGCGGCATAATCACGCCATAGCGCTCGAAGCTTCGAAAGTCTGCGGTCAGAGCCAGAGAAACTCCGGGGCCACCTCGCGAATAGGAGGTGTACGTGATCACGTATTGCTGAAGTTCGGGCACGAACGTAATGCGAGGATCCTCGATGCCCCAGATTTCCTCGGGATACTGCCTAGGGCTAGGCATCAATGTCGGCTCGCTATCTATTTCCCATCCGTCGACGCCATTTCGAGAACGTGCGGCGCAAAGATGCGATAAACCGCGGCGATCCTCGACACGGCACAACAGCAGAGTCGTTCCATCCGGTAGCAAAGTTGCGCCCGCATTGAAGACGCTGTTAATCGAATAAGGCCAATCCTTGCTGGTCAGGATCGGGTTGGAAGGATGACGAAGGAGTAGCGGCTCGAAACCGGTGTTCACGCTCATAGGTTCTTGTGTAGAAATAGTCATGAAGGGATTTCCATTAGTTCAGACTTTTGTAACGAACGCATTTCCAGAAGCGCCATCAGGAATGACAGCGTCGATTCCGCGCCCTGGTTCTCATTGGCACGTTCGGGATGGAGCCCGTCGCGGCAGCCGCCGGTTTCGGAATCATAAAGAGGGACCTGGAGATCGTTGTCGCCAAGGAACCAGTTGAAAGCCGACCATGCTTCCTTGCGCCAGCGGTCATCGCCAGTCACTCCGTAGGCTTCCATACATGCAGATACCGCGCCCGCAGCCTCCAGCGGCTGTTGATCGAAGCGAGCCTTTGTCCCACCTTGGCGATAAAAGCCTTGCGAGCCGATCGGTACAAAGTGGCCGTTAGTTTCGCAGCGTTGTGTTTCGGTAAGCCAGTGCAGCGCTTCGAGTCCAGCGGAGATCATGCGATCATCGGAGCAAGCCGCACCCACCATCAGTAGGGCCTGGGGTAATCTCGCGTTGCCATACGCCAGAACGTTCTCGAACCACTTCCAGTCCGGACGGCGAATCGATTCATACATGTCGAGCAATCGCCGAGCCAACGTCAAACTAACTTTTTGCGCGTCGCGATCGTCGGCATACGAAGCGAGATATTTCTGAATTCCAAGTAGGGTATAGGCGCAGGCCCGCGGACTGCGAAACTCCGTAACCGCAAGCAGCGAAGACTCAAATAGGCGGCCGGCAGCGCAGCGCAATCCAGGATCGCTCGATCGCCCTAGAACCGTGCCCAGCGCCCACACTGCGCGCCCGTGACAATCTTCAGACCCAGCGTCTTCGTGCCATCGGCGGTCATAGCCAAGAAAATTTCTGAATCTGTTCCTGGCCGGATTGAATGCATGCTCCATAAACGACAGATACAGAGACGACAAACCCGGGGTGATTGCACCCGAAGTAGCCGCACCAGTTGTATCAAGCTCCGCCTTATCCATTTGCTCCAGCGACACCGCCAAAATAAGAGCGCGAGCATTATCGTCGCTGGCATATCCTTCCCCGCGGTTTGCCACTGTGAAGATTGCGTGCTGCAACATCCCTGTGTCATCGGTCAGGCGATTCAGATGACCCAGGTTTAATGCCGGCAGTCGATTCAGAGATTTATGAATAGCGCTGGCAGAGAACTGAACTCGCGGGCTTTCCATGCGGTCGCTACGCACCCGGGAGAAGCTTTCCATATAGCCTTGTGCCACTCTTTTCCAGATCATCTCCCGCGCGAACAGATAGGCGCGCTTCCGCATGGCATGACGCGTCGCGGGCGTGTCCAGGAGTTCGATTGTCTTTTGCGCAATCGCGTCGGGATTTTGGAACGGAACCAGCGCGCCCCGGCGATCGTCCAGCAACTCGATCGCGTGCCAATACGGAGTCGAGATGATCGCCTTGCCCGCTCCCAAGGCGTAGGCGAGCGTTCCGGAAACCACCTGCGCCTCATGCCGGTAAGGAGTGATGTAAATGTCTGCCGCGCCAATGAACTCGATCATCTCTTCCGGGCTGACAAAGCGGTTATGGAACACTACCTGCGATTCCACTCCCACTTCCTTCGCCAGGGCTTCCAAGCTTTCTCGATACTTTTCCCCTTCGTGGCGCAGGACGTGGGGATGGGTCGCTCCGGCAACGATGTAAGCGACATTCTTGTGCCGCGACAAAATCTGCGGCAGCGCCTGAATGACGTTTTCGATTCCCTTATTTGGCGAGAGCAGGCCGAACGTAAGCAAAACCGCTTTTCCTTCCACTCCGAACCGGTCCTTATAGAAATTGGGGTCCAGAAATGGCAGATCCGGAACCCCGTGTGGAACCATGTCGATTTTGCTGCCGGGAACCTTAAAGATTTCTTGCAAGAACTGGGATGAGAGCTGGCTCATGACGATGAGGCGATCGGATAGCTCTGCGATCTCTTCCATCACCCGCCATTGGTTAGGGTCGGGCTCGCGCAGAACCGTGTGGAGCGTGGTCACCACGGGCATCTTCAAGCGGCGCAGGAAGTGCAAAATGTGGCTTCCGGCCTCGCCGCCAAAGATTCCATACTCGTGCTGCAGGCACACCATGTCGATGTTGTTGAAGTTCAGAAATTCAGCCGCTTCCTGATACGAGGTCAGGTCCTCCTGAGCCAGTGACCATCGCACCTGCGCAGGATAGTCATATCCTTCCAGCGTGTCGTTGACCGGCAGCGCCAACAATCGAGCGGTTCCGTATTCCGCGGATATCGCGTTGCAGAGGTCGGTAGTGAACGTAGCGATTCCACATTGCCGCGGAAGATAGTTCCCGATCACCGCGATTCGAGTGGGCAGCGATGGTTTTAATTGCGATCGCGGCCGGATCGCTGAAGGTGTCGCTTGCATCAGCTGGCGACTGACGACTTCCAGATCCCGATTTTGAAACACTCTGACTGGTATCGCCAATTTCCTCGCTTCTGCTTGGGATAGCTACGGCAAGAGACCCTCCGAGGAGAGGCGCAAGCACTGAAAAATGGTTAGAATCTTGTCTCCTAACTAGTATTCAACGAAAGGGGACCGGCAAACTGGTCACTATTGACCATCTTCCTTGGTAGCCACGCCGTATTATGGAGCGGTGCAGGCCAAACAGAAAGAAGCCTTGGCAGTTCGGTGCCCCACCTGTGGCGCGAAACCGGGCGAAAAGTGTGCGCTAAGCTCTGGTCTGCCCCGCACAAATCCGCATCGCGACCGGCGCTTAGTGGCTTCGGACAAGTAGCGGTTCAGGCGATTGATCTGACGTAGATTGATCAGACGTGGCGACGAAGGCCTGAGTGCCAGGCCGCACGGCGTCGGGAAACTGCTCAGCCCCTGGCCCGTTCCGCCTGGGACGCCTTTCGCGCTTCGGTGCTATCCAGGTAACAGCCCTGTTGCATGTGGCGCGAGTGCGCGGAAACGGTTACGTACGGCGCGCCCAGAAAATGGCTGGCAACGATTCCCGTTATCTCCAGGCCATTAAAGTTATCCTGCTTTACCTTCGCTAAAATCCGCTGCAGCGCGTTTTGGATCTTTCTTGCTCCAATAACCCCCAAGAACATAACCTTGACTTCAGCCGCCATAAAAAAGAAGTTCCATCCCGCCGCATGGATCTTGCGGTCAAGGGAGACGCCATCCAAAGTCTTGACCAGGCTCCAGGTTCCCGAGCAAGGCTCACTCTCCAATTGAAAATGTTGTGCCATGCCGGGCCACTCTTGCAATAGGATGGTACCGACTTGAACGGTTGCTGACATAAATCCTCCGGGAAAAATCCGCTGCAATCGATGGAGCGCTGCCCTGAGCAATCTTCCAGCTTCACTCATTTGGCTTTCACATACTGTGCAAAAAAGCTCACTTTCCCGATTATTAGATTGCCATCATTTATGCGGTTTGCGCGTTATTTTGCAGACTATACTTGACTGACGATGAGTCCTACGGTAGCAGCCAAAAAGAACGGCAAGTTCGACTCCGGTACCTTCCTCGCGACCATTGGCGAGGGCAGGAAAATCCTGTCGGTTACTCGGAAGGAAGTGATATTTGCACAAGGTGACGTGGCCGACGCTATCTTTTATGTTCAGAAGGGCAAAGTAAGGCTCACGGTCGTGTCCCAGGCAGGCAAGGAAGCAACCATCGCGATCGTAAGCGCGGGGAACTTTTTTGGCGAGGGTGCTCTGGCTGGTCAACTTCTACGCATGGGTTCGGCCGCAGCGATGACGGATTGCGAGATCCTGCGAGTGGACAAGAAAACCATGATGGATGCGCTGCACCGCGAACCCTCATTTTCTGAGATGTTCGTGGCGTATTTGCTGGCGCGCAATATCCGTTACGAAGAAGATCTGGTCGATCAACTGTTCAACTCCAGCGAGAAAAGACTGGCCCGCATCCTTTTGCTCCTTGCGCATTTCGGCAAAGAAGGTATTCCGGAAACCGTGGTGCCTAAGATCAGTCAGGAAACCTTGGCCGAAATGGTGGGCACCACTCGCTCACGAGTCAGTTTCTTCATGAACCGTTTCAGAAAGCTGGGCTTCATTCACTATGCCGGCGGCGTGGAAGGGGCTTTGCAGGTCCACAGCTCTCTCCTTAATGTAGTTCTGCACGATTAAGCGCCTCCACGTTTATAGTCGTCAGATGTTCGGCGTCGCTTGCGCTCGCTGGCTCCCATTCGATTGGGAAAAAATGACGGACATGTGCTGGCTCGATTGCATTGCTTTGCCGATGGCCACACGTCAGGCAGATTGCGCCCACTTGCCGCAGGTCAGTTTCTTTCGAGATTTCATTTTCGCGAACCGCAACTGCTCCGGTAACAACTGGGCCCGCACACAGGTCACAAGCGTACGCGGACAAGTGAAGATATTGTTTTCGCATGGATTTCCTTCCCGCCGTAAGGCGTTTGACAAATCGTAAGCCTTTCATAATGCGAGTTTCTGGTCAGTTTCGCTCGCTTTACCTTCCCCAAAAACAGTAATCAATACCATGACTGACCGGCGTCTTCGTGAGCAATTACGGGCAGAATCGTGGACAGCCTTTCCTTATACCTGGCTGGCATGGCAACCACCTCAACTCTCCTGTGCATACCCCGCGACCCTGAGCAATTGCGTTCATTGCAGGGAAAGAGTTACGAGCTGTTCACCGCGACCAACCAGTTCTGAGATGAGCATGCTGCGGCGTTCATGTCTGAGGGTAAACATGACACTGGATCACGCCGCGACCTCGCACGCGGCAGATCCCGCAGCGCAGAGAACAACCAGCGGAGAACAATCAAAAGAGCAGAATTGCCCAGTTCTCACGCTGGCGATGTTCAATAATTAAGGATGCATGCCCAGGAGATCGAAAGCCTAACCTTCGTTATAGATTCTCAAACAGCCAAGCCTTCAGATCGAACTTCGACGGCCTCCCAGCAGATTAATCACCAGGACCACCAACGCCACAACCAGCAACAGGTGGATCAGGCCGCCGGCAACGTGAAGACTAAAACCGAGAAGCCAAAGAACCAGAAGCACAACAAAAATCGTCCAAAGCATATTTATTCTCCCTTGCTCTTGAAGTTTTCGCTCATCCTCACAACTAGGCGTTTCCCAACGACTTTCCGCACTCCAAACAAAATCGGCCGGATCGCGGTGTAATTAGCCTGCAGAAGGGACACATCCTTTGCGATGCGAAGTTTTGGGTTGTCGGCTTAATGGTCGTGATCAGTCGCGAGCAGGAATCAGCGATACCTGTAAGCCTTTTGCGAAGACGATCTCGAAGCCGGCTCATCGTCACCGATCCTCCACTCTTTCTAGCCATCGGAAGACTCCCTCCGTTAGACGCCCACGCTGCGCGGGCAATCGAGGACGTTCCCATTTCGCATCTTCTGCAAAGTCAACCATGACAGGTTATGGGGTGTTGATGCTGTGCAGGATTGCTCACAATCCACCCAACCCTTCAGATGGTCAGTCTACGAATCGGCGAACCCTGCGCTGAGCGGCCACGGTGGAAGTGAGCAATTCAGAGCAGCTATTGTTTCCCGCCTGAGCAATCATATTGGCAGAGATGAGCTCTTATTCTCTCTCTTTCAGACCCCTGAACTAAGTCAGCCATCTGAAGTTGCCTCCCCTTAGTCCCGCAGCTCCGAAAGGAATCATTCATGAAAAAGACAATTTCACTACTGTTGATGAGTTTGCTCGGCCTGGTCGGAACTTTCGCATTTGCCGGCTCGGACCGCGAAGACACGGTCGACCGCTTGCAAAGATCCGTAGAAGTTCTGCAATCGATTATGTCGACCCCCGACAAGGGCATCCCCGAAGAAGTTCTGAGCGGTGCAAAGTGCATCGTTGTCGTCCCAAATTTGCTTAAAGGCGGCTTCATCTTTGGTGCCAAGCACGGACGTGGCGTAGCTTCATGCCGCACTCCCCAAGGCTGGAGCGCTCCCGCATTCGTATCAGTTGGCGGTGGAAGCTGGGGATTGCAGATCGGCGTAGAAGGCGTGGACCTGGTCATGCTGGTTATGAATGACCGTGGTTTACAGCATTTGCTTTCCACCAAGTTCGAACTCACCGGGGAAGGATCGGTTGCAGCAGGCCCAGTCGGCCGTCACACTTCCGCCGGAACTGACGTATTACTGAACACCGAAGTACTAACTTATTCGCGCTCGAAAGGCATATTCGCCGGCCTGACGTTGGAAGGTGCGGTCATCGAGCAGGATAACGACTCGACTCGTGCCATTTACGGCCACCACATGATGTTCCGCAACATCCTTTCGGGCCATGCGACAACTCCGGCAAGCGCGCAAGCGTTCGTGAGGGCCGTTTCCGAAGCTGGTCACCAGGCCCGCGTCGCGGAAGCGAGAGAAGACAACAAATAGTAGTTGGGTCAGAACATATCAGCGAACTGCAGACCGGAGCAGCTTGCGAGTTCCGGTCTGGCCTACGCTTTTCAGCAGATTGACCTCGTTGCCCACGCGGACGGGAAGGGCCTTGCGTTCATCGATCGGTGGCATTTCCGCGGAAGTGTCCGCCAAGTGGAAGTTAATCGCTCGGTCCATTTGCTTGAGTCGACCGATGCTTTCTGGCCGAATTTCTTGAACACCAAAAACCCATGCGCTGGAACCACGGCATTGATCTGGCCGTTATGCACCGGCTCTGTTACCGAGAAGACCCGCACCGAACGAGGATCGACTAAGGCGTCATCCGGAGCGTAACTGTTTTTCAGGCGTAGCGACGAGCCTGCCCTGAGCGAAGTCGAAGGGATCTCCCGCTTAATTAACCCGCTTGGCGCATA
>Ga0116129_1001488_pt1 | contig 12894 bp, 10 predicted proteins | sample June2015DPH_17_2_FD_89732 | JGI IMG/M metagenome (GOLD analysis project Ga0116129, IMG submission 89732) | Peatland microbial communities from SPRUCE experiment site at the Marcell Experimental Forest, Minnesota, USA - June2015DPH_17_10 | ecosystem: Environmental > Terrestrial > Soil > Wetlands...
CAGCGCGTTGCCCTGCCCGCCTCCGATGGCGCCGAGGCACGGCGCGGCGCCATGGTGGTGACGCTCGATCCGGCCGGGCCGGCACGCGCTGCCGGCATCCTCCAGGGCGACATCATCGTCGCGGTCGGCGGCACCGCGGTGACCGGGCTGCGCAGCCTCTATCAGCAACTCGGACCCGAGACGGTGGGTCAGACGACCGCCGTCGACCTGATCCGGGCCGGCGCCCGCGCCAAGGTCGACGTCACCATCGCACCGCGCCCGCGCGCTTAGCCGGCCGATGCTGCGGCCGCCCCAGCAAACCTCGCCGATCCGCGTTTCGCTCCGAATCGCGGATCGGGCACTTCGCGATCGCATTGCGGAGGCTTGCGAGGACGCCGACATCGGCATCGCCGATGCCGCGTCCCGCAACGCCGATATCGTGCTGGCGGACGCACCGGTGGCGACCGCAGCGCCGGTCATCGCCTTGGCGGCAGGCGCAAACGCGGCGGACTGGCGGTGCGACCTGCGCGCGGTGGTGCCGCCGGACATCGGGGCCGCGACGCTCGGCGCCGTCATCGCGGTCGTCGCCGCCGGTCTTGCGGTGATGCCGCGCCGGGAGAGACTCGACGCGCCGGTCTCCGGCGGTTGGGCGGAAGCACCGGAGCGCGTCGACGGCGAGGAACTCCCGGCCACCCTGACGCCGCGGGAGCGCGAAGTGCTGGCGCTGCTCGCCGGAGGCGCTTCCAACAAGGAGATCGCCCGTGCGCTATCGGTATCGGTCCATACCGCCAAGTTCCACGTCGCGTCGCTCACCGAAAAGCTCGGCGCCAGCGGTCGGCTGGAAGCGGTGGCGATCGCGATCCGGGCCGGTCTCGTCATGGTGTGACCGCACTTTGGTGTGACCGCGCCCGGTCGGCACGGCATCTTCAAAAAATTCCGGCTCACCACCATATACGTCATCGGTGAACGCCATGCTCGACACATCCCCCACTTTCGAAAACGAAACCAAACACGACCAGCAAGCCGAAACCGGCTCGCTGGTATTGCTCGACAGCCTTTCGCGCGGCATCGCCGACGTCGTCGACCGGATCGGCCCGGCGGTGGTGCGCGTCGAGACCGTGCGCAACGGCCGGACCTCCGGCGGCATCGGCTCCGGCGTCATCATCTCGCCCGATGGGCTGGTGCTGACCAACAGCCATGTGATCCACGGCCATCGCGATGCCCGCCTCGCCGATAGCGAGGGCCGCATCCTGGAGGCGCGGTTGATCGGCGAGGATCGCGATACCGACCTCGCTTTGCTGCGGGTGACGGCGGCGCGGCACCTCGGTTCGGCACCGCTCGGCGATTCCAAGCTGCTCCGGCGCGGCCAGCTTGTGGTCGCCATCGGCAATCCGCTGGGATTCGAATTCACCGTCACGTCCGGCGTGGTGTCGGCCCTCGGCCGGTCGCTGCGCGCCTCCAACGGGCGGCTGATCGACGACGTGGTGCAGACCGACGCCGCCCTCAATCCCGGCAATTCCGGCGGTCCGCTGGTCGATACCCGCGGCGAAGTGGTCGGCATCAATACGGCGGTGATCGCCGGCGCCCAGGGCATCTGCTTTGCGGTCGCGAGCAACACCGCGAAGTTCGTGCTCGGCGAACTCATCCGACACGGCCGGGTGCGCCGCGCCTATATCGGGGTATCGGCCCAGACGGTGCCGGTGCCACGCCGCTATGCGCGCGAATTCGACCTGGAAAACCGGCTTGGTGCCCGACTTGGAGCGCTGGTCACCGGGATCGAGAAGGACAGCCCGGCTGCCGCCAGCGGACTGCTCACCCAGGACATCGTGGTCAAGCTCGACAACGAGCCGGTGGCGGGAATCGACGATCTCGTGCGCCTGCTCGACGGCACCCGGGTCGACCGGCCGGTGGCTTTGAAGGTGCTGCGCTTCGGCAATCTCGTGGAGCTGACACTGCGGCCGATCGAACGCCCTGCCGCCGGATGACCATCCGGCCTTGACAAAAAGTCCGAACCGGGCGACGGCGCCATGCGGGACAGCCCCGTCCGGCCGCATGAACCGGCCGGCACGCTGCCGAGACTTACGAGACGAGGCCCGATTTTTGCTTCGGAACTTGGACATTGGGCTACTCGGACATGGGCCCATCAGTGGGAGTTCTTCGATGTCGGCGAACATGATCGAACCTGGTCGTCGAGCAACCGCGCCGCTGAACGTCAGCGATTTCCTCGCCAAGGCGGCGACCGGCCTCATGATGGTGACCGCAGCCTTCCTCGTGCTGTTCAAGCTTGGCGCGGCATCGGCGCCGACGGCCGAAACCGCGCTCCAGATTTTCCTGAACTGATGTCCGCTCGACGAAAGGGTCCGAAGGGGTCATGCCCGACGCCCGCGGCCGGTGCCGCCGACGGATAAATTCCGCCGCCGCCCCAACCCCGACGTGACAGCGCAGCCGCTTCTGTTCTGAGACGCGCATTCATAAATCGAACTCGATTGGTGCGGGCTTGGCCAATGTCAGCTATGCCCCCGGTGGCGACCAAATTCTGTGTCACAACGAAATGACGCGATGTGCCGCAGCCGGTCCCCAGCCACTTCAATTTGATGATAAGCGGCGTATTTTACGCCAAGCACGATCACCCCCAACGGCGATGCTTCCCAAGGCGAGCCCGTAGATATTCTTCATGGACGGTCCCGCCGACGGGGATAAGAAGCGTCCGTCTACGCCGCGCAGCGAATCAGGCAAACGGAAGTCGGTTGCAACTGCTTCGCATTTTTGCCAAGCGTGCCAGTCCCCTTGATGGGCATGCATGTCCTTTGCTTCCCCACTATCAACTCATCATAAAACCTACCTATAACGCCGATCGCGCGCCGGTTTGAGTTTTCGCAGGATGCCTGCACAGAACAAGGGAGTGCCCGTGGCCCTTCAAGACATCCGAACGCCGACATTGGGGCAGGCGCTGCGGCCCAACGTCTGGGACGCTGTCGCGCTGGTTCTGGTGATTGGTGCCATGGTGTTGATCGTCTATGGCGGCGTGCAGACCGCTCTTCCCTTGTCGGCGCTCGATGTAACGCCGGTATCGCTCGATCCGGGCAATCTCCCGGGCTATGCGCTGCGAACGACGATGCGAATGCTGCTGGCGATCGTCTGCTCAATCGTGTTCACCTTCATCTACGCGGCACTGGCCGCCAAGAGCCGCCGCGCCGAGATGGTGCTGATCCCGCTGCTCGATATCCTGCAGTCGGTGCCCATCCTCGGCTTTCTCACCTTTACCGTCGTGTTCTTCCTGAACCTGTTTCCTGGTCAGGTATTTGGCGCAGAGCTAGCCTGCGTATTCGCGATTTTTACGAGCCAGGCCTGGAACATGACGTTCAGCATGTACCAGTCGATGCGGAACGTCCCGAAGGATCTGGAAGAAGCATCGCAAAGCTTTCATCTCAGCGGCTGGCAGCGCTTCTGGCGCCTCGATGTGCCTTTCGCCATGCCCGGACTAATCTGGAATACGCTGATGTCGATGTCGGGCGGCTGGTTCTTCGTGGTGGCCTCAGAAGCCATCACGGTCGGCAACACCACGGTCACGCTGCCGGGCATCGGCTCCTACGTCGCACTGGGCATCGAGAAACAGAACTTGCCTGCGATCGGCTACGCGATCCTTGCAATGCTTCTCGTTATTATCGCCTATGACCAACTACTGTTTCGGCCGGTCGTGGCCTGGGCCGACAAATTCAGGTTTGAGCAGACCGCCTCGGCAACGGCACCCACATCTTGGATGCTCGATCTATTCCGTCGCACGCGGGCCTTGCGAGCGTTGACTTATCCGTTTGCCGCCATGAACAAGGCAGTCTCGAATTTGCATATCGCCCTTCCTGGCGACCTGAGGATGCCAGCGAGACGCAGCCCGCCGTCCCGCATGGTCGACGCGCTCTGGCTCGCAATCATCATCGCAGGTACCGGCTATGCTGCCGTCAGGATCTATCAATATCTCTCGGCAACGTTGGGCTTGTCGGATGTCGCCAGCGCCGTCGGCCACGGCGTCATCACGCTTTTGCGCGTTATCGTGCTGATTACGCTGGCGACTCTGATATGGGTTCCGGTCGGAGTCTGGATCGGACTTCGGCCAAAACTTGCCGAGACAATCCAGCCGCTTGCGCAGTTCTTCGCCGCATTCCCCGCCAACCTCGCATTTCCGGTGTTTGTGGTCCTCATCGTGCGTTACGGCCTGAACCCGAATATCTGGCTCAGCCCGCTGATGATTCTGGGCACCCAGTGGTACATCCTGTTCAACGTAATAGCGGGCGCCAGCGCATTCCCGACCGACCTTCGTGAAGCCGCTGGCAGCTTCCATCTCAAGGGATGGCGGTGGTGGATGAAAGTCATCCTACCTGGCATTTTTCCGTATTACATCACCGGCGCAATCACCGCGTCGGGCGGATCATGGAACGCCTCGATCGTCGCGGAGGTCGCAAGCTGGGGCGACACTCATCTGACGGCCACGGGCCTCGGTGCCTATATAGCAACTGCGACCGAAGCCGGTGATTTTCCACGCGTGGTGCTCGGCATCGCCGTCATGTGCATTCTGGTGACACTCTTCAACCGGCTGCTTTGGAGGCCACTGTATGCCTTTGGAGAGCATCGTCTTCGCCTCGGCTGATCAGGAAAAACTCATGCTCGATCACACCAACCCCGCCAGCCTCCTCGATGTCCGCGGCGTCTGCCGGTCATTTCCGAAAGGCAGCGGCGAGGACCTGCTGGTCCTCGAAAAAGTCGATCTGACGATTCATTCTGGCGAAATTGTCGGTCTGCTTGGCCGGTCCGGGTCAGGCAAGTCGACGCTGTTGCGCATCATCGCCGGCCTCATAGAGCCATCCTCAGGCGATGCCAAATGTCGTGGCGAGAAGATCATAGGCCCGCCGAACGGCGTCGCCATGGTGTTCCAGTCCTTCGCGCTGTTTCCATGGCTAACAGTTCTGCAAAATGTCGAATTGGGATTGGAAGCGCTGGGGATCGACATCACCGCACGCCGCCCCCGGGCGCTCGCCGCGATCGACCTGATCGGGCTTGACGGGTTCGAGTCGGCCTATCCCAAGGAATTATCGGGCGGCATGCGTCAGCGCGTCGGCTTTGCGCGGGCGCTCGTCGTACATCCGGACCTTTTGCTGATGGATGAGCCATTCTCTGCTCTCGACGTGCTGACCGCAGAAACGCTGCGTACCGACCTGATCGATCTGTGGATCGAAGGCCGGCTACCAATCAAGTCAGTGTTGATGGTGACGCATAACATTGAGGAAGCGGTGTTGATGTGCGACCGAATTCTGGTGTTCTCATCCAACCCGGGACGTGTGGCCGCCGAGATCAAGATCGACCTGCCGCATCCGCGCAATCGCCTTGATCCGACATTTCGACAGCTCGTCGACAGCATCTATGCTCGCATGACGCAGCGCGCGGAGCCGAGACCGCCGGCAATTGAAGGCATTCACGGCACCGGTGTTGGCATGATCCTGAATCATGTCTCGTCCAATGTCCTTTCCGGTCTGATCGAGACGCTCGCGGGACCACCTTATAACGGACACGCCGATTTACCTGTCCTCGCCGGCAGCCTGCAGCTGGAAGCCGACGAGATATTTCACCTTGGCGAATCGCTGCAATTGCTAAGGTTTGCCCAACTGAGCGAAGGCGATCTGATGCTGACGGATGCCGGCAAGCGCTTTGCCCACCTCGAAACCGACGCCCGCAAGAAACTATTCGCCGAACATCTCGTCAACTATGTGCCGGTGATGGGCCTGATCCGCCGCGTTCTGGACGAGCGACCCACGCATACCGCGCCCGTTGCCCGCTTCCGCAACGAACTTGAGGATTATATGGCGGAAGATCAGGCGGACGAGACGCTCAAGACCATCGTGTCATGGGCACGATATGCCGAATTGTTCGCCTATGATGAACAGTCGGAATTGTTCAGCCTCGAAAATCCGCATTAGGAGAGTTGTTCTTTCACGGACCGGACCGGGGAGCTTGCTCGCCAGCAAGAGGCATGGGCGAATATTCCGCCGAAACGAAGCCTCAAAGACCCAATCTGCTTCAGCCCGTATCCGCATCGTGCGCGCAATCTCGTTGAACGGTTCTTCAACAAGACCAAGCAATCTCGACGTGTCGCGATCCGATATGACAAACTCGCAGCCAACTATCTGGCATTCGTCAAACTCGCATCAATCCGAATTTGGCTGCGTGCCAATGAGTCCACGCCCTAATTTGGCAAAATCTGATTTTCCGCCTTCCCTTGCTGTTCCGCCGACAGTAGACCCGTAGTCAGATCCGTTGCTCCGGCACCGGCCGCTTCCTTTGCGAACGGCCGGCGTGCGGCGTGCGGGCGCGACCGATCCCCAAAGGGGGCCAGAGGTGATCGATGAGCGAGACCTTCACCGAATCCGACGCCGCGGTCGACCCGGTCGCGCTCGCGGCAAAGCTCGCCGACGAACGGGCGCCCGACATCGTCGAGGTCCTCAATGAGGAAATTCCTCAGGTCGCCGCCGCCGTCATCCTGAACCTACCGCCGGAGACGGCGGTCGCGGTGCTCGACACGCCGAGTCTCGACCATGCGGCCGAAATCTTCGAGGCGATCCCGCGCGACCGCGTGATGCCGCTGTTGATCGGCATGTCGGCCGACCGTGTTGCCGACATTTTCCGCGAACTCAGCGACCCGGTGCGATCCGACCTGATCGGCCGGCTCGATGTCGAAACCCGGGCGTCGGTCCGGCAACTGCTCACCTATCCGGAGGGGAGCGCCGGCTCCCTCATGACCACCGAGTTCGTCAGCGTGCCGGCCAATTGGACCACCGCGCAGACGTTGCAGCATGTCCGCATGGTCGAGCGCACCCGCGAGACCATTTACGCGATCTTCATCCTCGATCCTCGCACCAAGGTGCTGCTGCGGGCGCTGCCGTTGCGCCGGCTCATCTCGGCCGACCCCGAAGCGTCCGTGCTGTCGGCGGCGCCGACCCGGAGGCCGGTCACTATATCGCCGCTCGCCAGCCGGGACGACGCCGCGCGCCTGATTTCCAAATACGACCTGCTCGCCGTCCCGGTGGTCGACGGTGCCGGGCATTTGATCGGCATCGTCACCGTCGACGATGTGATCGATGCGATGATCGAGCGCCAGACCGAGGAGGTGCAGCGGTTCGGCGGCATGGAAGCGCTGGACGAGCCCTATATGGACATCAGCTTCGCCCAGATGATCCGCAAGCGCGCCGGCTGGCTGTGCGCGCTGTTCGTTTCGGAGATGCTGACCGCCTCCGCCATGCAGGGCTTTGAAGGCGAGCTCGAAAAGGCGATCGTGCTGACCTTGTTCATACCCCTCATCATGAGCTCGGGCGGCAATTCCGGCTCCCAGGCGACCTCGCTGCTGATCCGGGCGCTCGCGCTCCACCAAGTGCACTTGGCGGACTGGTGGCGCGTCGCGCTGCGGGAATTGCCGACCGGCATCATGCTCGGCGCCATCCTCGGCGTGATCGGCGTCTTCCGCATCAGCCTGTGGCAATGGTTAGGCCTTTACGACTACGGCCCGCACTGGATACTTGTCGCCACGACGGTCGGTGCCGCCCTGGTCGGCATCGTGACCTTCGGATCGATGGCGGGTTCGATGCTGCCGTTCCTGCTGCGCGCCATCGGCTTCGATCCGGCCGCCGCGTCCGCGCCATTCGTGGCGACGCTGGTCGATGTGACCGGATTGGTGATCTATTTCGGCGTCGCGGCGCTGATCCTGCACGGCACCCTGCTGTAGTAGAGCGCCGCGCCAATTTGGCTTTGAAGAATCTGCCGCGGGTCGCTAAGTTGCCCCCGCATCGTGGCTCCACGATGCCTCAACACGGACAAGAGGTTATGATGAGGCTCTCCCAGACCATCACCGTCTCCGCGATCGTCATGCTGCTCGGCGCGGGCGCTTGCCTTGCTCAGACGACAAAACCAGCGGCGGGCACCCCCCCGGCCACCACGACGGCCCCTCCCCCTGCCACCTCCACGACGACCGCTCCTGCCGATCCCGAAAAGACGGCCATATCAAAGTCGTGCTCGGCGCAGGCGACCGCCAAGGGCCTGCACGGCAAGGAGCGCAAGAAGTTCCGCTCCGCATGTAAGAAGAACGGCGGCAAGGAAGGCTGAACAATCAAGCCCTAATGGCGCGGATTTCCCTGATCGAGGAAGGCGATCATCCCGAACTTGCCGGACTGATCGCAAAAATCCGTGCCGGCCGGCGTGGCGCGCTGATCAACGTCTACAAGCTGCTCCTGCACGCCCCGCCGCTCGCCGAGATCTGGCTTGCGCTCATCAATGCGTTGCGTACCTACAGCGTGCTCGACGCGCGGCTGCGTGAGATCGCGATCATCCGGATCGGCCACCTCAACCGGGTCGACTACGTGGTCAGCCAGCACGTGCCGCAACTTGCCGTTCCGGCCGGCTTGACGATCGAGGAGTGCGCGGCACTGGCGACGCCGCAGGCCACCGCAACATTCGGCACCAACGAGCAGGCGGCAATCGCCTATGTGGACGCGATGACACGACACGTGCAGGTGCCGAACGACGTCTTCGCCCGGCTGCGCGCTTGTTTCGACCAACGGCAGATTGTCGAACTGACGGTGCTGATCGGCACCTATAATATGCATACGCGCGTGGTCGCGGCGCTCGAAATCGATCCCGAACTGCCCGGCTAGGGCAAGGATCGGAACGCTATGGCTACTGACGCGACGACAAGAACCTACGCCTCGCGCGCGAAGAAAGTTGGGTCGGCCGCCGGCCCACGCGACCTGATAATGCGAGCCTCGAAGTGACGGCGTTGGAGTGACAAGCCATGAGGTCGCGCTTTAGCTCTTTAACATTCGCGATGCGGCTTGCGCTGCTGTGTTTGGCGCTTGCGTGCCTGACGATGCCGGGCACCACGCCCGCGGCCGCGTTTCCCGTCCGTCCGATGCGGATCATCGTTCCCTATGCGCCGGGCGGCGGCAACGATACCCTTGCGCGCGTGCTCGGCCGCAAGCTCGAGGAGATCTGGGGCAAACCCGTCGTCGTCGAGAACAAGGCGGGCGCCAACACCATCATCGCCACCGAATATGTCTCGCGCCTGGAGCCGGACGGATACAATATCCTGATGGTGACGACGGTCTTCGCCGTCAATCCGGCGCTGGCGAGCAAGCTGCCCTACGACACGTTCGCGGATTTCATCCCCGTCGTGCTCGCCGGCACCGCGCCGAACGTGCTAGTGACGCGACCGGCGCTGCCGGTCAATTCCGTCGGCGGCCTGATCGATTATGGGCGGGCCAATCCCGGCAAGCTCACCTATGGCAGCCCGGAAATCGGCACGGCACCGTTTCTCGGCGCGGAATTGCTCAAGATCGAGGGCGGGTTCGACGCCGTCAACGTGTCCTACCGAGGTACGCGCCAGCAGATGTTCGCGCTGTTGTCGGGAGAGATCGACTATGCGTTCGACATCGTTACCTCGCTCGAATACGTCAAGACCGGTAAACTCAAGGCGCTGGCGGTGGCATCGTCGAAGCGGCTCGACGCATTCCCGGAAATTCCGACCATGATCGAGGCCGGCTTGCCCGGGTACGAAGTTGCGACCTGGTACGGCTTTGTGGTCCGCAACGGTACGCCGCCCGACCTGGTGAGCAACATCAACCAGGCCTTCAATACTGCAATCGACGACACGACCGTGAAGAGCGCGATGGATGGCCTTGGAATCAGGCTCCTGGGCGGCACCCCCGACGGCTTTGACCGCCATATCCGGGCCGAAGCGGACCGGTGGGGTGCGGTGCTCCGCAAGGCCGGCATCAAACGCGAGGCCGGCCGATAGCGCCGAGTCCAAAAAATAGAAGATTTTTCAACGACGCCCAAGCACGGAACTAAAACGGGACAGGAGCGATCCGCAAACCTGGGCGGCCACTCTCTCGTGGCTCGACGACCGGCGCGGTGAGCCGGCGTAAGGCATCATATGTGTCGACACTCACAGCGAAATTCAGTTCGGTTCGAAGCTGCGGAAGCGCCCGTGGAGGTCTCGCGACCCGGCGCGGAACCGTTTCCCGATTGCAGACAGGGGAGGCCGAACGCCAGCGTTGCCGGCGCCCGCCGTCGGTGAGCCCGGCCCGCGACATTGATTTTAATTCATCACCGGGCAAGCCAACCGTAACGTAGGTTGATGTTGATAGAGTATAGCCTTGCGTGATCTGGTAAAATGTCGTTCACCTATCCGACAACGAATTGCCGGACATGTACATTAGCGGCTTAAAGCCGCGCTTGGCTTGCGTGGTTCCCCTGACCGAATGGCGAGATTATGGACGATCGCACCACCACCATCGACTTCACCAAGACGGCCCCGCACGGCAAGCCGGTCACGACCGCGAAGCCTAAATCGCGCCGGGGAGTGGGGCTGACCCTCATCCTTTTGCTCGCGATAGCGGCCGGAGTCGGCTGGTGGATCTATGCGCGCGAAGCGCCGGCGCCGTCGGGGCGCCGCGCCGGCCCGAGTACCGTGCCGGTCGTCGCGGTGCCGGCGGTGACGGGCAACATCGACATCACGCTCAACGCGCTCGGCACCGTGACCTCGCTCGCAACCATTACGATCATATCCCAGATCAGCGGCCAGCTCGTCCGGGTTGCCTATACGGAAGGCCAACTCGTCAAGAAGGGCGACCTTCTGGCCGAGATCGATTCGCGCCCCTTTGAACTCGCACTTGCCCAGGCGCAAGGCGCCCTCGAACGCGACCAGGCGTTGCTGCAGACCGCCGAACTCGACCTCAAGCGCTACCAGGATCTCGCCAAGACCAACGCGATCCCGCGCCAGCAGCTCGACACCCAGATTTCGCTGGTGATCCAGGACAAGGGTAACGTGATCTCCGATCAGGCCCAGATCGACACCCAGAAGCTCAACATCATCTATTGCCACATCGTCGCGCCGGTGGACGGCCGGGTCGGGCTGCGTCTGGTGGACCAGGGCAATTACGTCACCCCGACCTCCACGACCGGCATCGTCATCATCACGCAGTTGCAGCCGATCACCGTCATTTTCCCGGTGGCCGAGGACAACCTGCCGCAAATCATGAAGCGGATGGCCGCTGGCGCCAAGCTTGCGGTGACCGCCTATGACCGTACCGGCACCGTGAACCTCAGCGAGGGAGAGCTGAGAACCCTCGACAACCAGATCGACACCACCACCGGCACATTGAAGCTGCGCGCCGAGTTTGCCAACCCGGACAACAACCTGTTTCCCAACCAGTTCGTCAACGCGCGATTGCTGATCGACACACTCCAAAATGTCACCGTCGTGCCGACCGCCGCGGTCCAGCGCGGCGCGCCGGGTACTTTCGTGTATCTCGTCAACGCCGACAATTCGGTAACCGTCAAGCCCGTGACGCTCGGACCGACCAGCGGCGATCGGGTCGCGGTGCAATCCGGCCTGTCGCCGGGCGACAAGGTCGTCATCGACGGCGCCGACAAGCTCCGCAACGGCGCCATGGTGACGCTGCGCCCGGCCAGCAACGGGAACCCTGCTGCCGTGATAACGCCGAGCCCCGGCGCCGCCAGTTCCGCGAATCCCGGTGCCGCCGGCGCTCCTGTGAACCCCGGTGCGACCGGCAACCCGGCAACCCCGGGAAGCGGCACACCGGCGCCAGGCCGTTCCGGGGGCGGCTCCCGGCGGCAGCAGCCGCAATGACGTCCGACGCGTTTCGCGCCTGAGCGGACAAACATGAGCAGCCCATGAGCCCGTCGCGTCCCTTCATCCTGCGGCCGGTGGCAACCACGTTGCTGATGATTGCCATCATGCTGTCGGGCTTTGTCGCCTACCGGTTCCTGCCGCTCGCCGCCCTGCCCGAGGTCGACTATCCGACCATCCAGGTGCAGACCTTCTATCCGGGAGCGAGCCCGGACGTGATGACGTCCTCGGTCACCGCGCCGCTCGAGGTCCAGCTTGGCCAGATGCCGGCGCTCAATCAGATGAGTTCGGCGAGTTCGGCCGGCTCGTCCGTCATCACGCTCCAGTTCAACCTCGCGCTCAGCCTCGACGTCGCCGAGCAGGAGGTCCAGGCCGCCATCAATGCCGCCGGCAACCTGTTGCCGACGGACCTTCCGGCGCCGCCCATCTACGCCAAGGTCAACCCCGCCGATGCGCCGATCATCACGCTCGCGCTACGCTCGGAGTCGCTGCCGCTGACCCAGGTCGAGGACATGGCCGATACCAGGCTGGCGATGAAGATATCGCAGCTTCCCGGCGTCGGCCTCGTGACCATCAGCGGCGGCCAGCGGCCGGCCGTCCGCATCCAGGCCGACCTGCGCAAGCTCGCCGCTTACGGTCTCAATATCGACGACCTGCGCACCACGCTCGGCAACGCCAACGTCAACACGCCCAAGGGCAATTTCGACGGCCCGATGCGGGCCTCGACCATCAACGCCAACGATCAGATCATGAGCGCGAGCGGTTATCGCAGCCTGGTCATCGCCTATCGCAACGGTTCGCCGGTGCTACTGAGCGACGTCGCCAACGCAGTCGACGGCGCCCAGGACAACAAGCTCGCGGCGTGGATGAACCTGCAGCCGGCGGTCATTCTCAACGTCCAGCGCCAGCCCGGCGCCAACGTCATCGCGGTCGTCGACACCATCAAACAGCTGTTGCCGCAGCTTACCGCCGCGCTGCCGGCGTCGATCGACGTGTCGGTGCTCAGCGACCGCACCATCACCATCCGGGCGTCGGTCGAGGACGTGGAATTCGAACTGATGCTCGCCGTCGTGCTGGTGGTGCTGGTGATCTTCGTGTTCCTGCGCAGCGCACGCGCCACCATCATTCCGAGCCTCTCGGTGCCGCTGTCCCTGGTCGGCACCTTCGGCGCCATGTACATGCTCGGCTTCAGCCTCGACAATTTGTCGCTGATGGCGCTGACCATCTCG
>Ga0116129_1001490_pt1 | contig 12883 bp, 7 predicted proteins | sample June2015DPH_17_2_FD_89732 | JGI IMG/M metagenome (GOLD analysis project Ga0116129, IMG submission 89732) | Peatland microbial communities from SPRUCE experiment site at the Marcell Experimental Forest, Minnesota, USA - June2015DPH_17_10 | ecosystem: Environmental > Terrestrial > Soil > Wetlands >...
AAATGGATTTTTCGCATACCGAGAAGGTTCGTGAATTGCAGCAGCAGGTCGGCGATTTCATGGCCAGGTATGTGTATCCCGCGGAAGGAGCGGCGCACGAGGAATTGGCAAAGAATCGGCGCGCCGGCAATCCCTGGCAGCCGCTGCAGGCCATCGAGGATCTGAAGGAAAAGGCCAAAGCGCACAAGCTATGGAACCTTTTCCTGCCTGAGTCCGCGCATGGCGCCGGCCTAACCAATCTCGAATATGCGCCGCTCTGCGAAATCATGGGGCGTTCACACATCGCGCCGGAAGCCTTCAATTGTTCGGCGCCCGACACCGGCAACATGGAAGTCCTGGCGCGCTATGCGACACCCGATCAACAGAAACGATGGCTCGAGCCGCTGCTCGAGGGCCGCATTCGCTCGGCATTCGCCATGACCGAGCCTGCCGTGGCGTCGAGCGATGCGACCAACATCTCCGCCTCGATCGTGCGCGCCGGCGACAGCTACGTGATCAACGGCCGCAAGTGGTGGACTTCCGGCGCCGGCGACCCGCGCTGCGAGATTCTGATATTCATGGGCAAGACCAATCCGGAGGCGGCCCGCCATAGCCAGCAGTCCATGATCCTGGTGCCGATGAAAACCCCGGGGGTCAAGGTGCTGCGAACCTTGACCGTGTTCGGCTACGATCACGCGCCGCACGGTCACGGCGAGGTGGATTTCGTCGATGTGCGCGTTCCTGCCGAGAATCTGCTGCTCGGCGAAGGCCGTGGTTTCGAGATCGCGCAGGGACGCTTAGGACCCGGCCGCATCCATCATTGCATGCGCTTGATCGGCGTCGCCGAACGCGCGCTCGAATCGCTGTGTCAGCGCGCGCAGTCGCGTGTCGCGTTCGGCAAGCGCGTTTCCGAGCAGGGCGTGACACTGGAGCGCATCGCCGAATCGCGCATCGCCATCGATCAGGCGCGTTGGCTGGTGCTGAACGCCGCTTACATGATGGATACGGTGGGCAATCGCGCCGCCAAGCAAGAAATTGCCATGATCAAGGTGGCGGCACCGAACATGGCGTGCAGAGTCATCGACTGGGCCATGCAGGTGCATGGCGGCGGCGGCGTCAGCGATGATTTCAATCTGGCGGCTGCCTACGCGAGTGCGCGCACCCTGCGTTTCGCCGACGGTCCGGACGAAGTGCATCGCGAACAAATAGCCAAGCTCGAATTGGCGCGCTATCGTCCCAAGAAAGCCGATGCCGGCTAGGCACTTCGAATTCTGGCCGTCGTACGCCACGCACGATTTGACGGCGCCGGCGACGAATCTGTACTACAACGCGGAAGTGGCGGCGCAGCGATATCCCCATAAGCCGTTCATCGTGTTCTACGACACGCCGGTGAGCTTCGCCGAGTTCCGTGACGAGACGCATCGCATCGCCGGGTTTCTCGAGCGGCAATGCGGCATCAAGCGGGGCGATCGCGTACTGCTCCTCATGCAGAACAGTCCGCAATTCATCATCGGCTACTACGGCATCCTGCGCGCCAATGCGGTGGTGGTTCCGTTGAATCCGATGAACCTGAGCGCCGACATCCTCAAATACGCGCAAGACGCGGGCAGCCATACGATGCTGGTATCGCAGGAGCTGTACGCGCGCGTCGAGCCGCTGCTCGAGAGCGGCGCCCTGAAGCGCGCGGTCGTGGCTGCTTATTCGGATTATTTGAAACAACCGACGCCCTTGGCTGTGCCGGATTTCGTCGCCGCACCGCGCGCCGACATCAAGCAGGAGGGGGTGAGGCTCTGGAAGGATGTGCTGGCCGCCAATCTGCAACCGGGGCCGCTCACCGCCGGGCCGGATGACGTGAGCGTGATGCCGTACACCTCGGGTACCACGGGACTGCCCAAGGGTGTCGTGCACTCGCACCGCACGGTCATGCACACCGCGGTCGCCAGCATGGTTTGGTTCGCGATGCAGGCGGAAGCGACGCTGCTGGCGGTGGCGCCTTTTTTTCACGTGACCGGCATGCAGGGTTCGATGAACGGACCGCTGTATTTGGGCTGCACCATCGTATTGCTGCCGCGCTGGGATCGCGACAGCGCGGCGAACTGCGTCGAGCGCTACCGGATTGCCAGCTGGACCGCGGTCCCGACCATGATCCAGGACTTCTACTCGAATCCCAAACTGAACCAGTACGATGTGTCGTCCATTCGCCGCTTGAGCGGCGGCGGCGCGGCCATGCCGGCAGCCGTTGCGCAGCGGCTGCAGGCCGCCGGCGTGACCTACGTCGAGGGCTATGGTCTCACGGAGACCATGGCGCCCACGCACCTGAATCCGCCGGAGCGGCCCAAGATGCAGTGCCTGGGCATCCCGATTTTCGGCGTCGACTCGCGTATCATCGACCCAACCACGCTGCAGGAGCTGCCGCCGGGGGAGACCGGCGAGATCGTCATGCATGGCCCGCAGGTGATGCTGGGCTATTGGAACAAGCCCGAGGATACCGCCGATGTGTTCATCGAACTCGACGGCAAGCGATTCTTCCGCTCCGGCGATTTGGGCAAGATGGACGAAGACGGCTACTTCTTCATCGTCGATCGTCTGAAGCGCATGATCAACGCGTCGGGCTTCAAGGTCTGGCCGACCGAAGTCGAAACTCTCATGTACCGGCACCCGGCGGTGAAGGAGGCCTGCGTCATCGGTAGCAAGGACGCGCACCGCGGCGAAACGGTCAAGGCGCTGATCGTGTTGAAACCCGAGTGCGTCGGCAAGACTCAAGCCAAGGAAATCGTCGACTGGGCGCGCGAGAACATGGCCGCCTACAAGGCGCCGCGGGTGGTCGAGTTCGTCGATGCGCTGCCTAAGTCAGGATCCGGCAAGATCATGTGGCGCGAATTGCAAGAAAGAGAGAATGCGATGACAGACGCAACCACCGACGCAACCACCGACCCAACCACGAACCCAACAAAGACCGCGACCGCGGCAAGCAAATCATGAAAGCATTACTCAGCCGAACTCCCGGCGGCCCGGACACATTGGTCCTCGAGGAGATTCCCGATCCGATTCCCGGCCCCGGCGAAGTGCGCGTCAACGTGCGCGCGGTCGGGGTGAATTTCCCCGATCTGTTGATCATTCAGGATCTGTATCAGATCAAACCGCCGCGGCCGTTCGCACCGGGAGCCGAGCTTTCCGGCGTCGTCGATGTGGTGGGCCCGGGGGTCACGAAGCTGCATGCCGGCGACAGGGTGCTGGTGAGTCCGGTGCGCGGCGCCATGGCGGAGAAGGCCATCGGGCAGGCCGACCACTGCTTCAAGATTCCCGACGACATGGGCTTCGATGAAGCCGCGGCGTTATTGATGACCTACGGCACTTCGCAGCACGCGCTGAAAGACCGCGCACGGCTGCGTGCTGGTGAAACGCTGTTGGTGCTCGGCGCCGGCGGCGGCGTGGGCCTGGCGGCCGTGGAACTGGGCAAGGTCATGGGTGCGCGGGTGATCGCGGCCGCCTCCAGCGAGGACAAGCTGGCATTGGCCCGGGAGCATGGCGCCGACGAAGGCGTGCAATACCCCACCGGCGCCCTGGACAAGGCTGCCGCGAAGGCGCTGACCGACCGCTTCAAGGCGGCATGCGGCCGCGACGGCGCGCATGTCATTTACGACGCCATCGGCGGCGACTACACCGAAGCCGCGCTGCGCGCCATCGCGTGGGAAGGGCGGCATTTGGTCATCGGCTTTCCGGCCGGCATCCCCAAGCTGCCGCTCAACCTCCCCCTGCTGAAGGGCTGCCAGGTGGTGGGCGTGTTCTGGGGCGAATTCACCAGCCGCTTTCCGGATACCCATACAGCGAATGTCGCTGCGCTCATGAAGCTGTACGTCGACGGCAAAATCAGACCGACCGTGACGGAACGCTATCCTCTGGCCCGCGGCGGCGAAGCCATCGGCAGGCTGGGTGCGCGCGCGGCCCGGGGTAAAATCGTGGTCACGATCTGATCACGCGGGGCAAAAAAATGGATGTTAATTTTACGGCGGAAGAGGAGGAATTCCGCGCCGAAGTGCGCCGCTTCTTCGAGTCCGAGCTGCCCAAGGACATCCGCGGCAAAATCGAATTGGGCCGGCGCGTCTCCAAGGACGACATGGTGCGCTGGCAAAAAATTCTCTACCGGAAGGGCTGGGGCGCTGCCAATTGGCCGATTAAATTCGGCGGCACCGGCTGGAGCGTCGTTCAGCAGCACATTTTCGAAGAAGAGCGCGCGCAAAGCTGCGCACCGCCGCAAAACGCCTTCTCCCTGAAGATGCTTGCGCCCGTCATGCAGGCTTTCGGCAACGCCGCGCAGCAGGAGTATTTTCTGCCGCGGATTCTGGCCGGCGAGGATTGGTGGTGCCAGGGGTATTCGGAACCGGGCTCGGGATCCGACCTTGCCTCGTTGCGCACCAGCGCGGTGCGGCAGGGTGATTTCTACAACGTCAACGGCCAGAAGACCTGGAACACGCTGGGCCAGTACGCCGATTGGATCTTTTGCCTGGTGCGCACCAGCACCGAGGCACGCCAGCAGCAGGGCATATCCTTTCTGCTGATCGACATGAAGTCCGCGGGCGTCAGCGTGCGCCCCATCATCATGTTGGACGGCGAGCACGAGATCAACGACATCTTCTTCGATAACGTCAAGGTGCCGGTGCAGAACTTGATCGGCGAAGAGAACAAGGGCTGGACGTACGCGAAATTTCTATTGAGCCATGAGCGCACCGGCAATGCGGGCATCGGCGCCTGTAAGCAGGCGCTGAAGAGGCTCAAGACGATCGCCGCGCAGCAGCCCGCCCACGGCAAGACACTGATCGAGGATGTGCGCTTTCGCGATCGCATCGCCCGGCTGGAAATGGAGCTGATGGCGCTCGAGATCACCAACTTACGCGTTCTGTCAGGTTACGCCAAAGACTCGAAAGCGCTGGGCCCCGAGGTATCGATGCTCAAGATCAAGGGTTCGGAGATCATTCAGTCTCTCGCGGAGCTCAAAATGCAGGCCCTGGGTCACGATGCATTGCCGTATGTGCGCGAAGCGCTCGATCTTGGCTGGAGAGGCGATGCGCTGCTCGGCGAGCACTACAAACCGTATGCGCCGCCCTTGTCGGGGCAGTATTTCAACCAGCGTAAGACCACGATTTACGCCGGGTCCACCGAGATCCAGAAGAACATCATCTCCCAGATGATCCTCGGACTGTAAAGAGAGCCGCCGTGGAATTCGACTACACAGAAGAACAACGGGCGCTGCAGGACACCTTGCAGAAATTCATCGCGCGCGACTACGACTTCGAGAGGCGGCGTGGATTTGCGCGCTCAGCCGCAGGATATTCGCCCGCCGCGTGGGCTCAGTACGCGGATCTCGGGCTGCTGTCGCTGCCGTTTCCGGAAGCCTATGGTGGGTTGAACGGCAGGGGCACCGACATCATGGTGGTCATGGAACAATTTGGTCAGGGGCTGCTGCTCGAGCCCTATCTCGGCACGGTCGTGACCTGTGGAGGCATGATTCGCGACTCGGCTTCGGACGCACAAAAAGAAAGACTATTGCCGCGCATCGGCGCGGGCAGCGTGCAGATCGCCCTGGCGGCCTATGAAGCGGCGGGGCGCTATGATCTGGCCCATGTGGCCTGCAAGGCCGAGACACAAGGCAACGGCTGGCGATTGTCGGGTCGCAAGAGCGTGGTGGTGGATGGTGCGTCCGCCCAATACTTTCTCGTCTCCGCACGCAGCGCCGGCAAGAACGGCGAGCGCGAGGGTATTTCGGTATTCTTGGTACCGCGCGAGGCGCCGGGTGTCATTTTAAGCGCATATCCGACGCAATCCGGCGGACGCGCCGCGGATTTGCAGCTGCAGGACGTGATGCTGGAGGACGACGCGCTGATCGGCGTCGCCGGCCGCGGTCTGCCTATCGTCGAACGTGCGGTCGATCATGCCTGCGCCGCCCTGTGCGCCGAGGCAGTGGGCATCATGACGGCGCTCAATCAGGCCACCTTGAACTATCTGAAAACACGCAAGCAATTCGGCGTGGCCATCGGGACTTTCCAGGCGCTCAAGCATAGGATGGCGGACATGCTCATGGCGGCGGAGCAGTCGCGATCCATGGCCATCATCGCCGCGGTGAATGCGGATTCAGCGGATGCGGCGCAAAGGCGCCGCGCCGTGTCCGCAGCCAAGGCCTACATCGGAGAGGCCGGGCGGCTGGTAGGGCAGGAGGCCGTGCAGATGCACGGCGGCATGGGCGTCGTCGATGATCTGATCGTCAGCCACTATTTCAAGCGGCTCACCATGATCAATCTTACCTGCGGCGATGCCGATTTCCACCTGGCGTACTTCAGCGACACGCTGCTGCCCGCGGCGTAACGCGGCTTGCCGGGTAATGCTGGTTCAGCCCGCTGCCGGGATCGGGCCGCTTGCCAATTCCTGTTTGCGGGCATCTTTGTCGACGGTGCGCGATGCGGCGAACAACACCAGCGCCGCCGCCACCGCGAGAATGGGAACGGCATACATGGCGTCGTGCAATCCGGCGGCTTTGAATGCCTCGGTCATCTGGGTGGCGCCCGCGTCCAGCATCGCCTGGTGCGCGAAGTGATCGCTCAACATGCCGGTGCCGACCGGACCTAAGCTGCCGCCGAAGAGGTACATGCAGCAGAAATAGATGGCCACGGCGATGCCGCGCAGGCGCGGCTCGATGACATCTTGAATGGCGGTGTACACGGTGGCGTAATACACGTACATGGTGATCGTGCCCAAAGCCATGAGGACGATGTAGGCGGCTATCGCGCCGGGGGGCTGATTGATCGCCAAGAAGATGCACGGCGCCGCAACGGCCATGCAGAGCGCGGCCAGCACCAAACGCCCATTGCGGCGATTGATGCTCATACGGTCCGCGACCAACCCGCCGGCCAGCAAGCCGATGGCACCGACCGCGCCGACCGCAATGGAGGATGCGTTGCTGGCATCGCCCAGGCTCATGTGGTGATAGCGCTGCAGCAACGGCGTATTGAACGAGTTGAGCGCGTACATATTGAAGTTATGAAAGATGCCCGACAGGATGATCCACCACATGGTGGGCAAGCGAAGAACCGCGGCGAACGATGATGTCTGTGAGGTGGACGCGGTAACCACCCGCCCCGGATCGAGGCTGCCGCGTACGGGCTCGCGAATCCGCAGCGCCAGCAGCGCCAGCAGCAGTCCGGGAATGCAGGCGATGTAGAAAACCGCACGCCAGCCGAAGTGCGTGGCGATCCAGCCGGCGCTGACATACGCCGCGAACACCCCCGCCGGAAGTCCCAACATGAATATGCCCATGGCGAAGGCACGCCGGCTCGGCGGGAAAAAATCGCCGATCAAGGACTGGCCGGCCGGCGCGCAGGTCGCCTCGCCCAAGCCGACGCCCAAACGCGCGACGAACATCTGCGCATAGTTCTGCGCCACGCCCGTGGCGGCGGTGAGCACGCTCCAGACGGTGGTGCCGACGGCGATCAGGCGCTGGCGATGCCATTTGTCGCTGAGCCGACCCAGCGGCAAGCCGATGAGGGCATAAACGATGATGAACACGGTGCCGAGCAGGCCGAGGGCCGTATCGCTCAAATGAAACTGCTTGCGGATCGGCTCGCCGAGCGCGCCCAGCAATTGCCGGTCAAAGAAGTTCAGAAAATTGATCCCGAACAAGATGAACAGCGCGAACTTCGCCCCGGCAACCGGTTTGTTAGTCTGAGCCAAGTGATACTCCCCATATGACTGCGGCGAGCCCGTGCCGGCAGTATTGTGCCGCAATCGGCAAAGGAAAGGCGAGCCGTGAGCCGCATGCCGACACGCATCAGTCCGCGGTCTACATCCAAGCTAGTCCGTATGTCAACTGCGCAGTAATTAATTCCGCGAAGCGGAATATTGCACCTAAGTGCGTGCAGTGCTGCGGCGTTGCCAAGCTATCGATGTGCGTATTCCGCAAAACGGAAATATATTCTGAAGTTTTGACACGTCCCCAAGTCTTGTGTCAGATTTATCGCGGCGCAAATGCGGCGGGCGTGTCCGCCGCGTGCACGGGGAGGGATGCGTGCGATGATCAGCCGACGGCAATTGATGTCCATATTCGGCGCGGCGATGCTTGGCTTGGCGGCGCGCTCCCGTGCACTCGACACGGCCTCGAGCGCCGCTTCCGTAGATCCGCTTTTCAAGGATCCGTTCATCGACGTGGACGAATGGCGCGACGCACCGGTGCGCCATCGGTACGTTCATGGTGGCTTCAAAGGCACCGATGCCTTGTTCTCGATGTACTTTCCGCCGAAGGAACTATATCAGCGCCGCTTCTTCCAGCCGATTGGAGCGGTCTCGGGCAACGAGTACTCCGCACAGCATCCGTCGCCGCTGTCAACGGTCACCCAGGAGAACCCATCGATCAGCTTTGCCGCCGCGAGCGGCGGCTACTTGGTGGAGTCGAATCTGGGCAGCAAGAACATGTATCCGCTGCCCGACCATACGATTGAGGGCTTTCGAACCAGCGCGGCCGTGGCGCAGTACTCGCGAGTCCTGGCGGCGCAAATGTACGGCCCGCACCGCCCTTACGGATACGCCTATGGCGGCAGCGGCGGGGGCTACAAGACAGTCAGCATGGCGGAAAATACCACCGGCATCTGGGACGGCGTCGTTCCCTACGTTCTACCGTCGCCGATGTCCACCAGCGTATTTTCGATACAGCCTCTTGCGTATCGCATCCTGAAGGACAAGTTTCCCGCCATCGTCGATGCCATCGATCCGGGCGGCAGCGGCGACATGTACGCCGGCTTGAACGCGGAGGAGCGGGCGGCCCTGCTCGAAGCGACCCGCATGGGATTGCCGCCGAGCATATGGTTCATGTACGAGAGGCTGGGCTACGGCCCGCTCGCCGTGCTCATCGACAACATGGTCGAATGGGATCCGACGTATTTCGACGACTTCTGGAAACTCCCCGGCTATCTCGGCGCGAACCCGCCTGAGTCCCTCAAACGCGCCCGTATTCAGCAGCAGACGACACTCAGCAAAGTGGTGATGTCCGATGAGGCCAAGAAATTGGGTCTGCCGCTGCCGATGGCGGCCTGGGCGGGAACTCCAATCCCGGCGGCGATCAAGGTCGAGACCTTGCCGAAAGGCGATCTCAAGGGTGCGACCCTGTACTTCAAGAGCGGCGCAGCGGCGGGCGAGAAGCTGTCCGTGAGCTCGGTGGTCGGCGACATGGTGGCGCTCGGTATCGGTCAAGATGCGTTCAAGTTCGTGAATAGCATCAAACCCGGCGATCAGGTGCTGATCGACAACTCCATCTACCTCGCGGCGCAGACCTACCATCGTCATCAGGTTCCGCCAGCCAATCAACATTTTTATATCTTCGATCAGTTCCGAGGGCCCGACGGCAAACCCATGTATCCACAGCGGCCCGCGCTGTTGGGCCCGAGGTACGCCGCGTTGGGCTGCGGTTCCCATCAGAGCGGCAAATTCAACTGCAAGATGATCGTGATCTCGACGCTGACGGACGAGTACGCATCGCCTTGGAACGCCGACTGGTATCGCTGGAAGGTGCAGGGGGTATTGGGATCGCGCATCGACGACAGCTTCCGGCTTTGGTACGTCGATAACGCCATGCATAACGCATTGCCGTACACCAAGAAGGACGGCATCCGCATCGCGGGCTATCTCGGCGTGCTGCAGCAGGCGCTGCGCGACGTCAGTGCCTGGGTCGAGAAGGGCACGCCGCCGCCGGCGAATACCAGCTTCAAGGTCGTCGACGGTCAAATCCAAGTGCCGGCAAGCGCCGCAGCCCGCAAGGGCATTCAGCCCGTGGTCAAGCTGAGCGTGCATGGCGGCGTGCGTGCCGACGTCAAGGTTGGCGAAGCGGTTACCTTTACCGGTGTCGTGGAAGTACCGGCGGGCACCGGCAAAGTCGTGGTCGCGGATTGGGACTTCGAGGGCAGCGGCGATTATCCGGTCGCCGGGAAAATCTCGCCCGATCCGTCGGGCACACGTGCGACCGTAACGACCAGCTACGCATTCTCCAAGCCCGGTACTTATTTCCCGGTGCTGCGCGCGGGCTCGCAGCGCAATCCGGATGGCACGCTCCATGCGCGGGCCATGAACCTGGACCGGGTGCGGGTCGTGGTCTCCTGAGTCATGCGACGCGTTATTCCGCTACGCAGAAATTAATTCTGAAATTTTTGACGCCCTTCGGCCGCTGTGCCAGACTTGCTCGGGTGAATAATTAGAAAGCTGGGGAGGCAACATCATGCCGGTCAACCGTCGTACCTTCATTGGCGCCGCGGGCGCGCTGCTGGGATCACGGGGTGCGGGGGCGGATAGCGCCGCCGCAAGTCCCAAGGCGCGATCGGCGGATCCTCTGTATACCGACCCTTACATCGACGTGGACGAATGGCGCGATAAGCCGGAGCGCCATCGCTACGTGCATGGCGGCTTCAGAAATTCCGATCTGCGGTTTTCGATGTATTTCCCGCCGGCGAAACGCTACGAGGGTCGTTTCTTCCATCCGGTCATGCATATCGCAGGCAATGAAAACGCCGCGCTTGGCCGTTTGGCCGGGCTTGACGGCGACTCGATCGGCTTCGCCTTCGATAGCGGCGGCTATCTCGTCGAGTCAAACATGGGCTCGCTCGGCATGGCCGGTCCGGGCGATATCGTGAACTATCGCGCAAGCGCGGCCACGGCCGAATACTCGCGCGAACTCGCAAAGCAGATGTATGGCGGAGGTCGGCCGTACGGCTATGTGTATGGCGGCAGCGGCGGCGGCTTCAAGTCGATCGCCTGCGCCGAGAACACCGACGGCGTCTGGGATGGCGCCGTACCGTTCATTCATGGCTCGCCCGTATCCATCCCCAATGGCTTCTCCGTGCAAGCCCACGCTCTGCGCATCTTGGACGGCAAGTTCGAGGGCATCGTCGATGCGATCTCTCCGGGCGGCAGCGGCGACATGTATGCCGGCCTCAATGAGGAGGAGCGCGCCGCCCTGTTGGAGGTCACGCGCATGGGCTTCCCGCCGCGGGCTTGGTTTGCGCACGAGAGATTGGCGGTGAACTACACCGGCGTATTCGCCACTCTCATGGGCTACGTCTTGAGCGGCGATCCAACCTATGTCAACGACTTCTGGACGAAGCCCGGATATCTCGGCGCCAATCCGACCGAATCGCTGCGGCGCGCACGCATTCAGCAACGTACATCCATCTTAAGCATTGTCAGCACCGATGAGGCAAGGAGCCAGGGGTTGCCCGTATCGATCGCCGCAGGTACAAAAGGGTCGGCGCCGGCGGCCGTGCGACTGGCAAAGCTGCCGCAAGGCCGGATGCAGGGCGCGTACCTGACCCTTAAAAGTGGTGCCGCCGCCGGCCGCAAGCTCATGGTCACCGGCGTCGTGCGCGACATCATGCTGGTCGGCTTCGGCGCGGACGATGTCACGGCAGTGCAGGCGGTACGCGCCGGCGACGAGGTGGACGTCGACAATTCCATTTATCTTGCGTCGCAGACCTTCCATCGCCACCAGAATCCGCCGCGCGAATTCTACGTCTGGGATCAGTTCCGCCGGTCCGATGGCACGCTGATCTATCCGGAGCGCCCACTGTTGCCCAACTCCGCATCCGTGGGTAAGGGCCACTCCTCACAAAGCGGCAGGTTCTCGTGCAAGATGATCGTGATGGAATGCCTGATGGATGAGGCTGCCTATCCCTGGCAGGCCGACTGGTATCGCACCAGAGTGCGCGCTGCCTTGGGGCCGCGCTTCGACGATCAGTACCGGCTGTGGTTCGTCGACCACGCGATGCACGTCAATCCGGGCAGCTACATGACGCCCAGTGAGGGCGGTCCAACCACAACCGTCGGGAGTTGGGTGGACACCCACATCATCAGCTATGCCGGTCTATTACAACAGGCGCTGCGGGATGTGGCGGCGTGGGCGGAGAAGGGCATCGCTCCGCCCGAGAGTACCAGCTACAGAATGGACGACGGTCAAGTGATCGTGCCGCCGACGGCGGCCGCGCGCAAAAGCATCCAGCCGGTCGTGACGCTGACTGCGAACGGCGGTCAGCGCGCCGAGGTACGCGTTGGGCAGCCCGTTACGCTCAGTGCCGTCGCGGAAGTCCCGCCGCACGCCGGCGCGATCGTCGCCGCGGAATGGGATTTCGACGGCAGCGGCTCTTATCCCGAGCACTCGCAGATCAAGCCTGAGCCGAAAGTGACCATCGGTACCGCCCATACGTTCACGGCACCGGGCACCTATTACCCCGTCGTGCGCGTGACGTCGCATCGCCAGGGTAATGCGCAAACGCCCTATGCGCGCGTACGCAATCTAGCCCGTGTGCGGGTGGTGGTCACGGCCTGAGTGCCTTCGCTTGCACACATCATCAGAGGCGGTGCCATGCTGGCTGCCAATGCCGCACGAGACGGTAAATTTGGGTCGAAGGGGGAGTTGTGATGAATCATAAATCTGCATTCAAGTTGCTGTGCCAGTTGAGCGGCTGGGTTCTCATTTTAACGGCGCCGCTGACGTATGCCGCTCCCGCGGATCAGGCGGGCGCGGCGCCGGCCAGCCAAGACAACTTGGAGGACATCATCGTAACGGCGCGGCGCGTCGAGGAACGCCTGCAGGACGTGCCGATCTCGATGACGGTGTTCAATCAGCAGCAGATCAGCAACCGTAATATCGTCAATGCCAGCGACTTGGCGGCCTACACGCCGTCGCTGTCGTCCGACAACGGTTTCGGCGCAGCGAACTCGGCCTTCGCGATCCGCGGCTTCGTGCAGGATATCGGCACCCAGCCTTCGGTCGGCGTGTTCTTCGCGGATGTGGTCGCGCCGCGCGGTGCGTCGAACAACATACCCATCGGCGATGGCGCCGGCCCGGGCGCCTTCTGGGATCTGCAGAACGTGCAGG
>Ga0116129_1001491_pt1 | contig 12882 bp, 10 predicted proteins | sample June2015DPH_17_2_FD_89732 | JGI IMG/M metagenome (GOLD analysis project Ga0116129, IMG submission 89732) | Peatland microbial communities from SPRUCE experiment site at the Marcell Experimental Forest, Minnesota, USA - June2015DPH_17_10 | ecosystem: Environmental > Terrestrial > Soil > Wetlands...
CGGCACGACAGCCCGGACAGATCGGGCTGGGTACCGGATGGCGCCGCCGCGACCGCGAACTCGCCGCGCTTCATCGCCGCTTCCGCCCAGCCCAGACCGCCGCCGGAGAACATCGCATAGGACAGGTTGGACGACGGACCGAATCGCGCGACCCGGACGTCGAGGCCCTGCGCCCGCACGGCCGAAACCGGCACCAGCGCCACCCGCATTACGAGATTCAGATCGTCCCTGACCCACGTCGCCGTCGCCGCCAGCGCTTCCCGGGCGCGCTCCAGATCGTCAGGCGCGACCGCAAAGCTGGCGCCGTCGCCGCCGAACACGAAAGGAAATTCGCGTCCCTCCAGTGCATTGGTGACCGCCGCGATCACGGCGGCGCCCGCCATATTGACCGCCTTGTAGCGCGCTTCGGCGATCGCCCTGGTCGATTCCACGATATCGGCGATGCCGATCGACCAGTCATCCGGCAACGGCGAGTACAGCGCCGGGTCCATCAGACGGTCAAAGCCGCGAAAGACCGGTATGCCGCTGTAAAAGGTGTTGCCGCTGCCGAACGTGGTCATCGCGATGAAATTATCCCCCCGTCCTGACATCGTCTGACAGATACGGCCAATTCCAAAATTGGGTTCAAATTGACGAACTAGCCGCTCTCCTTCCCCACCCCCCGGAGCACCAGCCGGTTGAGCCGGCCCGCGAATCCGGCCGGATCCTCCGGCAATTCGCCGTCGAGGATTTGCGCCTGTTCAAGCAGCAGAAACGACAAATCCGCCGCGGCGTCCTTCGCATCGGAAATAGCCGCCACCAGCGGGTGGCGCAGGTTGATCTCGAGGATCGGTTTGGTCACGCCACCCCGGTTCTGCTGCGCCAGCAGCCGCTCCAGCGCGCGATCGCGCCCGTCGCCGCCCGCCACCAGGCATGAGGCGCTTGATGTCAGCCGCTGCGAGGCCCGCACGCCGGACACACGCTCGCCAAGCGTATCCTTGATCACGGCGATGACCGCGGCTTCATCCGCAGCCGGCTGATCCTTGTCCTTCTTGTCATCGAGCAGCGGGATCAATCCAAAATCGACGTCGCCCTGGCTCAGCGATTTCAGCGGCTTGCCGCCGAAGTCCAGCGGCGCCGCGGTCCAGAACGCGTCGACCGGATCGGTCAGCAGCAACACCTCGATGCCGCGCGCGGTTGCCGATTCCAGCTTGGGATTCGACTTCAGCCGCTCGGCGCTGTCGCCGACCAAATAGTAGACCTCGGTCTGGTTCGGTTTCAGGTTTTCCACATATTGCTTCAGCGAACGCATTACGCCTGATGTGGTGGTGAAGCGCGACAGCGCCAGCAACTTTTCGCGGCGCTCGAAATCCTCCCAGATGCCTTCCTTGATCACGTGACCGAACGCGTCCCAGATTTTCGCGAACGCATCCGGCTCCTTCTCGCCGAGATTTTCCAGTTCGGTGATGACGCGGCCGGTGACCGCTTTGCGGATTTGCGCCAGTTGCGGATTGTTCTGCAGCATCTCGCGGGAAATGTTGAGCGGCAGGTCCTCGCTGTCGATCACGCCGCGGATGAAGCGCAGATAGGCGGGCAGAATATCCGCATCGTCGGCAATGAAGACGCGGCGGACATAAAGTTTAACCCTGCCCTTGCGCTGCGGCTCGAACAGATCGAACGGCTTGGTCGACGGCGCGAACAGCAACACCGCATAGGACTGCCGTCCCTCCGCGCGGTAATGCAGCGTCATCGCGGGCTCGTCGAAGGCGCCCGCGATCGCCTTGTAAGCCCCCTTGTAGTCCTCCGCCGTCAGTTCCGATTTCGGCCGCTGCCACAGCGCGCTGGCCGAATTGATCTGGCGCGGTTCGTCCTCCTCCGGCACCAGAAAAATCGGAAACTGGATATTGTCGGAGTAAGCGCCGACGATGCGCTCTATCTCGTAACTCTCCAGATATTTTGCCGCGTCCGTTTTCAGGTGCAGCACGATTTCGGTGCCGCGCGCGATGCGCCCGGCGTCCTGCTCTTGCGCCGGCGCAATTTCAAATCCGCTGCCGCCGGACGACGACCATATCCAGACCTGATCGGTTCCGGCGCGGCGGCTGGTCACGACGATGCGTTCGGCGACCATGAAGGCCGCATAGAACCCGACCCCGAACTGGCCGATCAGGCCGGCGCCATCCTTGGCCTCGGTGAGGCGGGACAGAAACGACCTGGTGCCGGACCGCGCAATGGTGCCGAGATTGTCGATCAGCTCCTGGCGGTCCATCCCGATGCCGCTATCGGTCACGGAAAGCGTATTGGCCGTCTTGTCGGGTTTGATGCGGATTTCGGGCGGCGTCCCGTCGGCGATCAGGTCGGGGGCCGCGATCGCCTCGTAGCGCAGCCGATCGCAGGCATCGGAAGCGTTCGAAATCAGTTCGCGCAGGAAAATATCGGTCTCCGAATAGACCGAGTGCACCATCAGGTGCAGGAGTTCGGCGACCTCGGCCTGGAACGGCTGGGATTCGGCGGATGGTTCGGTATTGGCGGCAGTCATCATCGAGCTCGCTTGATCGAAAAGACGGAAGATTGCGGAAAACCCCGATATAGCGATACCATTTTCGGTGGCAAGCTTCGCTTTTTGCGATTCTCGCTGCGCGAGGCCGGCTGCGCCCGGCGGTCAAAATCCGGAGTTTCTTGATGGCATCTTCCAGTCAGTTCACCGTGGCCCTGGCCATTTCGGCCCTAATGTCCGCAATCGGCCTTTCAGGACCCGCCGCCGCCGAGGTCACCAGGCTGGAGATTACCTCGACGCAGGGCTACGGCACGTTTCGGCCGGGCAAGTTCATGCTGCTCGAGGGCCGCGTGGCCGGCGAGTTGAAGCCAACCGAGGCGATACCCGACCTCGACAAGGCGCCGCGAAACGCGCAGGGGCTGGTTGAATATGCGGCCGGGATATCCCTTATCGTTCCGGCCGATCCCAAAAGCGGAAACGGCGTGCTGCTGATCGACATACCAAATCGCGGCCGTCCCTACGCGCAAGCGCTGTACAACAGCCCGCGCGACGAGCCGTTCGAATCCGGCACATTCGAAGTCGGCACCGGCTTCCTGCAAGACCAGGGTTTTAGCGTCGCGGATGTCCGCTGGGAATTGGGACAAGGCGCCGACCTGCCATCGTTCACCGATAGCTCCGGTCAGAAACGCTTCGTCGAAGGGGTCGGCTTCGCCATCGTCAGGGATACCGCCGACTTCCTAGCCCACGCCAATGCTGATGCTGCCGGTACGGCCAATCCATTGCGTGGCGCCATCAAACGAACGCTGGCCGCGGGAAAGTCGCAGTCCGGGCGTTACCTCAAGACCTTCCTGCTGAACGGTTTTAATATGGTCGAGGCGCGGCGCGTTTTCGATGGCATGCACGTGTTCGTCTCGGGCGCCGGCATGTTGCCGATCATGCAGTCCGGCACCGGACCGCAATCCAGCGCCACCGGGTCTCCGAGCTTTGCCGACCCCGAATTTCGCGGCGTCCACGAGGACGTTCTGACGATCGGCGATGTCATCAAGCGCGTCAGAGCGCGTGGCGAGGATCCCCCCAAGATGATCCTCATCAATTCGACGACGGACTATTTTTCGCTGCGCGCATCGCTGTCGCGAACCGGCGCCGAGGGAACGACCGAACAGCCGATCCCGGACAACGTCCGGGTCTACGAGATTGCCGGAGCCTCACACGTCGTCATTCCCGGCGCCAACTGCCAGCTTCCGCCGGCAAGGCTCGACTGGAGTCCGGTCTCGCGCGCCACATTGTTACACCTGGATGACTGGGTGGCGAGTGGAATCGAACCGCCCGCCAACCGTCTGATGCCGCTTGAAGTGAGCCAGAACGATCCCATGGTGTTGCGGGCGCCCGCACATCTGCCCAAGGCTGTCATCCAGGTTCCAAAACGCGATGAGGACGGCAACGCAATGGGAGGCGTCCGGCTTCCCGACATGCAGGCGCCGCTCGGCGCCAACGCGCAGCAAAATCCACCTTTGTCGTTCCTGTGTTCGCTCGCTGCGGCCTATGTCGCGTTTCCGCGGACAAAGGAGGACGCCGACAAGGCCCATGATGGCCATCGTCCGGTGCTGGAAAGATATGCAACGCGCAACGACTATGTGAGCCGTATTCGTGTGGCGGCGCGTGATCTGGGCCGGGACGGATTTCTGTTGCCGGAGGATCAGGCCATCATCATTCAGTCGGCGGCCGAGAACCCTCTGTGGCGGGCTCCGCCCATGCCATGACGGGCTGGCTGAGCCATCGACCGTCACCCTCTATTCATTTGCACTTGGCCTGCCGATGACCAATCATCCACGGCGGATCAACCGGCCATTGGAGTTCACAAACATGCGTCTGCCAATCATCCCGCCCGCGGCGCTCAGCGCAGAGCAGAAGCCGATCTATGACGACATGCGGCAGGGCATTGCCGCGAACTTTAAGGGCTTCGTCAGTCTGCGCGATGACGGCGCGTTATTGGGCCCGTGGAATCCATGGATTCACGAGCCCAAATTCGGCAAGCCGGTGTGGGAGCTGGTCAAGGCGATGGTGTCGAGCCCGTCGCTGCCCGCGCCGGTGCGCGAGGTCGCCATTCTCGTGACCGGCGCGCATTTCCGCTCGGCCTACGAGCTCTATGCCCATGTGATCGTGGCCGAGCACCGGGGACTATCCGACGAAAAGCTTGCAACCATCGTCGCGGGCCAGCGGCCGGTCGATCTGACCAAAGAGGAGGCCGTGGCCTATGATTTTGCCTCGGCCCTCGTGAATGGCGGCGTGTTGCCTGAACTGACCTGGCGCGCGGCGGTCGCCCAATTCGGCGAGCATGGTGCTGCGGAGCTTTCCTACCTGATCGGCGTCTACTGCCTGGTGTCCGTGACCCTTAATACATTTGACGTGCCGGTGCCGGACTAGGGTTTGCCGCCGCGGCAGGCCTTTCGGGCGCCTGAATCGGGACGGCTACTCGTTCGACGTCGTCACAGAAACTGCCTTCGGTTGCGCGACGGGTGCGGCGGCATCTCCCGCGGCAATGAAGCGGGCGAGAAGCCATTTGGTCAGGCCCGGCGCGGTGTATTTTGCGATCATGCTCGTGGCCAGGAAGAGATCGGCCAGAGGCAGCACCTTGTCGCCAAGGACCACCCAGGCCAGCGTGATCGTCCGCGTTCCGCCGATCAGTCCCGCCGTCAGCGCAGCAGTCCTGCCATAACGCCAGAACAGGAGCGTCCCGGCCACTTCGGCTCCGAACAGCAGCACATAGGCCAGCAATACAAATGAGAGGCTCGTCTCCGGCCGCTCGAAGATATGGGCCTGCATGCCGCGCATCGATCCCATTCCCGCCAGGAACATCGCGAACACGGCTATGCCCGTCATCGCTTCCGGATTGTGGCGTATGAAGTCGCCGGCGAAGCGCTTTGCGGCCACGGACAACAGGAACGCGCCTCCCACGAGGAATACGAGCTCCCCGCATGTCGCGACCGGGTCGATATCGAGGTGATAGCCTCCAAGGGCGGCCGCAAGCGCCGGAATGTAAAATGGCGAGGCAGCCGTGCCGACGACGGTCGCAAGCAAGGCAATCGGAATGTTCAGCTTCAGGATGGCCGCAAAAGCGACGCACGCGGGACTTGCAGGAACCAGCGCCCAAAAAAGCAGTCCTTGAGTTAGCTCCGCGCCGGGCCGAGTGACGACAATGATCAGAAAGATGATCAACGGCACGCCAAATGTTGCCCACAAGACCATCAGGACGTTGCGTGTCACATTCGCGACTTCGCCTCCGATCGTCTTGGAGTCAAATTTGAGAAAGGAGCCGAAGGTAAAGATGAAGATCGCGATCGACAGGTAAGGCCGCGCCAAATCGGAAAACAATGGGATGCAAAGACCGATAACCACACCAGCGATAACGACGAGGGCGCCATTTTGGCCAGCCCAACGAAAAATGCTTTTCATAAGTGCCTCTTCATGACTGCGGGTCGATCCCATCGCGCGGACACAAATATGAGAAATATGCCGGCGATCATTTGCACAGCCGAGCAATAGCGAAGCGCTGTGACCGGGGGGTAACGCGGCTGTAACAAAAAGGTAACAACCGGGCGTCTTGACGATCAAAAATCTTCGATCAAAGATCAGAGCTGACACCCGCGGCAATTACCCGCCGCTTACCGGACTGTAATTCCCCATCGCAAAGTTGGCGGCCGGGACGGCTCACGCTGCCAGGTCACGATCACTGTATCGTAACGTTGGTAACCCCCTGGCCGATGTATTATGCTTGCCTGATGTCTGGTAGGCGAACGCGCCGGAGGCTCAGATGCGCATCCTTGCAGTAATTGGCGGACTGGCAATCATTGCCGGCATCGGCGCGGCGGTATTCTTTTTCGGAGGCTTCTACAGCGTCGCGGGAACCGCCGAGGATCCGTCCATCGTCCTCCGGGCACTGGTACAGGTACGCACGGCGTCGATCGATCGTCACGCCGGCGACCAGCCGCCGCCCTCCATCAGCGACTCCGCGAGCGTGCAGGCCGGTGCCCGAGCGTTCGCCGCAAATGGCTGCGCCACCTGTCACGGCGCTCCCGGCATCGGTTGGGCCAAATTCTCCGAGGGACTGCATCCTGACCCGCCCGACCTGAAGGATGTCGTCAAGGAGCTATCGCCGGCCCAGTTGTTCTGGGTGATCAGGAACGGCATCAACATGACGGGCATGCCGAGCTTCGCGCAGGCCGGCGCCAAGGACGATGAAATCTGGTCGATTGTCGCGTTCCTGAAGAAATTGCCGGACGTCTCGGAAGCCGACTACAAGAGCTGGACCGCGGCGCCGCCAGCCGCAGGTAAATAGACCGGAATCCCGCAGATCAGCTGCTGTCAGTTCCTGGCGCTTCTCCGTCGAGCGCTGCGACGACGCCACCGGCGATACCGGCAAGGACCGCCCAATAAGCGTAACGGAAATCCGACGCGACGCCGACGGCAAGGAAGCTCAGCACATAGGCGGCGGCCGATCCGCAAACGCCGAGCGCAAAGGCGCCTTCAGGCGTCTGGCGCCGCCGCCAGGCCAAGCCGCACACGACGAGGCAAAGCAGCAGCCACGAGCCGGCCCGGAACAGCGGCGTCGGCTTGAGCATGTCGTGCAGCCAGACCAGCGCGACGAAAACCGGGCGATCCGGAAACACGTTTAGCGCCGGATGCTCAACGTCGACGACCCACATCGTGAGGTTATTTCCGCCAAGGAAATTCCACATGAACGTCGCCCGATGCCGGAGATAGGCCAGCGGATGGCGGATGACCGCGCGCGCCCAGGCTTCGGTGATCGCCGGGGTGCCGAACAATTTCTCCTCGCCTTCGAGCTTGCGCATCACGAAATCGCAAGGCTCGAGCCGCCAATAAATGTCCCACTGGGTCGGCTGATAGCAGCCGTCCAGGAGCAGCGCGCTCTCGGATTCGCTCCAGGTGACGGGGAACTGGTTCTGTCTGGCAAAGCGGCTGATGCCGCCGAGGTCGAACACCATGATCGATTGCAACGGATGTTGCCGCGTCGCGCCGAGCACGCCGTAGTAGACCACCTGCACCAGGGCAAAAAATCCTACCATGAGGGGGACCAGCAGGATCGCCGTGCGCTTCCACGGCATCCGCGCCGGCCAGACGATGTAAGCGGCGAGAACCGGCGCGGCGATCAAGGCATTCGGACGCAGCAGGACACCGAACGCGCACAACGCGAAAGCCAGCGCCTGCGCCGGAACGCGAACGCGCGCGCCGCGCCCAACCGCGCCGAACACCATCGCGGCGGCCAAGAGCCAGCTCGTCGCGAACAGCACATCGCGCCAGACGATCCCGACGAAGACGAAAGCCGGCGGCATCAGCGCCAGCAGCGGCAACAATAACGCGAGCCGGGTTGGGCGCATCGCCAGTGCCAATGCCAGAAGACCAAAGCCCAGCCAGTAGGAGGTCGCGATCAGCAGGAACATGCTGCCCGCGCCGGGCGCGACCGGGTCGATCGCGCCCCACAGCACGGTCATGACCGGGGATTGCCAGTCGCCGAGCACACCCCTGGCGATATCCTCGTGGACGAATTTCGCATCGTAGGTCATGACGCCGGGATAAAAGATCAGCAACGTCAGGCCATAGCCTGCGGCGATCAGGGCGGCGACCGCCAGGCACAGGCGTCGCCGCATCTGCCCTCGGTCAGGAGAGCGCTGCATGGAGGTCCCCGGAATTGGCCGCGCGCGGCAACCCCATCGGCCCGCGCGCGGTCCGCAAAGAATCGATCACCGCCTCAGACCGAACTCGGCCGCGGCAACGGCGCCGTCGACTCGATTGCGGGAAGCGCCAGCGACAGCAGCACATCCGGACGGACGGTCTCCTCGGGCAGCCGGCCGATGCCGACCCGCGCGGCAAGGCTGCCGAGGAAAGGCCACGCGGTCATCATGGCAAACGGAATCGCCACGGCCAGACCGCCGGCGAGAAACAGCGCATATGGGACGGCCGCCGGTTGGTACATCGCCAGGAGGCCGAGTGCGGCGCATCCAAGCAGCGAGTGCGGCCACAAATTGCGCAGCGCCAGCGTGAACGGCACGGCGTGATCATCGCGAGTCTGGCCGATCCAGCCGATTTCCCGGCCAAACAGCAGGCCGGCGAGAAAGATCGTGTGACCGAGCCACAGGATCGGACAAAGCACGATCGAGTACACGGTTTCGATGAGGTAGTTGACGATGAACAGTCCGGCACCGCCATACGCGCGGCGAAGCTCCGGGCGCAACAGGACGTCGACAGCAGTCGCGGTCTTCGGCGAGAACCACATCACCAGGACGCATACAAGCAGCATCATGCCCAGATCGGGGCGAATAAACTGCACGGGCGTCCCGGAGAACGCAGCGGCAAGCGAACCGAGCACGAGCAGTCCGATCCAGGCCGGAGAGCCGATGAACATCAGGATGGCCAGCACCAGCTGATAACGGCTGACCGGCTTGAGACCCGGAAGCGCGAGAAAACGCCAATACTGCATGTTGCCCTGACACCAGCGCAGGTCGCGGCGGATGTATTCGATCAAGGTGGGCGGATTTTCCTCCCAACCGAGATCCTCCCGCGGCAGGACGCGCACGTCGTATCCGGCAGCACGCATCAAAGCGGCTTCGATCTGGTCATGACTGAGGATATGGCGATCTTCCGTTCCGTTCCCGGAGAGAACCGGAAGCTCGCAATGGGCGATGAACGGCTTGAGCCGCAGAACCGCGTTGTGGCCCCAATAGGGTCCGCAATCACCCTGCCACCACGCGCTGCCGATGGTGTAGGAACGCATGCCAAGCCGCATGCCGAACTGAAACACGCGAGCGAAAGCGCTGGTGGATGGAAGGCCGATCACCAGCCCCTGAAGAATGCCGAGCCTGGAATCCGCCTGCATGATGCGGACGAGACGCAGTATGGCGTCAGCGGTCATCAGGCTGTCGGCATCAAGCGTCACCGCGAAATCGTATTCGCCGCCCCAGCGCTCGCAGAAATCACGGATGTTACCGGCCTTGTAGCCGGTGTTGACCTCGCGACGGCGGTAGGTGACCGCGACCCGGTCGCGCCAGCGCGCCGCCAATGTCGCAAAACACGCCTCCTCGTTGCCGGCGATCCCGGCGTCGCTGGTGTCGCTGAGGACATAGAGATGGAAACGCTCGCCGAAACCGGCGGCGTCGAGCCCCGCCAGCATCGGCTCGAGATTGCGGATCATCCGCTCCGGCAACTCGTTGCGAATGCACAACAGGATTGCGCTCGACGCCGTCACTGGCTCGTCGCCGCGGATATGCGCCGCAGCCGGCATGATCGCCGCAATCGGATCGCCGGAAAGACGCATGATCAGAAAACCGATCACGGCGTTCCAGAACCCCGCCACCGTCCAGGGCAACGTGGCCGCGAACAGCGCGAGCAGCGTTATGTCGACAAAGCCGAAGCCGCCCGGCGCCAGCGCCAGCGCGGCAAGCGCCAGAGACCCGGCCATGGTGAGCGCAAACAACACGGCAAACAGCACCCGCCGGCCGGAAAGATCCTTTCCAGCCGCGGCGGCCTCGATGGCTTGTGGCGGAGAACGTTCCAGCACCCGGTTACGACTTTTAATCCTCAAGCAGGCAGTGCAAGCTATAACACCGCTAACCGCCCCAAAGTCCAATCCAGGGATAAAACTATAGTGGCTATCCATCGGCCCGACGAAGTTGCCGAGGCGCTCTGGTACAGCGGGCCCGGACAAGCCGAAATCCGCCAGGAAACGCTCCCGTCGCCCGGAACCGGTGAAGTGCGCGTGCGATCTCTTTACGGCGCGGTCAGCCGTGGCACCGAAGCGCTCGTGCTCGCCGGGCGCGTGGCGGAGAGTGAGTTCGAGCGAATGCGCGCGCCCTTCATGGGCGGCCATTTTCCATTTCCGGTGAAATACGGTTACGCCACCGTCGGCCGGGTCGAAGGTGGCCCGGAAGCTCTTCACGGGCGGATGGTTTTCACGCTCCATCCGCACCAGACTGTCTTCAATATTCCGGCAAGCGCCGCCGTGGCGCTTCCCGACAATCTGCCGCCGCAACGGGCAGTGCTGGGTGCCAACATGGAGACGGCACTCAACGCCGTCTGGGACGCAACGCCGGGTCCGGCCGACCGCATCGCCATCGTCGGCGCCGGCGTGGTCGGTTCACTGGTTGCATATTTGTGCGGACAGCTTCCCGGCGCGGAGGTGACCCTCGTCGACATCAACCCCGCCCGAGTGGAATTAGCGCAGGCGTTCGGTGTCTGCTTCGCGACGCCGGACACTGCAAAGCCCGACTGCGACCTGGTCGTTCACGCCAGCGGCCATGCGGCAGGACTTGGCACGGCCCTCGCACTCGCCGGTGAGGAGGCAACCGTGCTCGAAATGAGTTGGTATGGCGACGCGCCGGTGGCGGCGCCCTTCGGCGGCGCCTTCCATAGCCGGCGGCTGCGGCTGGTATCGAGCCAGGTCGGACGGATTGCACCGTCGCACCGGCCGCGCTGGACCCATCGCCGCCGGCTCGCCGCGGCACTGGCCCTGCTGACCGACGCGCGGCTCGATGCGCTGCTGGCGCCGGCGGTTTCGTTCGGGGATTTGGCGCAGCGCCTGCCCGATATTCTTGATGCCAAAAGTGACACCCTATGCCAGACCATCGTCTATCCCCAGGGAGATCGCCTTGTTCGCCGTTGAAGTTCGCGACCACATCATGATTGCTCATTCGTTCCGCGGCGCCGTATTCGGCCCGGCGCAGGCGCTGCACGGTGCGACTTTCGTCGTCGATGCGGCGTTCATCGCCGAAACACTCGATGACAACGGTATTGTCATCGATATCGGCCGCGCGCATGAGGCATTGAAGGCCGTGCTGGCCGAGCTGAACTACCGCAATCTTGACGAACTGCCCGAACTCAAGGGCAAGAACACGACCACTGAATTTCTCACGAAGCATATTTTCGAACGGCTGGCCAAAAACGCCCGCGCCGGCGGCCTCGGCCGCACTGGCCGCGAGTTGAAGGCGATACGCATCACGCTCTCCGAATCGCATGTCGCGCGCGCCTGGTACGAGGCGGATTTGTGGTGACGCGTTTCGCCTTCGCCGTGCCGGGAGATCTCGCGACCCCGACCGGCGGTTACGCCTACGACCGGCGCATGATAGATGAACTCAGCCGTCTCGGGTGGCGGATCGATGTCCTCAATCTCGGCGAAGGCTTTCCATGGCCCGACGAAGCGACGCGAACCGCCGCGCAAACGCAATTGCTCGCGATGCCCGCCGGCAGCATCATCGTTGTCGACGGTTTGGCGCTCGGCGTTTTGCCGGAAGCCGTGTCACGGCTCGCCGGCCGAAATCCGCTGCTGGCGCTGGTGCATCACCCGCTCGCGCTGGAATCGGGTCTGTCCATTCAGCAAGCCGACGCGCTGCGCGCCAGTGAGCGTACGGCGCTCGCGGCCGTGCAAGGGATCGTCGTGACCAGCGCGGCCACGGCGCGGCTGGTCGCCTCTGATTACAACGTGCCAGCCGAGCGCATTACCATTGTCAGGCCGGGCAGCGATCAAGCGCGATTTGCGCAAGGCGGCCAGGAGGGCGTCGTGCGGCTCCTGTCGGTCGGCGCCGTGGTGCCCCGCAAGGGCTTTGACGTGTTGATTGCAGCGCTCGCGACACTCACCGACCTGCCGTGGCGGCTGACGATTGCCGGCGACCGCACGCGCGACCGCGACGCCGTCGCGCAACTCGATTCCGATATCGCGCGCCATGCCCTCGAACATCGAATTGCCACGCCCGGCGCGGTATCGCCGCAGTGTCTTGCGGCGCTTTACGCAAAGGCCGACGTGTTCATTCTCGCATCTCATTTCGAGGGTTACGGCATGGCCTATGCCGAGGCTGTCGCGCACGGTCTTCCGGTCATCGGCACCAGTGCAGGCGCCATACCGGACACGGTGCCGCCAGACGCCGGCCTTCTGGTCGCTCCCGGCGATACTCTGGCATTCGCATCGGCGCTGCGCCGCCTCATCACAGATGCCGATCTGCGGCGTCGCCTGGCTGGTGCGGCGCGCGCTGCGGCGGTGAAGCTTCCCACCTGGCAGCAGTCCGCTCAGGTTTTTGCGCACGCACTGGAGATGCTGGGATGAGCGGTTTCTCCGCCGACTGGCTGACGCTGCGCGAACCACACGATCTGCGCGCGCGCAATCTGGCCGTTCTCGAAGCCGTCAGCGCCTCCCTCGAACCGCGTTCTTCGGTGCAGGTCGTCGATCTCGCCTGCGGTACCGGCTCGACCATGCGCGCGCTGGGCTCGCGGCTGCCCGCGCGACAGAACTGGAAGCTGATCGACAACGATCCCGGCCTGCTGGCGCGCGCCACGGCCAAACCGCCGGCCAAGGACGCCGCCATTACCGCCGTCGCGCTCGATCTCAACCGCGATCTCGAAGCCGC
>Ga0116129_1001492_pt1 | contig 12878 bp, 13 predicted proteins | sample June2015DPH_17_2_FD_89732 | JGI IMG/M metagenome (GOLD analysis project Ga0116129, IMG submission 89732) | Peatland microbial communities from SPRUCE experiment site at the Marcell Experimental Forest, Minnesota, USA - June2015DPH_17_10 | ecosystem: Environmental > Terrestrial > Soil > Wetlands...
CCGGCTCTTTCCTTCGAAGGCCGCCGACACGATATACACCCTGAAATGTGTCTCGCCGCCGGGCCTGTGGCCGGCATGGCCTTCATGAAGATGTGATTCGTCCGACACATCGAGGCTTTCCGGCGAGAAAGCTTCGCGCAACTTGTTTGTGATATTGTCTTTGGTGCTCATGACGATGGCAATATGTCCTTTGGTTGCTTGTCGTCAATGTCATCTCGGGAGTGAAGGGTTTCGCAATGTCAAGACTTGAAGCCTGAAGCGTTGCGTAGTCAAAGACAGCATGCCGATCGATTCATCCAAATTCTTCGATTCCATTCGCATCAAGCCTACCAAGGTGAGCGCGAAGCGCCAGGCGCAGGCCGGGAGTGAAGCCGCGGCCTGCGAATGGGCGGGCTGCCAGAACAAGGGTGCGCACCGCGCGCCGAAGGGCCGTGAAAATTCGCGCGAATACTGGCATTTCTGTCTCGACCATGTCCGGGAGTACAATCAGTCCTATAATTTTTTCCAGGGCATGAATCCGGACGATGTCGCGCGCTACCAGAAGGATGCGCTGACCGGCCACCGTCCGACCTGGAAGATGGGCGCCAACGGGGCCAAGAAGGGCGAGGGCGACTTGGACACGGCGGCCGACCCCTTCCACATGTTCAGCGAGCTCAACGGACGCGGCCGCTGGCGGCCGGGTCCGGGCGCGCAGGAGCAGGCCAAGCCGGAAGCGCGCAAGGTCATGAACGCCGAGCGCAAGGCGCTACAGGTGATGGGGCTTGGCGCCGAAGCCACGCTCGATGACGTCAAGGCCAAGTACAAGGCGCTGGTGAAGCAACACCACCCCGATGCCAATGGCGGCGACCGCTCCACCGAGGATCGCCTGATCGAGATCATCAAGGCGTATAACTATCTGAAGACGGTCGTCCGCGCGTAAGTCCGTCCGCCGCGATCGTCGTCAGAGCTTGCCGCGATCTGTTTGAACCGCCGGCTCAATGGCGCTGCCGCCGCGCCTGCGGCGCATCACCCAGCTTGCCAGGGCGATGATCAAAGCGCCGACAATGACCCCCAGGATCCAGTAGTGCTTGGCGACGCTGGGATGCGGCAAAAGGCCTCCGTAGCGATGCAGGGCTGAAACCGCGAGTACCCCCGGCAGCACATGGGCCGGCGCCCACAGCAGCACCGCCGGAACATTGACGGCAAAAAACATTGGCGGCGTCATGCCGAGCGCGCCCGCGGTGATCGGGACGAAGGCCCTGATCGGCGGAACGAAGCGCGCAAAGAACACCGCGAGCGTGCCCCAGCGATGAAAGAACGCCTCGCTCTGCGCGACCACACGCGGATAGGCCGAAAGCGGCCAGGCATTGAGGATCTCGCGCTGTTCGCGATATCCGAGGCAAAACGCCGATCCGTCGCCGAGCAGGGCGCCGGCGATCGCGGCTGTGAAAACCCATTCCAGCTTCAACTCGCCCCCGGGCACGAGCGCGCTCAGCGCAAAGATGATGGTTGAACCCGGAATCACGGAACCGACGATGGGGACTGCCTCCAGGAGGGCGGCCAGAAACAGCGTCAGATAGGCGAGCACCGCATGCGCCGAAACGAACGAAATCAACGGATCAATCAGTGAGGCCACGAAAATCCCTGTGTTTTTTCGGCCGGTCGGCGCAGACGTACCACAACTCATCGAACGGTTGGAAAGTGCCGCAAGGCTCCTTGACCTGCGGCAGGCCGTCCGGGGCGAAAACGTGGCAGGATTCGCAGGGCAGCCCTCCAAAAACTGTGATCAGCGACTATCTTTATGAAAATTCGGGATAATTTTTGATTGCGGCATGGGCTTCTGCCAATTGCCGCTGTCTGATAGGTTTCACGAACTAATCATCCGCAGCCACGCCCATAAATCTGGTTTCGGGAGAGCCCCGCGACCTCGGAGGACCAATGACGACCGCCGCCATGACCAAAGCTCAGGAGCCCTCTGGAATGCCCGACATGAAGGTGTCGGTGCGGCAGGTATTTGGCATCGACAGCGACCTCGAAGTGCCGGCCTATTCCGAAGTCGATCCGCACGTGCCGGATGTCGATGCGGATTACCGCTTCGATCGCGCCACGACGCTGGCGATCCTCGCCGGCTTTGCGAAGAACCGCCGCGTCATGGTCACCGGCTATCACGGCACCGGCAAATCGACCCATATCGAGCAGGTCGCCGCGCGGTTGAACTGGCCGTGCGTGCGCGTCAATCTCGACAGCCATATCAGCCGCATCGATCTGGTCGGCAAGGACTCCATCGTCATCAGAGACGGCAAGCAGGTTACCGAATTCAGGGACGGCATCCTGCCCTGGGCGTTGCAAAACAACATCGCGTTGGTGTTCGACGAATATGATGCCGGCCGTCCCGACGTGATGTTCGTGATTCAGCGCGTGCTGGAAGTTTCGGGCCGCCTGACGCTGCTCGACCAGAACAAGGTCATCAAGCCGCATCCGGCGTTCCGTCTGTTCTCGACCGCCAACACGGTCGGCCTCGGCGATACCTCCGGCCTCTATCACGGTACCCAGCAGATCAACCAGGGCCAGATGGACCGCTGGTCGATCGTCACCACGCTCAACTATCTTGCGCACGACGAGGAAGTGGAGATCGTGCTGGCGAAGGCCCATCACTATCGCACCCAGGAAGGCCGCGACATCGTCAACAAGATGGTGCGGCTCGCCGATCTCACCCGCAACGCGTTTGCCAATGGCGATCTGTCGACGGTCATGAGCCCGCGCACCGTGATCACCTGGGCGGAGAACGCTGAAATTTTCGGTGATATCGGCTTTGCCTTCCGCGTCACCTTCCTCAACAAGTGTGACGAGCTGGAGCGTTCTCTGGTCGCCGAATTCTATCAGCGCTGCTTCAATGCGGAGCTTGCCGAATCCGCGGTGAATGTGGCGCTGTCGTAAAGCATGTCGTCCCGGCCAAGCCAACGGGTCGCGCGAATGCGCGCCCGATGACAGGCTCCGCGCGAGCAGGGGACGACGGGATAAGGTGAGATGACGACCTCGAACTCGAAATTTCGCACCGGATCGAAGGAAGCGCCGACCGAGCCGTTCAAGCGCTCGGTGACGGCGTGCTTGCGCGCGATTGCGAAAAAGCCGGAGCTCGAGGTGTCGTTCGCCGCCGAGCGGCCAGGTTTGTCGCCGGGCAAGGCGCGGCTGCCGGAACCACCGCGCAAGATGTCGCGGCGTGACGCCGCCATCGTGCGCGGTCATGCCGATTCCATCGCGCTGAAGCTCGCCTGTCACGATCCGAAGGTGCATCGCAAGCTGATGCCCGGCAATCCGCAGGCCCGTGGCGTGTTCGAAGCCGTCGAACAGGCCCGTGTCGAGGCGCTCGGCTCGCGGCGCATGGCAGGCGTCGCGAAAAACCTCACCGCGATGCTCGACGATCATTTCCACCGCGGCAAGTTCGACGAGATCACCGACCGCGCCGACGCTCCCCTGTCCGACGCGCTGGCCATGCTGGTGCGCGAGCGGCTGACCGGGCTCGCGCCGCCGGCCGCGGCGCGCAAGATGGTCGATCTCTGGCGTCCGTTCCTGGAGGACAAGATCGGCGCCCGGCTCGACCGGCTGGATCGTTTTGCCGAAGACCAGCTGAAATTCGGCGACGCGGTGCATGATCTGCTGTCGGCGCTCGAACTGGGCGACGACCGAAACGCGGAAGCCGAGGAGGATGAGAATCAGGACGACAGCCGCGACGGCGAGAACGACCAGTCCGGCGCCGAGGGCTCGCCCGAATCCGACGCCGCGCAGGAGATGAGCGCCGATCAGGCGCAGGCCACCACCGAAGAGATGTCGGACAGTGCGATGGAGAGCGCGCAGGCCTCGACGTCCGATACGTTCGACGACGGCGAGCTTGGCGACGACGAGACGCCCGGTGAAGCGACGCGGCCGAATACGCGCGGCCAGAACGAGCCGCGTGGCCCGGAATATCACGCCTTTGCGCCGAAGTTCGACGAGGTCATCGCGGCAGAAGATCTTTGCGACCACGACGAGCTCGAGCGGTTGCGCAGCTATCTCGACAAGCAGCTGGCACATCTGCAAGGCATCGTCGCGCGGCTCGCCAATCGGCTGCAACGGCGCTTGATGGCGCAACAGAACCGCGCCTGGGAATTCGATCTCGAGGAAGGCATTCTCGATCCTGCCCGCCTGTCGCGGGTGGTGACCGATCCCTATCATCCGCTGTCCTTCATGCACGAGAAGGAAGCGACCTTCCGCGACACGGTCGTCACGCTGCTGCTCGACAATTCCGGCTCGATGCGCGGCCGTCCCATAACGGTTGCCGCGACCTGCGCCGATATCCTGGCGCGCACGCTCGAGCGCTGCGGCGTGAAAGTGGAAATCCTCGGTTTCACCACCCGCGCCTGGAAGGGCGGGCAGTCGCGCGAGGCGTGGCTGGCCGCCGGCAAGCCGGCCAATCCCGGCCGCCTCAACGACCTCCGGCACATCATCTACAAATCTGCGGACGCGCCGTGGCGGCGGGCCCGCAAGAATCTCGGTCTGATGATGCGCGAGGGCCTGTTGAAGGAAAACATCGACGGCGAAGCGCTCGATTGGGCACACAAGCGCCTGCTCGGCCGGACCGAACAGCGCAAGATCCTGATGATGATTTCCGACGGCGCGCCGGTCGACGACTCCACGCTGTCCGTCAATCCCGGCAACTACCTGGAGCGTCATTTGCGCCATATCATCGAGGAGATCGAGACCCGTTCGCCGGTCGAACTGATCGCTATCGGCATCGGTCACGACGTGACGCGATACTATCGCCGCGCGGTTACCATCGTGGATGCCGAGGAACTTGGCGGCGCCATTACCGAGAAACTGGCCGAACTCTTCAGCGAGACACATGGGGCGCTGCCGGCTGCGACCGCACCCCGGCGCCGGCTGCACTCGTAACCATCGCGGGATGGTCCTGCGCGAAAACGTCATGCGGGACTTCGGCGATTCACGCCGCCGTTTCCTCAAAATGGCGGCGGCTGGTGTTTCGGCCGTGGCCGCGTCCGGCGTCGCAAGAGCGCAATTCGTGGCACCTCCGGTGTCGTCCGGCCCGGCCGACGAAGCCTCAACCGACGCTCCCGCCTCGATCGAGGTCAAAGCCCGACCCATTCCCTGGTTCGATCACCACGACCATGACCGCGTGCGGTTTGGCGCGCTGGAATATCGAAGCGGGCTGGTTCTGACCTCCGGGTTCCCGCGTTTCGGGGGATTGTCGGGCTTGCGGCTCGACGCACACGGCGAGCGCTTCATTTCATTCAGCGATCGCGGCCACTGGTTCACCGGGCGCATCCTGTATGAAGGCCGGGCGATGACGGGGCTGGCCGATGTCGAATCGGCGCCGATGCTGGGTCCTGACGGCAAGCCCATCACCGCCCGCGGCTGGTTCGATTCGGAGTCGATCGCGCTCGACGGCTCGTTCGTGTATATCGGCCTTGAACGCGTCAACAAGGTGCTGCGCTTCGATTTCAGCAAGGGCTTTACCCGCGCGCGGGGTGAGGCCGTGCCGCTGCCGAAGGCGGCGAGCAAATTGCCCAATAACAAAGGGCTGGAAGCGCTGGTATTCGTGCCGAAGGGCCAGCCGCTGGCGGGAACGCTGATTGCGATGTCCGAGCGCGGCCTCGACGCCAGCGGAAATCTCATTGCGTTTCTGGTCGGAGGCCCGTCGCCGGGGCAATTCAGCGTCCGCCGCAGCGAAGACTTCGATATCAGCGATGCCGTGCTGTTGCCGGCCGGCGATCTCCTGATCCTGGAGCGGAAATTTTCCTGGCTTTCCGGAATAGGCATCCGTATCAGGCGCATTCCGCTCACGTCGGTGACATCAGGCGCTGTCGTCGACGGCCCCTCGATTTTCGAGGCCGATCTCGCTAATGAGGTCGATAACATGGAAGGCATCGACGCCCACCTGACAGCGGAGGGCGAGACCGTGCTGACTATGGTGTCCGACGACAATTTCTCGCCAATCCAGCGCACGTTGCTGCTGCAATTTACGCTGGTGGAGTGATGTGCCGTGCTGGCAGGATGGCGGATCGAGTGCGGCTGGAGTGGTGAATGTATAGTTTGATGCGTTCGGCGATGGTTATGGGCGCTATGCTTTTGGCGGGCGCCGCACACGCCGAAACCTGGCCGTCGCGCCTGATCAAGGCGATCATCCCGTTTGGTGCCGGAAGTGCGGCCGATGTCGTGCCGCGCGTCGTGTTCGATCGGCTGGCGGGTGAACTCGGCCAGGCCATTGTCGTTGAAAACCGTGCCGGCGCCGGCGGCACGATCGGCACCGCCGCCGTCGTGAAGGCGGATGCGGACGGCTACAATATCCTTGCGCAATCCTCGGCGTTGTCGATTGCGCCCGCGATCTATCCCGAATTGTCCTTCGATATAACGAAAGACCTGTCGTCGGCGTTGATGATCGGCGTCAGCGCCAACGTGATGATCGTGCCGGTGTCGCGGCCATGGAAAACCGTGCAGGACTTCCTCGCGGACGCCAAGGCCAGGCCCGGCTCGATTGTTTTCGGCTCGGTCGGCGTTGGAAGTGCCACTCACATCAGTGCCGAGAAATTCCGCCTTGCGGCAGGGATCGAAACCACCCACGTGCCTTATCGCGGCGGCGCGGAAGTGATCGCCGATATTCTGGGCGGCCGAATCGATTTCTACTTTTGCCCGCTCGCCACCGCGCTGCCGCTGATCAAGGAAGGCCGTGTTCGCGCACTTGTGATCTCGACGGCAAAACGCGTTACCGATCTCCCCGACGTGCCGACCCCGGCCGAGGCGGGCCTGAAGAATGCGGAAAGCATGTTCTGGCTCGGCGTTTTCATGCCGGCGAAGACGCCGCGGGACATCATCGACAAGTTTCACGATGCGGGAATAAAGCTTCTGGCCGAGCCGTCTATGCAGGAGAGCCTGATGAAACTAGGCGTCGAGCCGTTCCCGATGACACCCGCGGAGATGGATGCGTTCGTGGCGCGCGAGATTGAGGAGAATCTCGTGCTGATCAAGGCCGCCGGGATCAAACCTTAGACCGTTGCGTTTACGCAGGTCCGTTCCACGTATTCGACATTCGACCTCCGTCATCGGTGTGACTTATAGATCGGTGTAGACGATCTATTGCCAATGCCGGATGCCGTTTAATGAGTGCCCTGTTTTCCCCGATTCGCCTGCGCGACCTTGAGCTTCAAAACCGCGTCATGGTCGCGCCAATGTGCCAGTACTCGGCCGAAGACGGTAAGGCGAACGACTGGCATTTCACGCACATCAACAGCCTGGCGCTGTCGGGCGCAGCGATGTTCTGCCTGGAGGCCACCCATGTCGATGCCATCGGCCGCATCACGCCGGGGTGCCTCGGTCTGTGGAACGACGCCACCGAGGCGGCGCTGCGGCCGGTGCTCGCTTCGGTCCGCAGGCACTCGACGATTGCGATCGCGATTCAGTTGGCTCATGCCGGCCGCAAGGGATCGAGTCACAAGCCTTGGGAAGGTGGTCAACAGATACCGCTTGCCGAGCGGGGATGGCAGACGGTGGGGCCGTCCGAAGTTGCGCACAAAGAGGGCGAACTGAAACCGCTCGCGCTCGACGCCATGGGGCTCAAGCGTGTCCGCGACGCCTTCGTCGAGTCCGCGCGGCGCGCGAGCCGGCTGGGCATCGACGCCATCGAACTGCATTGCGCGCACGGCTATTTGTTGCACCAGTTCCTGTCGCCGATCTCCAACCGGCGCTCTGACAAATATGGCGGCTCCTTGCAAAACCGGATGCGCTATCCGCTGGAAGTATTCGACGCCGTGCGCGCAGTATTTCCCTCGAAAAAGCCGGTCGGCATCAAGGTCTCGGCGACCGATTGGGTCGAGGGCGGTTGGGATCTCGAGCAGACCATCGAATTCGCCAAGGAATTGAAGAAACGCGGTGTCGACTGGATCGACGTTTCCTCCGGCGGGATATCGCCGCAACAGAAAATTCCGCTGGCGCCCGGCTATCAGCTGCCGTTCGCGCAAGCGATCAAGGAGGCGACCGGCGTGACCACGATCGCCGTCGGCCTGATCACGGAAGCCAGCCAGGCGGAAGACATCGTCGCTTCCGGCAAGGCCGACATGGTCGCGCTCGCCCGCGGCATGCTCTACGATCCGCGCTGGGCCTGGCACGCCGCGGCCGAGCTTGGCGGCGCGGTGTATGCCCCGCCGCAATATTGGCGCTCGCAGCCCGTCTCGCAAAAGGCGCTGTTCGGCGAAACGACATTCGGTGCACGGTAGAATTGTGCTAGTGCGGTCAATTTGAAGTTCCTATCAGTTTTGCGGTAATCTCGTCATAGGAACTTCAAATTCCAAACCGCACTAGAAACCTTAGTTGCTAGTGCTCCTTGGATTCCGAAGTTCGCATAAGGTGGTGCGGCCAATGCTGGCGAACTTCGGAATCGGAGCACGAGTTGTCACTCGACCGTCGATCTTTGGTTGCTTCGCGGTGTCCGCGGCCCTGGCGGTCGCGGTCTTCATCGCCCCAAAGGCTGTGGGCAATGAACAGGCGGGCATCACAGACGTGACTGTTTCAACGTTCGACATCGAAGCCCATCGCGGCGGCCGCGCGCTGTTTCCGGAAAATACGCTTGTCTCATTCGCCAATGCGCTCTCGATGGGGGTCGACACGCTGGAACTCGATATTGGCGTGACGCGCGATGGCGTGCTCGTCATCTCCCACGAACGCTGGCTGAATCCCGATCTCGCGCGCGGCGCCGACGGCAACTATGTCGCCGCGCCCGGCATCCCCTTCGAGCAGCTCTCGCTCGACGAGGTGAAGCAGTACGACGTCGGTCAAATCCGGCCCGGCAGTATCTATGCCGCGCAATTTCCCGACCAACACGCGGTGCCCGGCGTCAAAATTCCCACGCTCAAGGAGCTGATCGATCTGGTGCGCCGGTCCGGTAACACCCACGTGCGCCTGAACATCGAAACCAAGATCGACCCGAATAATCCGGATGAATCGCCTCCGCCGGAGCGCTTCGTCGCGTTGCTGCTCGACCTCCTGCGCGCCGAGAAGTTCGAAGACCGCGTCATGGTGCAGTCGTTCGATTGGCGGACCTTGCAGCTGGTGCAGAAGCTCGCGCCGAAAATCCCGACCGTGTATCTGACGGTACAGGGGGGAAGGGATCCGACGGTTTTCCCCGACAAGGCGTCGATATGGAGCGCCGGTTTCAATCCGGCCGAGCACGGAAAATCGATTCCGCGTACGATCAAGGCGGCGGGCGGCGCGATCTGGTCACCTTATGTCCGCGACCTCACGCCCGCGCTGGTCTCCGAATCCCATGCGCTCGGTCTCAAGGTCGTGGTCTGGACCGTGAACCAGCCCGCCGACATGGCGCGCCTGATCGAGGCCGGCGTGGACGGAATCATCTCCGACCGGCCCGATCTCCTGCGCCAGGCGGCCCGCGAAAAGGGCATTGCGTTGCCGGCAGGCTTTCCGGTGACGCCTTAGGGCCAGCTCCACGTCATTGCGAGCGCAAGCCAACGGGTCGCGCGAATGCGCGCCCGATGACAGGCTCCGCAATCCAGTTCTTTCCTGACTCTGGATTGCTTCGTCGCTGGCGCTCCCTTGCGCACACGCTTCGCGTTTGTCGCAGGCAATGACGGTATCCAACCGATCAGGCCGTCTTCTGCTTTTTCGTCGCGAGATAGCAGCCTCTGACGACCTCACATCCCGAATACCGCAACCGCGCGTATCGGCGAGGCGGTGCCGCCGCGCCACTTCATCGGCAGGCCGATAAAGGTGAAGGGACCCGCCCCCAGCAGGGTTTCGAGGTTGCACAGGCTTTCGATATGGGTGATGCCGAGATCGAAACAGGCCTTGTGCACCAGCAGGTTTTCTTTTCCTTCAGGTCCCGGCCGCATCGAATCGATCCCGAAATGCACCACGCCTTTTTCGGCGAGCCATTCGGTGGCCTTCACGTTCACACCGGAATTCTCCGTCCCATATTCCTTGCGCGGGAAGGTTCGTTCGTGATGGCCGGTACAGAGCAGCACCGTGCCGCCCTTCGGCACCGGATGGCCTGATTTCTCGACCGCCGCTTCGAGGTCGGCGGGCGTGATCTCCGCGCGCGGGGCGATATGGCGCAGGTCGATGCAGATGCCCGGCACGATGCATTTTTCCAGAGGGTATTGATCGATTCCTTGGCCGCGCTTGTCGAAATGCAGCGGCGCGTCGATATGGGTGCCGCCATGGTCGGGCATGGCAAAATACATCGAGGCGAGCCCATGCACGTTGCCGCTGTCGGCAAAGGATTCTTCGTGGGTCTTCCAGGTGCCGTGGATAATGGCGGAATGGCCGGGATAGTTTGGCGTGCGATGATAAAGTTCACGGCTGAGATCGACGATCTTCACGAAGGGTCCTTTCTTGAAACATGCAGTGGTAACTTCTCCCTCTCCCCGCAAGCGGGGAGAGGCGAAGATCACACCGGCTTGATGCCGGCCTTGGCGATGACATCGTGCCATTTCGGCACTTCGGTTTCGATGCGCTGGCGCAGGCCGTCCGCGCCATTGGCGATAGTCTCGAACCCGTTGACGCGCAACTGCTCGACGATTTCAGGCTTCTTGAGCACATCGACCGAAGCCGCCGATAACCGTGTCACGATCTCGGGCGGGGTCTTTGCCGGCGCCAGGAAGGCCTGAAAGGTATCGGCGACGAAATCCTTGTAACCAAGGTCGATCATCGTGGGCACGTTGGGCAGGTCGATCCAGCGCCGGCTGCCTGTGACGGCGAGCGCCTTGATCGCGCCGGATTCGATATAGGGGATGGCGGGCGGAAGTGCGGTGACCGCGAGCTGGGTGACGCCGCCAAGCAGGGCCTGGATCGCAGGGCTGGCGCCGGAAAACGGCACATGGGTGATCTCGATGCCGCCCACGATCTTGAGCAACTCGCCGGAGAGGTGCGGCGTGGTGCCGGCGCCGGGGCTGGCGTAGTTCAGTTCGTCGGGCTTCGCCTTGGCGCGCGCAATCAGATCGGCAATCGAATTGATACCGAGCTTGGGATCGATCAGGATCGCGTTCGGCGAGGTGCCGAGTTCCGCGATCGGGGCGAAATCCTTGAACGGATTGTACGGAATCGTCGCGTAGAGACTTGGGTTGACGACATAGGCGCTCGACGTGACGAGCAGCGTATAACCGTCGGCCTCCGCATGCGCCGTGTACCCGATCCCGAGATTGCCGCCGGCGCCGGAGCGGTTTTCGACGATAAGGTTGCCGGGCAATGCAATGCCGAGATTTTGCGCCAGTATTCGCCCCATGATGTCGGTCGGGCCGGCGGGCGCAAATGGCACGATGATCTTGATCGGCCGGTCCGGGTAGCCGGCCGCCAATGCCCGCCTCGGCCGGATGAGGGCGGTGGCGGCGCCTGCCGCAAGGCCTGCGGTTATCAGAAATCGGCGGCGTGAGCGCAGGGGATCTTTGTGATGGGGCATTATTTTCTCCCGGAATTTTTTTGTATCTCACCACATGCGCGCTATTAGCGGAAGGTACGATTCCACGTGCCGGCGGCACGAAAATGCCGAAGTGATCACAAAGCGTTGTCCCTCTCTTCAAAAGGGCGCGGGGAATGCCGGGCGCGCCTGATGGTCCGCTTCTAACATTCGCATTCCTGATGCGAACGTCAGAACCGGGACACTACCGCACCACGCCACCTTCGCGGCGCATGCGTAGCTTCCGGGGAAAGCGGACGGCAGAGTTATGTAGGAACGAAGCTTAACCCTTCTTGAGGATCTTCTTCGTCCTGGCATCCGGCCACGGTTCGCCAAGCGGGCGGACGCGAACACGTGTGCCGTCATCGGCATTGATGAGCGCATGGGTCGCGATGTCGTCGTAGATCTCGAACAGCCGCAGTTCGCTCGTCGGCAACCAGGTCAGCGTTTGATCGATATCGCCGGGAAATATCTGCCAGGCCGATCCGTCATGCATTTTGACGATGTGGCTCTCGGAATGTTCGAGAATCTTCATGGGCACCTTTCATCAAGCCGAGGAATCGGATGTCCCGGAGTTCACCGCCGCTTGGCCATTACCGGCGCGAGCGCTCGAGATACGCGCTGGAGAAACTTCGCCATCCAGCCAGTCCTGCTCGTCGGCCAGTGCTCGCCACGCCGCCTCCATCCGCTTGTAGCGATGGAAGGAGGGTTCATTCGCTGCGCTTTCGGCAAGGTGTGCGCAGTTCTCGGCGTTTTCGCGGAAGATTTCGGATTGCTTCATGGTGTCCTCCCTGTTGGAAGGACAGGTATGCCCTCAATGCGCGATTACAACGAAGTTCCAATGAAGGATCGGCAAGGATCGATCACATCACGTTTCCAGCGTCGAGCGCGGACCGACAATTCATGCCGAATTGGTCGGTTCCCGCCGGAACGACAAAACAAGACCAAAACAAGACAGCGACTTCGCCGCCCATTGAGCGTAGAGCCATCGCAATCGCCGCGGTGGCCGGCTCCTGCGGCGACAACAGGAGCGAAAAAACAACCGCGAATCTGAGGGAGAACATCGATGGTTTCGTCAGACCACTATAGTCAAGAACTGAACGCCCAGTTTGGACGTGCAGCCTCCCGAGGCATGTCGCACGTTCTCATCAACGCGCGCGAACTGCATTCGTCGCTCGGCGACTTTCCAGGCTCGAACGATAGACTGGTCTCATGCCGTTTGGTGATGCGAAACGAAATGAAGGCTGGCGACGTACTGGTGGTGGCGGAGGACCACCTGATAGGCGTGACTGTACGCTACGTATTGCCACGAGCGACACACTGATCGCGCGGCCCCCAAGGTTATCCGCGACCCCTATCCCTGCTTCTTTGGCGCGAGCCAAGCCTCAGTCACGGCGCTTTCGATGACGTGCCGCTGAATTTTCTTGCATAGAGGGCAAGCAAA
>Ga0116129_1001493_pt1 | contig 12870 bp, 8 predicted proteins | sample June2015DPH_17_2_FD_89732 | JGI IMG/M metagenome (GOLD analysis project Ga0116129, IMG submission 89732) | Peatland microbial communities from SPRUCE experiment site at the Marcell Experimental Forest, Minnesota, USA - June2015DPH_17_10 | ecosystem: Environmental > Terrestrial > Soil > Wetlands >...
CCGCGCTGTGCGGCTGCTGCGATCTTCTGGCCCAAGCGGGCGCGAGCTTCGTGCTGGCCGAGACCACTGAAATTTTTGGCGCTGAGCATCTGCTGGTCCGCCGCGCCCGAAACCGCGCCGTGGCGGAGAAACTTCTCGGCTTCGTCGACGGCTACAAAAAATATCTCGCCCGATTCGAGGGCAGCTTCGACGATAATCCTTCGCCCGGCAATAAAGAAGGCGGCCTGACCAACATTCTCGAAAAGTCGCTCGGCGCCGTGGCGAAGGCAGGCACCACGCCTTTGAACGACGCCATCGATTACGCGGAACGCGTGACCACTCCGGGGTTCTCCTTTATGAACACGCCCGGTCACGACCCTGTTTCGCTCACCGGCCTTGGCGCGGGCGGCGTCAATCTGATCGCCTTCACCACTGGACGCGGCAGCGCCATCGGCTTCCCGACCATTCCGGTTCTCAAAATCGCCACCAACTCCGTCATGTACCACCGCATGAAGGACAATATGGATGTCAACGCCGGCCGCATCGCGGAAGGCGAAGCAACCGTGGCCGAAGTGGGCCACGAAATTTTTGATGCTTTGCTGCGCATCGCCTCCGGCGAACGCACCGCGAGCGAACGCCTGGGCCACCAGGAATTTGTACCCTGGCGCATCGGCCCGGTCATGTAAAAAGGATTTCCATGAAATTAATTGCCAGTCTCTTGATCATTGCCGCCGGATTAACATCCGCCGCCGATAAGAATGCGTTTGATAAAGCCACGCTCGAAACATATTTACGGCATAAAGAACTATGGCTTCCGGCTGTCTCCGTCAAGATCGACGACGCCAAGGAGTCGAAAGAAATGCCCGGTTTCCTGGACGTCGCCGTTCATCTCACCTACAACGGCGGCAGCGTGGAACAGCACTATTTCTTATCGAAAGACGGCAAGAAGGTCTTTCAAGGCAACGTTTACGATATTAACAAGAGCCCCTTCCAGTCGAACCTCGATAAGCTCGACGTGAAAGGCGCGCCCAGCCTGGGACCCGAAAATGCGCCCGTTACGGTGGTGATTTTCAGCGATTTTCAATGTCCGATGTGCAAGCAGGAAGCCGATGTGATTCACAAACAAATTACCACGGCATTTCCCGATAAAGTACGTGTATATTTCCGCGATTTCCCGCTCGAACAGCTTCACAATTGGGCCCGCTCGGCCGCCATCGCCGGTCGCTGCGTCTATAAAATGAACCCCGCCGCGTTCTGGGATTTTCACGATTGGGTGTACGAAAATCAGAACTACATCGGTCTCGACAATTTGAACTCGAAAATCCAGGAGTTCGCCACCGCCAAGAACCTGGACGGCATGCTGCTCAGCCGCTGCATCGAGAATAAATCGACCGCAGCCGAAGTCAACGCGTCCCAGGCGGTGGGGACCTCGCTCGGCATCAACGCCACGCCGAGCATCTTTATTAACGGCCGCCCCATGGAAGGCGCCGTGCCGTTCGAGACCGTGCAGGCGATCATTAAAGTGGAGCTCGATCACCAGGCCGCAGCGTCCGCAGCCGCACCGAAGGACGAAAGTTGCTGCACCGTCACCATTCCTAAGATTGTGAAGTGATGCGCCGCCTTGTCTGGCTGATCTCATTCGCCGCTTTCGCCGCCGGTGTTAATCCTGACGTTAATCCCGACCTCTATCTGGCTCACGTCCGCTACCTGGCGTCACCGGAATTAAAAGGCCGTGCCACCGGTTCGCCCGAACTTGAAAAGGCCGCGCACTATATCGCTGCCCAATTCCGCTCCTTCGGACTGAAGCCCACCGAACTGGCCTTCCCCGTCACCCTGGGAGCGCATCTCGGCCGCAAAAATCAGCTCAAGTTCGAGGAACCTGGCGAGTCTCGCACCCTCGTCGCCGGCAAGGATTTTCTGCCGCTCAGTTTCTCCTCCTCAGGCGAGCTTCATTCGTCCGTCGTATTCGCCGGCTTCGGCATCACCGATAAAAAAGCCAATTACGACGACTACGACGGCCTCGACGTCACCGGCAAATTCGTCCTCATCCTGCGCCATGAGCCGAAGGAGAATCCCCATAAAGAACACGTCACTTTTGCCGATAAGGCAGTAAATGCCAAAATGCACGGAGCGCGCGGCGTGATTCTCGTCAACGACGCCGATCATCACGAGCAGGTGCAGGACGACATTGGAAAATTCGCCAAATCCGAAGGTCCGGCCAACGCCGGCATCCTGTTCATTCGCGTCAAGTTCGACACCGCCGAAGGCTGGATGAAAGCCGAAGGCCACGACCTGCGCGCCGTCTCGAAGCAGATCGATCAGGACGGCCATCCGCACTCCTTTGCTCTCTCGAAGCTCTCCGTCGATCTTTCGGTCGACGTACGCCTCCAAACCAAAACCGTTCATAATGTCGCCGCCTACCTGCCGGGCGCCACCGACGAATATGTAGTGGTCGGCGCGCATTACGATCACCTCGGCCTGGGAGATGAGCATTCGCTCGCGCCCTCGCAAATCGGCACCATCCATCCCGGCGCCGACGACAATGCCTCCGGCACCGCGGGCGTCATCGAACTGGCTCGCTGGGCTTCAAAATTACCGAAACAGAAGCGCGGCATCCTGTTTCTAACCTTCGCCGGCGAGGAACTGGGACTCCTCGGCAGCGAGTGGTACGTGAATCACCCTATGCTGCCCTTAGAAAACGCCGTAGCGATGATCAATATGGATATGATCGGCCGCATCCGCGACGGGAAAATTTATCTCAGTGGCACCGGCACCGGCTCGACCTTTCCGAAACTGGTCGACGACGTGAAGCCTCCCGCGCCCCTTCAAATCGATATGGCTGAAAAGGCCGGCTACGGCTCCAGCGATCACACTTCATTTACCACCAAGAGCGTGCCGGTGCTGTTCTTTTTCTCCGGCCTGCATGCCGATTATCATAAGCCCAGCGACACTGCCGACAAGATTGATAGCGCCGACGCCGCCAAACTGCTCGACTATATCGCCGACCTGATTACACACCTTGAAAACGATCCGCGCCCCCAATTTCTCCGCGTCGCCGAACCCGTCGGCCCGGTCGGCTCCGGCGGAGGCAGCGGCTATGGGCCCAACTTCGGCAGCATCCCGGATTTCAACGAACCACCCAAGGGTGTCCGCTTCGCCGATGTGCGCGACGGCACTCCCGCCGCCAAAGCGGGCCTCAAGGCTGGCGACATTCTGATCGAATTCGACGGCAAGGAAATCGGCAATCTATACGACTTTACGTATGCCCTCCGAGCCCATAAGCCAGGTGATTTGGTACTGGTGAAAGTCCTCCGCGGGGACAGGACAATTGAGGCCAAGGTACTACTTACGGAGCGGCGATAATTTGGCATACTTGTTTAGCGATAACGACATGCCAATCAGCCCCAGCAGCTCTACCAGCACCACGAACACCAACGCGACCCGCAAACTGCCGCCGCTGATTCTCCATCCTTTCGCCGACGCCGGCGGCCCCGATAAATTGGTCGAAAGCTCCCGCGCCAGCCTCATGCTGCAAGGCCTGCTCCCTACCGGGGAGCGCACCACGGAGGATCTCGACAAGTCCCTGCTTGAAGGCCGCTATTGCGAAATCCGCATGCTGTTTTACGTCGGCAAGGATCTCACGCGCTGGATTGAACAATCCCTGGAACACATTGAGCGTCAACCCGGTTTCCGTGATTCCGGCATTAAATTCCAAAGCTTCGCTGCCTACCTGGTTCACAACACCCCGGTCACCGTGCAAGCCAAGCTGCGCAAGTGGGGGGTCGCCGATTTTAAGTCGATTTTCATGCGCGCCCTGGGCCTCAACGCGATCCTCTCCGCGGTGCCGGAGCGAGGCATCCTGGCCGACGACTTCGTCCGCAATTACTATCGCTACGCCGATTCGATCTTCCTTTGCCGCCAAAGCCAGGCGCAATATACCGATATCGCCCACATGGACTTCGAATTCGAAATCTTCGCCTCCGGCGAGTATTCCCGCATGCTCGAACGCGAGTGGTCGGAAGAATAAGTTTTGTGGGCGGCGACTAAAGCGCCTGCGTTTGTGGCGCCATTTGCTACCAGCGATACTAACGCTCCCAGATCTCTACCGAGCCGTGACCCCAGGGAGCGGAGTCTTCATGGATTTTTCGAGATTGTACCCGCGCGATCCGGTTCACCAAGCATTCATGATTTTCAGCTACCATGATGTGCAAATCACATTATGGAAACTCCGATCCTGACTCGCCGCCGGCTTTTGAAAGGAGCCGCCGGGCTCGCCTCCGCAGCCGCGGCGATGCTCATGCCTCCCAACGTGCGCCGCGTGCTCGCCCAGCCGCAGCCCGCCCCGAAATCCCTGCGCGAGATTAAGCATGTCGTGGTCCTCATGCAGGAGAACCGGTCCTTCGATCATTACTTCGGAACGCTGGCCGGCGTACGCGGCTTCGATGATCCGGAGGCGTTAAAACTGCCCAACGGCAAGTCCGTTTTCTATCAGCCTGACGCCGAAAATCCCGACGGCTACATGCTGCCTTTCCATCTCGATACCCATTCGAGCAGCGCGCAGAAGATCCCCTCCACTAGCCACGCCTGGGCCGTCCAGCATGAGGCTTGGAACGGCGGCAAGATGGATCAATGGCTGCCCGCGCATCGCAAAGCCGACGGAATCAAGGGTCCCTACGTGATGGGGTATTACAAGCGAGCCGACATCCCTTTCCAGTTCGCGCTCGCCGAAGCCTTCACCCTCTGCGATGCCTATCATTGCTCCGTTTTCGGCCCCACCTGGCCGAACCGCATGTGCCTGATGACCGGCATGATCGATCCCGACGGGCAAGGCGGCGGACCCATTCTGAATAACAAAGCGCCGGTCGGCGGCTATACCTGGACCACTTATCCGGAGCGATTACAAACCGCCGGCGTAAGCTGGAAAGTCTACCAGCAAGCCGATAATTACGGCTGCAACATGCTCAAGAATTTTAAGGTGTTTCAGGAAGCCGCCGTCGGCTCTCCGCTTCATTCGAGCGGCATGCGAATCGAGCCGGACGGCCAGTTCGAATACGACGCCATGCACGATAAGCTGCCTGCCGTCTCCTGGATCATTCCCACCGGTTTTCAGTCCGAGCATCCCGACTATACGCCCGCCGATGGAGCCGCCTTCGTCGCCAGCAAAATCGACGCCATCGCCGCCAATCCGGACGTCTGGGCGAAGACCGTCTTCATCCTCAATTACGACGAAAACGACGGCCTTTTCGACCATGTTCCGCCGCCGGTCCCTCCGCCGGGCACTCCTCGTGAATTCGTCGGAGGCCTGCCCATCGGAGGCGGATTCCGGGTCCCCTGCATCCTGGTTTCTCCCTGGACCGCCGGAGGCTGGGTGTGTAGTGAGCCGTTCGACCACACCTCCGTCCTTCAGTTTCTAGAGAGTTTCACCGGCGTCCGCGAACCGAACATCAGCGATTGGCGCAGACACACCTTCGGCGACCTGACATCCGCTTTCCGATTCAAGAAAGAAAAGAGCAAGCCGCCCGTCCTGCCCGATACCAGCGGCCCTCTGATGCTGGCCAAATACGGAGCCGCCAATCTGCCCAAGCCAATTGTTCCAGCCGCGACCCAGCAGCCGCCCAAACAGGAAAAAGGCAAGCGCAACCGCGTCCCCAGCTAATGCCGGTTCCGCCGATAGCGCAGCAGCCCCAGTCCCGCCAAGCCCACCAACAGAAATGTAGAAGGCTCCGGCACCGTCGACTCTTCCCCAAAATCGTTAACCAGGCCATTTAAAGTAATGCTGGTGCCGGTCTGGGCAAACAGGTCGACCGTCTCGGAAACCGAAACCGCTTGAACACCGGCGGTGCCTGGAAGCGTATAGGTAATGACCGAGCCGTTTGTATTCACCGTAAACGCGCTCTGGTTACAACCCGTCGTGCCGCCCGGAGCCGTGCACTCAAATGTGATAAAGTCCACGCCTCCCGTTCCGTTACTCTCCAGAAGTGTCAGAATCTGCCCTGAGTTGGCCGTCGAGCAGCCGGAAACTCCGGTCGTACTGGAGAGACAGAAAATTTCGGAGACCTCAACAATGGTGGTAACCGCAGGACCCGTCGTTGTAACGTTTGAAGCATCCAGCGTGATGGAGGAGATCGCCCATGGGTCCAGGGCAGGCGTCACGTAGCCATTCACTCCGTTGGTGTAAGTATAGCCACCCAGTGTTCCACCCGTGTTCGCTTGAGCGACGTACTCAATGTCGGACTGGTGCCCCGATCCGGCGGGGCTATTGGTTTGGGTCCAGGCCGCAGAGGTAAATTCGGCTACACCCAATCCGCTGGTGGAAGTGAGAGTGTCACCCACGGTGGGATTTGAGGTAAGGGTGATGGTGCTCGCCGATCCCATCAGGCTGTTAGGCTGCGAATTCACAGCGATGTTGCTGAAAGAGTTGTCGACGTACGCGCAGCCGGAATCGAGGCTGGGAGGCTGATAATTATCGAGCGTCGTCCCGCTGGTGCAGGAGCTGATGCCCGGCCAAGCCAACGGAGCGCAGCCGAGTAACGGAATAGTCAGGACCAACAGGCGGCATGAAAAGCGATTCATTCGTCTCCCTTAATAACATAATTGCGTAAGGCCGGCGCGAAAACCGTCATTCCGACTGCCGCTATTATGAAGAAATGGAATTTTCCGTCGAACACCCCTCTGTCGTGGATTTGGAGAAGCAATACCTGCTACAGAACTACGCCCGCTTCCCGCTGGTGCTCCATCGCGGCAAGGGCGTCTATGTGTACGATACCGCCGGCAAGCGCTACCTGGACCTGATTGCCGGCATCGGCGTAAACGCGCTCGGCTATGCCCATCCGCGCCTCACGAAAATCATCCGCGAGCAGGCGGGGCTTATCCTGCACACGTCCAATCTCTACTATCACGAATATCAGGGGCCGCTCGCGGAGCGCATTGCGAAGACCAGCGGGCTCGATCGGGTTTTCTTTTGTAACTCCGGCACGGAGGCCATGGAAGGCGCATTGAAAATGGTGCGCGCGCACGGGACTAAAATCGATCGCACCAAGCACCAGGTGGTCACGCTCGAAAATTCTTTCCACGGCCGCACTTTCGGAGCCCTCTCCATCACCGGACAGGAAAAATACCGCCGCGATTTTGAGCCGCTGGTGCCCGGCGCGCGCTTCGTGCCGCGTAACGACATCGCCGCCCTGGAACAAGTCGTCTGCGATCATACCGCCGGCATCGTGTTTGAACTGGTGCAGGGCGAAGGCGGCGTTTTCCCGATGACCGAGGAGTATGTGCGCAAAGCCCGGGAGTTGGCTGACCGCTATAACGCCATTCTTGTATTCGACGAAATCCAGTGCGGCGTCGGCCGGCCCGGGACCTACTACGCCTATCAGATGTTCGATCCGGTTGTGCTGCCGGACGTGATGGTGGCGGCGAAACCATTGGCCTGTGGAATTCCTCTCGGCTTCGTCGCCGCGAATGAACGGGCCGCCGTCGCGATCGGTCCCGGAATGCACGGCTCGACGTTCGGCGGAGGACCACTGGCGTGTCGAATCGCCTTGGAATTTTTCGACATCCTCGATCCGCTGTTGCCGCACATCGTCGAAACCGGCAGCTACTTCCGCATGCGTCTCACGGAGCTGGCCAAGCGTTACGGCTTCATCCGGGAAGTGCGCGGCGTCGGCCTGATGATCGGAGTCGATCTCGACCTTCCCGGCAAACAAATCGTCCTCGACGCCATGGCTGAAGGTCTTCTCATCAACTGCACCCACGACACAGTTCTGCGCATGCTGCCCCCCTATATCTTGACCGAGCAAGACGTAGACCGAGCCATCGCAGTCCTGAATCGTGTGTTCAAAAAAACGAAACCCACGGCTTCTACCGCGTGAAAAACTCCGGCTTCCCGATCTTCGCATCCACCGCGACATCGAAGAATCCGATCATCATTTCCTCCCAGCTCTGCTGGCCGTAGCGAACGTCCGCGTCAGGGTCGGGATTCCGGGGATTGTTCGCGGAATTATCAAACGTGCCCCAACATTGGAGCCTCATTCCCTTTTTCACCGGAATCGGGGTTTGCAAGCGGTAAGAAAGCTGCCAAAAGAAGTCGTAATTAGGGACGTTTAACAGCTCTTCCAGACCGCTTTTACCGTCATTAAGCGCGAATAAGAACGATTTACCGCGCAGATGCATGTGCGGAAAGAAGCTCAGCAGCAGCCCGTCGTTCGGAATCGAGCCCCAGGCAGTCACCCGATAGTCCCTTTCCCCGGCCGGGATTAAGAAATGATCATTATTAAGCTGGAGAGTCAAAACCCGCTTCCCCGGCGGCTTTTTCGCGAATGCCAGTGCGATCGTGGTGCGATCCGAAGCCGGCTTGCCATTCGGGGTGTAGTGAATCTCGAATACCAAGTCGGATCCGGCCTTGATCAGCTTTGCTGTCCCTTCCGGCCACGAATCGGGAGTAGATCCGGGCGCGTAAACCGTTAAAATATCAGCCTTTGTCGGCCCGCCGGTCCAGGTCGAGCCAGGCTCCCGAATATACACGACAATATGATGCACCACCGCTCGATTGCCGGGCCGAACCTCCACCGCCTGTACCCAACGATCCTCCTTGAAACCGGTAGGGATAGGAAAATATTGATAATCAACGGTCCCGGCGGCAGGCAGTTCGAAAGCTCGCGGCATGGCCAGTTCCAGGTCGTGCGATGCCAGATTCCAGCCCTGCGGCCACGCTTTTTCCCGTGGAGCGTCGCGCAAATCCCCCTTTTCAGCGCCGGTATCTGCCCACTTTGCAAGGGTTTCGATCTCCGCGGCGTTGAGCGACCGGTCGTTTGAAAAGTGGCCGCCCTGCGCCGGCCACGGAGGCATTTTGCGCGACCGGACCTGGTCCCGAATGGCCTTTGCCCAAGGCCGGGTTTCTTCGTAAGTGCGCAAAGGCATCGGAGCCATCTGCCCTGGGCGATGGCATTCCTGGCAGTGATTTTGGAGAATCGGAACAACGTCGCGGAAGAAAGTCACCGCCGCCAGCACAGCCTGCATCTCTACCAATATATATGCTTCTCAGACTCCTTGACGCAGGCTTGCAAATGGCGCATTATGCATACATAGGAGTTTCAAGATGCTGAAAAGGCTTCCGGTGGCGCTATTCCTGATTGGTGCGAGTTCGGCGTGGGCGCAACAGGTGATCTCTGCGCACTCCGGGGTGATCCATTTCGTCGAGGGGCAAGTGACGCTGGAGGGTCAACCGGTGCAGCCGAAATTCGCCGAGTTTCCGGACGTGAAAAACGGTCAGACGCTTGCGACTCAGGATGGCCGCGCGGAAGTGCTGCTCACGCCTGGCGTGATTTTGCGCATCGGCGAGAACAGCTCCTTCAAGATGATCTCAAACAGCCGCGCCGATACCAGGCTGGAACTGATGTCGGGAGAAGCGGTGGTCGAAGTGGGCGAATTGCTGCCCTCGAACGCGATCACGCTGATCAGCGGCAGCGTCCATATGGAGATTTTAAAAAAGGGCCTCTACCGGATCGATGCCGAGGATCCGGGCAAGTTCCGGGTGTATGACGGCGAAGCGCGCGTGACGGGCGGAGACCAGACTTTGGTTGCCAGAAAAGGCCGGCAAGTGCTGCTCGGCTCAGTCCTCGACATGAATGCCTTCGATGTGAAAGATATGGACGCACTGATGCGCTGGGCTTCGCGCCGCTCTGAAAGCCTGGCCCAGGCAAATGTGTCGTCGGCGCGATCGGCCTCCTCGCTGGGGTACATGGGCAATAGTTTCGGCTCAGCCGGCATGGGCATGGGAAGTTGGGCGTACAATCCGTGGTACGGGATGTTCACCTACATGCCTTATGGGAACAACATGTATTACAACTCGTTCGGCTACCCCTTTTACAGCCCGTCGAACGTCGGATACTTTATGCCGAGCACCGGATTCAGCGGCAGCGCATTTCCGCTGGCCAACTCCGGCACCTCTGCTCACTACGGCGGCGTCTCCAGCCTGGCTCCGCGGCCCTCGTCGGGCGGCCCCGCAGCCTCCATATTGGGTTCCAATTCGGGGAGCACTTCCGGGCTGAGCAGCAGCACCGCGTCGAGCAGCAGCAGCGCGTCATCGTCAGCGGGCCACAGCAGTGGCTCAGCTACCAGCGGACGCGGAAAATAAGGCTTTTTCAATAGTTTTGAGCTTGCCGGACTATAAGCCGGTTTCTGTACTCCGTTGCCGGAGTGACAGTCATTCATCTTCCCTAATTAAAGGGGGGCCGGAGATCTCTCTCCAGCTCCAGCGACCTACCCGGAAGTCTTAACGGAGCGAGCCGCTCCTCCTCCCCTATTTGGTCTTGCTCCGCATGGGGTTTGCCCTGCCGGCGTCCGTTACCGGAGCCGCGGTGCGCTCTTACCGCACCTTTTCACCCTTACCTGCCCAAATACTCGACAGGCGGTATAGTTTTCTGTGGCACTTTCCGTAAAACCCGCTTTAAGCGAGCCCTCCCGGCCGTTAGCCGGCATGTTGCTCTGTGGAGACCGGACTTTCCTCCAGCGGCACATTTGAAAATGCCGCCAGCGACTGCCCATCCTGCAAGCTCGGTTTTAATTATGCGGGCTCGGAGCGGTCCGCCGCAACAGAATATTATTGAAACGTTGAAAACAGGTAGCGTATCTCTAGTCAGTTCGTGTATTCTAGTCTTTAATCGCAGTCGGGGTTGTGCAGTCCGTTTCCGGTTCTAAAACAAGTTCAGTCAGAATTGATTTTGTTGTTTTAGCTCGTTGAGGAGGGTCAACATGTTCAAGAGGTTTACTTCGTTATTAGCCGTTCTTCCGCTGGTGGCGGTCGGGGTCTGTGCGCAAGGTTTGGATACAAAGGCGACGGCCAACGACTGGGAAGAGATTAATTATGAGTTCAATTCATCCGTTCTTGTAGACGGATATCCGAGCCTTCTTCGCGTCGCGGAGCTGCTGCAAAAGCACCCCGGCTACAAGGTGCGGGTGGAAGGCCATACCGATATTATCGGCGGCGGGCAGTACAACGAAAAGCTGGGTCAGGCCCGCGCCGACGCAGTGCGCGACTTCCTGGTGAAGTACGGCGCCAGCCCCGGTCAGATCACGACCGGAACGCGCGGCAAAGTAGACCCCAAATATCCGGGCCAGAAGAGCACGTTTACCAAGACCGATGAAGCCCGCTGGATGAACCGGCGCGTGGTGCTGACGGTGATGGACGACTCCGGCAACGTGGTGGGAGCGGGCGGTCCGGGCGATGCAATCCGGGCAATGGAAGCTCCGAAGGGCATGACCGACTGCTGCACGGAAGTGCTGAAGCGCCTCGATAAGCTCGACGACATCGCGCGGATGTTGAAAGATCTCGCGGATCAGAATGCGCAATTGCGGAAAGAGATTGCGGACCTGAAGAACAACCAGGCGGTATTGGAGTCGAAGGTGAATCAGCCTCCTCCGTCGATCGCACCCGCCGCGCCGCCTCCACCGGTGGTGAAAACCGATTCGAAGTTCCAGCTTATGGGCGTGAACGTGGGCGCGGATTCGGACGGCCACGTGACGTTTACCGGCAAGGGCCGCTTCTTCGGCGTGTTCGGCGAACACTACGCCTTACAGGCGCAGGGCGAGTACTTCTACAATTACGGCGACAAGGAAGGCCAGTTTGACATCGGCTTGATCGACAGGATCGGCCGCATGCAAGCCGGCTTATTCGCCAGCTTCAAGAATGTGTCGCTGGCCGGGATGCAGACCAGCGGAACCATCGGCCAGGGCGCATTCACCCTCGATTACCTCTTCAAATGGGGCAAGTTGGGAGTCTTTGGCACGAAGGCCTTCATGGATAACGCGATGGTCTCGAACGCACCGCTGGTGACTACGCTTCCCAGTGGAGCAACTTATATATCAAGCGACATTTTCGTCCAGTCGTACCTGAAAGTGGTGGATCAGGTGGGCGTCAGCGGCACGGTTGCCCTGTGGGGTAACAACTACCTCGAAGGCAACATTGGATATCTGAAGAGCTATACCAGCGCGGACCGCCCGGGCGGCACGCTGCGTTTCGTCTTCCCGATCAACCCACACGTCGCGATCACTCTCGAAGGCGGCTTGAACGAGACGCTGCTGGGCAGCGGAAACACGGGCCGCGTGACGGCGGGCGTGCAGTTGGGCAACCTGATCAAGCCGAGGGAGATGCTGGAATCCGGCATCCCGACTCCCGTCGACGTGCCGCGCGTGCGGTACGAAGTGCTGACGCGCAGGGTCCACGTGGGCGAGACGCCTCCGGTGGCGAACGCGGGTCCGAATCAGATCGGCGTTCCGGCCGGCACCATCACGCTGAACGGATCGGCATCCTACTCTCCCGATGGCGACCCTCTGACTTACTTGTGGGTACAGACCGGCGGTCCGACGATCCAACTGTCGTCGCCAACGAGCGTGATTACCACGTACAACGCGGCAGGAGGCCAGTCTTACTCCTTCCAACTCACCGTAATGGATAACTACGGTGGTAAAGGAATCGCGACAACCTACGTGACGACACGCAATAGCACGACTCCGGTGATCGTTTCGTTCGTTGGGAATCCAACTACGATTTCGAGCGGTCAATCTTCAACGCTGGCTTGGGCTGTGACCGGCGCAACGTCGGTGAGTATCTCCTCCCTGGGTGCGGTGGCCGCATCCGGTACGCAGATCGTTCAGCCGACGGCAACCACCACCTACGTCCTGACGGCGACCAACGCCAACGGCAGCTCCACGGCGAATGTGACCATTACCGTGAATGCCCCCGCGGTGGCGCTAACAGCGTGCTACGCTTCACCGGCCACAATCATCGCCGGTGAGTCGTCGACCTTGTTCTACACCTCGACGAACGCCACGGCTGTTACCATCAGCCCCGGCGGCGGATCGCAGGGTCTGAGCGGCAGCTTTGCGGTGACGCCG
>Ga0116129_1001494_pt1 | contig 12869 bp, 14 predicted proteins | sample June2015DPH_17_2_FD_89732 | JGI IMG/M metagenome (GOLD analysis project Ga0116129, IMG submission 89732) | Peatland microbial communities from SPRUCE experiment site at the Marcell Experimental Forest, Minnesota, USA - June2015DPH_17_10 | ecosystem: Environmental > Terrestrial > Soil > Wetlands...
GGCGGGGGTGATGCTCGCGGCAGCCGTCACGGCGGTCGGCATGCACTACGCGCTCGACTGGGACTGGGGCAGTGCGACCATATTCGGCATATTGATTTCTGCCACGGATCCGGTGTCGGTGATCGCAACTTTCAAGCAAGCGGGGGTGCAAGGTCGACTACGGCTGCTTATCGAGGCGGAGAGTCTTTTGAACGATGGCACCGCGGCGGTAGCCTTTGTGACCGTCCTCGCGATCTTGACCGGCAATCATCAAGATTTCATTACAATTGCTGGAAATTTGCTCCTGACCATATTAGGAGGGATCACGGTCGGGGCAGTGACCGGCTTTAGCCTTATGTTCTTAGCAGGCCGCACCCCGGACTATTTGGTCGAAATGACGTTCACGACCCTCGCAGCGTATGGCTCATTCTTTATCGCCGAGCATTTTCATATGTCAGGCGTTTTGGCGGCGCTCACGGCGGGGCTGGTCGTCGGCAACTATCGATCATCCTCGGCGATCAGCCGTGCCGGTCGCCAAGTTTTGGGACCTTTCTGGGAATTCGCTGCGTTCATTGCGAACTCGATTATTTTCCTGCTAATCGGGGCTCAGGAAGCGCAGCAGCACTTCAAAGGCATCTGGCTCCCGTTGTTAGTAGCAGTGGCAATGGTAACCTTGGGCCGAGCAGTCGCGGTCTATCCGCTATGTGCGCTGTTTTTCAAGAGCCGCTTCGCCGTGACGTATCAGCATCAGAACATCTTATTTTGGGGCGGTCTACGAGGCGCTTTGGCATTAGCACTTGCCCTCTCATTGCCGTACGAGATGCCGAATCATGATGCAATCGTTACTGTCACATTTGCTGTAGTAGCCTTCTCCGTGTTCGTGCAAGGACTGACAGTACCGCTGCTCTTGAGAAAGCTCCGGTCAGCCAGTTGACGATGCCTCCAAACAGCCCACCCGTTTCAAGTTGGGCGATCCGGTGGCGTTTGCACGGTCGACGGCGTTCATCGCCAAGACCGAGCGCGACGGCGAGTGGCATGAGCTGGACGCCGAGCAACAGACGCCATATCGATGCTGGGTCGATATCGAACACCGTTCAGCCTACTGAATCTCGATCGTAAGATGCGAAAGCGCGGGGTAGCGCGCCAACTTTGCCCGGTAATAGTCCGCCGTACACGGCTCTTTCGGACACACCGAGACGATGGCCCCGAGATGGCCAGGCCCTAAGCGCCACAGATGCAGGTCCGCAAGCCTGCTGCCGTCGCTCTCGATCGTCGTGCGCAGATCCTCGGCTAAGCGGCGGTCCGGAATGCGATCGAGGAGAATGGCTCCCGTGTCGCGAATGAGTCCATAGGACCAACTGGCGATCACGCAGGCCCCGATGATACCGGCAAGAGGGTCCATCCAAAGCCACCCGAAAGCACGAGCAAGGAGCAAGCCCACGATGACAAGGACCGAGACTGCCGCGTCCGCTACCACATGGATGATTGCCGCTCGCATATTGTTGTCACGGCCAGTTGCGCCGTGGCCATGACTGTGTTCCTCGAAGACGGTCGTATAACTATCGGCGCCCAGGGAAATCCGCGCATCGAAAGCATGCGGTTCCGGGATCGTCGCCATCGATTCGAGAAATTCACCGCGCGCGACCATCGTGAATTCTTGCTTGACGCCGTCCGGCCGCGTTGTCGTGACGCGCGTGGTGGCGGCGTCAGGCGCGGGACCGCGTGCCGCGCGCAAACGGAAACGCGGCGGAACTCCGTCCTCAAACACCTCGAGCAGCAAATCGCCGGTTCGTGTCGCGATGGCGTGCGCCTCCTCGTGCGCCTCCTCGTGAGCGTGGTCGTCTTGCTCGCCATGGCTGTGACCATGATGATGACCGCTACTGCTCAAAAGCCATGCACTCGCGATGTTGACGGCGAGGCCGACACAGGCAATCGGGATCGCTTCCACAAAATGAATCTGCACGGGCGCGAGAATGCGAGTGACGGATTCGTAGCCAATCAGGAGCGCGATCATGGCGAGCACGATCGCACTGGTGAAGCCGGCGAGATCGCCGAATTTTCCTGTTCCAAAAGTGAAGTTGGCATTTTCCGCATGTCGGCGGGCGTACGTATACGCCAAGGCGGCTAAAAGAAGGGCGCCGGCGTGCGTGCTCATATGCAGGCCATCCGCCACGAGTGCGATCGACCCAAACAGGAGTCCGCCAAGGATTTCGGCGCACATCATTGCGCCGCATAGCCAAATCACAGTCCAGGTTTTGCGCTCACTCTGCTCGTGTCCTTCACCCAAGAAGCGATGCGGATGCGAAGTTGGCTCTGCAGTGTGGGTAGCGACGCTCATCGCTGTATTCACTTTAGGTAGGTACGGACGACGTCCAGTAATTGTTCGGCCGCCTCTCTTTTGAGCGCGCCGGGATATTTCTCGACATCGACCAGGTGCGAGCGAACGTGATCCTCGACCACCTCTGCCATCAGCCCCGCCATCGCACCCCGTGCTCCCGCGATCAAGTGCATGACTTCCTCGCAACCCGCCTCGCTCGACAGGGCGCGTTCGATGCTATCGACTTGGCCGCGAATGCGACGCACGCGTGCCAGTAACTTCTTTTGCTCGCGGATGGTGTGGCTCATGAGCCATTATAGCATAGCACCCCACCCTATACGCCTAAGCCTGTCTGGCTTCCTGCGAAAAATACATGCGGTCGAGTGAACCAGTCCATTAATTTGGCGTCGATCGTCAGTGGCTGCTTGTCGGCAAGGGGCGAAGTGCTTCGGGGAGCGCCCGAAATCGGAGTCAGGTCAGCCCGCGCTGACAAGCGCGATACCGCTGATCGCACCCAAGACAACAACAAGAAGGGGAGGGGCGCGCCACGCAGTCAGTAAAATGAACAATGTGAGCACAACAGCGAAATCACCCGATGATTTGACCGAACTCGTCCACAAGGGGTTATAGAGAGCCGCGCCGAGCAACCCGACGACGGCGGCATTGATCCCACGCATGATGGCTTGTGCGCCAAGTCGCCGCCGGAACACATCCCAAAACGGCAACGTACCCAGTAGAATCAGGATACCCGGAAGAAAGATGCCGATCAGCCCCAGGACGGCTCCCACCACCCCATTGGGGGACTGCCGAACCACGGCCCCGAGATATGCGGCGAAGGTAAACAGCGGCCCGGGTACTGCCTGGGCGGCGCCATAGCCCGCGAGGAAGGTGTCTTCACTTACCCAACCCGGCGTCACGAATGCTTGGCTCAACAGGGGCAGAACAACATGGCCGCCACCAAATACCAACGCGCCGGAACGATAGAATGCGTCGAAGATCGCAATTCCCGGCGATAGACCGCCAAAGGCGGGAAGAACGAGGAGTAAGAGGAAAAAAGCACTGAGTGATATCAGACCGACGCGACGCGAAACCGGTAAGCCAAATGCTGTTGCGGAGATGGGTGTTGAAGCGCGGCATAGCCAAGAGCCGGCTACGCCGCCGACCAAGATCGCGCCGATTTGCGATATCGAGGAGCCGCTAAAGAGGATGGCGAGTGCCGAGACGCCAGTAATCGATGCACGCTGACGATCGGGACAGAACGTGCGTGCCATCCCCCAAAAGGCCTGTGCAACGATGGCTACCGCGACAAGTTTGAGCCCATGTATCAGCCCAGTACCGGTTGGGCCTGCTAGCGTATGGGCGCCATAGGCAAATAGCGTCATGAGGACGGCGGACGGAAGTGTGAAGCCGAACCACGCCCCAAGCCCGCCCCAGTATCCCGCGCGAATGAGTCCCAGAGAGAAAACCACTTGGCTGCTGCCGGGACCCGGAAGGAATTGACAGAGGGCAACGAGATCCGCGTAGGCAGCATCTTCGAGCCAGCGACGCCGTACGACAATCTCCTCTCGGAAATAGCCTAGATGCGCGATGGGTCCGCCGAAGGATGTGACACCAAGCTTCAAGAATGCAAGCAGTACCTCCGGAGCGGATCGCTCACGCATACTGGAACAGCCCATAAGCCCCAAATCCATATGAAGTTGCTGGTGAAAGAGCGCGGCGAACCCGCCAATATCTTATGGATACGGTAGACATGGATCGTCCTCTAAATCCACCGCTCAAGTTGGGTATATGGAGGGGCTCCTCGATAGCAGAAACCTTGAAAGCAGGAAGCCAATCAGCGCGCCGCAAAGTTGCGCCACAATAAACCCGACGACGTGCGCGGGCGCGATCCCCGCAAAAGAGTTGCTGAGAGCGCGAGCGATCGTAATCGCGGGATTCGCAAACGATGTGGACGCTGTAAACCAATAAGCCGCCCCGATCCAGGCAGATACCCGCCAAGCGGCTTCGTTCGGACCTGAAGAACCCACGACAACCAAGATCAACCCGGCAGTGGCAACCGATTCGGAAAGCCATTGCCCGGAACCGGACCGCAGATGCAAGGAAGTCTGGATCAAGGGCAACTCGAACATCGCGTGTGCCAAGAGCGCACCCATACAACAGCCGACGATTTGAACGCTCACATAGGCAACCGTTTGTTGGACGGTCAGGTTCCCGCGCAATGCCTCAACGATCGACACGGCCGGATTGAAGTGCGCGCCGCTGATTGGACCGAAAAGCGCAATCAGGGTTGCGAGCACGGCGACCGTTGCCGCCGTATTCGCTAGCAACGCGATCGCGAGATTGCCGCCAGCCAAGCGCTCGGCCATGATGCCAGAGCCGATCACGGTCGCGGCCAACAGCATTGACCCTAAGCCTTCAGCGACGAACGCTTGGCGCATTCAGCCCGACCCGGTAAAGGCATTGCTATTGCCGATCTCACGAAGCCTGGATTGCAGCATCATGCCATCGAGCGATGCGATCGGGAGGCTCGTAAAGAGCTTGATCCGAGCTGCTAGCTGCTTGAGCGCCTTGCGGAAGGCAATCGCCTTGTCGGCATCAGTGCCTTCGACCGCCGCGGGGTCCGCGATTCCCCAGTGTGCCGTCATCGGTTTACCCGGCCAGATGGGGCAGACATCGCCGGCCGCGTTGTCGCACACCGTCAAGATAAAATCGATCGGTGGCGCGCCAGCCGCCGCAAATTCGTCCCAACTCTTGCTTCGAAGGTTCTCCGCCGGCAGATCCATGCGCTTGAGAAGCGCAACCGCCATCGGATGCACCTGGCCCTTGGGGAAGCTTCCTGCGCTGTAAGCGCGGAACCGTCCCTTACCCCAATAATTCAAAAGCGACTCGGCGAGAATGCTGCGTGCGGAGTTGCCGGTGCAAAGGAAGAGGACGTTATAGATTCGTTCTCTCATTTAGCGCAGCAACTCGCCGCGGGCGCAGCCTTCTGCGCCGGCACGCAACATTGAGCTGCGGTGCTCTTAACCGGGACGATCGACTCGCCATGGTCGAAGACTGCCGTGTCCTCGCCATACACCGGGATGCTCCCGAGCGTGTGGAACGTCTCCCACGCGATTCCCGTGGGATCAGTAACCCAGTACTTGTCCGATTTCGCATAACAGCAGGGCTGCTCGCTCTCTTCGACCATGCGGGCGTCGGCGGCTTCCAGTTGCGACCGCATGGCGCGCAGCTCCTCATCGGTCTGCACCTGGAAGCCCAGGTGATTGACGCCCACCGGTTGACGGTGTGTCGAGATGGCGAAGTTCACCTGCGGATCCTCGAGCATCCACTTTGCATAGTCGGGCTGCGTTACAATGGGCTCCGCGCCAAAAAAGCGTTCGATAGAAACGGATGGAGGCGGGAAGGTCCTGGACGCTGACATGCACGTGAAGGCGTTTCATGAGTCACCTACAGGCTAAGTCGTCAGTAGATACATCGCGCCGACACGGTGCTCATCCGTAATATCCGAAACTGGCAAGCCTTGTGATTGAAGGAGCGCTATCGCGGTTGATTTGGGCGGCCGCCCACGGATCATGATCGGCTCGGTCATGACAGAACCCTTAGGCGACTTTCGCGGTGCGTTTGACGGGCTTCGCTCCCTGGGCCGGGGCGCAGCATTCGGCAGCGCTTTCGCGGCAACAGTTCTCAGTGAGATACCCGACCAGGCTGTTCATCACGGCGAAGTCAGCCGAGTAAAAGAGCTGTCGGCTTTCCCGGCGCTGGGTAATGAGTCCCGCCCGCTGAAGATTCTGTAGGTGGAACGTCAACGATGACGGCAAAAGCCCAACGCGTTGTCCGATAGTACCGGCCGGCAACCCCGCCGGACCGCGTTGCACAAGTAGTCTATAGATTGCCAGCCGGTGTTCATGCGCCAGGGCACCGAGTGATTCGATGACATTCGGAGTCTTCACATATCTATGATATTACGAGGAAAGTCGTACGGTCAAGCTCGACTCGTCAAACGATTCCATTAATGTGTGCGGATGGAATAAGAGACCATCCAGCCGCCCTTCACTGGCTCGAACTGCACCGTTCCGCGATTCTGGGCATCTTGACGATTCAGCACGAATTTCGCGGTTGCAATGCCGAGAGCGGCCCCGGCCACCGTATCGGAAAACCAGTGCACATTCTCATCGAGCCGAACGTAGGCAGTCGCGCCTGCGACCCCATAGCCAATGATGCGGCGAATCCATCGATATTCATCGTTTCCCGACTCGGCAAACACGGTTCCGACCGCAAAGGCAACTGTCGCATGGAGCGATGGGAATGAGTCTCCCCCTTTGCCCCATTCGTTCGAGGAGGTGGTCGCATCGGGACGCTCTCGACCGGTCGCGTACCCTAGCACCTCGGCCGTGGCACCGCTGAATGCACCCGCCTCAATCAACGCCCAAGTCTCGCGATAGCCATCCTTATCATCGTAAAACGCCGCGCCGAGCGCCGTGCCAGCGATCAGGGCCAGCGTAGGTGCCGCATCGCGCAAACTGTTTTTGTCCTCGCCGCCATTCAGAACCGCCTTCGAGCCCGTGGCGAAATGGTCACGGACTCTCGCATCAATTGAATGAGCGGCACCGATAGCGACCAGGGTGCCCCCGAAGTACAGCCAGTCTTCTTCATCCCATCGCAACGGCGAGGTGAAATAGAGCTTGGTATCTTCGAGCGTTGTGTCGAGGAGGGAGTCCGCGGCGCGACCGACGATGGGGAAGATTCCGACGACCGCCCATCCCAATATCGCCCATGTCATTCGCTTGGTCCTGATCGTCTTGCGATAGCGAAGGTGGCGCATTAGGCGGCGCGAGGTCGCGTAAGGCATAGAGTTCATTGGTGATTAGAGCTCCCAAAGACTTGGCATTGCTTTGCAGCGCCAAGTATATCGTCAGTCCCGCAATGCGCAGCATGCAGCGCTTGCCTTTCGCTTCTGATATATCCTATACTTTGCGAGGCAAAGTAATATCACGTCCAGAGGCCGCCATTGTGAGCGCTCGTCGCGAAGCAGCGTCTCACGCGGTTCGATCCAATTGAGTGGATTAGTCCCCCTCGAGTGTTGGAAGTACAAAATGGCCGCACAAGCCGAGCGCTCGTTTCATTGTTTTGGCCATGTATGTTCCCGGGAGAGGATGCTCACAACTCTCTATGGATGCATCGCGCTCGTCACTGTTGCCATAGGAGTTCTGGGACTGCCCGGCGCTTCGTGGCCTAGGCAAATGCTAGAGTCGTGGATCAATATCCACGCGCTATTTGGATTGCTGCTTTGCAGCTTGGTGTTTTCCCGCTATCAATGGAGCGTTACCCACTCGCCGCGCATGTTGCCTTCCGGCATTCGCCAATTATCCCGTCACCTCTCGCGCATCGTTTACTTGTTGCTCTACCTGGTCATAGGCGCGAGAGAAATTATTGGTATCCTCAACAGCCTTTGGCATGGCGGCGCGGTCGATTTCAATCTATTTGACGCCCGTTTTCGTCAGGGCCCCGATTACGAGGGGTTTAACCTACACGATGATTTCCATTTGTTTTTTGCCTCGGGTCTCTTTGCGCTCATTTTCATTCGTGTCTTGGCATTCAGATTGTGGCGGCGTTCCGAGGAGCGCGTTGCTGGTCCGAAAGCGGCAACAGGAGCTCGATCCGGGCGAACGTCAAGCAATCTTGAAACAAATGATCGGTAGCCCCTGTTAGGGTGAAGGTACTCCCGATCGACTGACCAAGGGGTGCACTGCGTTCGCGATCGCGCCGGTTCCTGTGGTCATTCAACGAGCCAGTACCGTACGCCTTGCGAGGGCGCCATATTCCAGATCAAGCAGCGCGTGTCACATACTTGGTACCGCAGAGTGCGCCTGTGTCAAGCCGGGTCTCGGCGACTTTGGGGAGGGACGTCGCCGCGGCCCTGCGAACTTCGGATCACCGGGGTCAGATCCTCGTAAAGCCTCGAGATTGACAAGACTTTGTATGGCAAAGTTTACAAGCAATTGCATAATTACATACTTGGTAAAGCAAAGTAACTCATCGCCACGCAGCTTTCATGGCAAAGACAACTTGCAAAGTTAAGCGCGTACCGAAGGACTCCGACACGGCTCCATACCATATGGCTCGTCCGACGCACGGAGTCGGCTTGCGCTTACGCACGACGATTGAGAAGCGTCCTTCTCGAGTCAGGCGGAGCCTCTGGCTGGGTCTGATGATGCTTCTCTTGCCTAGCGTTCTTTATGCCGGGGGCGGCTTTCTGGGGATCGACTCAGAATTGCCCCTCGACACCGGGGGCATCTGGGCGCGTAAATATCAAACCGGTATCGAGAATGGGGTGATTGCTGTGGAAGTCGCAGGTGCGCTCTGGTTCGGCAACGACGACAAGCTGGGACATACCTTTTGGCAGGACATCGATTCCACGGCTCTTTCGGGAGTTGCCGCGCAACTGCTGAAGTACGGGTTCAGTCGTCCACGTCCTTATCAAGGTGATAACCCGAACGCATGGTTCAAGGGAAGTTGCTGCCAAAGCTTTCCGAGCGGCGAGGTGACGCTCCAAGCGGCGTTTGTGACGCCGTTGATCGTCAACTACTACAAGCAGGAGCCGTGGATTTGGGCACTCGAGGCATTACCTGTTTACGATGCCATTGCACGCCTGAAGAGCCAGGCGCATTGGCAGACTGATGTCATTGCCGGCGGCCTTCTGGGAACCGGCTTTGGATACTGGGCGACGACGCGCAACACGCCGCTATCGGTTCAGATTCTGCCGCGCGGCGTGACCATTGGTATCAGTAAGCGATTCTAGGGCGCCATTCAGGTTCTCCGCTCCGCGAGTCTGCTACGGTTGCGTAGGGGCGTTGAGGGCATCGAGAACCGCCGCAAGCGGCACCGCATGCTTGAGCACGAGGTCCGCAACTGCCGGGATGTCGTTGAGATCGACCTGCGGAATCAGCGCGTCGGGAAACTTGCGATCCGCTGCGATGGCGACGATGCGCGCATCGTTCGGGTGCAGCGCCGGCTTTGCCACCGCCTCTCGAAACACTTCGAGCCTGGGATGGCGTTCGCTCTTGAACCCCTCGACGAGAATGAGATCGCAAGCAGAGACTTTGGCGAGGAGTTCCGCCAACGGGACTTCCGCTTCATTGCCGAGTTCATGCATCTGCACCCAACGCCGCGCTGATGACACGATGACCTCGCAGGCACCTGCCTTGCGGTGCTCGTAGGAATCCTTTCCCGGCAGATCGACATCGAAGGCGTGATGGGCGTGTTTGAGAGTGGCGACCCGCAGGCCTTGCGCGCGCAACACCGGAATCAGCCGGATGAGGAGCGTCGTCTTGCCCGATCCGCTCCAGCCCGCGATACCGAGCACGCGTGCCGAGTTCACGGGTGGATCGTCTCGGTTTGGGTCAGCGAGACGAGTCCCTGATGCGCAATGATTGCTTGGCCTTTTTCGGATAAGAGGTAGAGCGCGAGCTTCAGAGCCTGCGGCTTGGCCGACAATACGATGAGCCCATAGAGCGGGTGTGGGTCGAGTTGAGCCGGAACGACGAGACTCGTGAGGTCCGGTAGTTCCTTTTCGAGGTTGGACGAGCCGCTGCAATAAGTGATCGACATATCGATTTGGTGCGACGCAAAGAGCGCCGCCGCCGGGCTTTGCGTTGCACTCGCCGGCGTGGCGGTGAGATTCATCGCGGCTTGCGCTTTTTCCTTGAGCGTCGCCCCCGCGCCCGGCCGCTGCGCCTCGATCGCATCGAAGATCGCCCAGGCATAGTCACCGGAAGGATCGACGATTGGGGTCGAGGTCTTGATTCGAACATCGCGCGCCAGCAAGCGATCAACGAGGTTGGCCTGAGTTACGCGGGCTGAGCGTCGAGACACGATGCACATGCGATTACGGGCGAATGCGATGACCGGAAGCGGGGTTCGGCCTTGGAGTTTGTGCGGGTTGCCCATGTCGGCTGACAGGAAAAGATCGGGCGATTCACCCTTCTCGATCCGCTCCCGCATGAGGCCGGAGCCCCCGAAGGTCCCTTTCACTTCAATTGCAAGGACTGGCTCCGCCTCCCGGGCGAGCTCGCCCACTACTCCGCGCAAACTCCCTGCCGCGAAGATCTGAATCGACTCTGGCGGCTGCGCGAATCCCGGAGCGGTCAGGCTCGTGAGCGCAAGCCCCAGGATGGCCGCACGGAGCGGCGATCTAAAGCAACCTTGATGCATCATGTCTACCCCGTGAAGAATGAATCGTTGGGTCTTATAGTGCCGTATATCATGAACGTTGATCTCCATCAGCATTCGCTTTCGGCCTTGGTATTGGGCGTGGTGATCGCTGGTGGGCGCTCTGTACGCTTCGGCGGCGAGAAAGCGGCGGCGCTGCTCGCGGGAAAGCCGTTACTCCTGTGGGCCGCGGACAGGCTTGCGCGCAGTTGTGCGTCCGTCGCGATCAATGCACGCCCCGGCACCGCGGCCGCCGCGCTCGCCGAAGCTGAGGGCTTGCCTGTTCTACACGATGCCCCGGGTGATGCCGAGGGACCTCTCTCAGGCGTGAAGGCCGGACTCACCTGGGCCAAGGGGCGCGGCGCGTGCGCTATCGCCGTGAGCCCGTGCGATGTGCCGCTGCTTCCGGGGGACTTATTCGTGCGTTTGATTGCCGCGGCGGGCACTGGCGCCGCAATGGCTGAAACGTCGGAGGGCCATCAACCGCTCTGCGCCGTATGGCCCGTGAGTGCGTTACTCAAGCTCACTGAGCTACTGGCCGACGGTGCCCACCCCGCGACGTGGAAGACGCTCGACAATTTGGGGGCGGTGCGCGTGCGATTTCCGAAGGCAGCGGCATTCGCCAACATCAACACGCGCGCCGATCTCGCGGCACTCGCCGAGCGGCTCGATGCGGATGAGCGGTGACGTTCAACTTACCACCGATACAGGTCGCCTACGAATCCTTCCGGGAAGACATCGGCGCGTGGCGGCAGCTCGATGAAGCCATCCGTCGCTGCCAGCGACAGGAAATCCCCAGAGCCATTCGGAGTATGGTGCCGGGCCGAGCGAGCGCCCCGGGCGTCATATTGAATGGTCACAGGCACGAATGACGCCATGGATTTCCGGCCGAGATTGAGTGCCGAAGCGAGCCCGATCGGCTCACTGACCGCCTCGTGAATTCCCATTGCCCGGTGGAGGGCCGGGATGACATACCGGATCAAGCACATGAGCGTCGAGACGGGATTGCCCGGCAGCCCAAAGACCGCCTGTCCTCGGGGTCCGATCCCAAACCACATCGGTGCGCCGGGGCGTTGGGCCACCTGATAGAAGACCTCTTCGACCTCGAGTGACTTCAGTGCCTTGGGAACAAAGTCGAATTTACCCTTGGACACTCCGCCACTTAGGACCACGACGTCGCGCTCGGCCAAATGCTGGGCAAGTCGCTCCTGTAGCATCGCTTCCTTGTCGAGGATGTGGTCGCTCCCGACGTGCTCGAAGCCATGTTCGTGGAGTGCCGCAACGACCGCGTATGCGTTGGATCGGCGAACTTGATGCTCCAGAATGGGCTCGCCGGGCTCGACGAGCTCGTCGCCCGTGGAGATGACCATGACACTCGGGTGGCGGCTCACGCTCACCTCTGCCAACCCCGCCGACGCCACGACGGCGATCTCGGGGGAGCGAAGCCGTGTCCCGGCCTTGAGCATCGGTACACCTGGCGCGCTGTCGGATCCCCGACGCTGAATGTTGCGGAAGGCTCCTCCCGAGGCGCTGTCCAGCAGCGATACCGTACCGGCCGCGATATCGTATTCCTCCAAGGGAATCACGCAGTCGGTGCCGCGCGGCATCATTGCCCCCGTCATCACTTCGATCGCGTTCTCTCCAGGGGAGAGTTGGAGTGCCGGTGTGCCGGCCGGCTGCGTTGCCTCTATCTGAAACTGACGCAGCCCCCGCTCGAAGTCTTTGCTTCGAATCGCGATTCCGTCCATGCACACCCGGTCGAAGGGCGGATTGTCGCGTTCGGCAAAAACATCCTGCCTCAAAATCTGGCCGATGCACTCACTTAACGGACGCCACTCGATCGGTAGCGGCATGAGTCGAGCGTCGATGGCCTCGCGAGCCATCTGGGGGGTGATGGGCGTAAATCCTCACTCGGCCGCAAGGACCGCGGTTCAATGCGCGAACGTTGAAGAACCCGCTCATATTAGCGCGAATAGAGAGCCTCAAGCGATTCACGGGGACGCCCCCTGTACCGATTGCTCTGGTGCTGGGTACGCCCGCGGGTCGAAGCCGGTTGCCGCGCCGTGCGAGAAAACCTATGCGCGTCCGTGCATATCGATTTGTGTGAATGCCACATGTTAGCTTTTCGTGCGGGATCTGAGGGGCACCGCTCCTCACGCACGAGAACAAGCCGATGAACAAGACGGTACCCGTGTTGTTGGCACTCCTGCCGCTCACCCTCCAGTCGGTACGCGCGGACGACGATGCGCAGAGCAGTTCCCCGCCGTCGGGGCAAAAACCCCTCGAACACATCGTTGTGACGGGCGTACGAGAGAGCGGGGACAACTATCGGGCGTCAGAGCTCGAGTCCGGCGGGCCCCTAGGA
>Ga0116129_1001495_pt1 | contig 12866 bp, 15 predicted proteins | sample June2015DPH_17_2_FD_89732 | JGI IMG/M metagenome (GOLD analysis project Ga0116129, IMG submission 89732) | Peatland microbial communities from SPRUCE experiment site at the Marcell Experimental Forest, Minnesota, USA - June2015DPH_17_10 | ecosystem: Environmental > Terrestrial > Soil > Wetlands...
AAAAATACCCGGGCTTCCGAATGTGGTCTGCACGACCGCTGGACCGAACTGCTGATTATTGTAGGTAACCGTCACCTGAGTTGTCCCGTTCGTGACCAACCCGCCCGGGGCGATTGCATTGATCTGTCGTGACTGCGCGTACAGTATGGGTGCGGGAGTGCCGTCGAATAGCACTTGAACACCGGCTAGCTCCGTGGGAACATTGCCTTGTGCATCGGCCTGATAGGCTACACCGACGTCGGGCCCGATTCCGAAACCGGTGAGCGTTACCAATTCGCCAGGCGCGATCCCCGCGCTGCCTGATTGCGTCGCGGCGTTGAGCACGTCGTTAGAAAGGCAGGCTGGTGCTGTCCAACCTCCACTCCCAAACTGAACCTTCGAGACCACGCCAGTTGGGGAGTCCCGCCACGCGATCATCACCGTACCGTCGGAAAGCGGCACTAATCCCCCGACAAAGGTGACATCGCCTCCCGCGTTATCTCCCAGATAGGTCGCATCCCTGAGCGCACCATTCGAGTCTAGGTGAGCTAGAAAGCCATTCGTTAGATTGGTTGTACCCTGGAAACAGACCTCGGGAGCTGAAGAGGTCACTGGAAAACTTGGGCCCGTTCGTCCGCCGATGTAGATATCGCCAGTTGGACCTACGCCGAGTGCGCTGACGCCGACGTCAAAACTAGAACCCGATGAGCGGAAATCGGAGCTCGCGACGTAACTCGCCCAGTTCAACGAAATGCCGTCCGGGGAGAATTGCGCCACGAAGCCCGCCGGCGCGAAGTTGTTCCATGGCGGCACGATCGCCGAGGGTTGCATGACGCCTGGCGTGGCGGGGAGGTCGAGTGAGGTGGTGTATCCAGCCAAATCGATATTGCCGGCGCCGTCGACTGCGATATTCAACAGGCTGTCTGACCCGCTGCCGCCGAAGTATGTGCTAGCCAGAATATTCCCCGAAGGATCCAGCTTGATAAGGAAGCAATTCTGGCTTCCTTTTAACTGCTGCTGGAATGCACCCGCCGATACTGGAAAATTTGGCGAAGTGGTGTTTCCCGATACCACTACGTTGCCCAGCGAGTCGACCGCTATCGCCGTTACCGCGTCCGCACTGCTATTGGCGAGAGTGGCGTTATACACGATAGTAGAGCCGTCCGAGCTCAACTTCAGAACGTAAGGATAACCCAGGGATGTCTTACCGCCGACATAAGCGTTGCCCGCTGCATCCACCGCAATGACCGAAGTAGCGGCCACGGAATCCGGAAGGTAAGTAGAGTAAAGGAACTTGCTGCCATCCGAACTGAGCTTAGCGGCGAACGCCGTGGCAGTTGTACTGGACGGAATGGCCGTGCCGGGAGTGGTGGGAAACTGGCCGCCCGTCGAGCCAGTGAACACAACGTTTCCGTTGGTGCCGATAGCGAGTGCTGTGCCCGTGTCCGCTGTCGGGCCGCCGAGCAGAGTGCCCCAAACTTCCTTGCCGGTGGGATCGACTTTCATCACTGCCCCATCGGGACATGGCAACGAAATCGGGATGCCAGGGGAGGTCACGGAAGAACACGTGCCCCCGCCGGGCTGCGTCTGCGCCGCGCCCGCTGTTGGCGATCCAGACAGAGACAAGTAGTAAGTGTTCCCGAAAGTATCGAAAAACGGGCGATCTGCGGTGGGCCGCGGGATCGTGCTTAGGCTCCCAGGCACCGATTGTGCAGCTATGCTTGCCGCAAACGCAAAAACCAAGCCGCCGAGTCGTAGCGCCCCACCTCCGAGACATACCGACCCAGGGCCCGATTCATCCTTAGATGATTTCATAGGTTTCTTGTTAAGTCCAGCCATAACGACAGGTAAGGCCAGCACGAATGGGGCCGCTCGCAGAGCTGCTGGATCTCCGCCACGTAAGGGCTAACCCTATCCGTCTTTGGCCAGATACCATGTTCCTAAAAGGCAGTGCATTCATCGCAAGCGTCATAACTCAAGGCGTTATTGAAGTATTTGCACTTCCGAAACGTCTAATTCGACACCTGTGCCACTCATCACGCCGTTAGGATCGCCTCGAACCGTTCCGACAGAGACATATCCAGAAGTCCCTGAGGTGGTTAGGTTTAGATTGTCTGTTCCATTGGTTGTATCAACGTTGGCAGCGAAGAGCGGCCCAGACCCAGCAAATCCCGGTAGCCATACTTCTACCCGGAGTTTATAAGTGGAGTCCCAAGTTGCGTAGAAAATATACGCCTGATAAGTGTATTCCGTTCCTGTAGTAGTCAACCCAGTAATCAGCGCGTAATTCATACCGGTCGCGGCCAAGTCTCCATTAGTCCAAGCCGTCGCGGGATTCTCAGCTCCCCCGGTGGCTACTGAGGTTCGACACCATGGTTCGCCCATGTTAGGACCCGAACCGCCGCCGACACTGCAATTATCGTTCGTATACCAATAGGCATATGCGATGTCGTAGCTTTCCTGATAGACAGTATTGACGCCCTGGTCCCGAACAAAGCCGATTTCTCGCTGGCCAGCATAGTCCTCCCGTTCGGTGAAGAAAAATGTTTCATACAGATCTGCCGGCAACGTCAACGTACTGTAGCTCACGTTTCCATTGAATGTCGCGGTTGCGAGGAGGCCAATCACTGAAGACTTCAAAGAACTAATTTGTGCGTTAGTTGGGGGACGCAATATTGTAGCACCTGTCGAGTCAACCGCGCATATGGGCCCAGGAGAACACGACTGATAAGAGAATCAAAAAGGCGGTGTCAGTCCGCTATTACCCGTCGGGTAGGTATAGTAGTAGTCGTTTTGATAAGTACCGGAAGTCGGAAAAGAGAATGGCGTTTGGACAGAGGTTACGGTCGTATGTTGACCGCTGGCAGGGCTACTCGGAAAGGTAAGCTGAGTGCTATTCTCTCCGCTCATTATGGTCGTGTAGGTAGGCTGAGCAGTGGCGCTAGCGCATAGAGATGCGACCGATATCGCTAGCCGAAGTAAAGCTATTTTCATGATATTCTCCTTTTTCAATCTCTTTCGCGGCCTGAAATTTAATTGGAACGCAGAGTGTAGACAGCTAGAAACTCATTGTTACCATAATCGCTTGGTCTGGGAATCGCGGTGTTGGGCTGGTAAGGATTCCCGTTCGAATCCAAGAGGTACGCCTGCATGCTACTCATACCTACATTCCACTGCATGGCTAACGGAATCACGACCGCCGCTTCAAACGCGTTAGCGACGGTTGAGGACGGTGCAAGTTGAAGTGGAATGTGGGTGCGGGTGATTGCTTCGCCAGCAAAAACATGAAGAAGACGAGGATTCTGGAGTGACGCAGCGGAATTAAGCAGCCCGCCGGGATCAAGGATTCTGACTCGCATTTTTATTCCTGTGGGAGCCGTCATTTGCACCGTAGGCATGTCGGAGGCGGCTTTGACAGTCAATGGCGTTGAAAACTGACATGATTCCGCATATCTGCCTGTGGCGGCGGAACATAGTCGGTAAGAAATACCCGCAAACGCCGTCACGCTAAACCGACCATCCGATGCGGTAGTTATCCTAAACTGACCTTAGAGGTTTTGTTAATGACGTCGCGGTGATCGCAACTCCGGGTAGCGGCCCCAGGGTGTCTCCCGCGAGAAGCTGACCGCTCAACGTGACAGTCTGAGCTGAAAGGCCGGCAGATACGACCCAGAGCATGATCCCGCTCAGAGTAAGAGAATCTTTTATGCGCACTTTGTTTCCTCCCATGCTTGCTAATTCCAACTAATGCAGTCGCAAAGATTCGAAACAATGCGGCCCCGACCGGCGGCGCATGAAAAAAAACAGCCCTAAACGCACGGGCAGACCGCTTGGTCCGATAGAGCACGGAATCTTCTATCTGCCCTCGCGTGCACTGAAGCTGAAAGCCCCGTGCCTTATACACCAGAACCAAAACCCGTGTTTCTCGAATCCTCATCTCGATTCATATCGACTTTTCAGAAAAAGCCGAGTAATGAACCAAACACCGTCTACAAGTCCTCACGCTACGTTTTCAATACTGCGCCCTGGCGATAACACTTGTCAAGATCTATTTACAAATAAATCGTTTCGTAATACTTAGGTTATTGGAATATAGCAATCTCTCGCTTTCCGCTCGAATCAATCAATAAGCCGATAACTCTAGTCGAGTGGTCCTGCTGTCGTAACACAATCCAAGGCTATATCGCTGAAATACTAGCGCCGCGGGAGGTCCGAATTAAAGCAGCCTTTCGTGCCCAAACGCCCTCCTAAATCAGCGGCACCTGTGCCGGTTTGCACGGCAGAATCTCAATCGTCGCATGGAGCTTACCCAATCCGAGAGCGACTTGCGGATGCAGCCAAGTTTTGAATATCATCTAGTCTCGTCGTAGCTGCGAGCGCGTTGCGCAACAGCAGTGCACACACCGGCTGCATCCGTTCTTCGATGCACGGCCAACGCGAATTCTGCGAGCCTCCCAAACGGCCCTCAAGAGTTTGATTTGGCCTCACAGAGGGCGAAACAATTCGGGATGTCAAGGGCGGAGTAAAAGTTTCCGTGGTGGGACTGGCGGATTTTAGGAAACTCAGCCCGCAGGCGTTATCCGGCGGAATGAAGAAACGCGCCGCCGCTGTCGCCCGAGCCTTGGCGCTCGATCCCGAAATCCTGGTATTCGACGAGCCGTCCGCCGGTCTCGATCCGATCGTGGCTGCTGAACTCGATGAGTTAATCCTGGCTCTGAAGCGCGCATTTCATATGACGGTCCTGGTCGTAACCCACGAAATGGCGAGCGCCTTTCGCATCGCCGACCGAATGGCGATGCTATACCAAGGCTCGCTCATTACTGTCGGCACGAAGGAAGAGTTACAAGCAAGCTCCCATCCGAGAATCCGCCAGTTTCTCGACCGAGTGCCGGATCCGATCCTCGAGAGCGCGAATCATCAAATCCTCGAACGTTATGTGAAAGGAGGTGCTCTATGAGCGCCCAGGCGAAAGTCGGTTTGTTCGTGATTCTGTCTGTTGTTTTATTAATAGGTACGATCTACTGCGTAGGCAACGAACAATGGGGCCGGCACGTGATCCCCTATCGAACCTACCTTCGCTACGCCGGCGGCGTTGAACCCGGCTCCGAGGTCCTCTTCGGAGGAATCTCGGTCGGCCGAGTCTCTGCCGTTCGAGCCTGGAGTCAGGACCCAACCAAGATCGAAATCGCGCTTGAAGTAAAAGAAGGCACTCCGGTAAACGCGAACTGCACTGCGAAATTAGGTGCGGTAAGTCTGATGAGCAGTCCCGCGATCTCGATCACGACCGGAACAAACGACGCGCCGCGCCTAAAGCCGGGCGAAGTGATCCCTTCACAAGAAACGGTCAACCTCGACGACATGGCCAGGAAACTTGCTGGAATCGCCGATACGGCGCAGGGCTTGATCACTCAGGTCCAGGGCGAAATCAAAGGACTCAGCGACCGCGCAAACACGCTCCTCGCGAATCTCAATGACGCCACCGGGCCTGTTAACCGCCAACAGATCGCTGAGATCCTTCGAAATACCAATACGATGATCGTCCAGCAGTCGCCCAAAATCGATCGCATCACAGATCAAGTCTTGCTCGCCTCTCAAGATGCGGACGCTGCGGTCAAGAAGGTCGGCCCGCTTCTCGATCACGCGGACACAACCGTGATGACCGTGAACTCTACCATCGATCAACTCCGCGATCCCCTTCGGCAGGACCTCCTCCAGATGCAGTCAACCATGGATCAAGCCAAGAGTCTTCTCGCGAGCATCCAGGCGGTGGTGCGCGGCAGTGACGACAATATTCACGAAACAATCGAGAACCTGCGCGTCGCCACAGAGAATCTCGCCCAACTCAGCGGCGACGTAAAACAGCGTCCCTGGAGTCTGGTTAGAATCCGCCAGGCAAAGGATCGCAAGGTGCCGACGCTGGGCGGCGTGTCGGGGGACCAGCGCTCGTCATCTCGTCCGGCTTCATCAACTCGTTAATATATTTCCTCTCTTAACGCAACGCTTCCTGCGCGGGAACGTTCTGCCTTAAGAATAAGAGTTTGTTTCGAACAATGCGGAGGGTTGTTGATGGAAGCGTAAGTTTTTACGAGAGATAGAGTTTTGCGATCAATGGAACTGACGTGCCAGAGACACCCGACAAGCGCTATCGCCAAGATCCGGTATCCGCCGGACGGCAGGTTCTCTGTTGATCCAGCGCTGTAATCATCGACTTTCTCAAGGCTCAACCAAAGGAGTTTGCGAAGCGAGTTGCAGATCCATGATCAACCCAAGCCGCCAGTCAAGTTGGAAAAACAGCGCGCTGGATTTTCCCGAGAGCACTTTCCGGAATAGCGGGAAGTATTTCAGACGCACCTAGAGGATAGCTTCGTCAACATCCGCTCGCCCGAGGACATATTTCTCCGCCTGCTCATGTTCGCCGCGATAATCTGCTTTCGGAGTGACCGAAGGTCCTTTCGAAACAGCTTAATGTCCTCATCAGTAGGATCTTGAGCCGCAGCCCCGCTGCCGCCAGCCAATGCCACAATCGCCAGAGAGGCTATTGCGAATGCGTTCTTCGTGTTCATGTTTTCTTCTATACCGCAGGAGCGACGATGCAGCGGCTTTGTTGGGAATCGCTTGCCTACAATTGGGTAGGTTTGCTTGTCTTGGCCTCGCAATGATGCACAATCAGGCGCGACCCTCGTTGACCGGTGAGATAGGTCCAGACCCACTGGACGAATACACTTACGCGAAGGCTATGTTGAGCCAGAAAGTGAAGGTGAACCTGCGCCCAGGCAAGCCAGGCCACCAAGCCGGTCGCCTGAATTTTTCCGCTTTCTAAGACTGCAAAGCCTTTTCCTACCACGGCCATGTTGCCTTTATCGAAGTACCGAAAAGGCGCCGACGCGGCTTGACCAGTGATTCTACGATGAATCAACTTTCCGGTGTATCGCCCTTGCTGGATCGCGACCTGCGCGACACCGGGCAAAGGCACGCCATCCTGATCCAGTGTTGCAGTGTCGCCAATCACGAAAACATCGGGACAGCCGGGCACGGAAAGGTCGCTTTGAATGATCACGCGACCGGCACGATCCGTTTCAACTCCCAGCCAGCGGCCCGCCGGCGAAGGCGCAACACCGGCAGTCCAGATCACCGTTCTGCTGTTGATTTTCTCTCCAGCTACGACCACACCGTCAGCTTCGATCTGATCCACAGCCTGCCCGAGCCGCACCTCTACACCAAGAGATTCCAGCCGCTTCTGGGCTGCCAAGGAAATTTTCTCCGAAAAACTTCCAAGGACCCGCGGAAACCGATCCACCAGAACAATTCGCGCCGACCTGGGATCGATCCTCCGGAACTCGGAACTCAGCGCACCTTGGACCAATACGGCGATTGCACCGGCCATTTCCACGCCTGTCGGACCCGCGCCGACCAGCACAAACGTCAACAGATCAGGATGACGGGCAGGATCCTCTGTGGCTTCGGCTTGTTCGAACGCTTCAAGAATCTTATTTCGGACCGCGACCGCGTCGGCGAGCGTCTTCAGGCCAGGCGCATGCCGGGCAAACTCGTCGTGCCCAAAGTAGCTATGAGTGACACCCGTTGCCAGGACCAGGTAATCGTAAGGAATGGGAACTCGCGACCGGTCGAAGCTGTCCACGAAGATACACTTTGTGTTCTTGTCGACTCCAGTGACTTCACCGAGGATGACGGTCGTATTGGACTGCTCGCGGAGTATGTTACGGATCGGAGATCCGATCTGTCCCGGCGTCAATTCGGACGTCGCCACCTGGTAGAGCAGGGGTTGGAAGAGATGATGGTTCGTGCGGTTGATCACAGTGATGTGCGCGGGTGTATGTTTGAGAGCTTTGGCGGCCGCGAGACCGCCGAAGCCTCCACCGACGATGATGACGCGAGGGATTGGGGCGCCCATTCCTTGTTCTCTAACTTCAAAAGAGACGCGATAAGATTCCCTTGTTGGGGGTCCGTTTGAGATCGCACCTGACGAGAATTCGGAACTTGACGAGGCATAAATCGGATCGAACTCGCCTAAGCGATAGAAAGGAACGGTTATTGATCTGGAAACCCAAGTGCCTTATTGAATCGCGATGAACTACCCATGGATCGAAGACGAAAAACATCTCCAGGAGCGAACTGTAGCCCAGGAGTTCCTGGAATCGCCAAATGAAGATTCCTTCTACTCCCTGTTCCGGATCTTTACTCCTCAACTGACCTCGTTCTTTCGCGCACGCGGCTGCGAACTCGCGCTGAGCGAAGACCTCGCCCAGGAAGTGATGTTTACTGTTTACCGCAAAGTGGATCAACTTCGGGATCGCACTCTGTTTCGCGCGTGGCTGTTCAAGATCGCTCGCAGCGTTCTATGCCGCCATTACGGAAAGCGATCGCGCGAAGTGGAAACGATAGGTCTGGATAATCTGGCCGATCGCCTGCTCGTCTCTCGTCCAATGTCTGCGGGGACGCCGGCGTTCGAATTTCTCGATTGGATAGAGTTCCTAGACAAGCGCGAGCAAGAGGCGCTGCGGCTCCGATTTATCGAGGAATGGGAGTATCACGAGATCGCCGCGGCGCAAGAGATTCCGATCGGCACAGTGCAGTGGCGGGTTTTCAATGCGAAGAAAAAGCTTGCGCCACACCTCAGACGGCGGCAGGTCGCGCGTCCGGCAGCTTAAAAGTTGCGGAGCTCGGCGGCGACGACGATCTAATGTTCGATTATCGCACCCGCTCTTCGCGAACTCCTATTCCAGATTAACGGCCTGCATGATCTGCCCCGTCTCCATGGCGTTGCTGGATGGAATTCCTGGAGTGATATGGCCAGCTGATCTGTGGCGACTCCCGTTAGCTCCTAAACACTGACCACAGTTGCTTTAGCAACTCCGTCTTTTCCTCGACAGTGTGGCCGCTACGCAGAACGCAATTTAGTGCGGCGGTAGGAGACTCTTCGCCGGCGGTGTACCGAATGCTTGGGATAGGAAAGAAAGACGACGTAAACAAAGATCTTTGGAACCTTCATTACTGTGGCATGTATCCGCGTACGTCAGTGCGGGGACAGGCAGGAAGCGCCTGCTCCTAAATTCCCGGAGTGATTCCCACTGCTTCCTGAAGCTCCGCCCACGCGAGCAGGTACCCGAGATTCGCCTGGAGAAAATCTGCTTGCGCCTTATACGTTGCTGCGGTCGCCTGGCGACGATCGGAGATCACGGCGGCACCCTGCGCAAGTTGATTCTGGGCTAGCCGCTCGCTCTCCTGCCGGAGCTTGACCACCTGTGTAGCTACTTCCACCAGGCTCTTGGTCCGCTGCACTTTGTTATAACTGCGCTCAATCGAAACCGCGACCTGCTCCTTCAACCTGCGTAAGTTCTCTTCAGCTTCCGCCAGTTGATCCTGCCTCTCGCGCACCGCAGCCCGGCGTTTGCCGAAGTCGAAGACATCCCATGTCATGTTGACGCCGAACGTGCCGAAGTTTCGAACAAAGAACGCGACGCCGTCCTGGTAACTTTGCCTGGCATACGCAGTGACATCCGGAATGTATGCGGTTTTCGCAGAACCGACGGCGGCTTGCGCCTTCTCTACGGAAGCTTCGGCAGCCTTAATCTGCGGATTTTCGGACCACGCGGTCTGGATATATTCCTCGCGTGAGCGCTGTGTGAAATCGGACGGCACGGCGGGATCCAGTTCTAACTTCGTATCGAGTGAGAGTCCCAGCAGATCGTTGAGCTGCGTGGTCAGGTCGGATAACTGGAGATCCGCGGTGAGGACGGATTGCCGGCTCTCGAGAGCCGTTGCCTGTCCTTGAATCGCGGCGACTTTCAGCCCGCTTCCGTTGCGCACCTCGTACTCGCTTTCACGAAGATTCTCATCCGCGTATTGCGTCTGCTGTTCGGCTGCCTGCTTTTGCAATTTTGCGATCAGGATTCCGTAATAGAGCGAATGCACTTCGAGCGCGACCTCATTTTCCGCCTTCTTCAAGTCGGCGCCCGAAATGGCGACGTCGGCGGCCGCGATTCGATTTGCGTCGTGAATCCGGATCAACTGCGTGAGCGGCTGCGAGAGCTGGGTGCCGCTCGAATAGAACGTATTTTTCCCCTGCGGAAGGATTGAATTCCCGGAAGGCACGTACGACCCTCCGACGGTTCCGAACGCACCGGCCGGGATGCTTATGCTCTGCAGGTCCGTCACACGCAGAATGTTCGATTCGTTCTTGAGCGTCGGGAAGTAGGTGGAACGCTCGCCTGCCTTTTTCTGCTTGTTTTCGGCAACTTTCAGCCGCGCGATCTTCAACGCGCGGTTCTGACTGATCGCGAGATGCACCGCCTCCGTTAGTGTCAAATGGCGGACGTCGTTCGCATATTGGGGGCAACGGCGGCAACACCAACCGCGGCAACAATGATGGCACGATTCATGTCATTTTCCTCAAATCCTGATAGCTGAACTTCGCGCGCTTGAGAAGCAGGAACAGCAGCAGATACACGACAACCATCCAGCCGATGACGACGAAGCCATCAGAAATCGCCATCGTATAAGCCTGCGCCCTCACCTGCTGGCTGAGAATGTCGATCGCGCGGGATTGAGCCTGATCGGCACCGGTCGAAGGTGAGAAGAGTCCAGCGCTCAAAGCTCGCACGCGCTCGTCGGTCAACCAGCTGCCGTCCTGAACATGCATTCCCAGGGCGTTGTCGTGAAACCGTTCGCGCACGGTAATGATTCTGGTCATCACAGAGGTTCCAACCTGGCCGCCGAAAAGCCGGATAAAATGCATGAAGCCGGAAAACGTCGCGGCATACGCGACGGAGGTCAAAGCGCCTGATTCAAGCCCCTCAAGCACGATACTGCCGACCAATCCCACATAACTGCAGGCCAGACCCAACGCAAGCAACAGTTCCACCGGCTCAAAATTATTCGGAAGTATGCACTTTACGCAAAGGGCCTGATAGAATCGGCGGATGCTTATTGACCCACGAAAATACCTAGCGCAGCATATCACTGACCGGCCCCTAAAATTCGAAATCGGCCGGGATACAGGTTTAGTACAACTGGTAATCGAAGCTGGGGGGGGCCAATCGGATGGTACAGGTCAGGTATACTTTCCAGTTCGCGTGATTCTAACCCCGGAAGCTGCACGATCACTTCTGGCAGATCTCCCGTCGCTCGCAAGTGTTTTGGCGCTAGGATCCAAAGGCCCCACCAAGCCAGATTTCGTCCAATAAAACACCTTGCGCCAATCACGAATTTATATAGAGTCTTCACTTGACTTATCCTTGCGTTAAGTATAAAATTAGAACATGAGGAACGACAGATACAACCTCTCGAAATCGGAACTGATCGAAGAGATTCCCCTGGCTTGCTCAAACGAATTGGCGGCTGTTGAGTTCTTTGAAGAATACCGCTGGGGCAATGTTCCGCTCTGCGCTCATTGCGGAAGCAAATCCGTCTACCAGATGATGGACGCCACCGGGCAGAATCGAAGCGCTCGGTTCTTGTGGCGCTGCCGATCCTGCTCCAAACAGTACACCGTCCGAATCGGAACCGTTTATGAAGAAACCAGACTTGAACTTCGCCACTGGTGCCACGCTTTCTGGCGTGCTGCCACTTCTAAAAAGGGTGTAGCCGCTCTCGAAATCATGCGCCATTGCCAAATCAGCTATAAATCCGCGCTGTTCATGATGAACCGAATCCGTTTTGCCATGGCACCCGACGCCGACGCTCCCAAGCTGACCGGCACCGTGGAAGCCGATGAAACCTACGTTGGCGGAAAGCCCCGCCCTGGCGATGGACAGATCAACAAGCGTGGTCGCGGCACAAAGAAGACTCCGGTATTCGCCGTAGTTGAACGCAACGGCGACATCCGCCGTCGCGTGGTTGCCGATGTTACCGGAGAAACGCTCAAGGCCGCGATTCGTGAGGAAGTTGACTTCAAAGCACGTATCATCACGGACGAACTTTCGTCCTACGGCGGCATTGGTCAGCATTTCGAAGGTGGCCACCATCGCGTGAATCACAGCACGCGCGAGTACTTTCGCGGGGACATCCACACGAACACGGCGGAAAGCTCGTTTGCGGTCGTCAAAAGAGGCATCATGGGCATCTATCACAACGTTAGCCGCGAGTATCTTCACCGGTATATCTGGCAGTTCGATTTTGTTTGGAACCACCGCAATCTCAATGACGGAGAGCGCACGTTCATGGCGATCCAATCCGCCGAGGGGAAACGACTCATGTACCGCGCACCCAAGGCTTCTACGGAGGGTAACTAATGCCCCGCAAGCCGCAACCAAGGCCAAGGGAGACGCCGGGACCTAAGCCGGATGCGCTAAAGATCAACGGCAACTGGAAAATGGCTATTAAGAAATCCCTTGAGAAAAAGAAACCTGCCGAAGGATGGCCGAAATAATGATGATGGAAACTACGCAGGAAGAAATTGTTCTACTCCTTCGCAAATGGCGGGAAGAGAAAACGCTCATCCAAGCCAGTCTTTCCTTTGATCGAACTCGCTGTATGATCCTCGGAAGGATCGAGCGGCTGGATAGTGACGAGGTGCAAATTGACGGGTCTAGCCGTGACGAAGCACAGCAGGGATTAGTAGTTAGATTTTCCGACGTTCGGAGGTTTTGTTTCGGGGACATGGACAGGCTCCCTCAGGATCGCCCCGTAGAAGTCCAACAAGCGATTGATACGTTCGAGACCCGCATTCTGCTTGATCTCGGTGGCTGCTTCTGTCTGATTTTCGCGATTAGAGATCCTGGCTCGGATCAGACGTAACTGCTCCAGTGAAGGTGGCCCGAATGGCTTAAGTAACTCTATCCCTCTGGCCAAGAGAGTCATGGCTTCACTTTCAGGTATTTGTGTTCCGTTCATCAGTTAGACCTTTGCGTAAAGTGCATACTTCCGAA
>Ga0116129_1001496_pt1 | contig 12864 bp, 9 predicted proteins | sample June2015DPH_17_2_FD_89732 | JGI IMG/M metagenome (GOLD analysis project Ga0116129, IMG submission 89732) | Peatland microbial communities from SPRUCE experiment site at the Marcell Experimental Forest, Minnesota, USA - June2015DPH_17_10 | ecosystem: Environmental > Terrestrial > Soil > Wetlands >...
CGGATTTTTCGCCAGCAGTGGCAAATCGGACCGCGTCGCCAATATCCAGCCCGAGGGCAGGTCGAAGGCGTGGTCGTAGCGCAGGTTTAACGTCTCGGTCGTGACCTCGCGAGTCGACCCCGCCGTGCTTCCGCTGCCAGGCGCCGTCCTGTACTCGTTCATGACCTGAAACAGATTTGGCGGCGGTCGAAAAAAATCGAGAGCGCCACTGTCGCTGTCGAGGTCTTGCCGGGTCGAGGTTTGTGCGACGGCTGCGGCCGACCCTGCCGTTACAGCGGTAACGACACAGCCAGCAAGGCCGCACAGCCGGAGGACGTTCCGCCCGGCTGTGTCCGCAAGCGCTCTGGACGGCTTTCGCATATCACTTGTGATAGGTCGGTGTCGCGGCCGGTGATGGTTCCGGCGCGGCTGGCGAGATCGCGAAGGTCGCCCACCTGCTCCAGCCGCTCGGACGATTGCCGGCTTCGGCAAACGTGCGCGGCGTATGGCAAAACAACGCAAACACGCCCAGAGCTCCCACCACGATGCGATACTGTGTGTGCGCCATGATTGTCTCCTCCCGGCCGACCGCCTGTCTCGTCAACTCACGTCAGATGCTCCCAGTTATAGTTGCGTTCGATCCGCCGATTCGTTTGTGATCCTAGCCCTTCTTTTCGTGCACGCTAAGGTAGGCGACGATATAACGCAGGGCTGTGGTACGGGAATCACACCGTCGGGTTCCATCGCATTTCACGTTGTTATCCCCTACTCAAAACGGATTGACGTAGTTAGATGGCAAGCACGATCCAGGCAAAGATGTCGTAGCCGGTCATGACGAGTTCTACCCTTGGGAAGGGAGGCCTTCTTCAGTTGTTACGGCCCGTTCCAGCGGTGCTGCCGACAGTGGCAGCCGTCTGACGCTCCACATTCGGCAGCTTGTAGGCGCCATCGAGTACCGGCTTGGTCGGCACATAAGCCCGAACGATCAAGGCAAACTGTCCGTCCGGCGCGGGTAGCCAGTTTGCACGCGCATCCGCGTCAGCCGGCGGTTCGTGTGACATGTGGATTGTCAGCGAGCCGTCGGGCGCGAACTTCAGCTCATTAGCGTCGAGTAACACCGTTCCGATATTCGTGCGGCCGTTGGGGGAATTCGGCAGCATGAAATAGTCCTTGTCGTACATCGTCAGCGACCAGAACCCGCCGCGTGTCCGATCCATCGGCGGCAAGGCGTCCTTAACAAAGGTCATGGTGTAAGCGTGACGTCCGTCGAGCGTCGCGCCTTTGGCGTCCGTACCGCGAATAAAGTAGGTGGCCTCGCGATAGTCGTTGACGTAGATGTAGATCACGGTTGCCTGCGCGCGGCTGAACCAGTCGGTACCCCACAGGCCGGCGCCTTCCTGGCGCTGCCAGCCGTTACCGGCATCGACACCGACTTGCGTATAGGTGCTACTCTCGTGCAGCGAGGCGTCGGAGGCGAGGGCGGCGCGATCGAGCAGCGCCTTGTATTCCGGGTTGGACTTGCGCAACGCGATCAGCGTTCGCGCCTGCTGCGCGATCGCCGCGTCGGCGGGACCGACGGTTGGGTTTGCGGTTAGCATCTTTTCCAAATCGTCCCAGAATGTCTTCGGATTGACCCATTGCGGCCGACTGGCGTCCGGATCGGCAGCGATCATCTGTGGCGTGACGCCGGGTGGGTACACCGCGTTGCGAGCGATCGCCTCGCAATCCTTGATCGTCTGGCCCGCCTGATTCTTGCTCAGCGGATACATGCCGATCTGATCGAGTACCTTGATTGCTCTTGCTTTCCCTTCCGGCGTACGCGCGGCGAAGCTGCGGGGGAAAACGCCGGCGATATTGGTCGGCATCCGCAGGATGTCGATGAAGCCGTCCGGCTTCTCACCTTTCCAGTCTGGACCCACTAGCAGGAATTTGCCGCCAGGCGTGGCGGAGGCCGAGCCAAGCTGGTGAACTACATTGGTGAAGACGTCCACGATCTGAATCGTCCAATAGTGCCCCTTGGGCGAGTCGGTCGGCGTCTGAATGACCGCCGGCTCAACACCCAGATTGGCAAAGCCGGCGCCATAGATCGTGTCGTTGTTCGGCGTGACGACCCATCGCTGCGACGCAGACATGTAGTCGCCGAGGCAGCCGGTCGTGTTCATCGGCGCGCCGGGAAGCAGTCCAAGCATGCTGCCGGGACCGTCCTTCATGATTTGCCACATGTTAGTACGGCCGAAGCCGTCAACCGCCGGATAACCCCAATAGTAGACGATGCGCGCCAGCGCCCCGACATATTCGTCGTTCGCGAGTTGCGCGGGAACACCGGCCGATCGTGCAAGATCGGCATGGGCCGGCGTGAATGCGCGCGCCGCATAGGGTATCTCGGAAGCGGATTGCGCGTGTGCGATTCCGGTGATCGGCAACGCAACCGCAAACAAAATGCGAAGAATACGTTTCATGACCATCCTCCGTTAGCTCGTTAGCTTCTCGACGTCCTTCATTGCTTCACCCCCGTGGTTGCGACGGAGAGGTTTTCGACGTCGGGCAGCGCCCACGCTTTCTCGAAGAGTTCCTTCTTCGGCCCGTAGAGGCGGAACATCAGCTCGAATTGGCGGGCAGGATCGGTCGGAATCCAGTTGGTCTCCCGGCCGGCCGGCGAGTTCGGGCCGAGATAGAGGTCGACCGACCCGTCAGCGTTCTTCTTCACGTCAGCGCTGTTCGAGGCGCGGCTGGCGCGATCGACGTTCTTGATCAGCGCATGGGTGTCGCGATCATAGGCAGTCAGCGACCAGTATTGTTCGATCGGCACGTTCGGCGGCACGTGCAGGCGATAGTTCTTTGACCCATCATAATTCTCGCCGCCGTTGTCCGTGATATTGATCAGGTAGAACTGGCCAGCGCCGAGGTGCTTGATGCCGATATAGGCGTACGTGTAGGTGATGCCGCGCCAATCGACGGGATAGGCGTTCGGATTGTCGAAGTTCTCGCTCGCCGCCTTGAGCAACTCGGGGTGCGCAGGGAACGTCCAGTGCGTTCCCTCAAAGAATGGCGGAAGGCCGGCATCGTATTTTGCCGCCATCCAGGCATGTGCGTCGGCAACGCCGTTTGTCAAATCCTGATTCATCGCCGCGTTCGGCGAAAACGGCTTGCCCTTCTTGATGCCGATTGAGCGCAACTGGTCGATCATGGCGCGATCGCGATCCAGCCACGGTTCGCTCTGCACGATCCGGTCGAGGTGCACGAAGAAGCTGGCATCATATCGGATCGTCGAGTCGAACAGTACATCCTGGACGTCGGTGAAGACCGTCGGCGGCGGGTTTGTTGCCTGCGACAACAACGGATAGACCTTGATCTGCTTGGCGTAGGCGATCGACTTCGCAATGTCCGCATCAGTGCGGCTTTTCAGATTTGACCTGATCAGGGCGTAGCTGCCCCAGGTGCCCGGCCGCAGCGCCCCATAGCCCGCCGGCACCTGGTCCGTGTAGTCGGGCGGCAGCATCAGCAGCTTGACGCCCGCGCCCTTGTCCACGCCGAGCAAGCCGGCATCTTCCAGCGGAGCCTGCCAGACATTCACGAAATTGGCGTTGAGAGAGCCGTTTGCATCCGCCGGCGGAATCTCGATCACGATCGGCCCGACGTCCTTCGTGTTGAGGAACGTCATGAAATAGAGCGTGTCGGGATTGGGCGTCAGCGTCTGGTTATGCCAGTCCAGCGGCTTGCCCCAATAGATCACCTGGTTCACCTTGCCCGGCGTTTTGGTCAGCATCTCCTGCAACATCAAATCGTAGTTGACGGCCGGCATGCCCCAGATCACGGCCTCGACGGCGCGGCCGCGCGCGAGACTGTCCCCAGGGGAGGCCGCCTGTGCGATGGCAGCGGCCGATAGGCAGGACAGCGCGAATGCGATCATCGTAGCTTTCTTCATTTCGCCTGCTCCTTCATTTCGGGAAACACGGTCTTCCAGTCCCGCTTCATGTCCACGACGGTCCAACCCTTCGCCGTGGCCTCGTCGAGAGCCTTGTCGAGCTTTCCGATCCTGGATGCCGGCCGGCATCGCTACCGGTTAGGCGACCGCTCCTCAGTCCTTGATCGCGCTTCCCGCGCTGATCTTGTCCATCGCGTCGCTGACCGTGAAGCTTGCAGCCTTGGCGCGCGGCGGGAAGTCCTTGAAGCTTTCAAGGTAGCGCGCGACGATGGCCTGCGCCGGCACGAACATGAACGCGCGATGGGCCTGCCAGTCGCCGAACAGCATGCTCTCGGGCCCGCGCTCGAACGGATCGGATCGCAGGTTATAGAGATTGGGACCGCGCAGCTTGTTGAAGTTGCCCTGCCAGACGCCGAGCGGCTCCTTCGGGTTGACTTCGGTGTGCTGCTCGAGGAAGGCGATCTTCCAGTCGCGAACACGCAGCGCCATCAAATCTCCATCGTCGCTCCAGTAAAGGAAATCCTGACGCGGCGAGTCCTTCACGTCCCCCTTGAAGAAGGGCAGCAGGTTCAGGCCATCGAGATGCACCTTGAAATTCCTGCCGTTCAGGGACGAGCCGGACTTCAACTTCTCGACCAAATCTATCTCGCCCGCCGCTGCGGCGAACGTCGGGATGAAATCCTCATGCGCGCAGATGTCGTTGACAACAGTTCCGGGCTTGATGACGCCCGGCCAGCGGATCAGGCAAGGCACACGAAACGCGCCTTCCCAGTTTGTCGCCTTCTCGCCTTTGAACGGGGTCGTGCCGCCGTCGGGCCAGGTAAAACCTTCGGCCCCGTTGTCGGTCGTGTAGACGATGATGGTGTTGTCGGAGACGCCGAGATCGTCAATGAGCTTGAGGAGCTCGCCGACGTGCCCGTCGTGTTCGACCATGCCGTCTGGATACACCCCAAGCCCCGTCTTGCCCTGCGATTCTTTCTTCAGGTGCGTGAAGATGTGCATCCGCGTTGAGTTGAAGTAGCAGAACCAGGGCTTGTTGACGCTCTGCTGACGGTTGATGAAGTCCTTGGCGGCGGCAAGAAATTCCCCGTCGATCGTTTCCATGCGCTTTGTGTCGAGTGGCCCGGTATTCTCGATCACCTGTTTGCCGACCCGGCCGAAGGCGGGATCGACCGTCGCGTCGTCCTGTTCACTCGCCTTGCATTTGAGCACGCCGCGGGGACCGAACTTCGCACGGAACTGCGGGCTCTTCGGATAATCGGGGTTTTCCGGTTCCTCCTCGGCGTTGAGGTGGTAAAGATTGCCGAAGAATTCGTCGAATCCGTGCACCGTCGGCAGATGCTCGTTGCGATCACCGAGATGATTCTTGCCGAATTGTCCGGTCGCGTAGCCGAGCGATTTCATGACATCCGCCACCGATGGATCGAGCGGGCCGAGCCCGAGTTCGGCGCCAGGCAGGCCGACCTTGGTCAGGCCCGTGCGGATCGGCGATTGGCCAGTAATGAAGGCGGCGCGTCCGGCAGTGCAACTCTGTTGTCCGTACCAGTCGGTAAAGACCGCGCCTTCCCGTCCGATCCGGTCGATGTTCGGGGTGCGGTACCCCATGATCCCCATGTTATAGGCGCTGGCGTTGAACCAGCCGATGTCGTCGCCCATGATGAAGAGGATGTTCGGCTTGCGGCCGGAAGGAGCGGGGGACGCAGCCGGAGCCGGCGCGGCTTTCTGCGCCTGAGCGAGCGCGCCTGACGTCAGTGTCGCTGCCGCTGCCAGCGCGGACGAGCCGAGCAGGATGTTGCGGCGGTTGAGGGAGCGGTCCTGCGTTTCGTTCGATGGCGCTTCGTGCTGGTCATGATTTTTCTCACGGCTCGTCATGCTACTCTCCGTTCTTCACAAGAAGGCTTTGACTCATCGCTCGGCAGAATTTCTTGTTCTGCGGCCGAATCCGACAATGGCTGGTGGAAGTCGCGCTCAATTCACCGGCGCGATGTCGATGCTGCTGCGGCTCGTGATGAACTCTCCATTGCCTGGGATTGCTTGGGGCTATTTGGATATTGTCGTTCGGCGAGCAGCTCTTGCGAGCCGCCCACTGTAAAACATCGGTCAAGGCTCCTTTCGTGCTACTTGGCCTGTGCCGCGATGGCCTTCTCGATTTGTGCCTTGACGGCCTCGAGGTTGAAGCTCGCGCCTTTTTGCATCGGCGGGTACTCGATCGCGGTCTGGGCCAGCTTGCCAATTTCCTTCTGTACAAACTGGAAACGCCAGAACTCAAAGGCGAACCAGTTGTAGAACGCCAACGAACCGTTGGCGCCGTTGGGAAGGTTCATCCGTTCGAACGGATCGAGACGAATATTGGTCAGGATCGGCCAATCGAGCTTGACCGTGCCACCAAGCCAGCCGCCCGGCTGATCGGTAAAGCGGTACTTGTAGTCGTCGATGCGCACCGCGGAGAGCGTGCCTTCGGTGAAGTAAAGGATCTCGTGGCGAGCCGACGGACCTTTGCCCGTGATCAGCGCCGTCTGGTCGTAACCGTCCAGATGGACCTTGTAGTTCTGACCACCCATCTGCTTGCCCTTCAGGAGTTCGGCAGTGATGTTCGGATTGCCCGCTGCCGCGACAAGCGTCGGGAACCAGTCCATACCCGAGAAGATACCGTTTTCGACCTTGCCCGCCGGCACCTTGCCCGGCCAGCGCAGCAGCGCGGGCACGCGGAAGCCGCCTTCCATGGCGGTGCCCTTGCCTCCGGCGAACGGGGTATTGCCGCCGTCAGGCCAAGTGAAGTTCTCCGCGCCGTTGTCAGTGGTGAAGACGACAATCGTGTTGTCGTCGACGCCCATGTCCTTGAGCTTCGTCATCACCGAACCGACGATGTCGTCGAGTTGCGCCATGCCTGCTTCCTGGATGGACCAGCCGTTCTCCGAGTTGCGCATGGACTCATACCTTTCGGAGAGATGCGTGATGACGTGCATGCGCGTCGGGTTAAGCCAGAGGAAAAACGGCTTGCCATCGGCCTTCGCCTTATCGAGGAACTTGAAGGCATAGTCGCGGATCTCTTCGTCCACGGTTTCCATCCGCTTGGGATAGAGTTCGCCGGCATCCTCAATCTTCTGCTTGCCGATCTTGCCCCAGCGCGGCATCTCCGTCGTGTCATCCGTGTCGGTGGCCCAACTATGAACCATATTGCGCGGCCCGACGGTGGCGAGGAGGTCCTGCGGATAGTTGCGGTGCGCCGGATCCTCCATCGCATCAAGGTGGTATAGATAGCCGAAGAACTCGTCGAAGCCGTGGACGGTAGGCAGGAACTGGTTCAAGTCACCCAAATGGTTCTTGCCGAACTGGCCGGTAGCATAGCCCATCGACTTGAGCGCTGTGGCGATGGTCGGTGCCTCCGCCGGAATGCCGATCGGCGAACCGGCTTGGCCAACGGTGGTCAGGCCGGTGCGGATCGGTAGCTCGCCGGTGATGAAGTTCGCGCGGCCGGCAGTACAGGAGGCCTCAGCGTAGTAGTCGGTGAAGCGCATTCCCTCGGCGGCAAGTTTGTCGAGGTTCGGCGTCCTGCCGGACATGATGCCTTGGTGGTAGGCGCCAATGTTGAACCAGCCAATGTCGTCGCCCATGATGACAACGATGTTGGGTCTGCTTCCCGCCGCGGAAGCAGGGGGCGGTTGTTGAGCTTGCGCTTGTTCAACGACAGACGGCGCGGAAAAAGCAGTCGCTGCCATCGCCGTACCGGCAAGCAGAATTTTGCGGCGACTTAATGTGCCATTATCGAGCGGCGTTGCGGTTGATATCGGTGGTTCCTGTTCTCTGGTGTCGTCGGGCATCTTGGGCTCCTTCTTCACTGCGAGGACTGACAACTATTCAGCGGCTTGATTCCTCTTCACGCAACGGAAGCCGACATGGCTTGTTGAGGTATCGATCGGCTCGGCGTGGCGCGCCGCTGGCCGGTAGCGGCGGCAATAATTCTGCGCGCACAAATGCGAGCCGCCTTTCAACACCTTCCTGGGAATCTTGATGTTGGGCTGGCAGGGGTCGTAGCTCGCAGCCTCAGAGGCTCCGCGCGGATTTTGCGGAATGCAGCACGCCTTCGGCGCATCGGCTTCGTGTTTGGTCGACCACCAATCGGCGGTCCATTCCCAGACATTGCCGATCATGTCGTAGACGCCGTAACCGTTCGGCGGGAAGGCCATCACCGGCGAGGAGCGCTCGTAGCCGTCGAGGCGAAGGTTGTGCAGCGGAAATTCGCCCTGCCAGGTGTTAGCCATATGAACGCCGCCGGGCGTCAACTCGTCGCCCCAGGCGAACTCCGCGCCGTCGAGCCCACTGCGTGCCGTAAATTCCCATTCGGCTTCGGTCGGCAGGTCCTTGCCGGCCCATTTGGCGTAGGCCAGTGCGTCGCTATACGACACGTGGACGACAGGATGATCGTCGAGCCCCTTGATATTGCTTTTCGGTCCATAAGGGTGTCGCCAGTTGGCGCCCTTCATGAAGGTCCACCACTGGCTGAAGTCGCGCAGATCCTTCACGCTGGCCCGCGGCGAGAACACCAGCGAGCCCGCATAGATCATTTCGGGCAGCGCGCCGGGATAGTCCTCGGGGTCTGGCACGATCTGCGCGGTGGTGACATGGCCGGTGGCGTTGATGAAAGCCTTGAACTGGCGATTGGTCACCGGCGTGCGATCGATCCAGAAGCCATCCACGGAAACGCGATGGCTTGGCGCTTCTTCGGGATAGTGACGGTCGGAGCCCATGCGGAACGTGCCGCCCGGAATCCGGATCATGTCAAAGCTGCCGGCATCCGGCGCCGGTTCGATTTGCCTGAGTTGCCGGTGCAACATCGTGATGCCCCACGTGTTGCAGTGTTACTGGCAGTAGTCCCAGAATCCCTGCGTGCGGGATGGGTCGGTGTAGTACCAGCACATGCCGGGTGCGGGAGCTGCCCCGGCCCACGCGGCTGCCGTTGCCGCGGTGACAAAACCAATTGCTGCACCTGCTGCAATCGCGCCGCCTCTCGGCCAGCGGTAGTTGGCGGGACGTGCCCAGCCGCCTCGTCCCGCGACCACCGCGGTGTTTCGAACGGCAACATTGCCGCGCGGGCCGACCACCGCCGTGCGTCGATACGCAGCGCCGCCGCGGGGGCCAACCGCAGCGCCGCCGCGATGGACAACAGCCCCGCCGCGCGGTCCTCGCATTGCGCCACCACGACGCGCCACCGCACGAACTTCGATGCGGTCTCCGAACATCCGGTCAGCAGCCTTGATGTCCACAAAGGCAGGAGTTGCAAGGTTCAGGGCGGACACCGGCGTCGCTGTCACGACACAGTCCAAAGCCGCGATGAGAACGATCGCGCCGATTGTCGGCAGAAAATTAAAATGAGGCTGAGCCGTTGGACGCATGGTTACTCACTCCCGATTCCGAGACGTTTTCCCAGGCAAAACTGCGTCAGCGTTCTTGTCCCTTTGCGCGCGCAATTTCACGCGCGCAGCTTCCCACTGCGCGTTCCCCGATACCGGGGCGCCGCCTGTTCTCGTTGAACCCAACACGCTAGTCCAATTGTCCGGCGGTGTGATGTGCAGTTTGTGCCAATCCGGATTGGCCCGCGCTCACGCTTAACGAGATATGGCGGTCAGCCGTCCCGTACAGCTCGTGCAGTTTCGCCGAAAACACGGGAAAAATCGCATTTCCATTTAAATCAAAACACATCGAACCTGCGACGTTATGGTCACGGGTCAAGTTGTCGCAACGGTAGAATCCTGCGGTTTGATGCCATCAATATCCCGCTATGGTTGTGCCGGGGAGGGCAAGGATTGTCATGGTCCGGCACCTCACAGTCGAAAGACGGGATCTCGATGGCTTCGAGGGTTTGCAGCAGGCCGTCGAGGGAACGCATTTTGACATCGTGCAGCTCGGCCGCGGCAAGCTGCACGGCCGCATTGCGTATCTTGGAATCGACGGTCTCACGCTCAGCCTCAACGCCTTCAGCGCCGGCATTTACGCCCAACGCACTTCTGCCGATGAAAAGATTCTCATTGGGATGTTGTTGGGCGCCGAAGACCGCGTAACCCAATGGTCGTTCGACATGGTGCCCGGAGACATCGTCGTGATACCTCCGCTCACCGAACATCGCGCCGTTCACTGCGGCGCATCTTCCTATGCCGTCATTCGACTGGATCCGCGCGAGCTGCCGTCAGCCTTCGGTGGCGAAGCTCAACTGTGCGACCCGGAAAACTGGCAGGAGCAGAATCGTTATCGGGCGAATTCCGATATCGGGACGACTGCGGTGCGTGGGTTGTCGCTGCTGGCTAACCATCTTGCTCGGCATCAAGGAGTTCAGTCGAAGGAAGCTGCCGAATACTGGAAGCGAACGATCATCGAGTGCATGGCCGCGACGATCAGAAGTTCGCTTCCACCCGATGATCGCGGCGGTCATCTCATGTCGTCCATGAAACTGGTCCGATCGGTTGAGGACCATCTGCAAATGACCGGCGACCGGCCGCTGCATATATCGGAGATCTGCTCCAGACTTCATCTGTCACGCCGTAGCCTGCATCGCGCATTCCACGAAGTTTTCGGAATTGGTCCTGTGACATTCCTTCGCCAGAAGCGGCTGTGCACGGTTCACTCCATCCTGAGGGATAGTCCTCCGGGAACGACGACGGTAAGCGAAGTGGCGATGCGGCAAGGCTTTGTCGAACTTGGCCGCTTCTCCCACGACTATCGCATCATGTTCGGTGAATATCCATCGCAGACCCTGAGCGGCGGCATGATCCCGAAATTGGCACAAACTGCACAGGCGGCGGACGTGATTGAAAAAGCTCCCCGCGATGTCGCATACTGCAGTTGGTAAAACAGGATGAAGCTTCGCGAGGCTTGATGGCCGAAGTGGCGAATTACTCGAACACTTCCGAAGTGTTGCTGCTCGTGAAGCAGCCCGCTCTGCAGCAGGTCTATGACACTGCGCCGATCGGACTTGCCTGCTTGTCTCCCGACTGCCGGTATCTGCAGATCAACCAGCGCCTCACCGAGATCTGCGGAATTTCGGTGGAGGGTCATCTCGGCCGCTTTGTCCGTGACTGTGTGCCGGCGTTGGCAGACTCCGTGGAAGCAATCGTGCGCTCGATCATGGAGACTGGCGCGCCGGTGATCGGCGTCGAAGTCGCCGGCCAACGCGGCGACCAGATCGAGGAACGGCATTGGGTCACTTATTGGCACCCGCTGCGGGCGTCAGGCGGTGAGATCGTCGCGATCAACGTTGCCGCCGAAGAAATCACCGAGCGCAAACGCGCCGAGCGAGAGGTGCGCGCCGCCCGCGACGCAGCGGAGACTGCCTTGCGGCATCTGCGTGAGACACAGGATTCTCTCATCGAAGCTGAAAAGCTTGCGGCCCTCGGGCGGATGGTCGCCGGTATCGCCCATGAGGTGAACAGCCCGGTCGGTATCAGCCTGACAGTTGCCTCGACGCTGCAGCAAAAAGCCGCGCAGTTTTCAGCGAAAGCCGCGAGCGGAGACCTGAGGCGTTCGAGCCTGAATGCGTTCCTTGATCTCGTCCGGGATGCGGCCTCCCAACTGGTGACCAACCTGAGCCGATCGGCCGAGCAAATTCAATCGTTCAAGCAGGTCGCGCTCGACCAGAGTCAGTCCAAGCGCCGCAGTTTCGATCCAGGTCTGCTTGTTGAACAGGTGCTGTCGCATCTCACGCGAGATTCGAAGCAACAGTCCATCGCAATCGGCTCCCACTGCGAGCCTGACCTCTCAATGGACAGTTACCCTGGCCCACTCGGACAGGTGCTGACGCACCTCGTCATCAACGCGATAACACATGCATTCGGGGAGGGGCCGGATGGGCACATAGATATCAGAATAGCCGCGTCGGGGGCTGAACATGTCGAGCTATTGGTCGTCGATGACGGCTGCGGCATGACGCCTGATGTTAAACGGCTGGCCTTCGATCCCTTTTTCACGACGCGCCGTCATTTCGGCGCAGCCGGCCTTGGTCTGCATATGGTCCATACTATCGTCACGGAACGGCTGGGTGGCCGGATCAATCTTGAGAGCGAACACGGCGGAGGAACTACCGTTTCGCTCATCCTGCCGCGTGAGGCGCCTCGCCCGGCAGGCGGCGGGCGGGGCTCGATGGATACATAGATATCGGAATGGCCGCGTCGTTGAGCTTCCGCGGCGCGTTGCCGGTATTCACCGCAGCAAACAACGATGGGCCACTAGATCGCCGCGCGGTTCGCTCGTGCTTTTCGACTGGCGACCTCCGCAGGACAACGAGCACGATCGATGCCGCCCACGGGCCTGCTGTCGGGTGTGGAGTTGCCCGTGACGTCGAAGTAGACCGCTTCGCTGGCTTCCGGAGACAATTGTGAATTCTTTAGAAGAATAAGCTTCGCATCGACCGCGTTCTCGTCTCCGCCAGCCAAAACGCGGCAAACCAGTTTGTGCTGGAGGTTCAAGCTAGGGGAGTTGCGGGCGATCGGCTATGCAAAGTCGATAGAACGACAGACCTAAAAGCCGGTTGGGCAACGCCGAGACAGGACGTCGGCCTCGGGTCATTCGCGTCGGTTTGACGATGCGCCGATCACTTCCGGTCTTCACCGGTTGAGACCACCCCCTATGAACAGACATCATCAGGCCGGGCCGACCGGTCCGTTCCAAAGAGCGACATCGACTCGATCACGATCCGTCCGCTCAGGTGGCAGGGATCGTAAACTGAAAGAGAGCACCCTGCGGTTCGCACGGGATCGCCCACAGCCGTCCGCCGTGGGCTTCGATGATCGAGCGGCAGATAGATAGGCCGATGCCCATGCCCTCGGGCTTGGTCGTATAGAATGGCTCGAAGAGACGTTGGAAGTTCTCCGAACTCAGTCCTGGGCCGGAGTCCCGCACCGAGAGGCGCACGCCTTCCGACTCGGTGTTCTCGGTGGTAATACGTAATTCGCGTACCCCAGCAGCAAGGC
>Ga0116129_1001497_pt1 | contig 12864 bp, 12 predicted proteins | sample June2015DPH_17_2_FD_89732 | JGI IMG/M metagenome (GOLD analysis project Ga0116129, IMG submission 89732) | Peatland microbial communities from SPRUCE experiment site at the Marcell Experimental Forest, Minnesota, USA - June2015DPH_17_10 | ecosystem: Environmental > Terrestrial > Soil > Wetlands...
GAGGAGGAATGGCTTACTGGCTCTGACGTCAGCCGCGGGAGCGGCAAGAGATCCGAGATCCGATTGGGAAGGGAGAAGACATGCAACCAGTAAATGGTGTCGAGCACGCCGATTCCAGCGCGCCGGTACCGCCGCCATCCACGGAGAACTCAATCGATACGAGCCAGCTTCCTCAGGATGTAATGGCCAAGCTGAAGGAGCCGCTTCCGCGCGAGGCGGTTTCGCCCAATCCGCAGAAGCCTGGCTTGTCCGTGATCAAAGTGATCTATGTGGTCGAACGTCTGAACGACGTGTTCGGCCTCAATGGCTGGCACGTGGATAACGAAGTTGTGGAAACCGGGCGGATGGTCGTGGTGAGAGCGACGCTGTCGGTCCCGCGGTATGCCATCGCTATTGAACAGTTCGGCGGAAATGACAACCCAGACCGGGGCGATGCGTACAAGGGCGCCTGTACCGATGCGCTGTCGAAATGCGCCAGCTATCTCGGGATCGGCATGGACGTGTACAAGGGCCTATATGAACAGGGGCCGCGAGATGCCGGCGCTGGTGGGCAGAACGGCGCGAGGCCCGGAACACCGAAGCCGGCGCCAAGGGCGACGTCCTCACAGAACGGTGCGCACAGTAACGGCACACCTCCAACTGGATTGACGAGCCGGAACATGGCGGGGCGCTTCAGCAGCATGCGAACAGTCCTGGGCGCGCGCGAATACAGCGAAATTCTCGGCCGGCATGGTTATCGCGAGGTGACCGGCATTCCCAGCCTGGAAAAGGCCCGCGAGGTCTATCGGGTGCTGCTGGATGCGTTTCGCGCCCGGTTTGGCGAGGCCAAGAGGGCGTTGGGTGCCGGCGAGTACGGGAACATCTTGCGGGAGCTGCGCTTGAACCCGAAGGCGAAGCTGAACCCCGACCAGGCGGTGCGGGTCTTCAATCACATGGAGGAAACTCTCAATGCCAGACAGTAATGACGGGACCGGAGCGGCTGTAGCCGAGATCGCGGACGCCACCGACCTTGCGAAGACGCTCACGCTGTTTCAAATCGAAGAGAGCCTGATTCTGTTGGCAGAGTCAGCCGAAGAGGAAGGGCTGACCCCGGAGATCGAAGGGGCATTGACCGCCTATCTGGAGGGAGCGGTAGAGAAACGCGACCGGGTGGCGGAGTTCATCCATTTCTGCGAAGCGATGGCGGAACTGGCTAAGGCGGAAGCGAAGCGCCTCCAGGCCCGCCAAAAGCACTTTGAAGCGACTGCCGAACGCGTAAGCAGTATGGTGTTGCATGTTCTCGACTGGCTTGGCGTGAAGAAGCTGGAGGGCCGCACGAACACATTGAAGAAGCGGAAGTGCCCGCCCTCGGTGAACGTCGTCGATGAACAGAAGATTCCGGCCGAATACAAGCGCGTGACCGTTACGCTCCCACTTCCTCAATGGCAGCAGCTTCTCGCGGGAACTCCAGAGGACGCTCGGAACACCGTCCTGGCGGGCGTTCGGAAGCAGGAGATCTCGCTGGACCTGGAGGCGATCAAGCAGGCGCTGAACCTTGAGAAGGCAGTCGAGGGTGCGGACCTCGCGCTTAACCGGTTCAAGTTGCAGGTGAGTTGAGGCCAGGACGGTCGCCCGGCTCAAGACGGTCAGCAGCCGCCGCTATCCTTGGAAACCGTCCGGTGCTCAGCACACGCGCGCGGGTGCATCGGAGAAAAGCTTGAAGATCTGGCAGGGCGTGGTTTCTTCGCCGCCGGGCATCTCCGTGTATTGAACCCTTGACACGGCGATCCTCCCACCTGAACGTTTGTAAGGCAGGATCACTTGAATCGTCAGAAGGGGAGAATCGAGCATCAGGAAGATCGCGGTTTTCTCGGGCACAACTTCCCGCTCGTCGTTTTCGAACGGTCCCATTCGAACATCCAGCGTCATCATGGCCGCTTGGGGTGCCTTGATTCCCACCAGGGTACGCAGATAATCGAAGCTCCGCGCGGTCCGGATATCAAAGTGGTCCAGGACGGACGAATCTTCGAACTGGACCTGGTCGATGTGGTTGTCGAAATATAGCGCGACCAACGGTTGTATGGTCCCGGTGTCAACAAGCTGGGTCTTCAGAAGCTCGATGGCTTGCCGCGCTCTCGCGCGCATGGTGTCGGGATTTGCGTGATTCATATTCTGGCTGGATTATAGCCGGATACTCGCGGGTGACCGCTTTGACGGTTGCAGAAGTTTCAACCGCGACAAGAAGCCCGCATTCAGAGAGAAGGAAGGAGACAAACCAAGTGTTTACAGAATTGATGCCCCTGCTCAAGCAGCGCGTTGTCATGATCACCATTTCGGATGTTGGCGAGGGATTACTCAGGGTCAACGTCATCCCGCGAAAACTGGAGGGAAGTACGGACGAGAACGGAGCACTCACCGTGCCGCTCTCGATTACGGGCAAGGCTGAGGAGCTCGACCGTGAATTGCCGGGCCAACTGGCGTCGTTCACCGAATCAGTCACTCAGACCGGGTCGAACCTCAACGAGCTAAAGACCCAACACGCGGCCGCGATTAAGGTGGTGGAAGCTGAGAACAGGAAGAAGATGGACGACAAGAAGAAGGCCAACGGGGCCAAGCCCGCTAGCTCACCTCCAGCCACCACGACAGCAACTGCGGAGTTCAAGGACGGGAAACCGGTCTTCGGGAGCAAAGCGCCCCAGCCGCCAGTTGAAAGCCGGAGCCTGTTCGACAATCCGGCATCAGAGGACGACGCCACCACTGGGGACGCCGCTGAGGAGACTCCGACAACTTCCCAGCCGCAACCTCCCAACGCATCAGCGACTTCTTAACCTGCCGCGGCCGCTTCCTGGAGTCTCGTATACGCGTGGACTACGCAGCCCACGACAGGAATCCGACGCTTCCCAGATTCGGACTTGTACTAAACCGCTTCGCGGTAGACTGTGAGTGTGATGTCTCGTTTGGCAGGGCAATTGCGACCACGCAGCCTTTCGCCTGCGCCAAGACGGAGTTCACTAGGCATAGCCGTTCGATTGAATCCCCATAAAGCAATTGCCCTGCCAAACCCCCAGGCGGCTTAGTACAAGTCGCCGTATCGTGAACGCTCCGGCCCCACGCATTTTCGCCGTTGCCGGGCCTCTGCCGGCCGGACCGCTCACGATACGGCCCTAAGGACTTCACGGGAATGATCCTCCGGCCGAACGGAACCGCGCATTCTCCGAGTGGGCGACGATCCACTCTGGGGCAACCGTCGTACTTCCAAGCGCCGTTTTGGCCCAGCCTCTGGCGTCGGTGGCCACGTTGCGGTGCTCTTTCGGTAAACTCTCAGGGCTTTCGGAAAGGTCGCAGCGGCCCCGAGATCGGCGTGTCGGAGCTCATTTATCTTTGAGCGAGCGCTTCGAGCCAACCAGCCAATGGGCATCGGCCGTCATAAAGCGCCAGCTTAGTCTTCGGCGTCAACAGCAACCCTGCATACTCAATCTGTTTTGACTCCTTAGTCGCATACACGTCGCAATAGGTAGAGAGCAATACGTGGTACATATCGTGGTAGAGATCTCTGGGAATTGCCTGCCGGTTAGCCCACCGCCAATTGAAATATAGATCCGCGCGGACTAGGCCTTTGGCCAAACGGCCAGTGCGTGAGGCAAGTAGCGGCGCGGCCCAGGTTAAGGCATCGGCAGCTGGCGCTTCGGGGAACTGCCGCGTGATTTGTTCGGCCAGGAGCACGACGCCTTGATCTGAAGCGCACTCTGACTCTAGCCAAACTCTTAGGTTCTCGGGAGTAACCTTCCGCAACCGTTCCGCAACGTTGTCTTGGAGGTATTGTGCTGGACCCGTTCGAGCAGCTGATCCGAGCGAGCTACGTACATTTACGAATTCGTTCGCTCGGTCGTCGAACTTGCCAGCAGCAAGCATTTCGAGGTCTCTTCTGAATCCGCCGTAATATTCGGGCGGCAGAAATGGAACAACCTCAAGTTCTAACGACCTCAGAGCCACCGTCTCCGCCTCAAGAATGCCCGATATCTCTTTCGTGCAAGGGATATTAGCCATTACGAAGTTCATCAGATATGAGAACAACTTCTTGGCGCGTTCCGGAGCATTAACGAATGTCTTCGCTAATTCGAACCCGGTATGGGGGCTCAGTACCAGCTTGGCGCTCTCGGCGGCAAGGGATGCATTCAGCCGACCAGGGTCAACGTCCTCGTCATACAGCCTGTTCCATAGCATCGTGTCCAGGTATATGTACATCGTTCCCTCGGCTATTGTTGGTGTCTGCTGCTCCCGTTCATTTAGAGTCTAAAGCCATTGACACAAGAAAATCTACGCGTCACACCGTAACACTCGACGCGTGCGCAACGGGTTCTGGCCAGGTCCGAGCTCCGAGCGGATCACGCCACTCGGAGAGAGCGCGGCCGTCGATTCCTCCCGTGAACGACGGTCGCGGAAACTGGTGCCGGGAAAGCAGCCCGCGACCGGCGAAGGCAGCCCCGGCCTCAGCTCCAGAAGGCGACTTCAGGGGCCCGTTCAGCCGCATCAAGGTTCTTTCGGTCGAAATCGTGACTAGCGTTAGAATTCTCCATTTCGTGGTCAAAGAAGTGGCTCACGCCATAGCGAAGTAACGCCGCCGTGTGCGGGATTTTGGGCGGTAGACCGTCAGGCGGGGCAATTCAACTGAAAAGTTCAACGGAGGGGTGTGGATGAACCGGCGGTAGAATCGGATATGCCTAAAGGACCAGATCCATGTCCCAAGTGCCCAAAGACTACAAGCGCGAAATTGAGGACGGTTCGGCCACGACCTGGCGCTCCAGGGCATAAACGTTGGTTTTGCGTAATTCACGGTTTCGACCTTGGCGCCTATGCTTCCGGCCCAAATAAACGCAAGACCAATCGCTCCTCGCCGGCCGGTAGGTCAGTCAAGCCGCCCATTCGGCCTCCTAGTCGTCCGAAGAAGCGTCCCCAGAAACGGCGGAGGCGTAGAGATAGCGGACGCTCTTAGAGTTTCAGGCGCCGCGCGCACGATCGATTGAGAAAACCGGCTTATGTGGCGTGGTAGGGGCGGAATGGTGAGCGGGACGCGAACCACCCGTGGAGCGGCACTATGCCGCTTAGTCTTTAGGCAAGGCACCTCCTCTTTCAAACCAGGCTGCTGCCAACGTGGTTCCCGCCGTTCCACCTTCGGCAAGATTATTTGCCGGGCCTCCGCGCTTCCAAAGAATGTGATCGTTAGACAATCGGTCGCGATCTCTTTCACTTCCTTCGCAGAAATACTCGCGACGGCCGACACGTGTTCATAGATCACTACCTAGATCATTGTTCTCTAAATATCGATACATTTCACCCGATTTATGTTTTAATGGGTTATGCCCTTCCCGAGGAAGCGCAGTCTCCTCCAGTTCAGCGAGCAGGACATGCTCAAGCTAGAGTCCATCCGCAAGTCTCGAACCGAGGAGAGGCGACGCACTCTGCGGGCGGCTTTTCTTTTGGATTCGCTATCCGGCCAGAGTGACGAAGCCATTGCGCAGCACCACCACGTCAGCCGTAGCACCGTGGTGCTCTGCATTCAGAAGTTTCTTCAATTTGGTCTAGACGCGGCATTGGGAGAGCTGCCCAGAACGGGCAAACCGCGGCAACTGCCGGACGATGCGATTGCCTGGGTACAGCACCTTGCCTGCCAGAAGCCGAAGGAACATGGATACTCCTACGAATTGTGGACGTACAAGTTGTTGGTCGCTCACCTACGCCAGCACTGCGTTGCGGCCGGGCATCCGGCGCTGCTCCGACTGAGCCAATCCAAACTCCACAAGATCTTGCGGCAGGGGGAACTGCGACCGCACAAGATTCGATACTACGTGGAGAAAAGGGACCCGGACTTCGAGGTCAAAATGGCCAGCGTGCTGCACGTCTACAAGGAGGTCGAGATTGTCAATGAATATCGGCGGGGCGAAGCCGGCCGGCAACTCGGCATGGTGACAATTTCGTATGACGAGAAGCCCGGAATTCAGGCCATAGCAACGACGACGCCTGATCGGCCACCCGTGGTGGGAACGCATCCCAGCCACCTCCGGGATGGCGAGTATGTGCGCCTGGGCACGGTGTCGCTATTGGCCGGACTGGATTTGCACACCGGAAGAGTGACCGAAACCGTCAGCGATACGCACAATAGCGGCGATTTCATCGCTTTCCTGCAGAAGTTGGACAGCGCCTATCCGGAGCACCATCAAATCCGATTGGTGTTGGATAACCATTCCGCGCACATCTCCAAAGAGACGCGCGGCTACTTGCAGACCATGCCCCAACGATTCATCTTTGTGTTCACCCCGAAGCACGGCTCGTGGCTGAATCTGATCGAGAATCAATTCAGCAAGATGACACGTACGATGCTCCGCGGAATTCGCGTAGCCAGCAAGCAAGAGTTGATTGATCGGATTCATCAATACTTCGAAGAGGTCAACGCGGCCCCGGTGGTGTTTCGATGGAAGTACAAAATGGACGAAATTATTATTGTCTAGCTATTAAGAGAACGATGATCTAGGTAAGGCCCTTTCCAGCTTTTATAAGGGTATCCGCAATTAGTTTTTCAACTCTCGTCATGCTTTGATTGTATTCTTGGCATCCCGCCTGAAACCTGTCGCAAGCGGCGTTCGAGGAAGGTGGGGCAGCCAATTGGGGAAAATGGGGAATGCAAACCGTGAAGGGCCGAACTGCAATGAAGGAACTTATATGCTCACCTCTCCACTGATCGTCCGAACCGTCACGGGCTCATTGGAAAAGCGGATCGGCGTCTCCCAGGCCAGTGTCAGCCGGCGCTGTCCCCGGATTGCCACTCCAAGCGCCGGAAACGCGCAGTGTTTGCTCGGTCCTCGACCACTTAAATTCAAGTCGGCTTCTTGCACACTGGCCCCAAACGGCGTTCGCGGAGATTCACTGTTCCGCCGGCATCGCGGGCCGCATGCTTCCCCCAACGCGACTTCGCGGGAACAGTGTTCCCGCAGGCGGTTTGGGGGCTATCGTCATCCGACGCAACCGCGGGTGTGGGTGTATTCTATTGCCATGACAATTGCCGCCGGATTTCTTTGTACGGATGGGGTGTTACTCTGCGCTGACACAGAGCACACGGGTTGGACTTCCAAGTCTCATCAGTCGAAGGTGGACCAATTCGACGTGCCCGACGGTAAGGTCTGTTTTGCCCTTGCAGGCACCTCCGCTTTGGCGTGGTCTGCGATGCAGAAATGCAAGAAACAGTTGCAGGCTAATCCATCTAGCGACTTGGCGGCTGATATTGAAGCGATTCTGGATGCAGAATATCGCCGCAATGTTCTTGGCCATCCCAATTATTCAGGCCTTGATTACAGTTTGCTGTTGGCGCTTTGGACTAGGGGCGGAGGCAACCAACTGTTTTCCACAACAGCAACTGCGCTTACCGAAGTTAAGCAGTTTGAGTGCCTCGGAGTTGGTGCCGAACTGGCAAGCTATTTGATCCGTCCAGGGTTTCTGTCGCCATCCCTGAAGCAGGCGTCCTCTTTGGCCGCTTATACTTTGGCCTGTGTTAAAGAGAGTATTACGGGATGCGGCGGTATGTCAGTTTACCTGCTTCTGAGAAAGGATGGTACTTCTGGAGTCCTGACCTCTGAACATGACGGGCCGACAAAGGAACTCGAAGGTTATGCCCGTGTTTACGATTTCACGATGCGACGTCTACTGCTGTGGATGGCGGACATGCAGGGAGAAGATATTTACTTTGAGAAAAATCTCTCCGAATTGGTCGTGAAGGAGCTCATCGACAAACGCCGCGAATGGACGCAAGCCTATAAAGCTAAAGAGCGGGCCTTCGCAGATGTGAACCCTCATTTAACGCCAGCTCAGGCTAGGGACATGTTTGCTGATATCTCTATGGGATTTCGACCGAAGACATCAGAGCCCTGACCAGTTCCACTAGCCTCTCCCGTTTTACCCTCTACTGGCCAAAATGCTTGCCCGGGGGCCGGCAAGCCGCTACTCGCATCCCCGAAAACGAAACTTTGGTTCATACGTGGTCGTAGGCCCTTCTGGTTTCAAGACCTCCGAGGGCGGGAAGTTCGGCCTTGGGATGGTCGATAGCCCCAGTGATGCGCCGGCCACGAGAATTGGCGCTGAATAAACGGCGTAGCGTACGGGCACGGCCGGCGAAGGCAGCCCGGCATGATCTCCCAGAACGGGACTTCACCGGCCAATCGTGATGCCCGCGCTCGTCTAACTCCAACAGAATGGGAAGCTTGTGGGCGCGTGCACAGATTGGACCCGTGACGTCGTTAAATACCGGGGCCAATCTGTTTGACTTTAGGTCGCTTACGCTGAAACCTCCGGATCAAACAGATTGGCCGGCATTTAAGGACTTGGGGCCAGCGTCGAGGACCGCACATCCGGGCGCAACCGTTAACGTGCTCTGCGCAAAGGGGTTCAGTCCACTGTGTTAATTGGCGGGGAGCCGTGTTCCTTCCTAAGACGCGTAGATAGCGTCTTACGATGCCATATCACTTTACTCTGGGCCAGCCCTCCGGAATCAGCTTCTCCGGATCGAGATAGCGCGAGCCGACCGCCTTTACGAATCGATCATCATCAGCGAAGAAGGCGTGCTCGAGGACAATAATTTGAAGGTCCTGCTGCCCTGCAACCTCTTTGAAGAGCACGTCGAAGTACTGCCTAAGGGCACCCCGGTCGGCGTCGGTGTGGGTCGAGACGATCTCTGGCCGCTTATCGGGCGGGTAGAACGGGCGGCTCAATTGGTCGAACACGATGAAGCCAGGTACCGGGCGATCGTGCAACTTGAAATACCGCTGCAGGCCGAGAGCAATCGACATGTGCAGCGAGAGATAGTTTTCGTCCGAGCCGATGTCGCGCATCGAAATCCGGCGCTGTTCCGTGAGGACTCCAGTCGTAAGGTCGCGGGTGTTGAGGTAAACGCTCCGCTCCGGATACGGCGAGGCGAAGGGAAGATCCCCCAGGATGTCGTCGGCCGACATCCCGACTTGGCGCTGCGCATCCTGCAGCCGGTCCATCTTGTTTTCGGCGTCGAGTTCGTCTTGCAGCCCGGCTATACGCCGGTTCAGCACATCCAAATGGGCGGTTGAAGGAGGGGCCTCGACTTCGTCGGCTATCTCCAGATAATAGGAAACGCGCCCGGCGACGCGCATGCGGCGCTGGTTTAGATCCAGATCTTCCTGAATGCTGCCGGCTTCGCGGACGACTGCGCGGAGCTGGGCCGTCACGATTTGAAGCTCTGAGCTTAGGCCGTCGATCTTAGTCTGCAGAGCAGAAATATAGTCGTCGATCTGCGGCCGCTCACGCTCGGCGCTGCGCAGCTGCAACTGAAGCTGCTGATACGCCGCCCGCACATTCGCCAGCGTCTCGGTATGCTGCATGATGGTGTTGGAGCATACCGGGCAGGTTTCGACGGGCGCGTCGCCGGACCCGAAAAGATCGACCACTTGCAGGCGCCGCTGCTGGCGCTCGGTCGTCGTCACGAATTGCGAAGCTTCTTGGAAGGCCTCGCGCGACTCGCTGATTTCGGTTAATAGGCGGCCACGTTGGTTCCGGAGCCGGCGGTCGTAGTCGGTGAGCTCCGTCAGCCGATCGCTCCCGCCCGCGCCGTCTTGGTCCGGTCTCCAAGATGCACCAGATTGCAGGGCAGCGCGTAAGCGCTCGACAGAGGCGTCCTGAACGGAGATGTCGATCAATCCGACGCTTTGCGCTTCGGTGGCGATCGAGCGGAGGCTGAGCGCTAGGACGTCGCGCTGGCGGTCGGCCAGGGCGATTCGCCGCTCTTCCGCTGCACGCTGCCCCATAAGCCGGCGAAGCTCCTGCTCCTTGCCGATGGTGGCTTCGTCGGTGACGCCGAGGAAATACGGGAAGGAGTCAATGATGGAATCGCGGCGTTCGTCCTGGCCACCGCGGAACAGCACGGTTTTGTTGATGATGACGTCGTCGCTTTGCAGCAGAAAAGGAACGACTGATCGGGCGCTGATCCGATTGGACTTGCGGTTCGCGCCAAAGACTTCGGTCTTGACGTTGCCGATACCGATCAGTTGCTCAAGCTGCCGAAGGAGTGTGCCGGCGTTCGTTGTGCGCTGCAGCGCATCGGCGCTCGCCGGGATTTCGAGCGCGGAGCCGAAGGTAATAAAGATTTCATCGGACGACAGCTGATTCGGCGGAGGCATCCGGCGAGCAACAAAGACCTCCGTGGTCCCGTTCGAGAGAAGGATACTGGGCCAACTCGTCGCCTCGCGCACGAGATCGGGGATATGGCATTCGCTCGCCCCGAAGCAATAGTCTATGATCTCGCAGATGGCCGATTTGCCAGAACCCGAGGGTCCGGTGATGATGTTGACTGCATTGAGGTCGAAGGTGATGTCCCGCCTGCGGCCGTTATGACTGAAAAGATGTATGCCTCTTAGCTGCCAGCGGCTCACGGGGCGACACCTATAGAGAAAAAGACGGCTTGGTCGGGAAGGTGACTTGTCCATGTGCCGAGTCGGTGAGCTGCACGGACCATGTCCAAACGCTCATCTTCGCGCAAGCGAGTCTTGAAGGTGACGGCTTCCGGCTTCGCTTCGAGAGCGCCGTCGGCGTTGATCGTGAAAAGCCCGTACGCGATGCCGAAGCGCAGTGCTTCTGACGTGAGCTCGCGAGCATCGGCGATGGTTGAGGCGAGTTCGATCATCAGCTCGGGCTTGCGGCTGAGCCACGTGAGAAACCCAGTGGTTTTATTGGTGCCCGTAAAGCTTTCTATCGCCGGCCTGGACATGGTGATCGGAAGGACGATGAAAGCCAGGGATAGCGCTGGCGCACTGCCCTTGGTTTCGCCGTAGGATTTGGCGAATTGCCACAGCAGGATGCTGGTGAGCGCCGGATTGCTCATCGCGTAGGTGTCGGCACTAATGGTCCGCATCGGGTTCCTTGCGCTTCGGTAGCAGGGCTTCGTATTGCGGGTGCCAGCCCACGCTGCGGTCGTCCGCCAGTTGCTGAAACGTCCCCTGGACCAGGAACGCCGGCGCGGCCTTCGATCCTACCCTCATGAGCATCGAAGATGCTTCCTCGTGGCTCCAGTCGAGAATTTGACAGCCGCGCCGCTGCTTATCCTGCTCCGATGCACCAACCGTATCGTCACACATCGGCCCGTGTCGATCGCTCCACGCGTCGATTAACCTCTGGTCGAACTTGTTGAGCTGCTCACAGAACGTGACCTTGCCGTCCATCCAGCGCTGCCGTTGGTTCCCACTTTGCCAGCGCGCCCGCCGCGCTCGGGCGATTCTCCTGGCGCCACCGTTGACGAGTTCGATCTGTTTTCGCATGATGTCAGGCGTTTCACAATCGTCCGGCGGTTTGAGATCGCCGAATTCGTCCGGCAGGCTAGGCCCCGTGATCTCGTTGTGGATCTCCTCGATTTTCTGTTGCAGCTCCCGCTTGCTGATGCGCCGCGGCAGTTCGCCGCTCAAAGACTTGATGATGCGATTCAGCCAAAATTCCCGTAGGCGGACAATGATCAGCTGCCGTTTTTCGGGGGTGGCGATATTCTTGAGGATGTGGCCGAGGACCGCGTCGACCTCGGTAATATTCGGGCTCTCCGCGCAGAGTAAGATCTGCTTCATCAACGCAGAGCGCGTGGTATCGCTCAACTCGAGAAACGCTTTGCACCCCGGAAAGCGGTCTTTGTGATCGTGCGTTCTTTGATCGTGTTCGTCGACAACCCGAGCGGCCTCGGCTTCGAGCTGCCCTCGCAGTAGCGTGCGATCCGAGTTGTCCGTTAAGCACTTAAGCTCTTCGCAGACCGGCGCGCAGGTGATCAGGACGTAATGCTCCTTCGGATCGTATTCCACCACCCAGATACCGATGGTTTTCCAAAGCTTTACGGCCTTGGTGGTGAGCTCAGCCGGAGAATCACTGACGGTGTGCGAAATCTGATGTCGCGTGTCGGCCCCTTGAGCATGGACAGTGACATCGTCAGTGAGCTCGAGAGTAACGCTGTCGTCGTCATCGGCCTCAAGCAGCAGTGTCAGCGCGCTCAAGGTCTGGTGCGCGACGCCGAGGTTGCTATCTACCGCGCTGTGATCGCTCATACGACATCCATGAAGGGATAGCCTCTATTCGCCCCTATTCAGCGAAGCGCAATTATATCAGAAGCTTCCCTGTCTTAGTTCAGGGCACCAAGACGAGAATAGTGCCCGGGGCTGACAAAGCCAGATGAGCGAGTCGACTACACGCTGAACTGGAGTCTGCGAGTGCCTCAGATACGGGGTTCTGGGAGATCAGACCGGCGACAGAGTCCCGATGACGCCAACTGTACGGGAGACGGACATGCGATAGATATGCTCCTCGGACGGAGCGGCGCGGAACAATGTGCCCACGACGACCACCCGCGCATACGCTGTAGCGTTGCTTCCATCCCATTGAACGTCTAGTCCACTCACGGGCAAGCATCATTCGCCACAGCCACGCCACGTATGATCATTTCACCAACCGTGGCGCGTTGCTTCAAGAGGGCTAGGAAATGTCTTTGACACGAATTTCACTAATAATTGTGAAATCCAACAAAAGAAGAAGAAGAGGTGAGGAAAACAGTGACCATCGAAACCATGACCCGAGAATTCCGCTACGATTCCGTCCGGCTGCCAGACCCGAACGCGAAGCTCAGCATAGAAGAAGTCCGAACCGCATTTTCCGCGACGTATCCGGAGATTGCAACCGCCGCGGTCACCGGGCCGGAGGCGATAGGGAACAAACTGGTCTACCACTTCGCGAAGGCGATTGGCGTTAAGGGATGACGAAGAAGAAGGTGCTCAGCGAGCTCCAGCGAGTAATCGAAGGACAGCCTGGCAAGACTAGCCGGATCGTTCGGGAGTTCAAGACATGTCC
>Ga0116129_1001498_pt1 | contig 12861 bp, 13 predicted proteins | sample June2015DPH_17_2_FD_89732 | JGI IMG/M metagenome (GOLD analysis project Ga0116129, IMG submission 89732) | Peatland microbial communities from SPRUCE experiment site at the Marcell Experimental Forest, Minnesota, USA - June2015DPH_17_10 | ecosystem: Environmental > Terrestrial > Soil > Wetlands...
GGCGGCGCGCAGGGTTGGCGGGTCAAGGTCCCGAGCCAGCATCTGACTGTCATCATCCTGACCAACCTGCAGGGCGCTCAGCCGGAGGGGTTCATTTCTGACATCGTCGCGCTCTACGCGCCTAAACCGCACTGATGGCGGTTAGGAGCGCCCCAAGATGCCGTCTGTCCGCCTTGTCCGCGGACACTGTCCGCGGTCACTCAACATTCCCTCGCCACACAAATGGCCTTCTGAAACGGCATTTTACCGTGCGCCGACATCTGGCACGGCTCTTGCTTTGCTATCGAGTGAGGATCGATGACAGCAACTCATAATTGGAGACGCACATGACCACCATTTCTTCCAAACTCAGCGCCCTCGCAATCGCGTTAGTAACGAACAGCCTGATTATGGGCGGAGTCGGATACCTGTTCGAAATCCAGTCACACCCCCATGTGTCGGTGATCTCATTCGCCCGTCAGCTTGCGGAACATCATTGGTTCATCTAAATGTTGCGATTCATTCTTCATCTTTCCGATAAACACTGAATTGCCAATACCCATGTGCAGGCCGCTTAGGACCGCTCCATCCACTGTGAGTCAATTGCCTCGCGATCAGCGCGGTCATGATGCCATGTCCCATGACGAATACGGATTGGTGCTCTCCGGCGAGCGTAATCAGGCTTTTAGCGGCGATTCGCGCCCTATTCTCGGCCACGATCAGTGATTCGGAATTGGCCGAATAACCGTAGAACCACGCCGCTCGAAACACGCCCATCCACACCGCCACCGGCAACCGGGGAAATCCCCACGATGAGTGCGGTAGTCCCGCTTCGCGCAGCACCTCTTCAGTACTTATGTCTCGGGATGGCACCAGCGCGCGTGCCGACTCCGCGCATCGCAGTAGCGGGCTGCTGACTGTCCAGCCAGACTGGGCGGCCTTCGCGCGGACAACGGTCGGCGCGTCCTCGAAGACCCCGCCGTCATTGTAAGCGCGAATCCAGCCATCGAGCTGACGCGGAGTAACCCAGCTCCATTGATCTAGCTTCGGCCTTCCATGACGCGCCAGGACGATCTCCATGTGCACGCTAGTCATTCTGACTGCGTCACGGTAAAGGGTAAAGAAGATGAAGTGCCACCGCCCGGAGCGGGGTTTAGGACCGTAACCTGAACTTGGCCAAAACTATGCAGCGATGAAGCGGGCACAATTGCCTCCAGCAATTCGCCATCTTCGTACGTAGTCTGTTGTGCGGCGTCATCGACTTCGACCTTCGACGCGGGGTAAAAGTTGCTGCCCGTCACTTGGATCGGATAGAGGAAATAGACGTAGTCGAAAGGTTGAATGACGTAGCCGATGTAGCCTTGGGTAAAATCCAAACCTTCCAGCTCACCAGTCTGCGGCACCGTATAGGCGGGACCGACTACCTCGCCATCCAGTGAAACAAAGTAAATGTAGCCGATAGTTCTCGCCGCGTTATCTGCAGTCACCGCGAATCGCTGAGACGCCGGATCGAAGCTTATCCCTTGAATACGCGGAATTGGTGCTGACAGTGTCAGCGTGCCCTTGGATTCCAAGGTCGTTGCGTCATAAAGGCAAAGGACGTCTGGATTCACAAAGAAACTGCTCACGTAAAGAGTGTTGTTGGGTCCGACCGCTATCCCGGATCCATCGCAGCCAGATGATGTGATATCCGCCCACTGCTCCAATGGTAGACCGGCGGTATCGGCAGAATACACCCCGATAGCAACCGCCTCTGGGCTGCACTTTTCCTGAGTGTTACATGCCAGCGGCGCATAAATCTTGCCACCGCTGACTTCGCCGTCCCCTATATGCGTGAGGGTGATATTGATTCCCGAGAATGGCGCAGAGTTGGTATAGACAACATTCCACTGCGAATCCGTCTCGACGATTGTCTGCGTGGAGAAAAGGAAATTGTTTGTGCCATCCGTGGCATATCCCTGGGTTGCCGCAATCTTTTGGCTGACACCGAAGTTCTGGGGACTGAAGAAACCAGAATTAATTAGAAGACTGCTGGGGCTAAGCGACCTAAGGTTGGGTACGGGGTATGAGTCCGTTACCCCTGTGGTCGTCGAAGTAGACACGGCCGCCGATGGGGCTGCTCCATCGCTACCGCCACAACCGGTCAACAACGACACAGACGCTAAAATGATGACGCGTGCAGATCTCGGGATCATCGACCAGCTCCACTTCAGATCACTTCGTAGGCAGTCTCCTACGAAGGCATCAAGATTTGCCTTTTGGGCACATCAATAGTAATGATGCCCTGTCACACTTGAATTGGCGACCGCGATGTTTGGCGTCTGGCTTTTATCGCATAGAGATTCGAAAATAGGTAAATGCAGTTAAACAAGAGGTGTCAAATGAAAGCTCTTATTGTCCCATTGACGTTTGCTGCCTGTGTAGTTGGTTTCGGGGTTCGCGCCGAAGCCCAAGGTGCGCCCGCAGAGCACAGCATGACCGGGTGCCTGGCGAAGGGAGATGACGCCGGAACCTTCAAGCTCACGGATTTGGAGAAAGGGCCGAAGGAAGTCGTGATTGCGGAGACGACAGCGAACCTCACTTCCCACTTAGGCCATAAGGTCGAAATCACTGGCGTTGCTATCCCGGGAAAGGATAAAACTCACACGATGAAGGTGACAGCGGTCAAGATGATTTCCGCTACGTGTCCCTAGGCTTGAGTCCGGCCAAGGGAGCTTTCTTCGTCTAGCCGGGCGAACACACGTCCTTGTGTTCGTCCGGCACCGGCGCCAACGAACGCCTCGGCATTCTGTGCGAGGGGCCCAATGGTCCGTCATTCACTTCGCTGGAACCGCCGCGGCCGCGAACCAGCGCTGAAACCAGCCGACGGTCCGCTTACGGAAATCCGCGCGATCCGCTGCCTTCTGCAGGCGATGGCCTTCCCCCGGATACACGTGAAACTCGACCGGCACGCCAAGCGCCTCAAGCGCCGTGTAGAGCTCTTCGCTCTGCGGCATCGGACATTCGAGATCGCGCTCGCCTACCGTGATCAGAGTCGGCGTGCTGACGCCGCGCATGTGCATGATCGGCGACGCCTTAAGATACGGCGTTGGCTCATCGTAGACGGATCCGCCAAAGTTCACCTCATCCGATCCCGCCTGTGGTGCCTCGCCCTCGAGGGACAGCCAGTCCGAAACACCCGCATGCGAGATGGCAGCGCGAAACCTATGCGTCTGCGTGATGCTCCACATAGCCATGTAGCCCCCATAAGAGCCACCCATGATTCCCAACCGGGTGTCGTCGATCGGTGCCGCCCGCTCCGCGGCATCCACGCCCGTGAGCACGTCGCGCCAATCGCCGCCGCCCAGATCCTGGATGCTAGCCGCGGCAAAGGCCTCGCCTTGACCGAAACTGCCCCGGTAATTCGGTTCGAACACGTCCCATCCCGCTTCCAACAACGTGCGCGCTTGGCTGAGAGCGGGCAAAAACTTGTTGGTTGACGCCGCTTCGGGCCCACCGTGCACCAACACCACCATCGGCCGTTTCACTCCGGGTTCGCCGCCCGCCGGCTGCAACAGCCAGCCCTGCACATCGAATCCTTCATTACGCCACGTCACTGAATGCGCGCTGAACGAAGCTGTGCCGATCGCCGCATTTTCGTGCGTGATCGGATGCCAATGACCCAGGGGGCCCGCCACGATCTCCGGCGGCGCCCCAAAGCTCGAGCTCACCGCAGCGATGCCATGCGGCCCACAGGAAAGTCCGTTCCCCATTCCGCCGGTGAGCGACTCCTGTCCCGACCAGACGGGCTTCGCGCCGGCCGTATCGAGTCTTGTGATCGCTACCGTATCGCCGGCCAGCGTCATCCCCATGAGTCCTGTCCCGCAGCTCCAATCTAGCGCCGTCACGGTCGCATGCGATCCAGCGGTCAGGTTGTCAGGTTTAGCCCCCGGCTGATCGAGACGCAGCACATATGCATCGCCGCCCGTGGAGCCAAAATCGCTCATCCAACCGCCGATGAACGCCACACTTTTTCCATCGGGCGACACCGCCGGTGCGGCTAGCTGTTCGCGCGGTCCCGGTGCAAACACCACGCGAGCTTGAGACTGCTCGAACGCGTACAACTTGGCCACCCACCACTGGCTATCGCCATCCCCGGGTGCCGCAGTGCCTACGAACCCGCCATTAGGCAGGAAATCGAATTCATAGACATAGAGATCCGCAGGCGAGACAAATTTGAGCGCCGCGCCGTCGACCACTGCGATCCGCTGTTCATCCGCCTCGCTGCCGATGTCGCCCACCAAGGGCACGCCCGCCTCCGCGCGGCCGACCAACTTGTGCGCCTGCGCCGTGGCCAGCACGGCCAGCCGGTTGCCCGGCCCGTAACGCAATCGATCCAAGGTTCCGTTGAAACTGAGCACTCGGCGCACCGCGCCGCCCTTGGCGTCCACTGTGTCGATCTCCGCGACTCCCTCCTTGGGTCGCGACACGAGAAAAGCGAGCTGGCCGTTCGTGCTCCAGGCGGGCGAATCCACGTTGCAGTCGGGTCCGGCGGTACACGGCAGCGGCACGGCCACCACCCCGCCGACGAGATCCCGAATCATGAGCGAAGCCGGCGCATCGCTGTCGCTGCCGTCATCCGACGTCTCGATCGAAGCGACGTGGTGGCCATCCGGGGCGATGGCCACGCTCTTGAAATCATGGAGCCCCGGTGCGGCAAGCGCCGGCAGGGGAACGGCAATCAACACTGCGAATACAAAATGTGAGCGCATCAGGGATCCTAGCATGAGGCCGAGGCGACCTTCCATGGCTTCGCAATTGCCATGCGGCTTGCCCCACTTCCCTTCCGCCTTACGTGCGCGGGCATCGATCGGGTTACCATCTATCGGACGAACTTGTACCCTGTGGAGTTAAATTAGGCGATGAATGGCTCTTACGATGTCGGCGAATAGTCAGCGCCGTTCTAGGCGCGCGCAGCGCAAGTTCATGCCCGCCGGCCTTTGGTCGCGCGGAATGTTTGCGACTCTGGGAGCCCAGTTTCTCTCTGCTTTTGGAGACAATGCGCTTCTCTTTGCAGCGCTCGCGCTCGTTCGACAGGAGAACTATCCCGCGTGGAGTGGGCCGCTCCTCCAAGCGTTCTTCGTGGGCGCATACATACTGCTCGCGCCATTTGTCGGCGTGTTCGCCGATGTGCGTCCTAAAGGGAGCGTCATGCTCTACGCCAATACGCTCAAGTGCGTCGGCGGCTTAGGTCTGTGCCTGCACGTGAATCCATTCGTAAGCTACGCCCTCGTGGGTGCGGGCGCTGCAGCCAATTCGCCGGCCAAGTACGGAATCTTGAGCGAATTGGTAGTGCCGGCGCAGCTCGTCAAAGCCAATAGCCTCCTGGAGGCCTCGACGATTGCGGGAATATTATTAGGCGCAATAGCAGGCGGGAAACTGACGGATTGGAGCATTGAAGGCGCGTTGACGGCGATCACGGGCTGCTATACAGCCGCGGCGTTGAGCGCAATTCTCGTTCCACGCATCAAGCAACGCGCGGTTCCAGCTATTAACTATTCCGTGGTCCCAATCGTTAAATCCTTTGCTTTGAAGACCCGCTCGCTCTTAAAGAGTCGAAACGCGCGACTGGCCGTGATCGGAACGTCCCTGTTCTGGGGTGCAGGAGCGGCCCTTCGCTTCCTCGTCATCGCCTGGGTGCCGGTCGCTCTTAAAGTGACCAACAACTCATTGCCGGGCTTTCTAACAGGCACGGTCGCGGCTGGAATCGTGGTGGGTGCCGCGCTTGCGGCTCGTTTCGTGCAACTTCAACACATTCATCGAGCACTCCCAGCCGGCATTCTGATCGGCTTCGGTGTGTGTCTATTACCCCTTGTTACCACGCAGCCTCTCGCATTTGCCGTGATGGCTGTCATAGGTATATGTAGTGGATTCTTCGTCGTACCGCTCGATGCTCTCTTACAAAAGGAGGGCAACGGCGGTGTCGGGGCGGGGGCGGCGATTGCGATTCAAAACATGTTCGAGAACCTGAGCATGCTTGTGCTCGTGACCGGCTACTCGGCCGCTGTGTTCCTCAGCACATCCGTGAACGGCATCGCGATCGGAGTTGGGGCCTTCATCGCGCTGTCGATGGCAATCCTAACCTTGACGCGCCTCAAGTCCGCAAAGGCCTCTCGGTAATTCTCGGATATTGTCCGTCTGGCGCCGGCAAATCTTCTTGGATCCGCGCGATTTGGTCGGACATCTCTCAAGATTCGCAAGGAGTAGAGCGATGAAATCGGTTCGACATCTTTTCTTAGGCGCTTTTTGCTATATATCGTGTGTACTTCCGCTCTTCTCACAGACAGCGCTAGGCAAGCCAGAAGCCGTATCGCAGCGTGTCAACCCAAAGCGAGACGGGCAACACGATTTCGATTTCAATATTGGTACTTGGAAGACGCACATATCGCGCCTCCAGAATCCCTTAACCGGCTCCACCACCTGGGTCGAATATGACGGTATTTCGGTCGTCCGAGGGATTTTAAATGGCCATGCCAGTCTGTTCGAGCTCACGGCCGACGGTCGGGCAGGTCATCTCGAAGGTGTTGGCTTGCGCCTCTACGATCCCCAATCTCACCAGTGGAGTCTCAATTGGGCTAACGGCAAGACCGGTATTCTGGGCGTACCGACGGTGGGGGAGTTTAGAAATGGTCGTGGTGTATTTGTCGATCAAGAATCATTCAATGACAGAGCCATTCTTGTTCGCAACAGTTTCATGGATATCACGCCGAATTCGGCACGTTTCGAACAGACATTCTCGGATGATGGAGGCGAGACCTGGGAAACCAATTGGGTGATGACATTTACACGATTAAAGCCAGCGGATAAAGGGCGTGATTGAGAAACACCGTCAGTCATTCAATTCCTCGCGGTACGTTTTGTCGCCAGTTGCTGAACGACGGCAAGCGCTTGCTCGGCATTGGCATCGCCCGCAACTCCGCCGATCGTCGCAACGATCTTGTGGTCGGGGGCGACGACGAAGGTCGTACGTTCCGCCGTGCTATGACCGATCTCGTTGCCGCGGGAATCCTTCATCGTGGCGACAGACTGTCCCTTATAAGTGTCCGTGATTTTAATATCGAAAGATTTCGCGATCTCGCCCTTCTCATCTGAGGCCACCGGCAACTTGCCGGCGCAATACTTAGGATCGGCCGAGAAGTCGTTCAGGCGCGAAATACTATCGAGCGAAACGCCGATGACAGAGGCGCCTGCGGCGGCGAACTTGTCGTGATTCTCCGCAAACGTGTGCGCCTGTAGATTGCAGCCACCAGTAAAGGCGGCGGGATAGAAATACACCACCACCGGACCCTTCTTCAATGCGTCCTGCAGCGAGAATGTAAATTCCTTGCCGGCTAGAGAGGCCTGTGTTTTGAAGTCGGGCGCGGTGTCTCCTTGCTTCAATGCGGCGAAACTTGACGTCACCCCCAGCACGAGTGACAGGAAACCTAGGACTTCGCGTTTCATGGTGAACCTCATCTGGCCATCGATTAAAGGAATCAGAATTCACGGCGCGCTTGGGATGTCCGGAATCATCCCGAGCCCCCGCCTCACATTATCAGGGTTCGTGTCTAACGTCACCGAATCAACATCTAGCCTCCGTCCGGTGGAGCCGTTCGGGCTTCTGCCCTCGCTCGACCACACTTAACCGTAAGCTCGCGGACTGTTCGGCGCGCGGCTAAGTGCCTGAGCCGATAGCGTGCCCCGATATGGCCTTTTGAAAATCGGCGGCCTGCAGCATTGAACTCACCGTGTTGACCACGGCATCCGACAGCACCTCGTAGTAGTTCTCCGCCTTGTAAGAGCGGCCAAACCGGGTGGCCTCACCGGAGGCGAGACCATTCCACAAGGTTTTGCCGTCCTGGTCGATCACGGTGAGATGAATTGCCACTTCTGACTTATAAGTGCCTTTCTCGCGGACAAAGAATTTCTTCACCTCACCCCTTATGGTCACCGCGCCGTTGCTGTCGACCGTCTTGATGCCGGCCTCATCAAATAGCTGCCGGATGTGCATGCTCACGAAGGCGCCCACGTCATCGGTGGTGGTGACTGGCTTGGGTTCGTCGTCCTCTCTGTTCTCACCGATGACCTCCTTGCTATCACGGTCGTCGGTGAAGGTCGCCACCATGACCGGCGAGGCGGTCATCTGAGTGGTACCGAGCTGCAGATCCGACGTGGGCCGCCACTGGAGGGGTATGTGCTCGAGCAGCTTCGTCTTCGATGATGCAACGAGTGAAACGCTCAGCAGCAGAGAGGCGAGAATCATACGGATCATTGTTGGAATCTCCCGGTGATGATGGCCGTATTTTACCTGCGCTGGATCGGGTCCACGACCCTCGGTAGTTGTTTGCTCTCATAGGTATGCCATTTTCCTCACCCGTGCCATCGTCCAACACTTTCAGTAGAGGAGCACCGCCTCGCGCTCGCTGCGCCAGCGGACCTCGTCGCGAGCCGTCAGCGCCTCCAGATCGGCCGGCATCGCCGCCGGATCGTCCACCCAACGACGCAGCAGATCGCTCCCGTTGATCACGTCGATCGCGGGCCTATCCTTCTCATACTCGTAGGCAAAGTCGCGCCAAATCTCGTAATCCGGCCGCAGCCTCTTCAGAGCTTTGAACACGAGCGCGAACAATCGCCAAGGCCTGAAAGCTTCGTGGTCATAGTACGCGGCGTCTTCCACATGCACCTGGACGCCTGCGCAGAGCTTACCTACGTGCTTATGAAACGTGGGCTCGAACCAGCAGGGCCGGAGCCGACAGCCACTCATCCATGGCGTTGCAAGCGAATGCATCTCTGCCAACAATGCTTGCACGTCCACATCCGGCGCACCGAACAACTCCAGCGGTCTCGTGGTCCCACGACCTTCCGACAACGTCGTGCCTTCGAGCATCACCGAGCCCGGATAGCAGCGCGCCATCCAGAGATTGGGAGCGTTAGGACTCGGGTTGACCCACGTCCGCTCGCCGAGAGGCCAGCCATGTCCCGGTGCAGCGTTCGGCTCCCAACCCTCCATCGGCACGACGCGGCAGTCGACATCGAGATTAAGAGTCCCGACGAACCACCGTGCAAGCTCCCCGAGTGTCAGGCCGTGCCGCATTGGCATCGCGCCGGCGCCGACAAAGCTTTCGCAACCCGCCATAAGCATCAGCCCTTCCACGGGCCGGCCCACCGGATTCGGCCGATCCAGAACCCACACGGCCTTGTGCTTCTTCGCAGCCGCTTCGAGCACGTAACGCAGTGTCGTGACGAACGTGTAGATTCGGCACCCGAGGTCCTGTAGATCGACCAGCAGAACGTCAAAGGTATCCATCATTTCAGGTGTGGGCCGGCGTACTTCACCGTAAAGGCTGAAGACCGGGATGCCGTGGACGGGATCGGTGTAGTCCCGCGATTCCACCATGTTGTCCTGCTTGTCCCCGCGTAGCCCGTGCTGAGGGCCGAACGCCGCGCTTAAGGTCACGTCGCCGAGCGTCGCCAGCGCATCGAGGGAATGGACGAGGTTGCGTGTTACGGACGCGGGATGCGCCAACAGCGCCACGCGCTGTCCCTTAAGCGGCTTGCGCAGCTCGGGCTCTTCGAGCAGTCGGTCGATCCCAAATTTCATGATCTGGCAACTCCCAGTGCGAATCCGTTCGGGTGGTGGAAATCGGGTTTGCCGGGCGGGTGCCGCAACCCCCAGTACGAAAGCCTACCATCGTCGTCTTCGATGACCGCGGCCAGAGCGATCCGCAGGTGACGAACATCGCGCAAGTCGGCCAGATGCCCTAAGCGCACAGCTGACTCAAGCTCGAGCCCATCGTCGCCTCGGCGCACGGAGATTTCCGGATCTCGGCCAATCTCGGCGGGCGACATTCCCTCACGGTAGGCACTGAACCCGTAGATGGCCCAGTCGAGCGATGGCGAAAAATTGAATTCGTGGTAGCCAGGCGCATCTCCGGCCGCGACGAATGCCTCGAAGCACGTGTGCTCCCATAGAGCGTCGGCCCGTCCACCAGCGCCGGACAAGGGTACGCGCACACGGGACATGTCCGCTTCCAGTGAATACTGGAACACGAGAATGTCGGGCTCCTCCGCTCGCAGCTGCACCGCGAGGCTGCGCACGTCGTGGTTAGGGGTCGAAGGGTGGGCAGTCAACACAGCCGATCTAATATCAATGGACGACATGCCGCAATTGTATTCGTCCGTAGGTTGACCGTCGAATCAGATATTGTCAGGCTAGCGGGCTTAGAGTTCGGGTTTTCTCGACACGCACGTCTTAATGAACGGCAGAGCGAACAGCGTGAGAAGATTCCAACGCAGCAGTGCAGCGACAATCCTGACCTTGAGTCTTCTCTTGACTACTCTGACGGCAATGGTGGCAACCGCGGGGGACCAAGCGTTCATCAAGGAGCTTTACCGGACGCGGCACACCGACCTGACACAACTCGCCGCGATCAAGCCATCGATGCTGAAAGACATAGCTCCTTGATTCTTCCGCGGCGCGTTTTTTGTCCGCCACCATTTCCTTGCAGCCATTCGGGGCCCTCGCGGGCCCCGCTTATTGCCTGTGAAGCCTAGAGTTGCCAATTTCCATTTCACGACGCGACTCCTTTGTCCTTCGCCAAGGCCATCCTCGCTTGACACGAGCGGTTGCCTTAGACAACGCCAGTCCCCCATGTCAAATCGGATCGCCTGGAGCGGCTGGCGTTTCTATCTCGCACTACTTCGGTAGCTTCACCGCCAATAGGTCGACTTGCTCGATCTGTGGAGGCTGAGCGAGTAGCTCCGTCGCGTTGGCCATCAACGCAGCGGCGATGGGACCCGCGAGATGGGCTTTGCGTCCCGCGTCATCGCGAAACGCATCAAAAATCCCGAACGTGGACGGCCCCAACCGCAAGGCGAACCACACGGGAGTGGTGCTCTCCTGATTGGCGAGCGGCAGTGCGCCCTCTAGGAACTGTGCGACGGCGGTTTCCTTTCCGGGCTTTGCTTCCAAGCGAACTAGCAATGCGACCTTGACCATGAGCTGCTCTCCTTTGTTGACGGGGAGCGCAGTCTGGGCCATAGACGGCGAGCTGACGAGTGGCGAAAGCGTCGAATATGGTATTGTTCTCGCCATGGATGTTCTCGTGCTGGCGCTGCAGGGTGCGTTCGATCTGGGGCTGTCGGCTTTACTCGATACGCTCGGAACCGCCAACCAACTGGCGACCACGATGGACGCCCCCACCGCAGCCATCAACGTCACCGTGGTAGGCGTGCGGCGTCGAGTGCACACCGCCCAAGGGTTCAGAGTCCCGCTGGTTGCGACGGCGATAGCGCGTCATCCGGACGCCGTGTTATTGCCCGCGCTGGGCGAGAAAACGCCTTGGACACTGGCGGATCGATTGACTCACGGTGATGTCGCGGATGCCGGGGGCTTGCTACGCGAGAGGTCGCAGTGCGGCGCATGGATCGGCGCCGCATGTACGGGCACCTTCGTCCTCGCCGACAGCACGCTTCTCGACGGGCATGACGCGACCACTTCTTGGTGGCTTGCTCCTCTGTTTCGTCAACGTTATTCGGACATCAAACTGGACGAATCGCGCATGTTGGTAACGTCGGGCGCGTTCGTTACGGCCGGTGCGGCACTGGCACACATTGACCTCGCACTCGGCTTGATTCGCAGGCAAAGCCCGGCGCTAGCTGCGCTTACGGCGAACTATCTGTTGATTGAACCCCGTGTTTCGCAGGCCAGCTTCATCATTCCCGACCATGTGGCACACAGCGATCCGTTGGTAGAGCGTTTCGAGCTTTGGGCGCGGCGCCGCCTAGCTCAAGGTTTCTCCTTGAGTGATGCGGCGCGCAGCGCGGGCACGAGTGAGCGCACCCTAGCCCGCCGTCTTCGAACGGTACTCGGCAAATCACCGCTATCTTACTTCCAGGACCTGCGCGTGGAACGCGCGGTGCATCTGCTGCAAACCAGTAATACCAGCGTGGATCGGATCGCCTCCGAAATTGGCTATTCGGATGGTGTAACGCTCCGTACGCTGCTGAGGCGAAAGCTCGGACGAGGTGTGCGCGAGATTCGTTCTCGCCACCGATGAGTCATACGTTCATTCGCAAGCTCTTCGGAATGGTCAACCTTCTTCACGGCCGGGGCGTAAGCGACCTAATTTTTTGGTGGTAATTTTCACAACAGGCGTATCGGAGAGTTGAGCGACGGCGGGTGTCCCCGAATACCGTGCGTTGCACATGCCACAACGCACGGCCCTGGACTAAGCCTTACCTCCTAGTTCAATTCGCGGCAATTCCATTAAGACCCGCCGCTGCCGGAAGATTGCCGGCAGTCCCCAAATCGGTGAGAGTACCGCTGGTCGGCTGAATCGCAAACACTCCAACGGCTCCGGTACCCGCATTCAAGGTGTACAGGAATTTCCCGTCCGCGCTGACGGCGATATCGATATTCGACGAACCGGTCGGATTGATCGCGAGGATCGTTCCCGGAAGCGGCGAGAGCGTGCCGCCACTGCCGATTGCAAATCCGGATATGGAGCCGGAGCCTGCGTTCGACACGTAGACAAAGCGACCGTCAGGCGTCATGGCATTCCAGCAATTGGCCGAACCCAACGTGGGTACGCTGCTGCTGATCGGCGTCAGTTTGCCATCGCTTTGCACGGAATACGAGGAAATGGCGGATGAGTTCGGCACGCTAGAGCCGGTTTCCGAAACTACCGCCACGTCGTTCCCGGTAAATCTCGCGCTGAACGCGCCAGGGCCGACGCTCGTCGTGATGGTGGCCTGCGACAGGGAGCCGTCGCTCAGCACTTTGAACACGTCAAGGTTGTTCGTCTTCTGCTCGGTGACGATCAAAAACTGCCCGTCCGGGCTGAACGCGACTGAACCGGATAC
>Ga0116129_1001500_pt1 | contig 12850 bp, 10 predicted proteins | sample June2015DPH_17_2_FD_89732 | JGI IMG/M metagenome (GOLD analysis project Ga0116129, IMG submission 89732) | Peatland microbial communities from SPRUCE experiment site at the Marcell Experimental Forest, Minnesota, USA - June2015DPH_17_10 | ecosystem: Environmental > Terrestrial > Soil > Wetlands...
CGCTGGTCGATGCGCTCGCCCTTCTTCAGCGCAAAGGTCATCGCGGTATAGGTCTCGACCGAGCCGATACCGTAGATGCAGGAGACGGACGCGACGATAATGACGTCGTCGCGTTCGAGCAGCGCGCGCGTCGCCGAGTGGCGCATGCGGTCGATCTGCTCGTTGATCGACGAATCTTTCTCGATATAGGTGTCGGTGCGCGGGACGTAGGCCTCGGGCTGGTAGTAATCGTAATACGAGACGAAGTACTCGACCGCGTTGTCGGGGAAGAAATTCCTGAACTCGCCGTAGAGCTGGGCGGCGAGCGTCTTGTTCGGCGCGAGGATCAGCGCCGGGCGTTGCGTCGCCTCGATCACCTTGGCCATGGTGTAGGTCTTGCCCGAGCCGGTGACGCCGAGCAGCACCTGGGTGCGGTCGTTGCGGTTGATGCCCTCGACCAGTTCGGCGATCGCGGTGGGCTGGTCGCCCTTGGGCTGATATTCGGATTTGATCTCGAAGCGCACGCCGCCTTCGGATTTCTCGGGGCGGGGCGGGCGGTGCGGCGTCCAGATTCTCGTGGCGCCGTCTTCACCCTTGAATTCGGGACGGCCGTCGCGGATCAGCGCCTCCAGCGCCTCCGCGGTCGCCTTCACGCCGAGCGCTTCCATCTTGTTGCGCGGCGGGCGGGCCAGAGCCTCCTCGTCGTCCTCGGCGGTCGGCAGGCCGAGTTGCCGCGCCAGTTCCGGATCGAGGGTCGGAATGGTGGCCGAGGTGCCGTAATTGGCTTGCGGCGCTTCCTCAAAGCCCCTGGTCGAGGCGCGGGCGCGATGGGCGGCCGCTTCCCCACCGGCGCGGCGGTCCCAGGAATTGTCCGGCGGCGGCTGCAGACCGCCATTTTTCTCCCTCCCCCCTTGCGGGGGAGGGTTGGGGAGGGGGGTATCTTCTTTTGTCGAGCGTGCGCCTGTCGTCGATCCGACTCCAGCCTCGCCGCGATTGATCGCCGGATTGAGCAATTCCGCCAGCGCCGGGCCGATCGGCTGCACGTCGGGACGATGTGCCTTTGATTTCGGAGTCTTGCCGGGCTTTTTGGGGGAGTCGGGGGTCTTCGCCATGACCGGAATATGGGACGAGTCCGCTGCCGAGAAAAGGGCCACGGGGTTTTCAGGAACCGGCCGCTCGACCGCCCGTTGCGTTGTCAGCAGTTGTCAGGAGGTGCAGGGTTGGCAACAATGGAAGGGATTAGCAGTTCGTCATTGCGAGTAGCGAAGCGACGAAGCAATCCAGCCCTTTTTGATCCTGGATTGCTTCGCTTCGCTCGCAATGACGGAAAATAAGGACCCCCATGCCCGACGTCCATCCGCTGGCCGGCAAACCCGTTCCCGCCTCCATGCTCGCCAATATTCCGCGGCTGGTGACCGCTTTTTTCGCGGGCAAGCCCGATCCGCTGGTTGCCGCGCAACGGGTCGCATTCGGCACCTCGGGCCATCGCGGTTCCGCGTTCAACCTCGCCTTCAACGAGGCGCATATTCTCGCAATCAGCCAGGCGCTGTGCGATCACCGCGCGAAAGCCGGCTTGTCGGGCCCGTTGTTCATCGGCATCGACACCCATGCGCTCGCCGAGCCGGCGCTCGCCAGCGCGCTGGAGGTGTTCGCCGCCAATGGCGTCGAGGTGATGATCGACGCCCACGACGGCTACACGCCGACGCCGGTGATTTCGCATGCGATCCTCACCTACAATAAAGGCCGCGAGCGTGGCCTCGCCGACGGCGTCGTGGTCACGCCCTCGCATAATCCGCCGGAGGATGGCGGCTTCAAATATAACCCGCCGAACGGCGGCCCGGCCGATACCGATATCACCGGCGCGATCGAGCGCGCGGCGAACCGCTATCTCGAGAATGATCTCGATGGCGTGAAGCGCCTGCCGTACGACCGCGCGCGGAAAGCGCCCAACGTGCATCGCTACGATTACATCACGCCCTACGTCGCCGACCTCGCCAATGTGGTGGACATGGAGGCGATCCGATCCGCCGGCGTCAAGATCGGCATCGACCCTCTCGGCGGCGCGGCGGTGCGCTACTGGGAGCCGATCATCGAGCGCTATGGCTTGAATGCGACGCTGATCCGCGACGAGGTCGATCCGACCTTCCACTTCATGACGCTCGACTGGGACGGCAAGATCCGGATGGATTGTTCCTCGCCTTACGCGATGGCGCAATTGATCGGCATGCGCGACCGCTTCGACGTTGCGTTCGCCAACGACACCGACGCCGACCGCCATGGCATCGTGACTCGCACCGGCGGGCTGATGAATCCAAACCATTTTCTAGCTAGCGCGATCGCGTTCCTGTTCGAGCACCGCCCGCAATGGGGACGCGACAGCGCGATCGGCAAGACCATCGTCTCCAGCGCGATCATCGATCGCGTCGCGAACAAGATCGGCCGGAAGGTGGTCGAGACGCCGGTCGGATTCAAATGGTTCGTCGACGGGCTGATTGGCGGCGGCTTCGGCTTTGCCGGCGAGGAAAGCGCGGGCGCCTCGTTCCTGCGCAAGGACGGATCGGTGTGGACTACCGACAAGGACGGCCTGATCATGGGACTGCTCGCCGCCGAGATCGCCGCGCGGACCGGCCGCGACCCGAGCCAGTTGTTCGATACGTTGACGGCCGAACTCGGCAAGCCCTTCTATGCGCGGGTCGATGCGCCCGCGACGCCTTCGCAAAAGAGCGTCTTCAAGACGCTGACGGCGGAAAAGCTCGCGATCAAGGAATTGGGCGGCGAGCGGGTAGCCGCGGTGCTGTCGGTAGCGCCGGGCAATGATCAGCCCTTCGGCGGCATCAAGGTTGTGGCCGATAACGGCTGGTTCGCGGCGCGGCCGTCCGGCACCGAGGACGTCTACAAGATCTATGCGGAAAGTTTTCGCAGCGAGGCACATCTGCGCCAGATCCAGGAGGAGGCGAAGGCGGCGATCGCGCGAACGTTCGCGGCGTGAGATCGTGCGAGGCTTACGCCGCCGGTGCGGGAGCCGGCGACTGGCCGTAGACGATGTCGAGGTGAATTCCGCCGCATGTGACGCAGCGCATGGTCCAGTATTCTGAGCCGGCGCGTCCGCCGATCACGCGCAGCACCCGAAGGTGGCCGTCGCAATCGGGGCAGTTGGATCGTATGGAAGCGGATGAGTTGCCGTTGGAATCATACATGAGCGGACTTCCGCTTTTGCTCTGACATGCCGGATCGCCGGTTGAGATAGTCGATGCGGGTCTTTGCGTCGGCGATGGCCGCTTCCGCATTGGACCAGGCGAAGCCGACCTCAAGCTCGGGAAATGCAACGCCGTCAATGACGACGGGCTCATAGTCCTCGCGCCTGATCCGGGCGTGCCAAAGACCTCTGCCGGCCTCGAAAGCCTCGATCTGAAAGCCATCATGGGTCATGTCGCTTCCCCGCCGATTCCGGACGAAAGCAAACCATGTTCCGGTCCGAACGAATGTGAAGTGGTTCACACTTTCGGGAGAAGTTCGACGCGCCTCCCCTCGGCAACCTATATAAGGCGGCTCGGAAACAAGGAATCGATGGGCGATTTGAGCTGACGATGGTGGCAGGGGACAGGACAGTGAATGTGGCGGGCAGCGCGCTCGCAAGGGTTGCTACGATTATTCTGGCGCTGGTAACGTTGGGCACGGCATGGGCCAATGCGGCCGGGGCGATTTACGATCCGCCGGTCGGCAGCCGCTGGATCATCGAGACCGAGACCCGCGGCGAGGAGACAAGACCGGAGGGCTCGACAACCTCGCTGGTCAGGACGCGCGCCGAGCTGATCGTCGAGCAGAAGACTCCGGACGGCTTTCGCATTTCCTGGGTTCAGCGCGGCGCGACCGTCGAGGGCAATGCCAGAGACGTGCCGCTTCGGCGCGCCTATGCCGGCGTGCTGGAGAATGTGGTGATCCGCGCCAGCACGGATTCCGCGGGCAAGCCGTTACGCATCGACAATCTCGACGAGGCAAGGGCGGCCATGCGCAGTTCGGCCGACGGGCTTGTGGCGCAATTTGCAGAAAGGCCCGCGGCGCGCGCGCTGTTCGACCAGTTGATGTCGGAACTGACCGAGGTCGATGCCGGCAGCGCTGCCTCTGTTTATGTCGATGGGCTGGCTACGCTCGCGGTCGCGCAGAATACCGGAATGAAGCGCGGCGAATTCAGGTCGACGTCGAAGCCTGCGGAAAATCCCCTCGGCGGCGATGCGCTGATATCGAACGAACGCTTCGAACTGGCCGAAGCCGATGCGGCGGGCCGGCTTACTTTTGTCAACGTCACCTCCATCGACGCCGCGTCGATGAGCGACTTCATGCACTCCTTCGCGAAGGGTTTGCTTGCCGCCTCCGGCGACAGCGTGACGCCGGCACGGGTCGAGTTGCTGGTGAAGTCGATGGTGTTTTCCTTCGACAAGCGCGCCGAATTCGAAGTCGAGGACGGCATGACGCGCAAGGTCAGCGAAAAATCGACGACCGTCTTTCGCGGCATGGAGCAGAACCTGATTCAGACCGAGGCGCGGACGATTGCGGTAACGCGCGCGCCGTGAGTTTGCTCGGGCGGGGGCAGCGCCGAAAGCGCTCAATCGGCCATACGTCGAACTGGTGTCCCGGTTCTGACATTCGTATCCTATCGCGGCGGGCACTCTTACGAATGTCAGAACCAAAGGGACACTAGCAACCATATGATTCTAGTGTGGCTTTGACTCTGACGTTCCTCCGAAGAACTCGCGGCCCCACTGAAAGGAACGTCAGAGTCGCCACACTTGCCTGAGCCGCCTTCGTGGCGGTTCCCGCACGTACGGCACATTGCAGTCAATCACTTTCACTGCACCGGCCGTCGCCGCCATTGACTCAACTGGCTTGCTATGGCGACGTTCATGCATCCGCATTCATTATCGGTGCCCTCACCGCCACGACAGGAACGCCCCCTATGATCGACCTGCATTACTGGACGACGCCGAACGGTCACAAGATCACGATGTTTCTCGAAGAGACCGGGCTGAAGTACAAGATTTTCCCGGTGAACATCGGCAAAGGCGACCAGTTCAAGCCCGAGTTTCTGGCAATCGCCCCGAACAACCGGATTCCGGCGCTGGTCGATCACGAGCCCAAGGGCGGCGGCAAGCCGATCTCGATCTTCGAATCCGGCGCGATGCTGCTCTATCTCGCCGAGAAAACCGGCCAGTTCCTGCCAGCCGATCTCTATGGCCGCTATGACGCCATTCAGTGGACGTTCTGGCAGATGGGCGGGCTCGGGCCGATGGCCGGGCAGAACCATCACTTCCGCAACTATGCGCAGGACAAGATTCCGTACGCGATCGACCGCTACGTGAACGAGACCAACCGGCTCTACGGCGTGCTCAACAAGCGTCTCTCCGATCGCGAATTCATCGCCGGCCAATATTCGATCGCCGACATGGCCAGCTATCCGTGGGTCGTGCCTTACAAGAACCAGGGGCAGGACATCGACCAGTTTCCGCACCTCAAGCGGTGGCTTGCGGCGATCGGCGAGCGGCCGGCCACGGTGCGCGCCTATGCGCTCGCCAAGGAGGTCAATCCGACTTTCGGTCAGCCCGCGATCCGCACCGAGGAAGAACGCAAGCTTCTGTTCGGTCAGACGGCGGCGGTGGTGAAATAACTTTTTTATAGCAAAACACAGACACATAACTTTGCGCATCTTGCCGATGACAAGCTAAAACATGATCCGAAGTTCGTGCTACGAACTTGCAGGGAAACTGATAGGAACTTCAAATTCGCCGCGCTGGCGCCGCTGTTCTATTTGAAGTTCCTGAACCGGAGGCCGCGAAGCCGCGGCTGCTACGACAGGAGAAAGAAACTTGCGTGACGGAATCTCTGTGCTTCGCATCGGCGTAACGTTGGCAATACTGGCGGCCGGCAACTCTCTCGGTGCCTCTCTCGCGTTCGCGCAGGCCCGTCCCGATCCCGTGCTCAACAATGGGCCGCCGATATGGGATACCAATCACGACGGCATCCTCACCTGTGAAGAATGGAAGACCTTCATGGATCGGCTGTTTGTCTCAGCCGATAAAGGCCGCAAGGGTTTTCTCACCCCGCAGGAATTCGACTCGATCAAGAAGGCCGATCCGAGCCTGGCTGACGCCGAGTTCGCCTACTTCGACGAAAACCAGGACGGCAAAATCTCGCGCAAGGAGTTTGTCGAAAAGCCGAGCATATTCATCCTGCGCTTCGACAAGAACGGCGACTGCCGCGTGACACCGGAAGAGATGAAAGGGCTGACCTCGACGGGTGCTCCGCAGGAAAAGCCGCGCGACCGCTTCCATTAGGCCCGTGTACTCATCATCAGTCGGACGGATGAAGCTTGCGGAGTTGCCGGCGAGCGCCAACCACGAGCGCCAACCCTATGTGTGCGCCGCCGGCCAGTGCCGCTCGTGGAACCATCCGCGGTATCCCGACATCTTCGCGCGCTGTGCCTGCGGCGCGTGACGCTTGCATGTCGATGCCTCTTCGCTGTTCTCGGGCGCGCCCCACCTGAGCTCCACGCAGTCATTCGGGTTATAGGCCATCTCGAAATCCGTGGCCCGATCGACCACGTCCTTGACCGAGAGCGTCCACTGCGAGCCGTCACTGCGCGTATACGTCACCTTGCGTGAGGCAAGTTCGGACGCCAGCACGCCCTGCAACTCATTCTTCATATCGGCCGCGCTCTTGCCTGACGGTATCGCGTAACGATCCGACCGGCGCGCGAAGCGATCGGGGAATCCCCGCACCACATCGATGGCGATCAAGAGACGGAGATCGCGTGCCGGCGTCGAGTAATCCTCCCACGCGCCGGTGGTCTCGAAGATCGAAGCGCCGTCCGGCATCGACGTGTCGCCGGGCTGCTTGATCTGATATTTCCGTCCGTTTTCCACTGCCGTGACGCGGGTCTTGATCTGCTCGCTGAGGCTCGTAATCGCGTCCGACATCGCGCGGCCGGGATCGAGCGGCTCGGGCGACATGACGTCGTCCATGCGGTCGTAGAAATTTTCGGCCGACATTTGCGATTGTTCGGGCGAAAAATCGCCGTATTGCGGATTCCTGGCGATTTCAGCGTTGCTTAGCCGCCGCAATGGGCCGCCATTCTCGCGTGCAATCGGGCGGAAATGCTTGAAGCCGGGCGTGCCGAGCGCGGGTTCGTGCACGAAGAGAAAATTGCCGCGCCAGAAACGCTTGCGCGTGATCGATCCGTCCGGCTCCGCGTCGACAGCGAGGAAGACGCCCGGCGTGCCGTTTATTTCCGGCACGCGGCGCACCAGCATCAGCACATGGCCATAGGGGTCGGCGTACACCGTGCCTGGGCGCAACGTCTCTTTCGTCAGTGGCACGATGTAGAAATCGGCGTTGTCGTCGCCGGCGCGCACGGCGCCGGTGTGCACGACATCGCCGACGTCGCGCAGATATTCGCCGAAATTCGTCGGCCGCTTCGGCTTCGGCGGCGGCGCCTTCGTGGGCGGCATTGCGGCGGGCACATCAGTCGGCGCGTCGTCCGATTGGCCGAACAACCGCAGGAAGCCCGGCTTCTGCGGCGGCGGGGGCGGTGCATCGGTTGCCGGCGCGGCGGCATCCTGCTCGGGCGGCGGAGGTGGGCGCGTGACCTCGGGATGCTCGACGTCGAACCACTGGTAGCATTTCGGCGGCCTGCCGCCGAAACCACGCGAGCAATTCGAATAGCCGAACGGCAATCCCATCTTGAAGGCGAAATAGGCGCGCAGGAAATAGACGAAGTCGGCGCAATCCGGACGAAGCCCGGTTTGCGTCGTGTCTTCGTTGCGGCCGAGATAGTTGTACAAAAAGTTACGCGAGGGGTCGCGCAGCACTTCGTACCAGACCTTCCAGTTCAGGTCCTGGTCGGGCGGAGCGTCGAACAGTTTCTCGATCCATGCCGAGAACAGGGCTTCGTTCGTGCTGTTCCAGTTATTGCGCGTCTGCCAGATGCTGCCCGTCGGAATTTTGAAAGGCTCGGGCTTGCGGGCGCCGACGGCGATGTCGCGGGTGACCGGGCCGCAATCGCCTGACACACGTTCCAGTGTCGCGTGCCAGGTGCCGGCGGCCGGTGCCGCGACCTCGGCGAACCAGGAATAAGGCGGACCTTCGTGCCGGTCGGTCGATTTGACTGCGACCTTTCCGTCGGGCGCGATCAGCGACAGGGTGCCCTCGACCGGTTTCTCGGCGATGACCATGACGCGCAGCGGCGCGCCGGTCCAGGGCGCGAGCGGCGACGGCAACACGGTCACCTCAGCGCAAGCGTCGGATGCCGCGGCGGCGGCAGGGGACATTTGGAAAAATCCGAATGTCATCAGCAAGAACGCCGTCGCAACGGCGGCAAAGCAGCGCCCAGGAAGCATTCGGGTATAAACCTTGCTAAAGTACGGAACTTTACCAGCCCGGCCGGTGGCCGGAAAACAGGATACCCAATCGGAAGGGATGAGTCATTGCCAGCTTTGAGCGGCGGGTTGAAAACTCGCTTCAATCGATTTGAGGCCATCTTTGGCAGGTTGGCGGGATTTTACATCCTGGCCGCCTGCCTGTGGTCGGTGGTTTTACCCGCCAATGCCGCCTCGATGCGGCCCGTGGCCGCTGAAAAGGGCATGGTGGTCACGGCGCAGCACCTTGCGACCGAGGTTGGGGTCAACGTTCTCAAAGCCGGCGGCAGCGCGGTCGATGCGGCGGTCGCGGTGGGATATGCGCTTGCGGTGGTCTACCCGGCCGCCGGCAATCTGGGCGGCGGCGGCTTCATGACGATCCGCTTTGCCGATGGCCGAAAGACGTTCCTCGATTTTCGCGAGAAGGCGCCGCGAGCCGCGAGCCGCGACATGTACCTGGACAAGGACGGAAACGTCATCAACGGCTTGAGTACGACGGGCTGGCTGGCGGTGGGTGTTCCCGGCACCGTGTCGGGGCTGGAATATGCGCGCAAGAAATACGGCACGATGACGCGCGCCGTATTGATCGAGCCTGCGATTGAACTGGCCGAGGATGGCTTCGTCCTGGATCAGGGCGATGTCGACATGCTCGCTTCTGCGACCGATGATTTTCAAAAATTTCCGTCGACCGGCGAAATTTTCCTCAACAAGGGAAAGCCCTTTGTTGCCGGCCAAAGGCTGGTGCAGCGCGACCTCGCAGACACATTGCGTCGGATCAGAAAGCAGGGAACCGACGGTTTCTATGAAGGCAAGACCGCATTGGCCATCATCGACGCAAGCCGCGCCGGCGGTGGAATCATCGATTCAGAGGACCTCAAGAGCTACAGGACGCGCGAGCTTGCGCCGGTCGAGTGCGATTACCGCGGCTATCAGGTGATCTCGGCGCCTCCGCCCAGTTCGGGCGGTGTTGCCATCTGTGAGATGCTGAACATTTTGGAAGGATATCCGCTTCGCCAACTCGGTTGGGGATCGGCGCAGATGCTGCATTACGAGATCGAGGCGATGCGTCACGCCTTTGTCGATCGCAACACCCTGCTTGGCGATCCCAATTTTGTCGGCAATCCGGTCGAGAGGCTGATCGACAAGAACTACGCGGCAAAAATCCGGGATTCGATAGTTGCGGACAAGGCAGGAATCTCCAGCGAAATCGGCAGAGACATTGCGTCTCACGAAGGCAGCAACACCACGCATTTCTCGATCATCGATAATGCCGGCAACGCCGTCTCATTGACCTATACGTTGAATGACTGGTTTGGCGCGCGGGTCGTCGCGTCGGGCACCGGCGTGTTGATGAACGACGAGATGGATGATTTCACGCCAAATCCCGGCCGGACCAGCGTTTACGGGGTCGTGCAGGGCGAGGCAAATGCCATTGCGCCGGGCAAGATACCTCTGAGTTCGATGAGCCCCACGATCATCACCAGGGACGGCAAGCCGGTCCTCGTTCTCGGTACGCCGGGCGGCAAGCGAATCATCACGACGGTTCTGCAAACCATCCTGAACGTCGTTGATTTCCGGATGAACATTCAGGAAGCCGTCGATGCCCCTCGCATTCATCATCTGTGGCTGCCGGATGTGACGGATGTGGAACCGTACGGTCTCTCGCCTGATACCCGCAAAATACTGGAGAACATGGGATATCGGTTTGACGATTCCCTGCCTGCCAACCATGTCGCCGCGATCATGGTCGGGGCGCCGAGCCTTGAAGGAAAGCCGGTCGGCCGAAACAGGTTCTACGGGGCGAATGACCCGCGCCGCGGCACCGGGCTGGCGCAAGGCTACTAAAGACTATTAGACCATTCGGCCAGAAGCGGCTTTCCTGCTTAACCACCCGGCCCGGAATAAAATATCGTGGGTAGACTCGGTATTAGGCCACCGGTAATGTCGATTCTGCCTTACTTTTGGCACTGATTACGTTATTTTGGACTACTCGACCAATCCTTTGGGGGATTCGTGCGACCTCGTCGAGGGGACATTGGGGGTTCGGTAGCTTATCGCGCCGCGAAAGCTACTCGGCCATCACGGCGTTCAGGATGGGCCAGGAAAAGCTTGCTGGCCCTGGCCGCGGCCGGCTTGTCCCTGATGATTGCCGCGTGGTTCACCAATACCGAGTTTCAGACGCTTGCCTCTGCAGCGCTGCCGGGAAATGCCGATCGCGCCACCTTCGAGGATCGCTTCGTTCGCGGGCCGGATGACGGCCCCGCCTTGCAGCCGTTGAAACGCTCCATCTTGGCGAAAGTCGAGTCTGAGTTTTCCACCGCGCGGGACGCGCTGGCGTCACGCTGGCCGCAGGACCTTCGGATGGCGGTTGTCGAGGACGAGCAGCCGGTGGCGGCGCCGGTCATCGTCCCAACCCCCCCGGCGCCAGCTTCACCCGGAATTCCGCTGCCGCGATCCCGCCCCACCGCGGCGGACCAACTCGCCCAAACGAGCCAGGCCCTGGCCTTGGCGACAGCCGCACCGACAACAACACCAGCCGATGTGCCGCTATCTCAGCCGGCCGAGCGCTCGGTGCTTCAAAAGCTCTCCGACATGGTCAAGTCTAAGGTGGCGGTGGCCTCGCTTGGGCTTGGCAAGGGGCCGGATCTGGCTGCGCTCGGCTACGACAATGAGACCGCCGTCTATGACATCACGGCGCATGCCGTCTATCTGCCGAACGGGACGGTGCTTGAGGCACATTCCGGCATGGGCAGCCTGCGCGACGACCCCGACCATGTTTCCGTCCACATGACAGGCGCGACGCCGCCCGCCGTCTATTCGCTCAAGCCGCGCGAAAAGGACTTTCACGGCGTTGCCGCTCTGCGCATGACGCCTTCCGACGGCAGCGATATCGGCGGCCGCTCGGGGCTGCTTGTGCACAGCTACATGCTCGGCCCCAACGGCGATTCCAACGGCTGCATCTCGGTCCGGGACTACGATCGGTTTCTTAAGGCCTATAACGAAGGCCAGTTCACCCACATTGCGGTCGTCAACAGCGTGAAGGCCATGATCCTGGCCCAGCAGAACGCCGACTGATTGCTGGCGTTAGTCGGCCGAGGCTGGCTTCAGCACAGCGAAATCTCAATTCGGTTGAGCTGACGGCGCCGGCGGGCGCTTGGCCTGCTTCGCTTTCGGCCGGGCCGGTCCCGCATCCACCGACGCGAGATAACCGGCAAGTGCCCAGGCCTCGCCCAAGCCGGTCGTGTAGTGGTCTTGCAGGAACGGGGCGAGCGTGGCGCGGAAGCGGCCCTTCGCAAGCACGCCGGGGTTACGGTGGCACGCCGCGCAGGTCGCCGCATACAACTGCGGCGCCGATTTGCCCTCATCGATATTCTGGGCCTGTACCGCGGGGGTGCTCGGCAAATAAAGAGCTCCGAGGACGAGCAGGCAGCGGCCGAGTTTCGGCTGCGGTAAACGCTTCAATGAAAATTGCATGTAACAGCAGCCCTTCGCCCGCTTAAGGAAAACTCTTGGCATCATACACAATGACGGCGTCTTCCGAATCCTCGCCATAAGGCCTTATGGTCGAAGAACGTGAAAAAGGCGACAGCAATCTCGCGCATTTGAAGAGCTGTTGATTGGCGCAGTTCATCGCGATCCGGGGCACCCTGCCTGGTCCCGTCGAAGCCAATGGCAGTCGGTCATCAAGCTTGCGGCTTGCGCGAGACTAGTGGTCCAATTCTAACATTCGCATCCCTTCTCAGCGACCACTTTTGCGAATGTTAGAATTAAAGGACCACTAGCAAATATAGGTTTCTAGTGGAGTTTTGGATTTGACATTCGCTTGACGAAGCCGCAGCCACGTGGGTAGCGAATGTCAAATCCACTCCACTTGCGCGGCCGCCTTGCGCAGGCATTCGCGGCACAGGCAATCCTCGCCGCCGGTCGGCGTCGGTAGCCGCGCGGTCTCCTCCATGCACCAGCACGTTTTCGACTGGGTGCAGGCGAATTCCGTTCCGCATCGGGAACAAACGACGCGGCGGGAAGGCGTGGTTTCTAAACGATTTGTCACGAACGGGTCCGAAACTTCGCCGCGTTTTTAATGTCCGGTTCATCGGGGGAGTATTTGATTCAGGCGTAGTATACGCACCGCTCGACTCAGGGGAAAGTCGGCCAGGAGCATTTCGATGGCCCGTGATCCGCAAGCTGCCCTGACGGCGCTCAACCGTTTTGGATTTGGTGCGCGCGGCGGCGCGTCGGGCGATCTGGTCGGCGCGGCGTCCGACCCGCGCGGTTTCGTCAAGGCGGACCTTCAACGTCCAGGCGGCGTACGGCTCGAAGTGCCTGGGTTGCAGCCGACGCCCGCTTTGGCGCAAGCCGTGTTTGGCTATCAGGCCGAGGTCAAGGCCGCGCGCGAAGCGGCGAAAGCAAATCCCGCCGCAGAGATGTCCGCATCTGAAAAGCCGGCCGCGATCGGCGCGACG
>Ga0116129_1001501_pt1 | contig 12843 bp, 13 predicted proteins | sample June2015DPH_17_2_FD_89732 | JGI IMG/M metagenome (GOLD analysis project Ga0116129, IMG submission 89732) | Peatland microbial communities from SPRUCE experiment site at the Marcell Experimental Forest, Minnesota, USA - June2015DPH_17_10 | ecosystem: Environmental > Terrestrial > Soil > Wetlands...
CGCGGGCGCCAGTTGTCGGTGATGGAATCGCCCATGAAGACTACGCGCTGCTCGCCGGGCGCCGGCGGCGCGGTCTTTTCGTTCTCCGCCGCGTAGCGGTGCGTGTTGCCGTAATCGTTGATCAGTTGGGCCGCCGCGGTTAACTGCGGGGGAATGGGCGGGGGGACCGGCTGGGTAACCGGCATAGGCATTTGCCCCCAGGAAGGCAGGGTAAGCAGGAACGCAAGTGATAGTCGCATCCCGATATTGTATCCGCTTGATGTCCTATCGATTCAAGCGGGGCGCGGGTAACTGATGCCAGAGCTACCCGCGCCCGCTATCCAGGCGCTTACTCCTTGACTACAAGCACAGTGACTTCCGCAGTTACATCCTTATGCAGCCGCACTGGCACCTTGAACTCGCCTAACTGCTTGATAGGTTCCTCCAATTGCACCTTGCGCCTATCGATAGTGAAGTTCTTCGCGGCCAATGCATCGGCCACGTCTTTCGAAGTTACCGACCCGAACAACTGATCGTTCTCGCCGGCTTTTTGCACGATGGTCACGCTTACGCCGTTGAGCAGCTTCGCCAGATCTTCGGACTCGCCCTTCACCTTGGCTTCTTTGCGCAGGTGCGCCTGGCGCTCCTGCTCGACAATCTTCTTGTTCGACCCGGTGGCTGCGACAGCCAGCTTCTTGGGCAGCAGGAAATTGCGGGCGTATCCCGCTGCGACTTTGACAACTTCGCCGCGGCTGCCCAGTTTCTCGACGTCTTCTCTGAGTATGACTTCCATGGCAGTTTCCTCCGCTCCTAGAACGACGACGCGAATGGCAAAAGCGCGATGTTGCGCGCCTTCTTGATCGCATCCGTCAGGCGCCGCTGGTGCGGCGCGCACACGCCCGAAATGCGGCGTGGAACAATCTTGCCGCGCTCGGCGACGAAGCCGTGCAGCAGCTTGATGTCCTTGTAATTGATATCGTCGATCTTCTCGACGCAGAAACGGCACACCTTCTTGCGGCGGAAATACTGCTTCCGTCCGCCGATCACCGCCTTATCGCCGCCGGTGGGCCGCTGCCCGGCGCTTCCCGGTCTTCCTTTCGATTCCGCCATGGGTTATGCCTCCTTCGGCAGGCCGGGCATAGCCGGCGTTTCGGTCATCTGTTTTTCGAGCGATGGCTGCGCAGGGGCGCCGGCCGGGGGCGCGGTGCTGGCGCGCTTGGCCGAGCGCTTATCGCGCACCTTCTTGCGCTTCTCGAGGCGCTTGAGCGTCTCATCGATGCGCACGGTAATGAATTTCAACACCATGTCCGCCACGCGCAGGCGGCGCTCGAGCTCCTTCACCAGATTGGCGTCGCCGGTGAATTGCAGCAGCACGTAGAACCCTTCGCGGTACTTATCGATGCGGTAAGCGAGGCGGCGTTTGCCCCACTTTTCCACCTTGTCTATGGTCGCGCCGGCCGTGGTCAACTGCGTCTGCAACTGCTCGACGTATTGGTCGGCCTCTTCTTCCGGCGTATCCGGTTTGATGATGAACAGCTCTTCGTAAATCCTCATTCTTCCTCTTTGGTTAAGCCTTGGGCGCGACGATTGAATTTCGTCATGGACTTTTCGACGCCTGCGGCAATTATGGAGCGAACCGCATCGGCGGCTACGCCGGTGAATTCCTCCAATTCCTTCATCTGCGAGCGCTTCATGGGCGCCAGCAGATATTCCACGCCGCTCCTGATGGGATGGCCTGGATCAACTCCCAGCCTTACACGGACAAACTCGCTCGAATTCAAACTCGCGATCAACGACTTCATTCCATTGTGACCCGCGGCCGACCCCTTGGGCTTGATCCTCAAAGCCTGCCAGGGCAGATCCAGCTCGTCATATACCACGATCAGGTTTTCGAGCCCGATCGCATGCTTTGCCATGAGTGGAGCGAGCGACGTTCCACTCAAATTCATGTACGTTTGCGGCTTGGCCAGCATCACCTCGCGCCCATCTATTTCGCCCAAACCAATCAGCGCCCTGGAATCTTTGCGGGTGACGCGGATGCCATGCCGTTCGGCAAGCCGGTCGACTGTCATGAAACCCAGGTTGTGCGGCGTGAGCGCATACTCTTCGCCCGGGTTCCCCAGACCGGCCACCAGAAGCATGGAGGGCTACTTCTTCTTGCCCTTTTCCTTGTCCTTCTCGGCCGCGGCGTCCTCTTCCTTCTTGCCCTTCTTGATGACTTCGGGCTCGGCAGCGGCGCCAGGGGCTCCGGCGACTGGAGCAGCCGCTTCGGCAGCCACTGGCTCGGCTTCCACCTTGAGAGTGACGATGTGCGCGATCACGGTTTCGGGCGCACTGGTGAGTTTCATGGAGCCGGAAAGCGGCACGTCGCTGGCGCGCTTGCTCTGGCCGATCATGAGCTCGCGGACATCGATGACGAAGTGCTCCGGAATATCGTCCGGCAGGCATTCGATTTCGATGGCGCGAGTGATGATTTCGAGCAATCCGCCCTGCACCTTGACGCCGGCGGGCTCGCCTTCGGTAGAGACGGGAATGCTGACGCGGATGCGCTTGGTGAGATCGATACGCTTGAAATCGGCGTGCAGCAGCGTGCTCTTGACGGGATCGACCTGATGATCGACCACCATGACGGGTGTGCTTTCGCCGCCCTGGATGGCCAACGTGAAGATGGTGTTGTATCCAGTGGTGCTGCGGACGATCTTGAGAATCTCGCGCGGGTTGACCGCGATAGAAACGGGATCTTGGAATGCTCCGTAGACGACGGCGGGGATCTGGCCCGCGCGGCGCGTACGGCGCGCTTCGTTCTTACCGCGCGAGGCACGCACCTCGGCGGCGACGGTAATATCTTTTCTCACTGCATCTCTCCTTGGCGGGGGCGAAGTCCGTTGGGCTGGAGGGAGAAGCTGTGAAAAATTGCCGCGACTTGCGACATTGACAGACGAAAGCCTCTGTCCCACCTTTCACAGCTTCGCTCTGGCTTACCGTGGGTTCACTGGTCCCGCTATATAAGTCCCGCTATATAAACAATCCGCTGACCGAAGTTTCCTCGTGTATCGACCGTATGGCTTCCGCCAGCAACTTGGCGATCGACAGCGATTTGATCCGGCCCGATTTCCTGGTCTCTTCCGAAGGCGGAATCGAATTCGTTACCACTACTTCTTTCAACAGCGAAGCTTCAATGCGCGCTACCGCGCCGCCCGATAACACCGCGTGCGTGGCGCAGGCCGTTACGCTGGCCGCTCCCTTCTCGAGTAGCGCTTCGGCGCCTTTCACCAGCGTGCCTGCCGTATCGATGATGTCATCGACAATCATGCAGTGCCGGCCCTTCACTTCGCCTACTACATTCATCACTTCGGCGACGTTGGCTTCCTCACGCCGCTTATCGATAATCGCCAGCGGAGAATTCAGCCGCTTGGCGAAAGCGCGCGCGCGCTCCACGCCGCCGGCGTCTGGCGATACCACCGTAATATCGCTCAACTGCAACGTCCGGAGATACTCGATCATCACCGGGGCCGAAAACAGGTGGTCCACCGGAATATCGAAAAATCCCTGGATCTGCGCGGCGTGCAAATCGAGCGTAAGCACCCGATCGGCTCCGGCTGTTTCCAGGACCGCCGCCACCAACCGGGCGGAAATCGGCACGCGCGGCCGGTCTTTCCGGTCTTGCCGCGCGTACCCATAATAGGGTAGCACCGCGGTGATGCGCTTTGCCGAGGCGCGCTTGAGCGCGTCGAGAATGAGCAGCAGCTCCATCAGGTTGCGGTCCACCGGAGTGGAAGTGGGCTGGATGACGAAAACATCCTCGCCGCGCACGTTTTCCTGGATCTGAAGGTGAATCTCGCCATCGGAGAATTGGCGGATCTCGGCGTCCGCCAGAGGTTTATCGAGCCACTTGCAGATCTCCCGCGCGAGGGCGGGGTGAGCGTTTCCAGTGAAGATTTTGAGGCGGTCGTGATTCATCGAGCGTATCGGCTGCGGGGCGGCCATGTCCTTCCAACGATATGCTTATCGAGCGCCCGCCGCCACAGCGATTGGTAACGGACACGGTTTACCAGTGAGAATCCATACGGGGCTTCCGGCCCCTGGAACCCTTCAGCCGCACGGGCGGCCTGGGCGCGTTCCGCGAATAGACCAAACAAAGCCGATCCGCTGCCCGTCATCATGGCCGGCGAAGCGCCGGACCGGATCAGCTTTCTCTTAATAGCGCCAAGCCGTGGGTGCTGCTGGAAGACAACCGCTTCAAAATCGTTAGCACACGTACCGGGACACCCCTGCCCCCACACTTGAGACTGGAAACTTCCAATTTTATTTAGTTGTAACCCGGATGTCAAACTGGCCCCGAGAAGGCGATAGGCTTCGGCGGTGGAGACGTGGATGCCGGGACCGATCAGGACGCCATAACGGACGGGGGAATCGGGCAGCGGGAAGAGCTCGGTGCCGCGGCCGATGGCGGCGGCGCGGCCGCCGAGCAGGAAGAATGGCACGTCGCTGCCGAGCTGCTGCGCCATTTCGATAAGCTGCGCGAGTTCGATGACGCGGCCGGCGAGCACCGGCAGCGCGAGCAGGATAGCGGCGGCGTCCGAGGATCCACCGCCGAGGCCGGCGCCCATGGGAATGCGCTTGGTGAGGCGGATCTCGACGCGGCCAGTGGCGCGCATGGAATCCATGGCGAGCTGCGCGGCGCGCACGACGAGGTTATCGGGGATGGCGAGCGCGTCGTCGAGAGCGATGGCCGTGCGGCGCGCGGGCGTGAACGATAGATCGATAGAGTCGGCCAGGGAGATGGTTTGGAAGATGGTGCGCAGCTCGTGGTATCCGTCGGGACGCTTGCCGAGGACGCGCAGATCGAGATTGAGCTTGGCCAGGGCGCGGATGCGGACGTAGCGAGCGGGTGTGGTTAATTTAGGCTGCTGCATTGTTGTGGGGCGGACCCCCTGGTCCGCGGCCGACGCCCTCGTCGGCCTTTCGGCAATGACATGGAGCTGATTGGATGGCGAGCAAGCGGGTCCAGGGGGACCCGCGCGGACCAGGGGGTCCGCCCTACTTCTCTTTCTACTTCCTTTCACCCATCGCCCACAGGATTCCGCCCATAATGTGATTGTAGAGAATCGGATTTGCGTAGTCTTCTTTCTTGTGTCCCAAGGACGTATAAAACTGGCGGCTGCCATCCTGGCGTAAGGTCCAGGCGAGCGGCATCGCATCGCCCACCAAGCCCCGAGGATACTCGGCGCGCTGCGGATCGTCGAGCTTCGATGGATCGGTAACCAGCAGCGGGTGGAGATCCGGATTCATGAACCCTAAAAAGTAACACTCGTCTTCCCACTCGAACGTGGCGGGCATTCCCCTGGTGGCGGGATGGTTGGAGTCTTTCACGCGGATCGTGAACTTCTGCAGTTTCGGGTGGCGCAGGAATTTGCCGCCGATGATGGACCAGTAGTAAGGCCAGTTGCGCTCCGATCCGGAGGCGGAGTGAATGCCGGCGAAGCCGCCGCCGGCCTTGATGTAGCGCTGGAAGGCGTCGCGCTGCGCGTCGCTGGTGAAGGCCTCGTTGTTGCTGTTGGAAAAAACGATGGCCTTGTATGGCTTCAGTGTGGCGTCGGCGAAAACAACCGGGTCGTCGGTGGCGTCCACTGAGAAGGCATTCTCCGAACCCATTTTGCGAATGGCGGCGGTACTGCTGGCGATGTTGTCGTGCACGTAGCCCTGGCCGTTCCGCGTGTAGACCAGAATCCGGTTGCCGCCGGACTGGGCGGAAGCGGCGGTCAGAGAAACCTGCAGCGCGGTCCCCGCCAGGAAGCCGCGCCGCGTCACCGAGGGGATGGGTCGCTTTTGAGACATACTCAGAACGATAACCTTAGCGCAAAGCGGAGCTGGCGTTCATTGCTGGCCGACGTGATTTGCGTATAGCCATTGAGCGAATTGATGCTGCCGTTCGCATTGAACGTGGCGGAAGTCACGGTGGCGCCGGGTTGTCCAAACTGCGGAGTGTTCGTCAGGTTGAATGCTTCAGCGCGGAATTGCAGTTGGAACCGCTCCGTCACGCGGAAGTTGCGGAACAGGCTGGCATTCAAGTTGAACACGCCGGGGCCGAAAAGAATATCCCGTCCGCTGTTGCCGAAGCTGACGGTAGTGACGGGCGCAAACGCCGCCGGATTGAAATACGAACCGCCGTTGGCGCCAATTCCGTGCCCTCCCAGAATGGCTACCGTCGGCGCTACCTGCTCGGCGGTTTGCGTATTGCCCGGCGCATTCACGGAGCTACCAGAGGAGGCTACTGTGAAGGGCAAGCCGCTAAACCGGCTCAAAATGCCGTTCAATTGCCACCCGCTGGCGAGCGCAGCCGCCGCGCCGTGAGATGCCAGGGATTTTCCGCGGCCGAACGGCAGCGCGTAATTCCAATAGCCCTCGAAATTATGCGTGCGGTCGAAACCCGCCAGGGCATAGTTGCGGATGTACATCGGAACCCACGCCCAAGTGAGTCCGGAATCGTCGTTGTCCCCGTAGTCCATGGCCTTCGAAAACGTGTAGGACATCCCGAACAGCCCGGCCGCTCCGAGACGCCGCGTCAACTGAGTTTGCAGGGCGTTGTACTTGGCGTTATTGAACGGCGTGCTTTCCGTAATGGCGGTGGTCTGTCCGGTGATGGGGTAGTACTCCTGCCCGGCGACGCCGCCGCCCGGACCGGCCGCGTTGATATCGATGTCATCGGTGTGGCGGATGGCGAGCGAGCTCACGTAGGCGGCCTGGAGGGTGAAAATCCTAAAGTCGCGCTGCAGGGTCGCGTTGAACGATTCGATGTATCCGCGCCGGTAATTCGCAGGGTAAGTAGTGGTGGTGATGGTGGTCGGCAACGGGAAACTGCCCTGAGATACAACGGGGCCCACGATGGGCGGGATGCCGGTGGTGAGCGACCCGGCGGCCTGATAGGAGGTAGCGCCGCTAATCGATTCCGCGATAGTCGCCGGGTAAGCGTCGCGCATGGCGCGGTAGCTGTTCGGATCGACGCTTATGCCATAGCCCAGCCGGAGCACGGTTTTGTCATTGATACGATAGGCGATCCCGAGGCGCGGAGCCAGCGAGCCGTTGCCCACATTCACGCCGCAATCGCGCGGGTTGCCGGCGATCTCGCCGAGGCAGACGATTCCGGTGACAGGGTTATAAATGTCGGCTCCGAAGTTGTCGCGGGTGGCCAACGGATAGAGCTCGTAGCGGAGTCCGTAACTGACAGTCAGACGGCGGGCAACCTGCCACTGATCGCGGGCGTAGAAAGCGTAGGTGGATTCGCGGACCGTGGCGGGGTTGATGTATTCGGTGGAGGTGCCAAGTGTCTGCGGCAGGCCCAGCAGAAAATCGCCCCACGCGTTATACATATTCGAAGCCGGTCCGCCGTTCAGCGAGGTGATGCCTCCGGTAAAGGTGAAGCCGCCGCGCGGTCCGAACGAGGTCTGGGGCTGGAAGTGGTTGATGCCGAAATGCTGAAACTCGCCGCCAAAACGGAAGGAGTGAGATCCTTTGATCCAACTGAGATTGAGCGCCGCGTTGTATTCGTTGTCCCGAAACAGGAAGGGATTGGACACGTTGGAATTCCCGAAGGATGAGAAGCCGGTGACTCCGAAGTTCGGATACCCGCCATCCAGGTAGTAAGATCCGTTGGTGCCGGGAATGCCGAGGGTGGTTAACCCATAATTGGTTCCGATATCGACGTTTTCGGCGTCCAGCCGCAGCCGCGTGTAGCCCACGCTTCCATCCGCCACCAGGGTGGGCGAAAACGTATGCGTCATGCCCACGCCAGTGCTCTGCACCCGGCCGGTAGCCGTTCCGGGCTGGCCGCCATCGAGCGTGTTGCCCTCGGCCGCTCCCAGACCCGGGGGATCGAAGATACGGCTGGGTGAAATTCCGTAGCGGACGAAAAGAGTGGTTTTCTCGCTGGGATTCCAGTTCACCTTGGTGTCGATGTTGTGATGCGTGGAGGAATAGTCGCCGCTGCCGAAGTAATCGTTGGTGGGAGTGGCGGCGGCCGATGCCTGGTTCGGCTCGGGCATCAGCGCGATCATCTTCTGCGAGGCGGAAGCGAATCGCGAGGTGGGAATCGTATTGTTCGGGAATGGCGTGCGCCCCGTTCCGTTGGCATTTCCCGTATTGGGATCGTAGAGGATTGTGCCCGTGCCGGAAAAGTTGCCTTGGCGAAGCGGGTCGGTGGCAACAGTCTCCAGCGCGGAGACGTTGGCCCGTTTATCGGTCTCTTCCCAGTCGGCGAAGAAGAAGAGTTTGTTCTTTTTGATGGGGCCGCCGAAGTTGCCGCCGAACTGATTGATGATGTTCTTGGGGTTGTTGACGCCGTAATAGAAGTAGTTTCTCGCTTTCAGGGCGCTGATGGTGTTGAATTCCCAAGCCGTGCCATGGAACTGGTTGGTCCCCGACTTGATAGTTACGTTCACTACCGATCCGCCGGCCATGCCTTGTTCGGCGTCGAAACTGGCAGTAACTACGTTGACAGTCTGGATAGCTTCCGCGGCCGGCACATAGGCGACGATTTCCGGCAGCCAGGGATAAAGATCGCTCACGCCGTCGATGCGCGTGTTGTTGTTGTTATACGACGCCCCATTTACGTTGGTACCCAGGGCGGCCTGCGGATTGCCGGCTTCAGAGTGCTCGGAGGCAGGCGGCGTGTAGCCCGGCACTATAAGAAAGACGCTCTGGAAGTTCCGCGTCGCGTTGCTGTTAGTGGGAAGTTCGGTGAGCTGCGCGGGCCGTATCTCTGCGTTGACGTCGGCCCGATCCGTCTGGAGTGACACTACCGATGCATCTACCGTGACAGTTTGGTTCACCTGCGCTAACTGCAGTTGCGCATCCACGCGGCGGACCGTGTTCGCATCAACAGTGACGCCCTGCTCGATAACCGTCCCGAACGATGCCGCCGTTATAGTCACCTTATAGACGCCTTGCTGAAGATCGCTTATAAGATAGCCGCCGCGGTCGTCGGTGGTGGCCTGGCGGGCAATTCCGGTGGCGACGTTCAGCGCCTCAATCCGGGCGTTGGGGACCGAACGGCCCGTACTGTCGCTGACGTTTCCGGTCAGCGATCCATAGAGCACCTGCGCATGCAAACTTGGCGCCAGGGCGAGCAGCGCGGCTATAGCAAAACAGCGGTAGCCGATTGTCTCCGAACGATCTAACGTAGATTTAGCGGATCTCATGCGACCTCCTTGTCGTCTTGAGCCCAAGGTAGTATACACCCAACTGCCTTAGCGCGATTCCGGTGCAACCCTCCTTTCTTCGTACAAATTGTGGTGCCGCCAGTCCAGGCGCGAAGACTCGCGCGCTGGTCCGAAAAGCCGCCTTAAAGGCGGCTGCAGCGAGGATTCGCTGCCCCACAAACAGCTTATTTGTCGTATTGCAGGAGCGAAAAGACGTCGTAGCCGGCGAGCTTTTGGCGTCCGTGGAGGAAGGTCAGCTCGACGACGAAACCGATGCCTGCTACGATGCCGCCGAGTCCGTTTACCATGCGGGCGGTGGCGGCCGCAGTTCCGCCTGTGGCCAGGAGGTCGTCGACGATAAGGACGCGCTTGCCCTCGTCGAGGGCGTCTTTGTGCATCTCGAGCGTGTCGGTTCCGTATTCCAGATCGTAGGTGACGCTGACGGATTCGGACGGCAATTTTTTAGGCTTGCGCACGGGCACGAAGCCGGCGCCTAGGGCATAGGCGAGCGCGGGGGCGAAGATGAAGCCGCGGGCTTCGATGCCGATGACCACATCGACTTGGGCGCCGCTGTAATGGTCTTTGAGACCGTCGATGATGCCGCGGAAACCTGCTGGGTTCTTCAGCAGGGTGGTGATGTCGTAGAAGAGGATTCCGGGTTTGGGAAAGCCGGGGACTTCGCGGATGAGCAGTTTGAGGTTATCCATCAGGATTCGATCTCGAAAGATCCGTATTGTTGCACGGCGGCTTCCTGTTCTTCAACTCCGCGGACATCGGCCCAGCGCGGACCCTGGCGGAGGCGGGCGGCGAAATCGGAGAGTTTATCGGGTGGTCCGGCGGCGTAGACTTCGACGCAGCCGTCATCCAGATTGCGGGCGTAGCCAGTGAGACTGAGGGCGGATGCGGCTTGTTGGGCGAAGTAGCGGAAGCCGACGCCCTGGACGCTTCCGCGAATCACCCAGCGGCGGGCTGCACGGGGTTTAGCGGCCATGCGAGTGGCCTGTAAACGGTGGCCGCGTAAGGTGGCTTCGGAAAAAGCGCGGAACGAAGCCAATCCCAAAAGCGGACAGTTGGCGAGATGTGGGAATCATGCGCAAAACCGGCCATGCCCGGTCACGTTCTACGGAACCGTCGAACAGCTTTTCCTCCCTGATTCCAGTGTAGCTTCTCCATTTTCGTTCCAAGGCGCGAGTTCTTCACTCACGAAGCCCGGATACGGGCAAGCGCCTCAATCACAGGGGAGTTGTGGCGCCTCAAGGCACAGGCGGATGTGGGCCGTTCGCATAGACCGTTGGCCAACTGACTTCGTTGAGCGGAGCGCCGGCGAGAAAGCGCTCCGGCAGATCGGGATTGGCAATGTACGGCCGGCCAAACGCGATGGAATCAGCTAGCCTGCCTCGATCAGGGGGGTTCCGCGCTTGGGTCATGTCGACATTGGCGACGAGATGTCCGTGATAGAGCAGCCGAAAGTGTTGGAACACGCCGTCGCCGGCCAGGTGTTCCAGCGGACTTCCAGTGAAGTCCATAGTTGCTCCCATCAGTAGCAGATGGTCGAGTTCGTAGTCGTTCAGCCTTTTTATCACATACTCCATGCCGGGCAGAGTATCTTCGTTCGGTACGAACGGCCCGAATAAGTTCATCGGCCCGACCTTGATGCCGACACGACCCGGCGCCACGTACTGGAGAACGGTCTCAGTGATTTCGAAGAGGAAGCGGGCACGGTTGACGACAGACCCTCCATATTCATCTTTGCGAAGGTTCGTGGCGCTGTTCAGAAACTGAGCGATGAGGTAAAGATAGTTGGCTTGAATCTGTACGCCATCGAATCCAGCTTTCATGGCATTCCTTGCGGCGGTTCCAAAATCAGATACGGTCCGACGAATTTCATCTTTGGTCATCGGGCGAGGCGCTACCGTGGGCTTCCTTCCCGATGGGGTCACGCTCTCTTGCTCCGGATTCACATCGGATGCGGACATCGGTAGGGCGCCATCGAAGAAGTCCGGATGCGTCATCGCGCCCGTGTGCCAGAGCTGCGCGTACATGAAACTGCCCCTCTTGTGAACAGCATCGGTCACACCCCGCAACAGTCGAGACTATTCTGAGAGAAATATAGAACGAGCAGTACCATCCTCCCAACCGACGACTTGGCAAGCTGCGAAGGCGTTTTACGTCGAGGGGCTGGGCTTTCGCGCGACATTTGAGGCCTCCGCGGACGGTCGGTCAGGACTACCGGGCCTTGAGCGCGGCACAATCCAATTGACTCTCGATAGTCCGATGGCGGTCACAATGGCCGAGATGCCTGCGTATCGCTCCTTGTGGATGACACTGATGAGTATTACCGCGAGCGGAGCCCAAGGGTGACCGTTCTTCGAGCACCGCGAGACGAGGAGTGGGGCGCACGAGGGAGGACTCCGACTCGGCCCCCGCAGACGGCCGCTCACGCCATATCGCCTGCACCTATACCCCTTGGAGTACTCCGGCGATTGATCCTGGGGCACGCCAGCGCGAGGAAATCCTAGTCCAAACAGGGGCTGTTCGATGACGCCGGCCATACGACTGGCGCCGCCCACATGCCGGTCTGTGTGCTGCGGCGAGGACGTCGACGCTGCGCAACACTACCGCCCGGTTCTGCCTTACTGCACTCATTGTGTGTCGAAGAGATGCCGCAAGTGTCGGAGCTCGGTTCGCGTCAGGCAGTTTCAGCAGGACCCGACATTCAATCTCATCGGCCGGCCACGAGGGGCCGCGGATGCAATGCGGTTGGGGTTGCGGGGATACTGGGCGCAATATGCGCGCGCACTTCACCATATGCGCGAAGCGGCCGGCGGCTACCGGGCACGGGGACCTGCGAGGGAGCTGGAAGCAAAGCCGCCCACTAGCGAGGCGAAAGAGCGGCAGCCGGGGTGAATTCCCGTTATCCGACGTGCTACAAAACTCGGCCCGTACGACGATGACTAGCCTCGAATCTCCGAGAGAGTACATACTGGAGCCACGGATGACTTCTACGCCGTCCGAGGAAGAAGAATATGCATTCTGACCCCCTGATTTCAGAGCTGGCAAACCAGACTTTAGTCGCGAGCCGGGCGGCCCCCGGCCACCGCGTGTCTTACATCGAGCCGGCTCCGACCATAAATGTGATGTTTGATCAATTGGAATACTTGCTCGGCCACGAAAGCCAAGGGTGTCCGGCCGGATGCCAAGACTGCATACGGCTCAGAGAAATAGAGGGCTGGCTACTCCTACCGTTCCGCGCGACTGAAATTCGCAAATAGAGGACCAGTCTAGCTACGTGAGTTCCCGCTACATAAGAGAGGTTCAGAACTTCTCCTCCAGACGACGCGGCGCCCGACTCACGGCGAGCCGGATGCGGGAGTACTTCACCGAGCGCCGCGGACGCAGTGCGACTGGCGCTGCGGGATTCGGGGCAGCGTCGCAGGAGACTGTTCTTGCCAGACTCGTCATCTCCCAGAACGCGACTTCAGGGGCGTTTGCACTTCTGTGGCTCGGGCGAGATCCAACAAACCAGGCGCCAATCAAGTTGCGTAAAGGGTCCATTTCTCGCCCTTCCCTCCCCCGCCGATTCCGGTTAAGCGTGTACGCGTGGAGCTAAACTATCGGTTATGCCACACATAAGGGTTTTCGACGATGAAGGCGGCGATCATGGGGA
>Ga0116129_1001502_pt1 | contig 12841 bp, 11 predicted proteins | sample June2015DPH_17_2_FD_89732 | JGI IMG/M metagenome (GOLD analysis project Ga0116129, IMG submission 89732) | Peatland microbial communities from SPRUCE experiment site at the Marcell Experimental Forest, Minnesota, USA - June2015DPH_17_10 | ecosystem: Environmental > Terrestrial > Soil > Wetlands...
AATTCCGGAAGAGTTTCGCCAGGAAATTCACAGCCTCACCAACAAAATGCTGAATCGGGACGACGGGGCGGGACTGATGGAGCTTGCCGGTACGATGCAGGCAGCCAATGCGATCTATGTAGGGCTGGTGCAGGAGCGCAGGGCTCATCCGCGCAATGATCCCATCACGCATTTGATCGAAAGCGAGGTTCAGGACGATGAAGGCGTGGTCCGGCACCTGACGGACGAGGAACTCGCGTTTCGTTTTGGGGAAATGGCCGCGGCCGGGCACGAAACCGTTGCGAAAACCATTCCCAACGGCGCCATGGCCTTCCAGCGGTTTCCCGGCGAGCGCCAGAAGCTCATCGAAAACCCGGGACTGATGCCGGGCACGGTCGAGGAAGTGTTGCGCTTCGATCCGCCTTCTCAGCTTCAGGGGCGCACCACGACGCGCGATGTGACGCTGCACGGCGTGACGATCCCGGAGGGCTCGAAGACGATGCTGCTCACCGGCGCCGCGACCCGCGACGAACGTAAATTCGAGAATCCCGATGTCTTCGATGTTTCACGTCAGGGCAGCCCCGAATCGATTTATTTCGGTTTCGGCATTCACCGCTGCCTCGGCATGCATCTGGCCCGGCTCGAGCTGCGCATCGTGTTCGAGGAGCTGTTCAGGCGCTTTCCGGATTTTCAGGTAGATCCCGCGCGTGCCACGCGTACCGTGCTCTCCAACGTGCGGGGCGTGAAGACTTTGCCGGCCACGTTGGGCAGGCCCGTAGCAGCGTAGCCCAAGGAGTCCTCATGCAGAAAAATCCGCGCGGCGAATCGTCGAATCTCATCCTGTACGGCATGAACAGCCCCAATGTCATCAAGGTGGTGATCATGCTGGAGGAACTCGAGCTTGCTTACGAGCTGCGCCACGTCGCGGTGTTCAGGGGCGAGCAATTTACGCCGCAGTTCCTCGGCATGAATCCGTTGGGCAAAGTACCCGTGTTGATCGATCCACTGCTGCCACGCCCGCTGGCAGAATCCGGAGCCATCCTTTTCTGGCTTGCGGAGCGCAGCAAGCTGTTGCTCCCCGCGGATGGGCCAGCGCGCTACGAAATCATGCAATGGCTGATGGTGCAGATGTCCTCCATCGGACCGATGCTCGGCCAGTTGAATCATTTTCGCTTGCTGACGAAAGACAGCCAACCCTATGCGCATGGACGTTACTTCGCGGTCGCACAGCGCCTCTATGCCCTGTTGAATGAACGACTGGCTGAGCGGGAGTGGCTGGCTGGCCATGCCTACTCCATCGCCGACATCGCCACGTATCCCTGGGCGCGTTATCTGGAACAGCATGGCTTCGAGCCCGAGCGCCATCCTGCGCTGCTGCGCTGGCGCAACGCGATCGCGCAAACCCCCGCGGTGACACGCGCCGAGCTACGCATGCGCGAGGCGTTCAATGCACTCTCGACGCAAACTCGCCGCGCTGCCACGAGCGAGGACCTCGATCGCTTCTTCGGCCGAACGTCCAATATGCCGCCCGCCGATTTTTCAGGCGTGACCAGGTGAGGCGGATTCAGTCGTCGTCGTCGAGTGATGGCACCTTGGAGTTCACTTCGGCCGCAATCTTCTCAGGATCCGCGCCTGCTACGGGATACGACTTCGACCACAGTAAAGATCCATCCGCCGTCGCGGCGATCTTGATGTCGAGCATCTGAGCCGGTGCGTTGGCATCGACGGAGCCACAGATAGCGTATTCGGACTTATGCGCTCGTGCGCGCGCCAAGATCGCCGGCAACGCGCAAGAAGGCAACCGATCGTTGGCCAACCCGACCTGGCCGCGGTGGGAAATTGCGATCCTGCCGTAGACTTGGACAAACGTGGAGTCAGCAATCGTTTGGGCAGCTGCATCGCCGCTAGCTGCCGCGAATGGGATGGCAAGGATGGGGGTTCGATCCGATGCGCTCTTGGCATCTTCGTCGAACTCGCGCGCAATCTGCCCAGCAAGCTTCGCCACGTCGCCTTTGTCCGGACCCCGATATTGCTCGGTGATGGCTTTGAGCTTCTGTGCTTCCGAAGACGAGAGACCGGAGGACTCGTGGTGTCCCGATCTGCTGCAACCCCGGCCCAGCAGCAAAGCGACCAGCCAGAGAGTGAGCAAAACCCGGATCCAGCGAGGCCATCGCTTGAACAGCTCCCAGCCGGACCAAAAGGCCCAGCCCACAACCTCAATCCAGAACTTGACCTTCTGCCCCGGCTCCTGCCGAGGAAATTCCCGGGACCGGGGTGGCGGTGGCGCGCCTTTGGCCGGCCGCTGGGACGGCTTCTTGGCGGCTTTAGGCGCGGCCGCATCGCCTGACACGAGCCGCCGGCACAAAGCTTCCAGGGCGGGCGTTGGCCGCCCGCCGGGAAGCTTCAGCCATTGGACGCTGAGAAACTTCTCCGGCACGCGCGCATGCGCCTCGATGGTATCGTCGATGACGACGGGCAGCAGAAAGGGGTGATCGTCGGCCATGTCCTGGGTGCGCTCGACCGCCAGCCGCCACTCCCTGCGAAAATAGCCCTCGGGCCGCGCCTCTGTCTGAGCCGACACCAGCGCCATGAAGTAGTCGCAATCACGAATCTGCCTGCGGATCTTCTGGTCCCAAACGTCCCCGCCGCCGAGTTCGCTCTGGTCCAGCCAAACTTCGAGCCCATGTGCCGGCAACGCATCGCCAATCAACCGTGCCGCCTCGCGATCCTCCGAGGCGTAGCTCACGAACACGGTTGGCTTGGGCCGATCGGCGTCGCTGCCTATGTCAGACACGCGGGTATCCAGCGCTCGAACAGCGAACCGACGCGATGACCTTAGCCACTTAGGTTCCTCCTGAACCGACCAAAAAGCATACGTTGTGTCCAGCGCGAGAACACGACGCCGTGAGGTTGGCCCGTTCCGCCGCAACGCTGTTCGCGGTATTAAACTTTACTTGCGGAATCAGGAACCAACGCAATAGTACCCGATGAGGGGCTTTGTTAGAGAACCCCGACAGGCCGCCTCAGCGTGCCGGCCGGCCGACCCCTAGGGTAAAATGTACGAATGAAGACAACTTTGCTACCCATTGCGGGAGTTTGTATTTTATGCGGATGCGGCAAGGCACCGGAAGCCCCGCCTGCGTCGAATGCTGCGCCCCCCCTCAAGTCCGGCATCGAGATTCAATACATCGACGCCTCGGTTAGACCGCAGGACGACTTTTACAAGCACATCAACGGCAAGTGGCTGGCGACTACCGAAATTCCGCCCGACAAGGGCCGCTACGGTACCTTCATACAGCTGCGTGACGAAGCGGAAGCCAAGCTGCACTCCATCATCGACGGCTTGCAGAAGTCCGTCGACCCGAGCGACCCCGACCAACAGACGATCGCCGACTTGTATTTCAGCTTCATGGACGAGCCCACGCTCGAGTCGTTGGGGACCAAGCCGCTCGACGACGAATTCGCCAAGATCGAGGCGATCAAAGATAAAAAAGAAATCGCCGGCCTGATCGCACATTTCAACGAAATCGGCGTGGCCGCGCCGTACAACTCTTTCGTGCACCAGGACGCCAAGGATTCGACCAAATACGTGTTCGACCTCCAGCAAGATGGTCTTGGGATGCCCGACCGCGATTACTACCTGCTGAACGACGACAAGTTGAAGCAGGCGCGCGAACGCTACGGCCAGCACATTCAAAAGATGTTCGAACTGACCGGCGACAAGGCGGCAGCCGCCAAAGCTAAGGACATCGTCACGCTCGAGACTCAGCTGGCGAAAATACAATGGACCAAGGTCGAGCTGCGCGACCCGGTCAAGACGTACAACAAGGTTGAATTCCCCAATTTGGCCGGGCTCGCCCCGAACATCGATTGGAATCTCTATCTCGCCGACTCCGGCGTGCAAGGCAAGACCGATTACCTGGTGATCGGCGAACCCAGCTATGTGCGCGGACTGAATCAGCTGCTGCAAAAGACGCCGCTGTCGACCTGGAAAACCTACTTCCGCTGGCGCCTGCTGAGCGACTTCTCACCCTACCTCAGCAAGGCATTCGTCGACGAGCATTTTGCTTTCTACGGCACCGCACTGCGCGGAATCCCGGAGGACCGGCCGCGCTGGAAACGCGGCATCGAGCTGGTCGAGGGCTCGATCGGCGAGGCCATGGGCAAGCTGTACGTTGCCCGCTATTTTCCACCGCAATCGAAGGCGCGCATGGACCAGCTGGTGAGCAACCTTTTGGCCGCGTACCGCGCCGATATCGACAAGCTCGATTGGATGTCCGCGGAGACCAAGCAAAAAGCGCAGGCGAAGCTCGCGAAGTTCACGCCGAAAATCGGCTATCCGGACAAGTGGCGCGACTACCGCGCCTTGCGGATCGACAAGGGTGATCTCGTCGGCAACGTGATCCGTGCAGAGGTTTTCGAATACGATCGCAATCTCAATAAATTGGGTAAACCGATCGATCGCAGCGAGTGGGGCATGACGCCGCAAACGGTGAACGCCTACTACAACCCCGAGATGAACGAAATCGTCTTTCCCGCCGCCATCCTGCAGCCGCCGTTTTTCGATCCGCAGGCCGATGACGCGGCGATTTACGGCGGGATCGGCGGCATCATCGGCCACGAGATCAGTCATGGTTTCGACGATCAGGGCAGTCAGTACGATGGCGACGGCAATCTGCTTGGTGCGCCAGGCTGGTTCACGCAAGCCGATCTCGACAAGTTCAAGGAGAAGACAAGGGCGCTGGTGGCCCAATACTCCGTTTACGAGCCGATCCCCGGTTATCACGTCAACGGCGAGCTCACGCTCGGCGAGAACATCGCGGATAACGCCGGACTCGCCATCGCTTATAAGGCATACAAACTCTCGTTGCACGGCGCAGAGGCGCCGCAAATCGACGGCATGACCGGGGATCAGCGCTTCTATGCCGGTTGGGCTCAGGCGTTTCGCGGCAAGGAACGCACCGACGATGAGATCGTGGCGCTCAAGACCGATCCGCATTCGCCGGTGGCCGTTCGCGGCACGGTGCCCGAGTTGAATCAAGATGCCTTCTTCGACGCCTATGCCATCAAGGAAGGCGACAAGATGTATGTCGCCCCGGAGAAGCGCGTTACGCTTTGGTAGTGCGGTAGCGAAAGACGCCGCGATCGAGCACCACTCTTTCACCGTTCGCCAAGGTCTGGAAGAGCGCCCCCTCCTCGGTCCGCCAGATGAGGGTGTCCAGCCTGTCGCCGGGATGCACCGGCTTCGAGAAACGCCCCGCCATGTGGCCGAATCGGGCGGCGTCCCCGCCGCAGAGCGACTTGAGGAGTGCGCGGCAGGCGACGCCAAAGGTGCCGAGGCCATAATAGATCGGCCGTTCAAAGCCATCGGCGCGGGCCCTGGTGGGCTCCGTGCCGTGCGGATGACGGTCGCCGGAGAGCCGGTAGATCAGCGATTGATTGAGACCGACCGGCAACGAAATGTGCGCATCGGGCCGGCCTTCGGGTCGGCTCCAGTCCGGCTCCCCGACGGGGCCGCGCGGACCGCCGAAGCCTCCCTTGCCCTGGGCAAACAGGCTCATCCAGCCCGAACCGAGATAGGAGCCGCTATTCGCATCCGTCACCCGCGTCTCCTTGACGACGAGCGCGCCCGAGCCCTTGTCATAGACGCCGCGCAGGACCGTCGACAGGTGGGCCTTGCCGCTCACCGGCAGCGGTCCGGCAAGCGTCACGCTTTGCTCTCCATGCACCATGCCGACCGGACTCAATCCCTCGCTGCGCCACCCCAACAGCTCGAGCCAGTTGCTGCGCAAACCCATCAACGTCATGAAGGTCGGGATCACCTGCTGCGGAACGCCCGGCGTGTTTTCCGTGGTGAACTGGAGCTCCTGAAGGGGATCCTGCAGGCCCGCACCGACGCCGACTGCATAGAGCAGCGCCCGGTCGGAGTCCCAGCTCCAATGGCCGCTGACCAGTTCCTTGCCGATGAGATGATCATACTGGCTCACTGCTTCCCCCACTTGCGCCGGTTCGCGTCGCGCGTCCGAATCAACCTGGCTTGCGTCCGCGCGGCACGTCGCGAAACGCTACGTTGCGGTCGCCGCTCGGTTCGCGCGGCATCCCTAAGACGCGTTCGCTGATGACGTTGCGGGAAATCTCGGTCGTACCGCCGCCAATGCATGCGGTCTGCCGCATCAGGAACTGCATGCCCGGCGTGCCCGCCCCGTCATCCTCTTCCTCGGTCCAGGCTGCAGCGGCGGATCCCGCCAGATCGAATGCAATGGTCGCCTGCCGCACCCGGGCCACGCCGCGGAACAGGCGGTCGATCGCCGAATTGTCGGTGTTGCCCTTGCCCGAGGCCGCTGCCGCGGCAAGCCGGCGCTGAAGTTCGTGGGCCACAATATCCAGAGTGCGCGACTCGCCGATCAGCTCCCGTGCGGCGGGGTCGTCGAGGCGGCCGGCGCTGCGCGCAATCGCAACGGTTGAAAGCCCTTCCGCCGCCTCGCTGGTCAAGCCCAGTGGCCTGGTGACGTAGGGCGAATTAGCCCCGACCCTCTCGTGGTACATCCAGCGCGTTCCGATGCTCCAGCCAGCATCGATCTCACCGACCCGATCGCCGTCCGGAACCCTCACGTCGGTCAGGAATTCCTGGCAGGATTCCGACTCGCCGTTGAGCCGTTCGATGCGATGGATCTCGATGCCAGGTTGCTGCAGGGGCAGGATGAAAACGGTGAGTCCCTGGTGCTTTGGCACATTCCAATTGGTGCGCGCGAGACACAGTCCCCAGTCCGCCCACCAAGCCCGGGATGTCCAGACTTTCGAACCATTTAGAACCCAGCTATCGCCGTCGCGCACCGCGGTGGTCGATGCGCCGGCCACATCCGAGCCGCCGCCCGGTTCGGAGAGCATCTGGACCCAGACCTCCTCGCCCTTGAGGATCGCAGGAAGGTGCCGACGCTTCTGCTCCGGCGTACCGAACTCGAGCAACACCGCGGCGCAAGGCGAGAATGTCGGCACCGCGAACCGCGATGGAAATTCACGGCCGCGAAGTTCCTCGTTGAAGGCGCGCTGATGCGCGGGCGTCAGGCCCTGGCCGCCATAGTCGCGCGGAAAACACAGGCCGGCAAAGCCGCCATCGAAGAGCTTGCGCTGCAGCCTCCGGTCGCGCGCCACAGCGACGAGTTCCGCGTGATCGTTTTCACAATTCTGGTTTTGATCTTCCGGCTGAATGGGCCCGAGATTCTCGCTGATCCAGTGTCGCGCCCGCAGCCGGAAGTCCTCGACGGTTTCGATGTCCCCGCTCACGCTGCGCCCTCCTTCAGAATCTGAATGGCGGCGAGCCGGCGGCGATGCTCTGAAGGCGTTCCATAGAGCAGTCGATCGAGCGTCACGCGCCTCAGGAAAAAGTGCAGGTCGTGTTCGTAGGTAACGCCTATCCCCCCATGCAACTGAACACAGTCCTGCGCCAGCTCGACAGCATATTCGCCGATATACGCCTTTGCGGCACTTGTCGTTTCGGCGACGAGCGCGGACTGCTCGGCGACTGCCTCCGCCGCCGCATCGCTGATGGCATGGCTTGCCTCCAGCCAGGATTTCATGTCGGCGAAGCGGTGCTTCAACGCTTGATAGGAGGCGAGCGCCCGGCCGAAGGTATAACGCTCGAACGCCCAGTCGAGCGTCATCTTGAAAGCAGCATCCATCGCCCCGACCGATTCGGCGCAAAGCAACACCGCAGCGTTCTGAATCTGGCGTTCCACCTGTTGGTCCGCACGCCCAAACGCCCCCACCACGGAGCTTGCCGGTGCGCGGACATCGTCAAAGTCAACATGCGCGAATTTCCTCGTGACATCCAGACTTTTCAAGGGTTTGACCTGAATGCCGGGTGCCGTACGAGGTACCAGCACCTGTGTCATTCCGGCGTCGCTGAAGCCCGTGACGAGCAGGTGCCCAGCTTGTGCCGCCGACTCAACCGGGCGCGCCGCGCCGCTTATCCGGACGCCATCGCCGTACTTGTGGATCTTGATCCCAGCGTCGCCGGCGCGCTGCCAAGGCGCGGCGCCAAGGCAGCAGCTTACGATTGCCGCGCCGGAAAGCAGGTCGCGCAGTACCGCGCGATGTAGGTCGCCCGCCTGTCCGGTCAGGGCCGAGGCGGCTACATTGCAATCCACGAGCGGCCCTGGCGCGGCATGCCGTCCGAATTCATAAGCGACCAGCGCCAGGTCAACCGCACCCTGCCCGCTGATGCTGCCCCCGCCGTCGCCTTCGCCGACCAGCAGTGAAGTCCAGCCAAGTTCCGCCCCCGCGGCCCAATACGCCGCGTCGAAACCCGCAGGGTCGTCGCGATTTTTGCGAAGCTGGCTCAAGGGAACCCGGTCGCGCAGAAACCGCGCGGTGGTATCCCGGAACAGCTCCTGGTCTGCAGAAAGGACATGCCACATCGCGTTCAGATCGCTCCCTAGTCAGACGTTCAAACCGCCAAGCCGATGAGAGAATACTATCTTAGCAAGCCGGCGCAGGAGCGGCATAAAGACGATGGTTGAAGCTGTTCCCGAGGACTTGAGTCCGTCGAGATTCACGCAGTCGCAGACAGAACTTCTCGAGATCATCCGCCTCAAGCGACAGCGAGGTCGACGAAGTTGCGCACAATTTTCGATGTCTCGCCACGTCGATAGGCAAGCGCCAATCGCGTGAGGAGGGCATCCCCTGTGACTTCACGATAGGTCACGCCGGTCATTTGCAGCTGGCGCATCGATTCCGGCACCATCGAGAAACCAAGTTCTGCAGCGACAAGACTCACGACGGAGCTAAGCTGCGGCGCCGACTGACCCAGAGTCGGCTCGAAGCCCGCTTGCCGGCAGGCCAGCATGACCGTGTCGAACAACGACGGCCCGGCATCGCGCGGCACCAAAATGAGTGCGTCGTTCCGCAATCGAATGAGGTCGATTTCAGCGGATTTGGCGGCGGGATGAGTGGTCGGCAGAACCACGACCAACCGTTCTTCGGAAAGCAGCCGAATCTGAAGGTCATCGCCCGGCGATTCCCTGGAACGGAAAAACACGGTATCCAATTCGCCATCCTTGAGACCGGCGATGAGGCGCACAGCATTGGCCTCTTCGAAATTCATATCCACATCCGGATAGGCGCGCCGAAATGACCGAATCGTCGCGGACACGACGCGATTGAACGGCGCGGACCCGACGAACCCGACGCGAATGGAACCGATTTCTCCGCGCGCAGCCCGTTGGGCCGCACGCGTGGCACGTTCGGCCTGCATCGGGATGACCCGCACATTCTCCATAAAAGCGCGGCCCGCCTCCGTCAACTCTGCGCCTTGCGGAATCCGGTGAAACAGAGGTGCGCCCACCTCCGTCTCCAGATCCTTGATCTGTTGGCTCAGCGGCGGCTGTCCGATGCCGACGCGGGCCGCGGCGCGCGTGAAATTCCGTTCCTCCGCGACGGCCAGGAAATATCGAATATGACGCAATTCCATCAGTGCTAAAACCTATCGCAAACGCCACTTTTATATATTAGGTCGAGGCAATTGCAGGTGTCAAATGGCGCCCATGCCAATGGCAACCCTTAAGCTGCTGAATCAAGGATTTGCGTAAACAGACGGGCATTCCGAGCGTGGATTCCCCTAGAAATCTCTATGTCTGAAGTGTTTGTGCCTACTGATTCCCTGCTGGCCTGTGTATGAGTTTCCTCGGCAGCGCTGCCTGAGCAGCTTTCTAGCAGGTGAACCAGTGCTGGAACATATCACAACGGCATATGCCACATGTTGGGATCACTGGCGCCGAAGCCTAAGCTTGAGACCTGTCTTGTGATGGTTTTAGTGGAGGAAACCATGCTTCAACTAATTCAATCGGGCGCGGCGCGGATTGCCGCCGGAATCCAAAGCGCCGGCGCGAACATCGATTTCCAAGTTCTGGCGTTGCCAGGCGGCAGCGTGATCGCAGTCCTTCTTTGGCTCTTCGCAAGCACCATCCATACCGCAGCGATTACGTTTCTTCGACGGGCAACCGGCCGCGAGCACAGCGCACGATTACTCAACCGCGCCCGAGCGGCGCAAAGGTGGCTGCAATGAAAGTAGCAATCGCGTTGGTACTGTTGTGGGGGCTGCTGATGGGTCTGTGCGCGCAGGCGGACAGCGCGCAGGCGCACGGACCGAGGACCACCCGCCCGCTCTGGGTCATTGTGTGACGATCACCGACAAGACCACGGGCAAGCGACTCGAGGACCACGAACTCGATTCCGCGCTGGAATTCGACGACGCGGCCCACTGCCGGTCGGTCGTGGCCCAGGTCGGCCCATTACCCGACAGTAACTATCTTGCCACCGTCCTGACCTGTCGCGAGATCACGAGCATCTGAGCCGTGCATTGCCTACACCAGCAGCCTCCGTCAGTCATTCCATCAAGGCAAAGAAATGCAAAAGAAATTCCTTTTGTTGCTATGCGCGTCAGTGCCGTCATTCATGATCAACCTGGACTCCAATATCGTCGCGGTGTCGCTGCCGTCGATCGCGCGTTCACTACACGCGGATTTCGTGGCCATTGAATGGGTGATCTCGGCCTACACACTGGCGTTTGCAACGCTGGTAATGCCCGCCGGCGCGCTCGCCGACCGGTTCGGCAGAAAGCGCTTCCTGATACTCGGCTTGCTGGTTTTCACGGCGGCTTCTTTCATCTGCGGCGCGGCGGCATCGATCGTTGTCCTGAACACCGCACGCGCGCTGCAAGGCGTGGGCGCTGCTTTGCAGCTAAGCGCCGCGCTCGCGATGCTGTCGCATGGTTTTCAAGGCAAGGAGCGCGCCAAGGCATTCGCATTCTGGGGCTCGATGGTCGGCGTGGCCATCATGCTCGGCCCGGTGATGGGCGGGTTGATCACGCAGTCGCTGGGCTGGCAGTGGGCCTTTTATGTCAACCTCCCCGTTGGCGCAATCATGATCGCGCTGACGTATTTCGTCGTCGAGGAATCCAAAGATCCGCATGCGGTCGCCATCGACGTTTGGGGTGTGGTGACGTTCAGCGCGTTCCTCGCGCTGCTCACCTGGGCGTTGATTTCGGGCAATCGCGAAGGATGGCTCAGCACACCCGTCAGAGCCAGGGTGTTGGGGTCAGTCATCTTTCTCGTCGCGTTTGTCTTCGTCGAAATCAAGCAGGCGCGGCCCATGGTCGAGCTTGGCTATTTCGCAAAACGAACTTATCTTGGCGCCAATCTGGCCAGCGTGTCATTCTCGGTCGCCTTCCTGACCATGCTGACCTACTTGCCATTCTTTTTCCAAAGCGCGCTCGGCTACTCTCCGCTCAATGCCGGCCTGCTGATGCTGCCGCTCGCCGTTCCCTTGTTCGGGGTGCCGCGCATCGTGTCCGTGTACCTCGATCATCGGGTGTCGGGACGCGTGCTGCTCGCTTCCGGCCTGCTGCTGGTCGCAGTCGGTCTGTCGGGAGCCGCCCTGGAAATTCAAGCATTGAGCATCAGTTGCATCTTCGTGCCCATTCTGGTCGCATCCACGGGCGCCGGGATACTCAACGGTCAGATGGCCAAGATCGGCATGACCGTGATTCCAGTGGATCGCGCCGGCATGGCGTCGGGTGTATCGGGAACCATGCGGTTCAGCGGCATCGTGGTGGGGTTTGCGGCACTTGGGGCATTGTTGTTTTCTCGAATCCAGGCGAACGTTGAGCGGGGATTGCCGGCGCTCGCGGGGCACGACATGCTCGAGATCACGCGCTCCATCGCGAACGGCAATCTTGCTTCTGCGGCGTCGCTGATTTCGGCGCACCAAGGTGTGGTATCACTTGCCCGAACAAGCCTTGGTTACGGCTATGAAGGTATGCTATTTGCGGCATCCGCCGTCGCTTTCGTGGCAAGCGCGCTGTGCTGGCTGCTAGTAAGCGCCGACGAAACGGCTCCCCACAGCATCTCGCATTGACGTCCGGGCGAGCACCCGAGTCGCGCCTATTTCGACGGCTCGACCCACACGTCGCTGTGCTTGATTCTGTCGATGAGAGCTTGCGGGTCGAGCTTTCGAAAGCCCTGCGGCACGGCGAACAGACTGACAGGCTGCGTTTCGGTTCGAATATTCTCGAGCAAGACCGTCGTGCCGTCGGCCGCCCGCAGCTTCACCGGAAATCCGAGATCCGGAGCGATCCAGCGCCGGCTCGACTGCTGCTGCGGTGAGACCACTCGGTATTCAATGGTGCCGCGGCCGCCGACGATCGCGGTGTCGATGCGCTTGCAGCGCCAAGCGCCGTCCGCACCGGGTACGCCCGCCTGGATTGCCGCCGCCCGCCATTGCGGGCAGGGATCGTTCGGGTCGACCGGAACGAAGATTTGCGTAAGGGGGGTTGACTGCTTGGAATCCATGTAGATCCGCTGCGCGGGGCGCACGAACAAAGCGTTTCCGGCTTGGCTGTCGATGAGGAAGAAACCCGTGGGTACTTCCGGCGTTTCGATGCGTACTTTGCCGTTCGCGGCGTAAAGCCTCGCACCCGTGCCGATCGCCGTTCCAGCCGCATCGCGGCTCGCGATATCGGCGGAGAATTCGCGTGCAGACTTGGGTTCGGCCGGTGTGGCGGCGCTCGTCAGGGCTAACACCAAACACAGCGCCATGGAGCATTGACCGGACAGCGCGCGAATCGCGGCAAACATAGGCTTGGAAAAGAAGGTGCCGATCGGACACTGTGGCTCCGATCGGCACCGGTTTCAAGTTGACGTTACAGTTTTACGTTAATCGCTCCCCGCCCCCTATTGGAGGAAGGGCTGATTGACCGCATGACTGAAGTCGAACATGTCGAACAAGTCTGACAACGCCGGCATGTTGGCGGGCACGTAGGGCTGATCGCCTTTCATCTTCGGGTTGGGCAGATTGTCGCGGCTGC
>Ga0116129_1001504_pt1 | contig 12832 bp, 15 predicted proteins | sample June2015DPH_17_2_FD_89732 | JGI IMG/M metagenome (GOLD analysis project Ga0116129, IMG submission 89732) | Peatland microbial communities from SPRUCE experiment site at the Marcell Experimental Forest, Minnesota, USA - June2015DPH_17_10 | ecosystem: Environmental > Terrestrial > Soil > Wetlands...
GGCGCAAGAAAGGGCGTCGCGGCCAAAATGCCGCGTTAACGTAAACCGATGTTGGGAAATTCATGCCGCAAGCAACGGCATTAAGGACAATTTTGGAAGGTTTAGGCTGCCGTCTCGCGCAAGCTGCGCGCAACTTCCTTCTGGGCGTCGAATTCGCGCCGGCGCCGGGCGAGTTCTTCGGCGCCGAGGGCTGCGGCGTTGTTGTAATCGCGTTTCCAGGAGGGGTCGGCGCTCCACTGCAACGGTGACTGCACGGTGGTTTGAGCTGATGGCGCGGTTTCCAGCACGCGCAGCGCCAGTTCGAGCGTAAGGGCCTGCGACGTCACATCATGCGGTTTGCCTGCGGAGTTGCCGAGCGGGAAATCGGAGAACAGGAAGCGGGGCACCGCGGCATGCTCGACGATATCCTTGGCGCAGCCCATCACGACGGTCGGGATGCCGTTGGCCTCGAGATGCCGGGCGACCAGGCTTGCCGTCTGGTGGCAGACCGGGCAGTTCGGCACCAGCACCGCGGCATCGACGCGATCGGCCTGGCAGCGGGCGAGAATCTCAGGCGCGTCGGTCTCGATCGTGACGCGGTGGCTGCGGTTGGTCGGCGCGCCAAAGAAGCGCGGCGCGACTTCGCCGATCCGCCCTTCCGCGGCGAGCCGTTGCAGTTGCGTTAGCGGGAACCAGGTGCCGCTGTCCTCGGCCGAGGTGTGCAGGCGGTCATAGGCGATGTGCGAAATCCGCAAATCATGCGGCTTGGAGGTATCGCCGTCATAGACAGAATAGAACTTCGCAGCTCCGTTATATTTGGCGCCGGGGCCCTGATCGCCCTTGGCGGGATCGAACGGCGCCGCGGTCGTGATGATGGTGATGCGTGATTCCGCAAGCGGCTTGCGCAAGGGCTGAAACGGCGCTTCGACATAATGTGCCCAGCGGTAGGGCGTCGTGTAGCCGATCGCGGCGTAATATTCCCGCGTGCGCGCCATATAGGGGACCGGGGCGTCGTCGTCGGGTGCGAAGCCGGCCTGGTCTTCGGAAGCTTCCGCCATATTGGAAAGCCCTCATCAAGGCGCCATCATCAAACGATAGCTAAACCGCAGGGGCAGGCTGTCAAGCATGCTTTGTCCCGAAGTCAGGACCGCCATGCAAGGGATCAGGGGCTCGTCTTTCAGCTTCTCGGTCGTAGCCGTTGCGCTCTTCTGGAGCGCAGGCGGGGCAATGGCTCAGGAGCCTGCACCGGTCGACGACCGCTTCGGCATCGCCACACCGAGCGTCGAAGAACTCGCCATTCCCCGGGAGAAGCCGTCGGACAAAGCGGTCGACGCCGACACAAGGGAGGCCGTGTGCCTGATGATCGAGGCGGCGGCGAGGGCCAACAGTCTGCCGCTCGAGTTTTTCGCCCGCGTCATCTGGCAGGAAAGCCGCTTTCAGTCCGATGCGGTGGGGCCCATGACCCGCAGCGGCCGGCGCGCGCAGGGCATCGCGCAATTCATGCCGGGTACGGCAAACGAGCGGCGGTTGCTCGATCCCTTCGATCCCGTGCAGGCGCTGCCGAAGTCGGCCGAATTCCTCGCCGAGTTGCGCAGCCAGTTCGGCAATCTCGGCCTGGCTGCGGCGGCTTACAACGCGGGACCACGACGGGTGCAGGAATGGCTGGCAGGCACAGGCCCCATGCCGCAGGAAACCCGCCACTACGTCTCAAGCATTACCGGCGCTACGGTCGAGGAATGGCGGGCCGCCGGCCGGGGCGGCCTGATATCGGACCGTGCGGCTGCGCATACGACCTGCCAGGAGTTGATGGCGCTCCTCAAGCGCGCGCCGAACTATTTCGTCAGCGAACTCGAACAGCGCGTGCAGTTCGGTGCCGCCCAGCCATGGGGTGTACAACTGGGCGGAGGATTCAATCGCGATGTTGCGATGGCGATGTACTCGCGCGCGATGTCGCGCTTGCGTAGTGTAATAGGCGATCAAACACCGACCTTGCTCAGCGCGCAGAACCGCAACCGCGGCATGCGGCCATTCTACCAGGTGCGGATCGGCGCCGACACGCGGCAAGCCGCCGATGATCTCTGCAACCGTATCCTCCGTGCCGGCGGGGCCTGCTTTGTGCTGCGGAATATCAGTGGATGATCTCGGCGGGCCCTCGACACACTTTGCATGCCAGCCGTGAAGCCGCCGTCGCTTGACGCGCATCCAATTCGAAAGCGTTATGCCTGCATCGACTCAACGCTTCTGCATCCCCCATGTCATTCCCGCCTCTCGACTCACCCCAATGGCGTCAACCCCTGCGCGCGTTCGCGGTTGGGATGTCTGCGGTTCGATCGACCATTCTCTCGGCGGTGCTGTTCGTCACCTATATCGGCATCGGCGCGCTGGCCCATGATACGCACTTCTCGTTGGCCTGGGCCTTGCTGGCCACGCTTTTGGTTTGGGCTGGGCCGGCGCAGATCATTCTGATCTCGACATTGGCTTCCGGCGCATCGGTCGTGCAATCGGCGATCGCGGTGACCGTGAGCGCGATCCGGCTGTTTCCGATGGTGGTCGCGGTGCTGCCGATGATGCGTACGCCGGAGACGAAGCGGCGGCAGCTCGTGCTGGTCGCGCATTTCACCGCGGTGACGCTCTGGGTCGAGTGCTACCGCTTCCTGCCGCACGTGCCGCGCGACCGTCGTATCGCCTTTGTCCATGGGCTCGGCAGCGGGCTGGTCCTGATCGGCCTGGTCGCCACGGTCATCGGCTATGAGTTGGCCGCGAACCTGACACAGACGCTCGGCGCGGCGATCCTGCTGCTGACGCCGCTGTCGTTTCTGTTTTCGACGGCCCGCAACTCCAGGGAGCTTGCGGACGTGCTGGCGCTGGGGCTTGGGCTCGCATTCTATCCGCTGGCGTCGCTGCTCGACAGCGGTCTCGATATCCTGATCAGCGGCGTTGCAGCGGGCACCATCGCCTTTGCCGTCCATAAGTGGCGGGAGGGGCCGTGAACAATTTCATGAGCGATTTTTTCGGCGATTGGCATGCGCTTGTGGTGTTGCTGCTGGCGGGCGTGATCCCGAACCAGATTTGGCGCATGCTCGGCCTGTGGCTTGGCGGAGGGTTGGACGAGGGATCCGACCTCCTGGTGTGGGTCAAGGCGGTGGCAACCGCGATCCTCGCCGGCGTGATCGCAGAAATCCTCGTGCATCCGCCGGGAGCACTGGCGAGCGTCCCGGGCTTCCTGCGTTATGGTGCGCTGGTCGTTGGTTTTATCGTCTTTATGCTGACGCGGCGGTCGATCTTCGCCGGCGTTGTATCGGGCGAAGTCTTCATGCTCGCCGGCAAATGGTGGCTTGGCTGATCGCTCTATTGCTGGTTTGATTTGACCGGAAAGCATCTCGCTGGATGGAACCATGACGGGTGAGAACGAACTGCGCGAAGGCGAAGCCGCCGTCGACATGCCCGAGGCCAGCGATGCCGGTCTTGTCTTCATCGGCCGCATCCGCACGCCCTGGAAATCACGCGAGGAGACGCCGCGGCAAGGCAACCATGACGGCCCGGTCTGCCGGATCGAGATTTTCGAGCCCTGGGTGCCGGCGCTGAAGGGCGTCGATTTCTATCAACATCTGGAAGTGATCTACTGGCTGCACCGATCGCCGCGCAATCTCGTGCTGCAAAGCCCGAAGAAAAACGGACAAACGCGCGGCACGTTTTCGCTGCGTTCGCCGGTACGGCCCAATCCGATCGGGACTTCGATCGTCAAATTCGTCGGCATCGAGGGATCAAGCGTGCTGGTGCGCGGGCTTGATTGCCTGGACGAAACCCCGCTGATCGACCTCAAGCCCGACCGTTGCGATTTCTCGCCGCTCGCGGCGCAGAGGGGCGGGGATGTTGAGAGGGAGTGAAGGCCTGCTCGCCAAGTTCGTCATTGCCTGCGACAAACGCGGAGCTTTTGCGCAAGGGAGCAACGCGACGAAGCAATCCAGTCTTCGTCACTTCTATGGATTGCTTCGCGGAGCTTGTCATCGGGCGCGCATTCGCGCGACCCGTTGGCTCGCAATGACGGGCCGATTATTTCAACGCCGCCACCAGCTTCGCGGCATTTGCCTCCAGCACCGCGGCCTCTTCCTTGCGGCTGGCAGGCGGCAACAGCGCCACGCCGTCGTGGCGCGGCATCACATGCATGTGCAGGTGAAACACCACCTGGCCTCCGGCGGGTTCGGAGAATTGCTGCACCGTGATGCCCTGCGCATTAAAAGCCGTCATCGCGGCGCGCGCGATTTTTTGCGAAACGCGGGCGACATGGGCGAAGTCGTCAGGCGTAATATCCAGAATGTTGCGAGCAGGGGCCTTCGGGATCACCAACGTGTGGCCCGGACATCGCGGCATGATGTCGAGGAAGGCCAGCGTGTGGTCGTCCTCATGCACCTTGTAGCAAGAAAATTCGCCGCGCAGGATTTTGGCGAAGGGATTATTGGGATCGTAAGCGGGCATGAAGGCTCCTGATATATCAAATTCTAGTCGTCGGCCGCGGTATCGTCTGTCTTACGAAACGGTCCGGCCTCGGCAAGCTCGCGTCCCATCTCGGCCACATAAGCGCGCTCGCGCTTGAGATAGTCTTTAATGGCGTGACGCAGGCTTGGGTCGGCGATGAAATGCGCCGAATAGGTCGTTTGCGGCAAGTATCCGCGCGCAATCTTGTGCTCGCCTTGCGCGCCGGCTTCAACCGTTTTCAGGCCCCGCGCAATCGCGTAGTCGATCGCCTGATAATAGCACACCTCGAAATGCAGGAACGGGTGATGCTCGATCGCGCCCCAGTTGCGGCCGAACAGCGCTTCGGAGCCGATGAAATTGATGGCGCCGGCAATCCAGCGGTTGTTGCGCTTTGCCATGATCAGCAGCACATCCTTCGCCATGGTCTCCCCGATCAGCGAGAAGAAGCTGCGGGTGAGATAGGGCCGGCCCCATTTGCGCGAACCGGTTTCCATATAGAACGCAAAGAACGCGTCCCAGGCCTCCTCGGTGATGTCGCTTCCGTTGAGCGCGTGGATCGTGATTCCGTTTGCGACTGCCTCGCGCCGCTCGCGCTTGATGGCCTTGCGGTGCCGCGAATTAAGAGTGGCAAGGAAATCGTCGAAGCTGCGATAATCCTGATTGTGCCAGTGGAATTGCTGGTCGGTCCGTTGCAGGAAGCCGTGGCTGCCTAAAAATTTCCACTCGGCCTCGCGTGCGAATGTCACGTGTACAGAAGAGGCTTCTGTCGCCTGGCACAGCCCGACGAGCCCCCTTGCCAGCGCGTCTCGGATTTCGTCCTGATCGACATCATTGCGGATCAAGAGGCGAGGGCCGGTGGCGGGCGTAAAGGGAACCGAAGCCTGGAGTTTCGGATAATAGCTGCCGCCCGCGCGCTCATAGGCGTCCGCCCAACCGCGGTCGAACACGTATTCGCCTTGCGAATGCGACTTCAGATAGCAGGGCACGATGCCGGCGATCACGCCATCGCGGCGGGCAAGCAGATGCCGCGGACCCCAGCCGGTGCGGGCCGTGGCCGATCCGGACGCCTCGACGGCAGATAAAAAAGCATGTGAAACAAAGGGGTTATAGGGCGCTCTGAAACCGTCAGGAGAGCCCTCCGGGCAGCGCAGGCCAGTGGCAACGGGATTGGCGCAGGCGTTCCACTCCTCAGCCGGAATCTGGCTGATGGAAGATACGGCTTCGAGGGTAATTTCAGATGAATCCATTGATGGTTTAAGATCGCGCAAGGCGTCGTCGACTTCAAGGTGGCATTCTCAGGGGCGGAACCCTTCAAAGATCATTTGATCGGCGTATCGCCCGGCGCGTTCGCGCTGTTCGGCCGTGCGCACTGTCCAGGTCAGGAGCGGCAGGCCGAACATATGCCGCGCGATCCAGGGGGCGGGCGCCGGCAGGTCATTGACCCAATAGGCGACAAAATGCGGCTGCGTGCGCAAGGCATGCTTGAGATGCCGCATGCCCGCGCGCTGGGCCGGTGTCGTCTCCGGCCAATCGGCGTTGGTATAGTCACGCTGGGCGACGATGCCGCGGGGCCGATCCGGTATCATGTCTCGAAGGGCGACCACCTGGTCCGGATCGAACGACATTCCGGCGACGGGGCCCGGATAGGACGTGAGCACTTCCGCCATCCGCCTCACGAGCCGCCGATCGCCGTCGAAATGGCTCTTGACCTCGACGATGATTGGAACGCGCCCCCTGACCAGGATGCAGAGGTCGGCCAACGACATCATCCGTTCCGATGTGTCCTTGAAACGAACTTCTTTCAAGGCCGCCGAGCTCAGGCCGAGCAGGGGGCCGGAGCCCTCGGTGAGGCGGCCGAGTTCATCGTCATGATGCACCATGGCGTCGCCATCGGCGGTGAGCTGGATGTCGCATTCGATCGAGAAATTTCCGTCGATGGCGGCGAGTGCTGCGCCCGGCATGTTTTCGACGATGCCCCGCGCGCGATCATGCAGGCCGCGATGGGCGACCGGCCGCGCGGTCAGCCAGTCGGGGGCGCGCATCGTTAGGGCCTCTCCCTCTTACGAGACCTCGAACACTCCTTCGACCTCGACCGCGGCGTCGGCCGGCAGCGAGGCGACGCCGACCGTGGTGCGGGCGTGGCGGCCCTTGTCGCCGAATGCGGCGACCATCAGGTCGGAGGCGCCGTTGAGCACCTTTGGCCCATCCAGAAAGTCAGGCGCGGAATTGACGAACCCGCCGAGACGAACCACGCGCGCGACCTTGTCGAGATCGCCGAGCGCGGCCTTGACCTGTGCCAGGAGATTGACGGCGCAGCCGCGTGCGGCGGCATTACCTTGCTCGACGGTCACGCCGGCGCCGAGCTTGCCCTTGGCGATCAATTTGCCTTCGGCATCGAAACAGACCTGACCGGAAACAAACAGCAAATTTCCGCTGCGCACGAAAGGTACGTAATTAGCCACCGGGTTCGGCGCTTCAGGCAGGGTGATGCCCTGTGATGCCAGTTTCTGCTCGACCGTGCCCGCCATGTCTCGTTCCCGCTTGATATGTTATATGTTGCCAGCCGCTTTGTTTCGCGCATCATACGGCTACTTGCAAGCGAGGGGCAGGCGGTGGCGGAATGCCAAAAAACATGGCAAAGCAATGATCAATTATATTTTTCCGCCTTTTGGCCGCAGTTGCGGCGCAATGAAGCGATGAATATTGTGGAGATACCTGTTGAGTCTGGTCTCCAACGCAAGCGCGGCTTTGCGTTTGCCGCGCGGGAAGGCGGGTCTCGATTTCCCGGATCATGCTCGGCCTTCAGGAACAGCCGCTTCTCAAGGAGCTTTTAAAAGCGATGGCCCGGATATTAACTCGCAGCGCCAAATCGTTGCCGTTGGCCGTGGCGATGTCTGCCATGGCGGTGATGGCAACCGGAAAAGCCGGGGCCGCGGCCAACGGCGCATTTATATCCCATCAGGCGCTTTACGAACTCTCCTTGCTGAAATCGCGCGGGTCCAACTCGATCAACAGCGCGCGGGGCCGCATCGTCTACAGCTTCACCGGCAACGCCTGCGAGGGGTACACCTCCGAATTCCGTCAGGTATCCGAGATGGATAGCGGCGAGGAAAAGGTCACGTTGTCGGATCTGCACTCGACGTCCTGGGAGGACGCAGCCGGCAAGACCTATCAGTTCAAGATCGATTCACGGATGAACGATGTCGAGACGAGCCCGGTGGACGGGATCGCCGAACGGGTCGGCGACCACATCACGGTCAAGCTGAAGCAGCCGCAGACCAAGACCTTTACGCTCGACGGCTCGACCGTGTTCCCGACCCAGCTTGTCCAGCACATCATCGCCGCCGCCAGGGAAGGCAAATCCGTCCTCGAACAGACCGTTTATGACGGTACGGATGACGGCGAAAAGGTCTTCAATACGCTTGCCGTGATCGGGCAGCCGATCCGGGGCGACCAGACGATATCCTCGCCCGACCCCTCGACCGAAAACGACGTGATGAAGTCGACAACCCGCTGGCCGGTGACCGTCAGCTATTTTGACCACGACTCCAAGCCAGAAGAGGGCGAGCAGACGCCGCTTTACGCGATGTCGTTCGAGCTGTTCGAAAACGGCGTATCGCGGGCGCTGGTGCTCGATTACAACGACTTCGTCATTTCCGGCTCGCTTGGAAAATTCAAGGTCAAGGATGCCAAGCAGTGTCAGTGACGGCCGAAGGCCGTCATTCTGGTGCTTGCGCACCATCCCGGAATGACGAAGGTCGGTTAGATACCGTCCTCCCCCTCCTGCGTCTTCGCCGGCCACTCATAGGCAATACCCCTGATCACGGCGGCATTGCCGAATTTCTTGCGCAGATCATCGATGGCGCGCTCTGCATCCGCGGAGCGGCGATCGAGCATGTCGGTGTCATGGGCCTCGCTACCTGAGCGAAGCGCGCTGACGCCCGCGCCCATCAGGCGGAAGGCCGTCCCGTCGATTTCCTTTGCCAGCATCTCTCTCGATATTGCGAAAATCTTGGTCGCGAGCTGAGTCGGGGCGTGAATCGATTGCGAGCGGGTCCGCGGCTTGAAATCGGCTGTCTTCAGCTTCAGCGTGATGGTCGATCCCGCCAATTCGCTGCCTTTGAGCCTGCCTGAGACCTTCTCCGACAGCCGCCAGAGCATTTTTTCGAGTGTCGCGAAATCGCGGATGTCGGTCTCGAAGGTGGTTTCACTTGAAATCGTCTTGGCGCCGCGATCGGGAACCACGCGGCGATCGTCGATGCCGCGCGCCAGTCGCCACAGCCTTTGTCCCTCGGCTCCGAACTGCTTCATCAGCTCGGCCTCATTGGCGCGCTGCAAATCGGCGATCAGGCGAAAGCCGCGCTGAACCAGGCGTTCCTGGGTCGCGGGTCCGACGCCAAAAATAAAATTCACCGGCTTGTCCGCCAGCATCGTGCGCGCCTCATCCTGATCGAGCGTTGCGAAGCCGCGCGGCTTGTCGAGATCGGAGGCGATCTTGGCGAGGAATTTGTTGCAGGACAGGCCGACCGAAACGGTGACGCCGATGTCGCGCTCGATTTGTTGGGCAAAACGCGCCAGCACCTTGGCGGGGATCATGCCGTGCACGCGCTGGGTTCCTGAGAGGTCGAGGAACGCCTCGTCGATCGACAGCGGCTCGACCAGCGGGGTGAGCGCCTGCATCGCGTGGCGCACCTCGCGGCCCACGCGGACATATTTGGCCATATCAGGCCGGACCACAACGGCAGAAGGGCACAGCGCCAGTGCCTTGAACATCGGCATCGCCGAACGCACGCCGAAGGTGCGCGAGATGTAGCAGGCGGCCGAGACCACGCCGCGTTTGCCGCCGCCGATAATGACGGGCTTGTCGGCGAGCTCCGGATTGTCGCGCTTCTCGACGGTGGCATAGAAAGCGTCGCAATCGATATGGGCAAAGGTGAGCGAAGACAGAGCGCGGTGACGAACCAGACGCGGTGAACCGCAATTGCCGCATCGTTTGGCGGTGAAGTCCAGATCGCGGAGGCAGTCCCGGCAGAAGCAGGCGGGTCCGTCCGCTGCTGCCGGTAAAGGAGAGCTCACGGCTCCAAACCTGGATCATTCAACGCCTGATGGGCGGCGGCAATGTTGGTCGGATGAAGCTTTGAGGCTTCGGCAAATGCCTTCACGGTCGCGTCATCGCGCATGACGAAATCGAGCACATGCGCCAGGAATCGGGGGGCGGCGGCGGCACTGCGCAGCGTCTCAGGTCCGATGCCGCTTTCGGCCAGGAACGCGCCCAGCCGCTCGGGATCGCCTGCGACAAAGGAAAGCGCCTGAATCGCAACGATTTCAGCTACTTCTCGGGGGTTCCGTGTGGGTTTTCTCAAGGGGCCTATTTGCCTTTCCGTAACTTATGGTCTCTATTTTATGAACGATCATGCCCGAGTCTGCGGAAACTGTTCAAGCAACCGGCAACCACGTCTTTCAAAGTGGGCCTCGGCTTAACGGGTTAGAGCGAATCTGGCGCTAGTTTGATTTCACTTTTTGATGGGCTGAGCAGTCTTGGGGGCTTCGCCTTCGAGATTTGTATCGCCGGGAGTGGAGGGGCGGGATGGCAAAAACCGTCCTGATCGTGGAGGACAACGAGCTCAATATGAAGCTCTTTCGCGATCTGCTTGAAGCACATGGTTATCAGACTACCGGCACCAGCAATGGTTTCGAGGCGCTCGATCTCGTGCGCAAACTTCGCCCGGATTTGATCCTGATGGATATCCAGCTTCCACAGGTGTCGGGCCTCGAAGTCACGCGGTGGATCAAGGACGATCCGGACTTGCGTTCCATCCCGGTTGTCGCGGTCACTGCGTTTGCGATGAAGGGCGACGAGGAGCGCATCCGCGAAGGCGGGTGCGAGGCATATTTGTCCAAGCCGATCTCTGTCGGCAAGTTTATCGAGACCGTCCGACGTTTTATCGGATAGGGGAGTTTTGAGATGTCCGCTCGTGTTCTTGTCGTCGACGATGTTCCCGCCAACGTCAAACTGTTGGAAGCACGTTTGTCGGCCGAATATTTCGATGTGCTCACCGCCTCGAACGGCGCCGAAGCGCTGACGATTTGCTCGCACGCCGAGTGCGACATCATCCTGCTCGACGTCATGATGCCGGATATGGACGGCTTCGAGGTCTGCCGCCGGCTGAAGTCGAACCCGGCTACCCATTTCATTCCGGTCGTCATGGTGACGGCGCTCGACAGCCCGGCTGACCGGGTTCGCGGCCTCGAGGCCGGCGCCGATGATTTCCTGACCAAACCGGTATCCGATATCGTCCTGATCGCGCGCGTGCGCTCGCTGACGCGCCTCAAGATGATGACCGACGAGTTGCGGATGCGCGCTATTACCTCGCTCGAAATCGGCGTGCAGGCGCCGGAGCGCAGCGCCGTTTCCGATACGGGCAAGGGCGGCCGCATCCTTCTGGTCGACGATCGGCCATCGTCCTATGAACGGCTGGCGCCGGTCCTGAGCACCGAACACACGGTCGACGTCGAAATCAATCCGGCTGAGGCGCTGTTTCATGCCGCTGACGGCGATTTCGACCTTCTGATCGTATCGCTTGGGCTTGATAATTTCGATGGCTTGCGGCTGTGCAGCCAGGCGCGCTCACTGGAGCGGACCCGCCATGTGCCGATCCTGGCGATTGCGGAAGCCGACAGCAACACGCGGCTGCTCCGCGGGCTCGAGATTGGCGTCAACGACTATTTGCTGCGCCCCGTCGACAAGAACGAACTCCTGGCGCGCGCCCGCACCCAGATCCGCAAACGCCGCTATACCGATCATCTGCGCGACAATGTGCAGAACTCGATCGAGGCCGCGATTACCGATGCTTTGACGGGCTTGCACAATCGCCGCTACATGGAAAGCCATCTGGCGACGTTGGCCGAGCAGGCCTCCACCCGTGGCAAGTCGCTCGCAGTCATGATGCTCGATATCGATTTCTTCAAATCGATCAACGACAATTACGGCCACGACGCCGGCGACGACGTGCTGCGCGAATTTGCGGTGCGTGTGCGCAAATCGATCCGCGGTATCGATCTCGCCTGCCGCTACGGCGGTGAGGAATTCGTGATCGTGATGCCGGAAACTGACCTGCATGTGGCGGGCATGGTGGCCGAACGCTTGCGGCGTTCAATCGCCGGTGAGCCCTTTGCCGTCAACAAGGGCGAAAAACGCATCGAGGTCACGATCTCGATCGGGCTCTCGACCCTGGAGCGAAAAGGCGAGGCGGTTGCCGACGTGCTCAAGCGCGCCGACAATGCGCTCTATCGCGCCAAACATGACGGCCGCAACCGTGTGGTGGCGAACGCCGCGTAGGATCATGTCCGCTAAACGCTGAAAGTCACTTCCGAAAAATAAAAACGGGGCCGCAAGGGCCCCGTTGTCGTATCAGGAAGCTCGAAGCTTACTTGATCTTGGATTCCTTGAACTCGACGTGCTTGCGCGCGACCGGATCGTACTTCTTCTTCACGAGCTTGTCGGTCATGGTGCGCGAGTTCTTCTTGGCGACGTAGTAGAAACCGGTGTCAGCCGAAGAAACGAGCTTGACCTTGATGGTGACCGCCTTGGCCATGTTCAACAACCTTTAATGTCTGAAAGCTGCGCCAGCCTGTCGAGGGGGCGCATTCGCCGCGCAACCTAGCTTCAAACCGCCCAAAGTCAAGGTTTTGCGGGCCAAAACCACCCCGAATCCGGCAAAAACCATTGTTTTTGCGCGTATTCTGATCGCAAAGCCGGTCCCCACTTTTGCCGAATGCGCGCTACCCCTCAAAGAACCGGTTTTTCGGCCGGGGCAGGCCGAGATTTTCGCGCAAGGTGCGCCCTTCATATTTTTTACGGAATATCCCGCGCCTCTGGAGTTCCGGCACCACCTTGTCGACGAAGTCGTCAAGGCCAGCGGGGAGAAACGGAAACATGACGTTGAAACCATCGCTGCCGAAACTCGTCAGCCATTCTTCCATCTGATCGGCGATCGACTGCGGCGTACCGACAAACGATAATCCGCCATAGCCGCCGACGCGTTGCGCAAGCTGGCGCACGGTGAGTTTTTCGCGCGCAGCCAGATCCACCATCCGCTGACGCCCGCTCTTGCTGGCATTGGTTTCGGGAATCGGGGGCAACGGGCCGTCGGGATCAAAGCCGGAGGCATCGGTCCCCAGGATCACCGAGAGTGAGGAAATGGCGCTGTCGTAATGCACCTTGCTGTCGAGAAGAGCGCGCTTTTCCTTGGCTTCCTCGAGGCTGTCGCCGACCACGACAAACGCGCCGGGCAGGATTTTCAGGTGTTCGGGGTTGCGGCCGATCTTTTCCATCCGTCCCTTGATGTCGGCGTAGAGCTTTTGCCCATCCGCGAGA
>Ga0116129_1001505_pt1 | contig 12826 bp, 8 predicted proteins | sample June2015DPH_17_2_FD_89732 | JGI IMG/M metagenome (GOLD analysis project Ga0116129, IMG submission 89732) | Peatland microbial communities from SPRUCE experiment site at the Marcell Experimental Forest, Minnesota, USA - June2015DPH_17_10 | ecosystem: Environmental > Terrestrial > Soil > Wetlands >...
ATCTCATCTTCCGCGCGGGGCTGCTCGACGGTGTCGCCGCTTCCCAAGGCGTTCGCGAGCCTGTCCAGATCCAAATCGATGCTGTCGCCGCTGAGTGCGCGCAGCTTCGAGGTGGAATCCACGTCCACCTTCTCGGCATCCGCGATATCGGAGAACTCAGGCGACTTGAAGCGCGACGTAGCCGCTGCGTCGAAATTGCGCGGCATTTGCACGGTGGGCGCGGACTCCGGACCCAGCACCGCAGTCTTGATTTCCTCGTGATCCGAGCCGAGATCGGCGACGAAAGAGGCCTCCAATTCGCGTTCCAATTCGGTCAAGTCGCGATCGCGCGAGCGGCTCTCCGCGTCCTCCATCATGCGCCGCGACTTATCGTCGAGACCGGCCACCATGGTGGGCGCGTCGGTGGGATGATCGGTCTCCGCGAGGTGCGAGTTGCTGATCGACGGCGCTCCGGTCGCTTCGAGCTGATCCTGATCCAAATCCAAGCCCAAATCGTCGATGGACACCTCGGCGGTTTGATCGGGACTCGCCGCGCCCAACCTCGAAGAAAGACGCTCGCGCACATCGTTCGTCTTCAGGGTCGGCGACTCGGTGGTGGGTGCATCCGTGAAACCCATCAGCTCGGATTCGACGGTGGGCTCGTCGCGCGGCGGCATCTCGCGCGTCGGAGACTCGTCCGCACCGCGCTCCGGGGCGTCCAAGGTAAAATCGAGATCGGATGAGGCATGCAGCGCGGGCGATTGCCCGGTCGACGCCGTATCGTCGACTTCTTTGGCGAGAGGGTGATCCAATTTGCTGCGCTCGCCCTCCGGATCGCCGAACAGGTCGATGTCGACGCGGTTTTCGCCGCCCTCCAGGTTCAGATCGACCAGGGCGCCAGCGCCGCGGCCGCTTCCGGCGGTCGTCGCAAACAGCGGATCGTCGGGGCAAATCTGCTTGCCCATGATGACGATCTTTTCCCACTCTCCTGCGGGAGCCCGGTCGCGCGTCGCCTCCAGTCCCTTGGCCGTCTGCAGGAAAGCGTCCTTATTGCCCCAGACGAAGTAAATTTCCAGCAGTTTCAGCCGCAGATCGCGCCGATCCGGTTCGCGCTCCAAAGCAATGCGCACGAGGTCGGCCGCCTGATCGTACAGGCCGTATGCCATGTGAAAATCGGCTTCAGCCAGAGGATCGCCCTGATCCAGATTGACCGCGCTCTCGCTCGACAGGGTGTCGTCGGGCGATTTGATCTCAGAGTGCGTATCGCCCAAGGAGTCGGGCATGTCGCCGAACTCCGGCTGCCGATGCTCGCCGGATTCCTCGACCACGAATGAATCGTCGCCCTTGCGCATGGCGGCGAGCTTGGCGGTGGGATCGCGGAAGTCGGCGACGTCGGTGTCCTCCAGCTTGCTCGGATCGCCGAGGCTGCTTTGCCGGCGCCGTCGCGCGGCGAACAACAGCAGTGCGAAGAATGCCAGGATCACCGCGACCGGCACCCACCAGTTGGCGGCTACCCAGTCGATCCAGGATCCCGATTCGGCGGGCGCCGCTATCGATTTCTTTTGGGCCGCGTGGGCCGGCGCATGGACCACCGGCGCCGGCGGGGAGGTGCTTGCGGCCGGTGGGGGCAGAGCGGTCGCCGCGGGTGCCGGCGCTTGTGTCGTGCTCGGCGGCGGCGCGGGAGTGGTTTGAACCGGTGCCGGCGCTGCCGGCGCCGGAGTCGGCGCCGTGGCAGGCACGCCGAGCTTGCGCTGCAGGGCGCTGAGTTCGCCGTTTCGGATATCGATCAAACGATGCGATTCAGCGAGCTGCCCCTCCAAGTCCTTGACCCTATCTCTGAGCGCCTGCGCTTCCGCGCCGGCGGCATTCGATTGGCCGCTTACGCCGCCGCCCGCGCCCGGAGTGACCAGCCGCAAGTGGCCGCCCGAGGCGCCGCCGTTCGCCGAGCGCCAAGCGTCCATCTGGCGACTCACTTCGCTCATCGCCTCGCTTTGATTCAATGCGGCTATCTTGTCCGCTCCCGGGATGCGCAACACCGCACCGCGGCGCAAAATATTGATATTCCCGCCGAATGCATCGGGATTCGCGCGGTACAGCGCCATCATGGTTTGGTCGACATTACCCGGCGAATTAGCGTTCAGGCTGCGGGCAATCTTGGTGAGCGTGTCGCCGTCGCCGACTCGATAAGTATTGCCGGCAATCGGCGCTTCGGCCGAGGCGGCGGCAGCCGGCGCGCGAACCGCAGCCGGAGGAGCCGTGGCGGGCGCTGGCGCAGCGCGGTGAGCCGGGGTGGCGGCAACGGCAGGGGCGGTCACCGGAGCAGCACTGCTCGCTGATTCACCCGGCGTGTATACCGGCGGATCCAGCAACACCGTGTACTCGCGCATCAGGTGGCCGCGCGCCCAATTCACGTCCACCAAGAACGTCACAAAGGGCTCGGGAATGGCGTCGCTCGAACGTACCAGTAAGGCGTCCCGGCCGTCCTTGCCCTTTCCCACCTTGAAAGTCAGTGTCGACAGGAACGGAGGACGATCGATGCCGTAGCGCGAGAATGAGTCCTTATCCGCCAGCGTCGCGCGCAGAGCGGTCAATTCATCCGGCGTGGCCGCGACCAGATCGATCTCGGCGTTCATCGGCTCATTGAGGGCCGAATTCAAGTGGATCTCCCCCAGGCCCAGCGCCCAAGCAGAGGAAGGCCATAAAAAGGATGGGGATAGCAGGCACGCCAGCAGCATCAGGCGGGGCATCGTCACAGACATTTCTACTCCCAGGAATCGGGTGGGCAAGCGGATAAAGTTCATTGTGCTATAGGAGCTTGCAATCGAATTCTCACATGCCTTTTACATAAGCCAACAACTATATCTTACCGGGATCTATTTACCAAAATATGGGCCACCGAAACTGCGTTATGTGCCGCACATTTCCGAACATTATCGGCCACGACCCAAAAATTTAGAGCGCGGTCACGGGTCGGATCGGCTCGCAATCGGCCTACATACACCTTATCGGGTGCCGTTGCCAATGTGGCGGGGGTCGGAAATTCCGCTGGCGCGTCTGCCTCGATGAGGCTCAAACCCATGCCGCGCCGCAACACCTCGGCCGCATCGGCCACGCTCAGCGACCGCTCAAAGCTGGCGTGCACCGCAAGGCTATGGCCGAAGAATACCGGCACCCGTACGGCCGTCGCATTGATCGCGAGGCCCGGCAGACCGAGCACTCGGCGCGTCTCCTCCCACAGGCGCCGCTCCTCGCGCGACACTCCGTCTTCCTCCAAGACATCCACTTGGGGAATCACATTGAAGGCGATTTGCCGGCCAAAGGCTCGTCCCCGCGCCTTCTTGCCGCTCAGCATGGCCACGGTCTCCCCGGCAAGTTCGTCCATCGCGCTCCGCCCGCTGCCCGACACCGCCTGATACGTCGCCACTTCGACTCGATCGAGAGCCGCCCGGGCATGCAGCGGCGCAAGCACGGTGGCCAGCGCCACGCTGGCGCTCCCCGGCAGCGCGACCAACCCGCGCCCACCCACGGCCTCCAGGGCGCCGGGATTGATGTCCGCCGCCACCAGCGGCACGTCGGCACGGGTTCGATACGCCGCCGAGCCGTCGATGACCCAGGCATGCGCGGCGGCCGCTTCGGCATAGCGCTCCGACAGCGCGGCACGCCCACAAAAGAACGCCAGATCCACGCGGGAGAAATCGAACGCGGCGACGTCGCTCACCGCCAACGGCTTGGCTGCCCCTGCGCCTTCCTCCGCTGCGCCGTCCGCCGCACCCTCCGCGTCCGTCACCGGCCGGCCGACATTGCGCTCATCGTCGAGCAGGTGCAGTTCGCTGAACGCGAATTTGCGCGCGCGCAGCTCGTCCAGCACCGCCCCGCCGATCAAGCTCGAAACTCCAACGATGGCTATGCGCAATGCGACACCCCTATCTCATGACTAGCTAAACGACAGGCGTGGTCCGGACCACATCGCCGCATTGAGCGCGAAAGCGCAGGTAATGATCCATCAGCACCAGCGCCAGCATCGCCTCCGCAATCGGCGTGGCGCGGATGCCCACGCAAGGATCGTGCCGCCCGGTAGTGACGATCTCGACCGGGTTGCCGTGAATGTCTATGGTTTCGCCCGGCAGCGTGATGCTCGAGGTCGGCTTCAAGGCGAGGCTCACTACGATATCCTGGCCCGAGGAAATGCCGCCCAGCACACCGCCGGCATGATTGCTCCTGAATCCCTGCGGAGTGATCGCGTCGCGGTGTTCCGAGCCACGCTGCTCGACCGCGCGAAAGCCCGCTCCGATCTCCACTCCCTTCACGGCGTTGATGCCCATCATGGCGCTTGCCAGGTCCGCGTCGAGCCGCTCGAAGACCGGTTCACCCAAGCCGGGGGGCACGCCCTTGGCGGTCACCGTGACCCGTGCACCGATGGAATCTCCCGCCTCGCGGATGCGCCAGATGAACTCCTCGAGTTCCTTGACGCGGCTCGGATCGGGGCAGAAGAAGGGATTGTCGTAGGCAGCGGCCGGATCGACCGGATGCAGCACCAGCGGACCCAGCTGCGCGAGATATCCTTGAATGCCGATTTGCAGACGCTCGCGCAAATACTTGCGCGCGATGGCGCCTGCCGCCACGCGCATGACGGTCTCGCGCGCGGAGGAACGCCCGCCGCCGCGATAGTCGCGAAAGCCGTACTTTTGCGTGTAGGTGTAATCCGCGTGTCCCGGACGAAACCGGTCCTTGATCTTCTCGTAGTCGCGCGAGCGCTGATCCTCGTTCGCGACCAGAAGGCCGATCGGAGTGCCGGTGGTCTTGCCTTCGAACACTCCGGACAGGATGCGCACGGTATCGGACTCGCGCCGCTGGGTCGTGAACTGCGAGGTGCCCGGGCGCCGCCGTTCGACGTCGGCTTGCAAATCCTCCTCGCTCAATGCCAGGCCCGGCGGACAGCCGTCCACGACGCAACCGAGCGCGGGGCCATGGCTCTCCCCGAAGCTCGTCACCGTGAAGACCCGACCGAATGTATTACCCGCCACGCGCTGGTTCTCCTTTGCGCACCGCTTCCAGATCCCGGGCCCGCAGCAGGAATACCCCGCCGCCGCCCATGGCAATTTCCGGCCAGACGAACGGCAGGCTGGGAAAGGCGCGCAGCAGCGCGTCTTCTGTATTGCCGACTTCCACGACCAATATCCCGTCGCGGCTTAGATGCTCTCGCGCCGCGGCGAAAATCGCTCGCACCGAATCGAGGCCGTCGGCCCCCGCCGCAAATCCGAGCCGCGGCTCGTGCCGGTACTCGCGCGGCAGCCTGCGCAATTCCGCGAGCCCGACATAGGGCGGATTGCTCACGATGATATCGTAACGGCAACCCGCTACGGCATCGAAATAATTCGATTGCAGCATTCGGACGCGCTTTTGCAGACCGAGGCGGCGCAGATTGCGGCGCGCCACCGCGAGCGCGTCCGCGGACACATCGACGGCATCGACAGCTGCCTTGGGGAAGACCGTGGCACACGCCAGCGCAATCGCGCCCGAGCCGGTCCCGACATCCAGAATCCTGCGCACGCGGCGTGCATCCACCCAGGGCTGAAAGCGCTGCATGATGAGTTCGGCAATGGGCGAACGCGGCACCAGAACGCGCTCATCCACATAGAGTTCCAGACCGGCGAAGAAGGAGCGATGCGTCAGATACGACAGCGGCGGGCGATCGGCGATGCGCCGCCCGAGAAGCCCGTCGATGCGCACGATCTGCCGTGCCGTCAGCCGCCTGGCATAGGCGTTCGCACCCAGCTCATGCTTGAGCCCGGCGGCGAAGAACACGAGTTCCGCGGCCTCATCGCGGGCATTGTCGGTGCCGTGGCCGAAGTGCACGCGCGCGCGGTGCAGCGCACGCGCGCAGCGGTCGATGGCGCCCCCCACCGTTTCGCGCGCAGTGCCGGTGGCCTTGGCGGTGGCGCGGCGCGGCGCTCGGGCGCCGGATTCAGCGGCTATGTGGGATAATCGGCGCATGGCCATTCAATCGAAACTCCTATCCTTCGCTCTCGTCTGCATCGTCGGCATTGCGGGCGCCGCCGCAGCGCTCATGTGGCGCCACCACGCCGCTCCGGTCGAATTGACCACCGGGATTCTTCTCACGCCCAGCCGCGCGCTGCCGGATTTTAGCCTGATCGACCAGAAAGGTCGGACATTCGGCGCCGCCGATCTGCGCGGCCGCTGGTCGCTGCTGTTTTTCGGTTACACGAATTGTCCGGATTTTTGCCCGACGACGCTTACCACGCTGGCTGCGATGGAGAAAAACCTGGTATCGGCCAAGGCTGCGGTACTCCCCCAGGTCGTCTTCGTGTCGGTCGACGCGAAACGCGATACTCCCGCGCAGCTGGCCAAGTATGTGCCGTACTTCGATCCCAAATTCATCGGCCTGACCGCCGCCGACCAGCCCAGCATCGAAAGCCTGGCGAATAAACTGGGGGTCGGCGTCACCATCCAGCCGACCGCCGACGGAAATTACACGGTCGATCACTCCGGAGCCATTTTCGTGCTCGACCCCAGTGGCCGGATCGCCGCCATTCTCAGCGGCCCGTTCAGCGTGGGCGCCTTGCAGAGCGATTTCCAGCGCATCGTGGCTGCCGGCGCATGAACCGAGCGGGCGGGGACCCGAACTCCGGCGGCCGGGGTGCCGGCGCGCCCGCCACAGCGGAGGGCACGGGTGGAGGTTTCTTCGGCCGGCTCTTCGTCTGGTTTCAATATCTACTGCCGCAGCACGGTCTGTCGCGGCTGGTACTCGCGGCGACCCGAGTCCGCGTCCCGTGGTTCAAGAACTGGACCATACGCGGGTTTCTCGGGCTCTACACGGTGGACATGAGCGAAGCCGCCGAGAGCGATCCCTATCGCTACGGCAGCTTCAACGAGTTCTTCACGCGCGCCCTGAAGCACGGTGCGCGTCCCATCGCGAGCAGCCATGACGCCATAGCCTGCCCCGTCGATGGCCGCATCAGCGAAGCGGGCACGATCGACGGAGATAGGCTGCTGCAGGCCAAAGGCCGCTACTACAGGCTGACGGAGCTGCTTGCCGAGCAACCCTGGGCGAGCCGCTTCGAAGGCGGCTCCTTCGCGACCATCTATCTGGCACCCTTCAACTATCACCGCGTGCATATGCCGCTGCGCGGCGAACTGCGGGAGACCGTGTATGTTCCCGGCCGGCTGTTTAGCGTCAATGCCGTGACGGCACGACATGTGCCCGGTCTGTTTGCGCGCAACGAACGCGTCTTGACGCTGTTCGACACGGAGTTCGGCCAGTTCGCGCTGGTGCTGGTAGGAGCGCTCAATGTAGGCAGCATGGCCACCGTATGGGCGGGAGACATCACGCCTGCGGCGCGGCGCGCAGTCACCCGGCTGCCGGCCACTCGTACGAACCTGGAGAAGGGGGCAGAACTCGGCCGCTTCAACATGGGCTCGACCGTGATCCTGCTGTTCGAACCGAATCGCGCGCGCTGGCAAACCGGGGTGCATGCCGGCAGCGTGGTACGTCTGGGACAATCCCTGGGTGGCGCGGCATGAGCGATCCATCGCAGGCCGCGGAGGGGACATGGCGCCCGACGGCCGCCGTGAGCGCCCTGCAGCGCCGCGCCGCGATGTTGAACGCGGCGCGGGAGTTTTTCGCGGAACGAGGCGTGATGGAGGTCGAGACGCCGATATTGAGCGCGGCCGCCGTGAGCGACCCCCAGATCGAATCGCTGGTCACCCAGATCGCCGGTATGGCGGCGCCGTTCTATATGTGCACCTCGCCTGAATACGCGATGAAACGCCTGCTCGCGGCGGGCAGCGGCGACATTTACCAGATCTGCAAGGTATTTCGCGACGGCGAACGCGGCCGGTGGCACAACCCGGAATTCACCCTCCTGGAGTGGTACCGCCTGGGCTTCGACGATACCGCACTGATGAGCGAGGTCGAGACATTGGTCGGCCGGCTGCTACAGCCCGATCGCCGGCTCGAGCCGGCGGAACGGCTCAGCTATGCGGCCGCCATCGAGCGCCACGCGGGGGTCGACATCGATGCCGCCGGCGACCGCGATCTCATGGAGGCGGCGAGTCGGCACGGAGTGGATTGTCGCGCGGATCTCGACCGCGACGCCAAGCTCGATCTGTTGATGGGGCTCATCGTCGGCCCCCGTCTGGGCCGCGAGCGGCCTTGCTTCATCTGCGACTACCCGGCATCGCAAGCCGCGCTGGCGCGCCTGAAGCCCGGTCTGCCGCCGGTCGCCGCGCGCTTCGAGTTCTACCTGGATGGCATCGAATTGGCGAACGGCTTTCACGAACTGGTCAATGGCGCCGAACAGCGGACGCGCTTCGGTCAGGATCTGAAGCTGCGGCGAACACGCGGCCAGGTCACGCCACCGCTCGATGAGAATCTCCTGGCGGCGCTTTCGGCAGGGGTACCCGATTGCAGCGGAGTGGCCCTGGGCTTCGATCGCCTGGCGGCCATCGCACTGGGCGCGCCGCGACTCGCTGACGCCATGGCTTTCACCATCGACAATGCTTGATCTCGCTACGGATGATGATTATTGGCCGACTCACAGGGCCAGGGGGGTATAAGAAGCTGGACGCCAACGGGGGAAGCAGTTGGCGTCCAGCTTCTTATACCCCCCTGGCCGTGCGCATCTGGCCGAGGTACATCACCGCGTCGACGGATCAGTTCGAGTTGCCTGCGGCGCCGTGATGTGGGCTGGCAGTAGAGTTCGCCCGGGAGGCTAACCGGTCAACATCATGGTGCCGAAGTACTTAGTTCTTGCCGCGCGACAAGTACTCGCCGGTGCGAGTATCGATGCGTAGGACTTCGCCTTCGTTGATGAACAGCGGTACGCGCACCATTGCGCCGGTTTCCAGCTTCGCGGGTTTGGAACCGCCGGTCGCGGTATCGCCGCGAACACCCGGATCGGTCTCGATCACCTTGAGTTCCATGTGCGCGGGCGGCGTCACCTGCAGCGGCACGCCGTTCCACAACGTGACGACGCACATGGTGCCGTCCTTCAGCCATTGTGCGCCCTCGCCCACCGCTTCTTTGGAGGCGGCGAGCTGTTCGAAGGTCTCGGGCACCATGAAGTTGAAGAAATCGCCTTCCCGGTACAGGTACTGCATATCCGTATCGACTACGTCGGCGGCCTCCACGGTGTCCCCCGACTTCCATGTGCGCTCGATGGTGCGGCCCGTTTTGAGGTTGCGCACCCGGACGCGGTTGAAGGCCTGCCCCTTGCCCGGCTTGACCATTTCGTTCTCGACGATCGCGTAGGGATCGCCGTCGATCAGGATCTTAAGACCGGACTTGAATTCGCTCGTGCTGTAGTTCGCCATCGAAGGCCTCGGACTCTGGGGGGCGCGTATCATAGCCGCAACCCTCCCCCTTAGCCAATTCCAGGCCCATGGGCCCGTACCGCCCCCCGCTTCCCTGCGTCGAGTCCCCTCGCCCTGGGGGGGTTGATACCGGTCTCAGAGACGCCGGTCCCAGAATCGATGAATACCTGGTGTTACACTCTTGGGCCCTTTATTAGGAGAATTTTGACCCGTGACCGAACAGGGAGCCGTTCCGATGATCGTCATGACGAAGTCGCAGGACCACGTCGAGGCGATCAATAGCACTCTGCGCAAAGCCGGTCATCCGGTGCACTGCACATGGTTGCCGGACGCCCGCGATCTCGGGGACGCACTGACGCAGATCAACCCCGAGATGCTGGTCGCCTTCATCGAGGAGCTCGGCATCGACCTGGCCTCCCTCATGAAGATCAAACAACAGAGCGCTCCGGGGATGCCCGTACTCATCATGCGCGAACGCGTCGATGAGGCCGCCATCGCCGACGCCATGGCCCTGGGCGCTCAGGATGTGGTGACACTGGCCAACCGCAGCCGGCTGCAATCGGTTGCGACGCGTGAGCTTCACGCCTACCGCCTGGAGCGCGCGCTCTCGACCACACTGTCGTCGGCTCGCGGGTATCGCGAGCAGCTGCAGAATTTCCTCGAGGGCTCGGCCGACGCCATCACGCACGTGCAGGAAGGCATCATCGTGGATGCGAACCGCGCATGGCTCGAGCTGTTCGGCTATTCGGGCGACGATGCGCTCACCGGCACGCCGCTCATGGATCTGTTCGAGCAGGAGACTCATCCTGCGCTCAAAGGCGCTCTGGTAGCGTGCCTGCAGGGCAAGTGGGCGGGTCACGGCCTCAAGGTGCAAGCGCTGCTGTCGGACGGCTCGAACTTGGCGCTCGAACTGCTTCTCACCAAAGCCGACTACGAGAACGAACCGGCGATTCGCATCTCCATCTCGGCACGGCACAAGAAGGACCACGATCTCGAAGTACGGCTCGCCGGTGCGGTCAAGAACGACGCCTCGACGCGCTTTCTGCAGCAGCGCTACCTGATCGCCGCGGTGCGCGAGCGCTGCGCGCACGGCACGAAGGGCGGCGTGCGCCAGTTCGCACACGTCAAGCCGGACCGCTTCATCGAAATCCAGAACGCCATCGGAGTGCTCGCCAGCGAGGACTTCATGGCGCAGCTCGCCGAATTGCTGCGCGCGCAGCTGACCGCCACCGACCTGTGCGGCCGCTTCGGCGGCAACGGCTTCCTGATACTGCTCGAGCGCGGCACGGCGCGCGACGTGGAAACTTGGGCCGAGAATGTCGTGAAGCGCGTGAACGAGCATACGTTCTCCAGCGAAGACAAAACTCTGTCGGCCACGGTGACCGTGGGCCTGGGGCTTTTACCCACGGCGAATCCCGACCTGGGCGCGGCGATCACCGATGCGGTCAGCGCCACGCGGCGCGGTCGGGAACTCGGCGGAAATCAGATGTACGTGGTGGACAAGTCCGACACCGACACCCGCGTTCAAGCCTACGACAAGATCTGGGTCAAGCACATCAAGAGCGCCCTGATGGAGAACCGCTTCCGGCTGGTGCAACAGCCGATCGCGAGCCTGCTCGGCGAGGACAAGGGCATGTTCGACGTGCTGGTGCGCATGCTGGACGAACAGGGCACCGAAGTGCTGCCCGCGGAATTCATTGCGGCCGCGGAACGCAACGACTTGATGAAGAACATCGATCGCTGGGTGATCGGCGCGTCCATGTCCTTCGCCGCCAACCGCAAAGCCGCGTGCATATTCGTGCGCGTCTCGAAGGACACGCTGCTCGACAAGAGCCTGCTCGGCTGGCTCGACACTCAGCTGAAATCGCTGAAGATCGAAGCGAAAAGGATTTGCATCCAGCTGACCGAGGACCTTGCGAATCAATATGTGCGGCAGACCAAGGAGCTGGCGGAAAATCTGCGCAAGCTCGGCTTCCGCTTCGCCCTGGAGCACTTCGGCACCGGCCGTGATCCTCTCAAGCTGCTCAGCGACATCGACATGAATTTCATCAAGATCGACGGCTCACTGATGCAGGGCCTATCGACGAATCAGATCCAGCAACAGCGCGTCAAAGGACTGGTCGAGGCCGCGAAGCGCAAGGGCATCGAAACGGTGGCCGAGCGCGTGGAAGACGCCAATACCATGGCCGTGCTGTGGCAGCTCGGCATCGAATTCATCCAGGGGTATTTCGTGAACGCTCCCGAGGATGTGACGATGTCGAGCGGGGACCGTCGCTAGTTAGGCCGACGAGACCTCGAGACGGTCCACCTGTTTGTAGGCGCGGGAGAATCGCTGGCGGCGCTGGCCTTTCTTGTCCTGGAATTGCTTGAGGTCGTCGAACTTCAGCTTCATCGGGGCGCTGTTGCCGCTGTAGATCGTCAGCACCTCGCCGGGAGATACGACTGCCATGGCCACCAGGTATTCGTCTCGATCCGCGGATTTCTTACCGGGGATGCCGTATAGATTCTGCCCCTTGCCCGCCGTCATCTCTTCGATCTGAGCAGCCGGCAGCGCGAGCACTTCGCCGTCGTTGTTGACGAACATAGCCAGAGCCGTCTTTTGGGCCATGGGCTGCGCCGGCAGGACCCGCGCCTTCTCCGGCACCTTGAGGATGGATTTGCCCTTCTTGTTGCGTGCGTACAGCTCGCGCAACTTCACCGCGAATCCGTAGCCTGCATCGCTCGCCAGCAGCCAGACATCGTCGGGCTCGCCGATCAGCACGGCGGCGAAGGTGGCGCCGTCCGGGGGATCGACGGTGCCGGACAGTGGCTCGCCGTAACCACGCGCGGCGGGCAGTTGGTGAGCATCCAGGCTGTACGCCCGGCCCGTGGAATCGATGAAAACGGCCTGTTGCAGATTGCGGCCGCGGGCGGCCGCCTGAAACTCATCGCCGCTCTTGTAGCTCAGGGAGCGGACATCGATGTCGTGTCCCTTCGCGGCGCGCACCCAACCGAGGCGGGACAGCACCACCGTGGTCGGCTCGCTCGTAAGAAGCTCCGTCTCGGAGATGGCCTGCGCAGCCTCGCGCTCCACCAGGCGGGTACGCCGCTCATCGCCGTATTCCTCCGCATCGCTCAGCAATTCGTCGCGGATCAGGCGGGTGAGCCGCGCCTTGCTCTTCAATATGCCCTCGATCTCGTCCCGTTCGGCGCTGAGTTCCTTCTGCTCCTCGCGGATCTTCATCTCTTCGAGCCGCGCCAGGTGGCGCAGCTTGGTCTCGAGTATCGCCTCGGCTTGCTCGTCGGACAGCTTGAAGCGCTTGATCAGCACGGGCTTCGGGTGATCTTCCGTGCGCACGATGCGGATCACTTCATCGAGGTTCAAATAGGCGATCAACATGCCGTCCAGGATGTGAAGCCTGGCGCTCAATTTCGCGAGCCGGTGGTTCAATCGCCGGGTGACCGTCGACCTGCGGAACTGCAGCCATTCCAGCAGCAGCTCCTTCAACCCCATCACCCGCGGCCGGCCGTCCAG
>Ga0116129_1001506_pt1 | contig 12824 bp, 10 predicted proteins | sample June2015DPH_17_2_FD_89732 | JGI IMG/M metagenome (GOLD analysis project Ga0116129, IMG submission 89732) | Peatland microbial communities from SPRUCE experiment site at the Marcell Experimental Forest, Minnesota, USA - June2015DPH_17_10 | ecosystem: Environmental > Terrestrial > Soil > Wetlands...
AGATCGGCAGCCGGATCGACACTAACATCGTCCTCGCGGGCGAACGGGTTATCCGGCCATAGCAACCTGGCATCCTCCGGGTCTGCTTTTCGCGGCGGCGAGGGATTCCGCGGCGGCGATTTCGGCTGGCGGGGCGGCTGGGGATTCCCTGGCTTCGGCTTTGGCTGGGGTTGCTGCGGTTGGGGCTGGGGTTGGGGATGGGGCTTCGGCTGGGGCTGGGCTCCCTTCTGGTATTGGCCACCCAACGGGGATTCCTACTGGCCATGGTTGGACGCGCCTGACTACCCGTAAGCCGTATACGTCTCAGGCGCCCGTTGCGGCTCTTCTCAGCTCGACCGAGTAATGAGTAATGGCCTTCCATGAGAAGCCCGGTCGGAGTCAAGTGGGTTGTTTATGTTTCTTGGTGGGGACAAGATTTCTCTCCAGCCGAGTCGCCACTGTCGCCACCCTTCCATCCGCACCTTTCGGATGAGCGATGTTCTCACTCGGTGCAAGTTAAGTTGGGTGTTCTCGTTTCAGCCGGGTGCTGCCAGCTGATTATCGACCTCTCTTCCGCTTAAAGATGGAAGTGGGTCAGGCGATTAACGCAGTCAACGGAACTTGGTGCCTTCGGCTTTGTCTTTCTCCTTTCGAAGAATGTTTTTAAGCCGCCATCGGGCTGCTGTTCCGCAAAGCTTCGTACACTTCTCCGCCCACCCATAGCCTTCAATTCAACTTGCTCCGAAGCAGAGGCTGAGCAAGGCTTCCTTAAGTATTTGGCGAAATCGCAGGCAGCCTGCAAAAATCAATTGTCCCTTCGGTCCGTGGGCACGATCTGCACCAGCTTGTGGTTCGATTGCTGCGTGTTGCAATCTTGCCGGCGTAAGGGATATGCCGATTTTGCCCGCAGGCGATTGCGTAGCGAACCAATAGCCGTCGAAGCGCGGGCCAAGTGTCCTACTTTTAAAGGTCCAGCTATGCGAATTTGCCGTAAAAAGTGCAATCCGCTCGAAATCGCGCAACCACACTGGCTGCAGTCTGGCGTGCCGCCAAAGATACACGGTGCAACTCGCGTGGACAGATCCGCCGAATAGTTCATGGACATTTTCGAAAACAGACATTCTTCGGGGTCCTGTGGAGGTGTCAAAAACGCTTCTCCAATTCCGGGACTCATCAGTAGCTTAGGATAGGCGTGGCGCAAATTTGGAAGTTCGGCGACTGTGCGGCAGCGTTCTTCTGGTGTCAGTATCTCGGCGCTATGCTCACCGGTCTGCGGAGTGTAGAGGCTGACCCAAATGCGATTGACTTCCGGCCTAGAGTGCCAGAATGCAACGTACTCTTCCAGGTAACCGGGCCGTTTCAGCATGGGACTGGTTATGGTCCAATGAATATTGACCTGGCGATCGCGTATGTTCTGCAGGATGCGTGTATAAGTCGCCGGCTTGCGGCGTTCATCGTGATGCTCGGGCAGCCCGTCAACAGAGACCGCAATGCGGCAACGCGGCAGGCGCATCCACTCCGGGGGAATGGGAATGACTGCACTGGTCACCACTAGCGTGAATATTCCTTGGCGGCTGAGTTCCGGCAGAATACGGCTGAGTTCACGATGGCGGACCAGCGGTTCGCCTCCGACAAGCGACGCATGGATCGGCTTGTGTTTCTTTACCAGCGCTAGCACGCCCTCAACCAACGCATCTCCCCGTAAATCGGAAAGCTCGCGCAGAGTCGCTCCTTCCCCCAAATGGGTAGGACCATAAGCGTAACAGCCGGGGCAACTCAGCGGACACTCACGAGTGATTTCAATGGAAAGCATGGGAGCCCGGCCGCTTAGGATGCTACCCCAGGCGGCCAATATCTCTCCGACGGTTAATCCGGGGCGGGAGTTTGACTTCATGGAATTATTGGATGCGCATGGGGCGCGAGTCGTTGCGGTGGATGCCCAGCCGTGTCTCTGCGACTCTGCTTTCGCTTGCCGGTCACGGCTAGAACCCGCGGCTCAAGTTTTATTTTCTCGCCATGGTCATTAGTTGAGACTCTCCGCCAAGCCACGTAACATCTAACTCGGCATGGGGATCGCTACAGCTACGGCCAACTGGGAACCCAGACTAGCTCTTAGGGAAGCGCTTAGTTTCGCCTACGACACGTTTTGCAGCAACAAGCTGCAGTTTTCTCTCACTTCGTTGGGAATGGTGGTCGGTACCGCCTCTCTCATCCTGGTCGTCACAATCGGGATGACAGGCAAGCAATACGTTCTAAGGCAGATTCAATCGATCGGAGTCAACATGATCGAAGCCGAATACTACGGTGAAGCCCAGGGCGATAAGCTGCCGGATCTGTTGACCATTGATGATATGCGTGCCGTATTAGAAAGCATACCCGGAATCAGGGCTGCCTCTCCGGTGGTCCCGCTGGATGACCGCGTCTCAATCGGAGCAGGTAAGGAGGGAGATCTTCGGCTTCTTGGCGTCCTTCCGCAATATAACTCCGTTCGCAACCTCGTGGCTGTCTCGGGAAACCTATTGAACGCCGAAGACGATCAGGAGCACAACAAGGTTGGCGTGATGCAGCAAAAACTTGCTGAAAAACTCTACGGATCGGCAGCTGGGGCGGTAGGGAAGGTGCTGAAGCTGAACGACCTGCCCTTCACCGTCATTGGGGTTTTTCGTGAGCGAGTGGACACCTTTGGGCAGTCGGAGGTCACCACTAACTCCATGCTGATTCCATATAGCGTGAGCAGATACTTCACCGGCACGCCATATGTCCGACAGCTCTATTTTTCAGCAGTGGACCCTTCCTCGGTCGTTCTTGTGACCGAACAGATTCATAAAGTGCTCCAGTCCCGGCATCGGCCAGAATCGACTTATGTCGTGCAGAATCTTACGGAACTGGTGAGCCTTGCCAACCGCACCGCAAGCGCCCTAACTCTGGTGTCGCTTCTAATCGCGGTCGTAACACTGCTGGTGGCCGGTATGGGTATCATGAATATCATGTTGGCGACGGTTACTTCCCGAATTAACGAAATTGGACTCCGCAAGGCAATAGGCGCAACGAATAGGGAGATTCGGACTCAGTTTCTGTCCGAGGCGATTCTGATTTCTCTCATCGGGGCCGTAGGCGGAGTTGTAATCGGAATGGCTCTGCCTTATTCGGTGCGCTTCCTCACCGACTACCGCATTCCGGTATCAGGATTCTCTGCCATTGTAGCCATCTTCATCTCGACCGCCGTAGGCACGGTCTTCGGAACGATACCCGCTATGCGCGCTGCGAAGCTGGACCCGGTGGAAAGTCTGCGATATGAGTGATGCCGATTGAAATGCGACTCGAGTCGCGTTCCAGACTTGGGCGTACGCGGAAAATAAAGTAACATAAACCGGTGACGACTATTCTTGTGAAGGATGCCGTATCCAGCCAGTCGACGAGCCTCACACCGGGCGAAGGGTTTTATTTGTGCCAGGCAAGAGGTCCCTATCGGCAATGAAGTCCTCTCCTGGTCTGCACTTGAAAACCTATCTATTGATCTGTTTGATGGTGATTTTTGGTCCGCTGGGCAATGTTCTGCTAGGCAAGGGAATGAAGGGGATCGGTGTGGCAGCTCTGACGACTCCGGCGGAGACGATTGATTTACTGTTGCGCGTGCTCTCGTCGGGCACGATCTGGCTGGGCATCGGTTCTCTTATTACCTTCTTCGTCGCAAATATGCTTGTTCTCTCGTGGGCAGATTACAGCTATGTCCAACCGGCCTCATCAGTGGCCTACGGGATGGTGGCGCTCCTCGCGCATTTCCTACTGCGCGAAGTGGTCACACCGATGCGTTGGGTGGGAGTGGCGATTATTTGTCTGGGCGTCCTGATAGTCGGGCATACTCCACCGCGCACGACGGAGCCAAGCTGAATGCGGGAGTTGATTTTCTACGTTCTGATAATTGGAGCCGGGACCGGAGGCGAGCTCTGCGTAAGCCGCGCCATGAAGGTGGTGGGCGAGGTGAACGATTTTCGGCCCGCCGCTCTGACGGGTGTGTTCGCCCGCGCCTTGCGAGTTAAGTGGATGTGGATCGGTCTTACCCTTATGGGAACGGCATTTTTCTCTTTGCTCGCGGTGCTCTCGGTTGAAAATGTTAGTTTGGTCGTTCCGGTGACAGCGCTGAGTTATGCCGGCGGCGCCCTGGGTGGGAAGATCTTTCTCGGCGAACGAGTCACCGGGAGGAGATGGACGGGCGTGCTTGTAGTTTGCATCGGCGTCGCCCTGGTGATCATGGGCCGCCGGTGATTCGATCCATCGTGTACTGGGGGATGCACAATTGCTGCTCGGCCGGCGAATTGGTTTTTGGATCGTGCATCGTCGAGCAGTTTAGAATCCTCAGCTTGTAGAATTAGCGGGGCTCTGCGGCTGCGGAGTAAAGGTTTGCGCGAGTCGAGTTGCACGGAGCTGTGGCGATTTGATTTAAAGAAAGCGGAAGAGGTGCAGGCACTTGTGTGGAATCGTCGGCTTCACTCACAAAAATTGGGCGCCTGATTCCGATCGCATTCGGAACGCCACCGCCACACTGATTCATCGCGGGCCGGACCAGCAAGGCGTATTCCAGTCGAGCCTCTGCTCAATCGGGGCAACGCGGCTGAAGATTATCGATCTCGGTTCGGGAGACCAACCCATCGTATCTGAAGATGGCGATGTGGCCGTCGTGTTTAATGGTGAAATCTACAATCACCAGGAGCTGCGAAGGCAACTGGAAGAATCTGGCCATCGTTTTTACTCGCACTGCGACACTGAAACCGTTCTTCGAGCCTTCCTCGAATGGGACATAGATTGTTTTGCACGCCTGCGAGGCATGTTCGCAATCGCGCTCTGGACAAAATCAAGCAAGCGCCTCATCCTCGCCCGTGATCGGATGGGGATCAAGCCGCTATATTTCGCCCGCCGGGGCGAGGACCTATTCTTCGGTTCCGAACTAAAGGCAATTCTGATCCATCCCGAGATAGAGCGGCGGTTGAGTTTAGACGGCCTCGACTGTTATCTGTCGCTGAATTATGTGCCGAGTCCCTGGACGCTCGTCGAGGGGATCGAGAAACTTCCTCCAGGGGAGTGGTTAGAGTGGCGCGACGGTAGGGTCTCTTCGCGCTCCTTCTGGATGTTGCCGGCTAGCAAGGTGCATGATTGGACGATGGAGTCGGCCCGGGAAGAATTGGACTGTCTCCTACGGCAGTCGATTCGCGAGCACATGATCTCCGATGTGCCCCTGGGCATGTGGCTGAGCGGCGGCATCGATTCTTCGACGATTCTGCATTATGCCGCGACCGAGTCCAGGGTGCCACTCAAGACTTTCTCGATCTCATTCGAAGGGCGGAGTTTTGACGAAACTGCATATATTCGCGAGGTTGCGCAGCGATACCAGACTGAACACGCGGAACTGGATCTGAATCCGGAGGCCGATCTGCGAGGCGCAATCGAGGAATTCGCGTATCACTCGGATGAACCTTCCGCCGATGCTGGAGCTCTTCCCGTTTGGTTTCTTTCCAGGCTGAGCAAGACCAGGACGACAGTTTGTTTAAGCGGTGAAGGTGCCGACGAACTGTTTGGCGGCTATCTTACTCATCGAGCGAACCACCTTGCTGGGTTCGCCCGGCGATTGCCACCAAGCGCTCTCCGACTCGCAATTGATGCTTTGCGAGCCTGGCCGGTATCCGACGAGAAGATCAGTTTCGAATACCAACTGAAACGGTTTCTCGAAGGCTCCCTGATGACTGCCGATCGTGCGCATCTTTTTTGGAATGGGACCTTCTCCGAAGCAGAAAAACGGGCCCTTCTGCGCGCAGAACTCCCACCCGCTCTCGATCATATTTTGGGCGGACTGCGCGATCGGTTGACCGCCCACGATGATCTGAGTCCGTATTTGTGGTTCGATCAGCGATATTTTCTCCCTGACGATATTCTCAACAAGACGGATCGCATGAGCATGGCTCATTCCTTGGAAGTTCGACCTCCGTTCCTGGACCAGCGCATCGTCGAGTTCGCTGCCACGCTGCCCGCGTCTCTGAAGATTCGCGGTTCAAGGCAAAAGGTCCTTCTGAAGGAATTGATGCGGGACAAGTTGCCGCCGGCGGTTCTTCGGCGGAAGAAAATCGGCTTTGACATCCCGGCACACGAGTGGCTTCGGGGCTGTTTGCGCCCGCTGATGCTCGAGGTCTTGAGGAACGGCGCATTGGATCACGCGACACTTTTCCGCCAGGAGGTGATCGAGAAGCAAGTTCGAGATCACCTGGAAAGACGAGCCAATCTTGGATATCACTTATGGGGGTTGATGGTTCTGTTTCTGTGGATGAAAAAATGGCGGATTCAATCAGAAGCTTTCCAGGGGACGAACGCTTGGATACAGCAACGAACTGGTACTTATACCTAGGCGTTCTACTAATCGCGGGAGCCATCTACCTGGGCTGCATCATTTCTCCACCATCCCTCATGGATGACGTGGATGCCGTGCAGGCGCAGATCTCGCGCAACATGCTCACGTCCGGAGACTGGGTGACGGCCCGTTTGGATGGCGTGGTGTATCTCGAAAAAGCTCCCCTTGTGTATTGGGCGATGGCGGCCAGCTATGAAATTTTCGGAGTGCACGACTGGGCAGCGCGTGTTCCGATTGCCTTGTCAGCCATCGCCCTATGCTGGGTAACAATGGCGTTCGGCGCCTGGGCATTCGGTAAGCGGGCGGCGTTCTATGCCGGTCTATGCGTGGCCACATGCATAGGACTGTTTTTGTTTACCCGGGTTCTGATCCCTGATGTCATGCTGACCTTCACGATCGCCCTTAGCATGTGGGCGTTTCTTCGCGCACTGGATGAACAGGAGCCTCATCCCCAGTTTTGGGCTTTCGTGCTGTCCGCGAACCTCGGGATCGGCCTGCTGCTCAAGAGCCTAATCGGAGTCCTGTTTCCGCTCGCGGCCGGCATACTCTATCTTTGGATCAATCGCCAACTCTTTTCCGCCGGTACGTGGCGCCGATTGCATCTCTTCCGCGGAGTGCTGATCGTTCTGCTGATCGCGGCGCCTTGGCATATTCTGGCCACGCTGCGCAACCCACCTTACTTCGCCTTCACCCTTCACAGTGGGCCCGGACAATATCACGGTTTTTTCTGGTTTTTTTTCATCAACGAGCAATTGCTGCGCTTTCTGAATTTACGCTATCCGCGAGATTACAACACCGTGCCGCGTCTTTACTTCTGGCTGTTGCACTTGGTATGGCTGTTTCCCTGGAGTGTCTATCTTCCGGCCATTGCCAAGCTCCCTTTCAAACCCGTCGACCGCGCCGGCCGAACCAGGCTTCTGGCTCTCTGTTGGGCTGGCTTTGTGCTGGTTTTTTTTACCTTCTCCACCACGCAGGAGTATTACTCAATGCCGTGCTATCCCGCGCTTGCACTGCTCTTAGGTTCAGCGATGGCGATGGGCGGCGATTGGATACGGCGCGGCACCCGCGCGCTTGCAGTAATTGCGGCGTGCGCTGGGCTGGTGACGTTGACGCTGTTTTTTCTTACTCGAAACTCTCCCGCCCCCGGAGACATTTCGCAAGCACTTAGCCAACATCCTGGAGCGTACAAGCTGTCTCTGGGGCACATGCAGGACCTTACTCTGGCGTCCTTCGCTTATCTTCGACTGCCGCTGCTTGTGGCTGCGATTGCTTTTTGTATGGGGGCGGTGACCAACTGGAGGTTCACGGGGCGTAGTGCATTTCTTTCGTCGGCGCTGATGATGATTCTTTTTTTCCATGCCGCCCGCATTGCTATGGCTGTTTTCGATCCCTTTTTGTCTTCGCGGCCGCTGGCCGAGGCGATCGAGAGATCGCCGGATGGCACGCTGATTGTGGACCACCACTATTACTGGTTTTCGTCGATTTTTTTCTATACAAGCCGCACCGCGCTGCTTCGCAATGGGCGCTTCTTCAATCTGGAATACGGGGCTTATGCTCCGGGCGCACCCGATGTCTTCATCGACGACTCACAATTCAAGAGCCTCTGGCTTAAGCCGGATCGTTCCTACATCGTCGCCAGGCAGAGTGCGATTCCTCAACTGGAGTCCCTGGTCGGTGCTGAACATCTTAACTTGGTTGCGACGAGCGGCGGCAAGGTGGTGCTGACGAACCGGCCAATGGTTGCTTCTCAGGCACCGCAGACTGGCGGCTCGTTCAGAGATGCCTCGTTTTAAGATCGTCCGCACTGTATAAAAAATTGTATGGATATGTAAAGATGTGAGGGAAGCAATAAATTTGTTCATCTGCGGTCCTCCCATGTGCATCTGAATTTCGAGAGAACGACAGATTAGGGGTTGTCATTTTTTCAGCAAACGCAAGCGAGGGTGCCAAATGAAAGTTGCAGTACTGGGTGGCGATGGTTACTGTGGTTGGGCAACCGCTTTATATCTGTCTAGCAGAGGACACTCCGTTGCGATCGCCGATAATTTTTGTCGCCGGCAATGGGACTACGAACTTGGCGTACAGACCCTGACGCCGATTCTTCCACTTTCGGATCGCTTGCGGGTTTGGCAGGAACTCACCGGGGAAACCATCGAGCTCTTTGTCGGCGACGTAACGGAATACGACTTTCTTTCGTCAGTCGTCGAGACCTTCAAGCCGGATGCGGTCGTCCATTTTGCAGAACAGCGCGCCGCCCCGTATTCCATGATCGACCGCAAACATGCGGTCTTCACTCAGGTAAACAATGTCGTAGGGACGCTTAATTTGCTATTTGCGCTGCGTGAATTCCAGCCTGATTGTCACCTCATCAAGCTGGGCACGATGGGCGAGTATGGCACGCCCAATATAGATATCGAAGAGGGCTACATCACCGTCGAGCATAACGGGCGGCGAGATACCCTACCGTACCCCAAGCAGCCCGGGTCCTTTTACCATCTCTCGAAGGTGCACGACAGCCACAATATTATGTTCGCTTGCAAGGCTTGGGGACTGCGCGCCACCGATCTCAACCAGGGCGTTGTATATGGAACTATAACCGATGAGGTGGCTCTGGACGAAGCGCTGATCAATCGCTTCGATTACGATGAGGTCTTTGGCACCGTGCTGAACCGTTTCTGCGTTCAGGCGGCCATAGGACACCCGCTCACGGTTTATGGCAAGGGCGGCCAAACCCGAGGATTTCTCGATATTCGAGATACGGTGCGGTGCGTCGAGATCGCGTGTTTGAATCCGGCAAATCCAGGCGAGTGCCGCGTCTTCAACCAATTCACTGAGCAGTTTTCAGTTTTGGATTTAGCGCATATCGTGCAAACTGCCGGGAAAAAGCTCGGCCTGAAGGTCCACATCGATCACCTCCCTGATCCGCGAGTCGAGGCCGAAGAGCACTATTATAACGCGAAGCATTCCAAGTTGATTGAACTCGGGTTGGAACCGCATTTCCTTTCCGACTCCTTATTGGATTCACTGATGAATGTGGCCTTGAAATATCGCGACCGGGTCGACTCCTCCGTGATGCTGCCGCGGATTAATTGGCGGAGGACCAGCAATGTACGCCAGGTTCAGGGTCATCGAGAGCCGGCGACTATGCCAGAAACTTCTTTGGAAGTCCTGGAAGTATCTTCTGAGAAGAGCAACGGAAAACATCGCGCGACAAAAAAAAGCAGAGAGTCGGATAAGACGCTGAGGCCGAGTTGAGCTTCAGCCCGCTGGCTCGGGATTCGCTGGCATCACAGGGACCAGCCTGCCATCGCGAATGTAATATTCGCCATCCCGCCAGCGGATACTGTCGCGCGTGAAACTGGTTAGCCAGATGAGAAAAGCCACGGCATCCCATACCGGGATGAGCCCGAAGTTCTTCCATAGTGATGCTTGCTTCAGGCCCCAGATGCCAACCATCCAGGTCATGGCAAACCGCATGGCAAAATAGATACCGAGATAACCGAACGCAACTCCAGCTGAGGGGTGGACCGCTATCGCCGCCAAAGACCAGGGCAATCCCTGGGTGAGAAGCAGGCCGAGGTGCCCCCATGGCCGCATGTGCCGCATCACTACAATCCAGCGCAGGCGCTTGTGAAAAAGGTCACGTAAGCATCCATAATCCGCAACCGTCGAAATGGTATAGCGCGAAAGTTCCACTTCGTAGCCCTGTTCGGCGATGAGGCGGCCAACCAGCAGATCGTCCGCGGGCCGGTCATCGATCGCCCCATAGCCGCCGAAACCGGAGAGGTGCGTGCGTGTCGTTGCGATAGTCGGCCCCAAAGCAAACTTCACTCCATCGAGCTGACGCGCGACGAGGACGCCAACGTAGAAGTCGGAAAACATACCGATCGCCTGGAGATGATCGGTGAATGTCTTCTCCTCAATCGGCACGTAAAAGCAGGTTACGGCTCCCACCCTGGGATCGGCCAGAGGAGCAACCACGTGGCGCAGGTAGTCCGGTCTAACCCGCACGTCACTGTCACTGATTACAACGACTTCGTGCGCAGCTTCACTGACAAGCCGGGCCAATTTGACCACTTTGTCGTTCGATCCACTTCCGCCTGAGCCGAATAACACTCGAATGCGGCGCTCCGGAAAATCGCGAGCTAGCTTCTCCAAGATGGGTACAACCGGATCGTCCTCGGCACCGACACAGAAAAGCAGCTCATAATCCGGATAGTCCTGCTTGCAGAAACTGGCGAAGTTCTCATAGGCATCGGGATCAAGCCCGCGAATCGGCTTTAGATTACTGACTGGCGGGGTGAAGTTATGATCATCTCTGTTTCGGGGGGCACTGCGCCGAAAAAACTGCCAGGAACTGAAGAGAGCAATCAAATAATATACAAATGGAATGCTGGCAATGCCCAGGATCAGATAGCGCGCAATAGAAATCATCGGTTCTCCCCCGAGCGGACAACCAGCAAGTCTGCCGTTAGGAACGAGGAAGCTGCTGTTTTTCGCCCAACAAACGGGTCGACATAATCGGGATACTGGTCGGGGGGGCGTGCTCGAAACTTGCGCATGGTGATCCTAGTTCGTCTCGTTCTTCGCAGGAAGTTTGAGGCGGTTCAAAGCATCCTGTGCACGAGAGAAGTTCCTAACAAGCGACAACGCGGCACGGTATTGTTCCGCTGCGGACTGTTTATCTCCCTCGCGTTCCAGAATCGTTCCCAAAAGGTAATGCGCCTTGAAAAGCGGTGCATCTTGCACCATCCCACTCGAGGACATATAGCGACGTAAGAACTGACTCGCCTCTGGGAGGTTTCCCCCGGTATCGACAAGCATCTGTGCTGCGTCCAGCAACAGGTCGGGCCGGTTTGTCGCCGGCGCGGTGGCGTGATGGATCGCATCTCGCATTTCGTCCAGACGCCCAACACGCCGGTAGAAGCGCGCCAGATTGAGCCATGCTCCGGCCTTACCTTCACTCAATTGAACAGCAACGCGGTACTCGCTTTCCGCTCTGACGTAATCCTTCTCTTCCTCTGCGATCCGCGCTTTTACGCGGTGAGCCTGTGCGGGATCGACTTTGGCGATCTCTTGCGCCTGCGCTTCCGCCTTATCTTTTCCACCACCTATGATTGCGGGCGCTTGCAAGTAGAAGTCCGCCAGATCTGCACGCGCATCGATGCTGTTCGGATCGAGCCGAACGGCAGTCTCGAATTCATTGCGAACCCTGCTTGCCAGACGAGCGCCGGTAATGAAATTGGAGTGGTCCGCCTTTTCTCCATAAATTCGGCCCAGCCATAAGTGATACGTACCGTTTTCCGGATCGAGTGAAACTGCTTTCTCACAAGCGTCAATTCCAGGGTTCCATTGCTCAATAATTAAGTAAGCACGACACAGGAGGCTATACGATTCGGCATCTCGCGGGGCGGCATTGATTCTGCTCCGCAGAAATAATACCGCATCGTCCACTCGGCCCTCTGCCAAAAGTTTTTGAGCCACGGAATCAATGGCCATGCTCGGGACAAAGGCAACTGCCACGACCATAGCAGCGCCCAAGATTTTCCACAAATTAACCATCTTAGGTATGATTTTAATATTACAAAAGACTGAATCGGTATAAACAGGCATCGCTGACGATGTCGGCGTTGTCAATCACTTTTGGCGTACCCCTGCTGGGGCGCTCTGAAGGGCGCCATTTCGCTGCCGAGAAATGGGCTGTGCTTTCCAACTCTTAGGCTTGCCCCCAATCGTGGGGTCGGGAACTCAGCCCGGCCCATTCCAGGGCTCGCGTCAGTTCCTGTATTCTGGACATGAGTTGCTCGATTAGACCAAAGTAAGTTTCATTGCCTCACTCTTCCACTTCCTGTTTGGGTGTAACGATTTCCTAAACTTACTGCAGTACTTCTTACATTCGTTGGCCGGTTTTGAGGTGACCCTCATTTTGGCCGCTTTTGGTTGACCCCTGAGGCTCCTGCAGAAAGTTTCAAAGATTCTCGGGTACGAAAGCAATCAAAACCACTGAGCGACACTATTCAAAATTCAAAATGGAATTGACCATATATGACCGGTGTGGTGAGGCACTATATTGCGCACAGTTTTTCAACCACCCCGGCATAGTTTTGTACGGGGTTTGCTGTATGGACTCCGTGTCAGAGTTTGGCTTGAATAACGAATAGTTAGGTATGTGCTTTACCGCACATTTATGTGTCGCATCTCGAACGGACGCAAGCTCTAGTGCCGCCCATGCCGCGTAAGTTGGTATGGATTGACCAGCCGCGCTTTCGCGGTTGGGGGTTGTTCACGTTGCGCGTGGATTTTCAGTCCTCCGGATCCGCCTATCGGCGAAAACTTCGATGCCATGCTGAGGAATTTTACGGCTCCCCGGGATGAAGAATTTGCCGCGGACGTCTGCAGGGAACATCGGCGCAAACCGGCTCCTGGCGCGGGCAGTGGTCAATTTTGA